>ERZ808240.1996-NODE-1996-length-23636-cov-5.476358_pt1 | contig 23636 bp, 13 predicted proteins | sample MGYA00521084_ERZ808240 | MGnify/ENA primary metagenome ERZ808240 (study PRJEB31516, sample SAMN03275571) | gut metagenome | biome: mammalia-associated habitat; material: feces | host: Papio cynocephalus | place: Kenya | collected 2012-08-06 ... | reverse complement strand
TTGCCTGCTTGGCAATCTTTGCAATTCTTCTGTCGAGAATCTCAATATCCGAAAAAATCAGCTCCAGATTGATGGTCTCGATATCACGTGCCGGGTCAATGGAACCATCGACATGGATAATATTGGTATCCTCGAAACAACGCACTACATGTACAATCGCATCCACCTCACGAATATTGGCAAGGAACTGGTTTCCAAGTCCCTCTCCTTTGCTGGCACCTTTTACAAGTCCTGCAATATCAACAAATTCGATCGTGGCAGGTGTTACTTTCTTTGTGTGATAAAGTTCTCCAAGCTTTACGATCCGCTCATCCGGGACAGAAACGATTCCGACGTTTGGGTCAATTGTGGCAAATGGATAGTTTGCAGATAAGGCACCTGCTTTGGTCAGTGAGTTGAATAATGTACTTTTTCCCACGTTTGGAAGTCCGACAATACCGAGTTTCATTTTTATATATTCCTCCTAAAAATTCTTTTCTAAGGGTTTGTGTTTTGTCAAATTGTATCAATAAAAAGCTCCAATATGGCAACCTTTAGATTACCACAACGGAGCTTTAAATTCAATGTGCATCTTTGAAAATTTAACGTCTTACAATTTCCTGCCCTGTTTTTTCAATATTCTTTTTATTTTCTTCTTTCTTTGTGTTATCCATACTTTTATTCTTTTGATAAACAATATTTTTCTTCAGTTTATCAAATGCATTTGTGTAAAGCATTTTCCCATAGGCATTTATATTTTTCAGCGGTTCTTTCCGGATCATGTCTCTGATCTGTTCCTTGTTTTCTTTTGAAAAAGTATTTCTGTCCTTTTCAAACTCCATTTCCTTTAAGATCTCAACCCCAAACTTTTCATGTCCAAGACCAAGCTGCACCGTTGCATAATCCTCATTTTTTCCATCCAGAACATTTTTCTTATGAAGTGCAAGACCATACTCAATTCCCTTCATCATCTGGTAATCTGAGCAATAGTTTTTAAACACATCATCCTTTAACTGCCCACATTCATTTCTCGTCAAATGATACTGCGCACAAATTCCATTCTTGGCAATCGTTCCAATACGGACTGCTCCCTCAAATGCCAGAAGTTCCCGCTCCGTATTCTTAGCATCATCCGGTAATTTAAGCATACTCTTTGGAAATTTTTTTGCAACATCCATCATTTCTTCTACACATTTTCCCAAATATGCATGTTGTGATGAAATCGGAACCTTTTTCCCCATATAAGAGCTGATTGTTTCCGATGCTGTCATGAAAATTTCTCCCATCGTCATACAGCCTTCTTTTTCAGATAATGCATCATCAAACAACTGCTTTCCCTTTTGTACACGGTCCGGATCCATTTTCTGGTCATCTGTTCCGAGAAATCCCCTGCTGATCCAGGCATCCAGTTCTTCCGGAGATGTTCCCCTCTTAACTTCCGCTGCAATCATACCTGCAAATGTTCCAATTGCGTCCCACCGAATGGCATCTACCGGCTCCTCCGGCGAATACGCTGTCCTCTCCAGTTTATGACTTTCAAAGATGTCATCTACTTCTTTTTCTGAAAACATCTGACTCAGTAAATGTGTTGTAAAATCAATGCCCTTATCATTCTCAATCAATGGTTCTATATCCGCAAATTGCTGGTTTATCTCCATATTTTTCTGAAATTGCGGATCATTGATTTTTTCCATAAATGCATGATATCTTGCCTCGCGAACATCCTCCCTTTCTTTTAACAATTCTTCATTCTGCCGCTCAATTGTCTGCTTCTGCCGCTCCTGTTCTATATAAAAATCTTCCTGTTCCCTGATCTTGTCTTTAAACATGCCAAATAAAGCGTTGAAAAATTCATAAAATTTCATTGCTGAAGAACTATGTGGGGGCATAACCGGCAATGGATTCTGTACACAATAGGAAATAAAGGTATCTCTGTTTTGATCCACGTCGACTTTAAAAAAGCCTTCTTTCCCATTCTTCTGAATAAATACTTCGCTTTCTTTATACGCCCCGTCTGCGGTCTGCGGCAAAAGTGCATCTGCAATTTTCTGATATACTTTTGAGCGCTCTGCCGAAAAAGGACTCTTCAACAACTCTTCATCCTCTTTATTTAACAGTGGGACAAATCCTTCCATTTCATCAAACCGGTATATTTTTTTGTAATTTTCCGGTCTTGTCAGTCCTTCCATTCCTGCTTCCGGATCAAGATCCAGCTCCAGTTGTCCTATCATCTTTCGGTTTTCATCAGTAATTCCAGATTCTTTCTGCTGAATATTTCCGTTATTCCCGATCGGAGTCAGTCCCATTTGATTTTCTTCTTCGATGTAAAGCCGCCCCTCCTTTGCAAGTGTATATAATTCGATCAAATCAAATTCGCTGTCATAAAAATCCGGTGCACAATCCTCGTTCATCTGAACATTGTTAATCTCAATGGTTCCATCTTCATTTTTTTCAGCACATTTGATACTCCCGCTTTGCGCGAGTGTTTTCCACAGTGTATTTGTATCTTCTGTACGAATATATCTTTTCTGTATCAGATCGTTACTAAACGATTTCCACCACTGTTTTGCTTCGGCGAAATCTCTGTCAAAATTATAATTCAAATCCATTGTGCTATCCTCCCTCTGGTATTTCACCTGCTATACTTACAGGCTTCGTCCTGTCTGCTTCTTTTCCGGTTCCAATGCTTTTTCCTGTCTGCTGTTATAAGCCTTTTTTGCCTGTGCCGTGTTCTTTTTTGCAATCTCCCGACAATCCTGTAACACCTGCATCCGTTTCTCTTTCCCACCAAAAACAGTTTCCTTATTATTTACGATGTCTTTTGCTGTCGCTTTTGCTGCTTTCTGAAGCAGAATGGAACGGATGGTCATATCCTGTGCATACTGTTTCATCACAGTAAGCTCCTCGTCGTTGTCCTTTTTTGCTATCATATACGCCGAATATAAATCTCCGGCAGATTCCATTTTCTTCTCCTGTAACTGTGGTGCAATAAATTTGGCTGCTCTCTTCGCTTTTTTTAAGGCATTTTCTTTTATTTTCGTCTTTTCTGTCGTGCTGTCCTTTTTCGCTTTATCATAATATTCTTCTGCGGACATAAATGCAGTTGCCACCGCACAGCGTTCATCGTCATTCAGCAGGGTATTGTCCGGATTTTTTGCCCCCAACACTTTTTCCCGTGTAAACCTTGTGATGTTTTCCTGATGCGACTTTGCTTTTGTTCCATCTGCGGCCTGCCGTGGGGCGCGGATAAAATCAAACATCTCTGCCATCTGGTAATAGCTGTCCTTTTGCTCCAGCATCTCACTGATGGTATTGCGGATTTCCCTTGCAACCGCCAGACGTTCCTTGCCGTGTCCGGTTGCCGGTTTGGCTGCTTTTCTTAAAATATATTCATTGGCGTTTTCATAAACCGCCTGTATTTTCTGTGTAATATCATCCGGGTCTGCTTTCACCGCTTCCGCAAGTGAGGCTTTGAGTTTTTTAAATTCTTCGGAACTCTTAAGGTATGCCGGGTCTGCATCCTTTAATTTTTCAAACAGCATCCTCACTGTTTCTTTTTGCTGAATTTTTTCTGCATCTTTTTTTGGAGTTTCGTTTACTTCTTTTAATTTTTTCTGCTCCTCCGGTTCCAGTGAATATTTGCTGATGATCTGCACTTGCTCATTATGTATTATTTGTTTTTCAATCTTGGACATTGCCTCGTTGTATTTCTCTCCCAACTGCTTCATCTGCACTCGATCATCCAACTGTAATGCTCCAAGATAAAGATCTGCCTTTTCTGCTTTTGCCTCTGGGTTACTCACATACTTAAACATCTCTTTATAAGTATCATTCCATGCTAAACCCATGACATCAATTTTTGCCTGCTGCTTCATGCCATTCAACTCTTCCAGTTCTGCTTTTGGAATTTCCTCTAATGGTATATCTTCAAGCTTCCGTTGATCATCGGCTGGGTCATATGAATCATCTGCCCTACAAGCCCGTTCCGACTCAAACTGTAAAATATATTCTATGGTCGAAAGGGACTCCCCCTCCCTGAATCGGACAAACAAATCATTACAAACATCACTTTTACCCTTATTTGCTTCCACAATCTGAAGCAGATCAGCATATTCCCCTACAACCATTCTATTGTATGCATAATCTTCAAAACTGTTAATATCATTCAGGTCTAATGGTTTAAGCTTTCTCTGGTAAAGGGCATTTTCTGCTTCCCCCAAAAGTTTTTCCATTTCTTCTTCCCGTTCTTCGGCACTGAGTCCGCTGTTCGCATCAACAACCCTTTTTAACCGGTCTACCGTTTTCTTTTTTTCTTCTGTCCTGCTCTCGGGATTTAACACTTCTTCCTCTGTCAGCCCCTGTGCATAAAGGAGAAGCCGTACAAATCCTCCTCTTTCTCTTGTATCGTCACCATTAAAATTCAAATATACATGGTTTCCATTCATCCAAAAATCTTGATCTTCTGTGAAAAATTGTTTTGCTGAAGGAGCTGGCATTTCCCTTGCCTGTCCTTCTGCTCTTTTAAACATACGGACTCCATTTTTAAAACGTTTTTCTTCATAACGCTTCCAGAATGCATCCGTTTCTTTTTTCCGCTCCTCAGTTGCTCCCTCCGGATAAATCGGGAATACCGGCGCCCACGGGTCGTTCCACTTAATGCGGGCAACATTTTTTGTGCTTGTCTCTGATAATGCTTCTCTCATATCCGCGCACAGCTCATCCAACTTCTGCTCATCCAGCTGCGTCCAGTCTTTTCCCATCATATAGTTGTGTCCGTCCACATAAAGGTTCGATGCCACACGGGTAATCTGGTCGAAATCTCCCTCTTTACACTGCATTCCTGTAATCTCTGATAAATATGCCAAATTTTCTTTTAATCCTGCCATAATCATTTCTCCCTGTCCTGTATGTTTGTTTTATGTCTGCATTATACACTTGCAGATGAGACAAAAGTGAGACAAAAATGCCGCAGGTGCTGATGCACCCACGGCATTTTATTGTTTATCTATTCGTTCACTTTCTGGATTTCTCCGGTTGCAATGTCGTAGACATATTCGACAACCGTATCCGCTTCACTGTCAAATTCAGCAAATATAATGTTCTCTGCATTGAATTCTGTTACGTAGACACTTCCATATTTAAAATCTACACTTCTGGAAAACAGTAAGTTTTTGTTCTGTCCTTTCAGATCACAGGAATAGACTTTCATGGATTTCAGATCATGATTTTTGTTTGCATAGGATGCAAAGTAAATTTTCCCATCACAGATTTTCATACCGGAAATCTCTTTTCCAATGGTATTTACTTTCTTGATACTGTCTCCATTGGCTTTATAAATCCATGCTTCATATGGCGTCTGATCACTTGGCATATATCCGTTTGCAATCATATAATCTCCATATGCATCCTGAATCAGTAATTCTTTTTTGACTTTTTTAAGTTTCTTTGTCGTCTTATTATATATATAAACATCTGAGTTGAAATGATCCATATGGTTTAAATAAATCTTATTTCCGATCACATTTGCGATTGTATAATAATTTTCATTTTCATCTGACAAATCTGCTTTCAGCTTCTTTAATACGGTCTCTTTACCGCTCTTGATATTCTTTTCGCAGAGCTTTGTCCGTGCCTTGTTCATATAAACCTTTGTGACACCATTGGACCAGATCTCGCGATAGTCTTTTGTGTAACTTCTCTGGTATACATTGGTCTTTGTCTTTGCCTCTGCGACCGTACCGGATAATACAAAGCAACATACCAGTGCGGCACAGATCGTTGCTATAAATTTTTTCATTGAAACGTCCTCCCTTATGATTTAGTTGTTCTTTAATGTGTTATAAAGCTGTGCATTTGTAAGGTTCTGATAAGGAGCCACATAAAATACAGATACAATTCCAAATGTGATGACGCCAAGAATCTGCCATCCGAGGAATGATAAATCCAGCACAAATGCATTCCACTTCTGTCCGCGCATCATTTCCTTGCTCTTTGCATATACTTCACGGCTGTTCAGCCCTGGATTATCCGCAAGAATATATGGCACCATCCGGTACTCATACGATTTGATAATTCCCGGAATAATAAAAAGCAGGCTCCACAGGAAAATAAACAGTGACCGTAAAAACATGACAGCGATTGCACGGCCATATCCGTTTTTAAATCCGTAAAAGATATCTTTTACTTTTGCATCTTCTCCACTGCAGTTTAAGAAAAACTTCTGGCATCCGACTTCAAGGATGTTCCACACAAACAGCTTCAGTACAAAATGAATGATAAATGCAAACGCAAAGATTCCTGCAACTGCAAGGAAAATCATAGCAACGGTCTCTGTACTGTAATTTGCAAATACGTCATTTAACTCATCTTTGGAACCGGATGTTGTACTTGATGCAGAACCTGCGCCGCTTCCGAGCAGAATTCCCAGAATAATACTGACAACCACTGCTTTCCAGTAATTTGCTTTCATTAAAATTTTGGCATTGGTTTTTAATTCCCTTCGTGTCCACATATCTGTGTTCCTCCTTCATGTATGTGATAACGGTATTATAGCATCCCATGTGAGACAAAAGTGAGACAAATCCGGCATGAAAAAATATTTTTTTACAGGACGCTGACCTGCCTCCCCCTTTGTGTTATGCAGCACTTCAGTAAATCATCTCGTTAAATTTTTCTCGTTAATCATACTTCTGTGGTTTTAACACCATCACACGGTCCTTCTGCTGCACCGGCGTTTTTTCCTGCTGGTGTCTGGTTTCCATTTCTACTTCTTTTTTGAGCATCTTTCGGATTTCTCCGATTTTCATACGGGTAAGTTTCTGGTAAGATTCTGACTTTTTCATTTCCTGATAGAGTTTTTCATCCCCATAGATCACTTCCACACCACCTGATGCATTTGTTATTGCCTGGATGTTTCCAAATTGCATTGCTTCCGATGTCAGTTTTTTCTGCTCATAACTTTTTTTAAGTTCATTTGACACATAGGATCCGACCAGAAAATCCCGCAGTTCCTGCGCCGTAAAACAGTCGTTTTCGCAGGAATTGTCTTTTAATTTTTCCACACATCTGTGATACAGTGACGCAAGTTCTGTCATACGCCGCAATGCCTGGAATGACTGCATGACATGCTCCGTATCACACGTCTGAAATGCATTTTTAAAGCTGCGCAGTTCCGGATCTTTTGTATCATCTGTCACGTAAAATGTCCTGACCATCTGCTCTCCGGCAAAACGGAGCAGCCGGTTATAATTCCAGTCCGGTGTCAGTGCCGCCTGTACGATCCCCTGCATGGCATGTTTCACAAGATCGGCCATTTCTTCTGCTCTGCCACACTGGCTTTCCCTTCGCATTTTTACATATGTCTCTTTGTGCAGTGCAAGCATTTCTTTCCAGATCCGGTCACACTCCTCAAGCGGCAGATTATCCCTGACTGCATTACCCATTGCCTCTGCCAGTTCCCCGATCTGCTCAAAATTTTCCAGACAGGCAAGCGCCGTAAACGCAGACATCCCGGAAATTATGGGCATTGTTTCAAACTGCTCCGGGCTGTATGGTTTCACCCCCGGAAGATAACACATCTCCTGTACGATATGCATCTGATACTGTTCCTCAAGGATATGGGTATTGATATGACGTATCACACGTTTGCGCTCTTTTTCTTTTTCGGTCACACGCTCAGATTCATGTTTCTCCGCTTCCCATGTAATACTCCAGTGAGCCAGTGCATCCTCCCTTTGCTTTTCCCATTCCCTCAGCTTATTTTTTGCTGCCGGTTTTGGGTGGTTTTTCTCCCATTGGAGCAGAAACTTTTCTTTTGCTTCATAATCGTCTTCCATGGTTTTTCCTCCTATAAGATACGCAGTGCAAGCATCGTTATATCATCAAACTGCGGTGCTTCTTTTACAAAGGCATCAATGTCTTTCCGTACCTGAACCAGAAGTTCACCCGGAGCGCTGCCTGCTTTTTTGTTTAATGCCGCAATCATGCGCTCTGTTCCATACAGTTCATTTGCCTCATTTGTGGCTTCTGCCACTCCGTCCGTATATAAAAACAGCGTATCGCCGCCATGCAGAATAAATTCATACTCCTGATACTGAAACCCTTCTACATAGGCAAGTACCAGACCATGCGGGTCTTTGTACAGTTCAAATTTTCCATCTTTTCTGCAGACTGCCGGATACTCATGTCCTGCATTTGCGGCGCGCATAATTCCGGTGGAAATTTCATAAATTCCCAGCCAGACGGTAACAAACATATCTGCATCGTTATTTTCACAAAGCTGGTTATTGACGGTCTCTAATACTTCCTTCGGAGATCCTCCCATCTGTGCTCTGTTTTTGAGCAATGTCTTGGCAATAACCATAAACAATGCTGCCGGAACTCCTTTGCCGGACACATCTGCCATTACAAGTGCAAGATGATCCTCGTCCACAAGGAAGAAATCATAGAAGTCCCCGCCGACCTCCTTTGCCGGATCCATGGACGCATAAATATCAAATTCCTTTCGCTCCGGAAATGGTGGGAAAATGCTCGGAAGCATATTGGACTGAATCTGTGTGGCGACATGCAGTTCTGCACCGATGCGCTCTTTTTCTGCCATGACGGTGGAAACTTTTTTAATGTACTCCCTGATTTCCTCATACATCCGCTCAAACGAATGTGCCAGGTCTTCTATTTCATCATTTGTATGGATTGCAACCGTAAATGTTTCTTCCTTTTCCAGATTATCCACCAGCTTATGTGTCGCCTTACTCAGAATATTGATCGGACTTATAATACGTTTTCTGACAAACACGTAAAAAATGGCGGTAAATCCTGCGATCACCAGCAAAAGATTTAAAAAGATTGTCATTACAAATCCCCGTATGGAGCTGGTAATACCAGGCATGGAAAAATCCACTCCGACCAGTGCCACCGGTTCCTTGCTGCTGTCATAAATCGGATAAAAGGCTGATGCTATGTATCCATATGTTTCGTCTTTTGAAATCAGTATTTTCTCTTTCGGATGTTTATTAAACACTGCCATGGATGCTTCCTTTCCGTTTTTCATATAAGACTCGTGGTCACCCAGCTGGCAGGCTCCCTCTTTTGTGTAGGCATCCCAGATATATACCAGATCTTTTTCTTCCGGAATATAAACATAATAATATTTCAATCCGGAATTCTGCTGGCTTGTGTTCAGGTAATGTTCAATTTCCTCATAATACGCATCTTTTTTACCGGTCTGTACATATTTCAGCACACGATCTCCATCTATATAGGCCGCTGCAGCCTTTGCATAAGAAAACGCCTGGCTGCTGTAACGGTCCATTGCATCTTTTTTGTACTGCAGCACAACTGCAAGGCTGGTTGCCGTCATAATCATCACAGAAAATACAACAATGGCAAAAATAGCTGTCACACCGAGTTTTTGTTTCTTTTGGTTTTTCATGTTTAAAACCATCTCCTTAATTTTTGAACCTTTTCTTTCAATTTACATGTCCAGAGCTCTGCCACAAGTATGGAAAGTGCTGTAACCGCTGCCGAAATTACAAGCACCTGGTACATGGGCAGTTCCTGTGTCCCCCGTACAATATAAATTCCAAGATTTACCGTATATACCAGTATCACCCAGTGCAGACAGTATACCAGTGTCATCATCCCTCCTATATGCCCGACTACATTCTGCCATGTCTGCGGCAGACGACTGTTGATTGCGTAGTGTATTCCAAGCAATGCCAGTGCCGTAACAATACAGGCCAGCGCATCCGGTGTGATAATATGGTAATAACAATTTTCACCATCTCCAAACATACCGGAAGAATTCCGTATCCCGACAACAAAATAGACCGTTGCAATAAGCGCACACACCGGAGAAATCCTGCGGTAAAATGCAGCCTTATCGCGCACTCTGCGCAGACGTTTTCCAAACAGATAACCACTGACTGGAACGATCAGCCAGTTAAGCAGCACAAAATCCGAAAACACTTTTCCCGCTGCATCTTCTGTACCGATCAGATATCCCAGTACAATATTCCCGGCCGGTGATCCCACGTCCGTTCCGTTTAAAGCTGTTCCCAGCACAGAACAGGCCAATGCCAGTAAAAACATCCACAGATCCGGTATCTGCAGCCGTATCATCCACGCGATCACACAAAGGGCAAGCCCTGCAAACTGGAAAATATCATTGCAGAATGTCCGGTACCATATCGGATCTATATATTTTGCCGCATCACCCGTAATGGCATAGCCAATCAGATATGGAATGGTGTAACGGCAGATATTGAGTACAAATCCCATTCCAAACAGGCCAAGTCCCCGGAAAAAGGTTGTCTTCCAGTCCCGTTTTTTTGCGTACACCAGACACACGCCCATAACAAACATTAAAGGAGGTGCCGCAAGCGGTCCTCCAATTACGGTATCAAACACATATGCCAGTCCGCTTTGCAGTCCTGCATCGGATGTACACTCAATCGTACAATGGATTGCCGCCACAATGAAAACAAACACCATTTTGATGGAGTCAATTTCTATCTGTCTTCCTGTATTCAGTTCTTCCATTGCAACTATATGGTTATTTTTTCTTTTTCTCCGGTTTTTCATATTCTCCCAACTCTCCCAACAGACGTTGAAATCGGTAATGTACCAACAGACAGCGTAAAATTCCAAATGGTGTGCGCCCCGTATTTACGGTTACACAGAATCGTCCCTGGTTTTTTCCTTTTCCAGACAGATCGACTTCCACCACGGTCGGAACCAGAACCATCCGACCTGTAAAACAGGCAATGGCATCCGGATTTTCTTTCAGCGAGAGCAATCGTCCGAGCTGTTGTACATAACGCTTTATGATTTCTGCTTCTTTTCCTTTTTTCCCTTTCCAGAGATATGTCCGCGTACGGCTCATCACACCAAACAAAAGCACGGAAAAATATCCGTCTACCAGACCATTGACCTGCGTATACGTGCCTTTTGGTCTCGCCTCAAGCATTCCATCTTCATCGGTTGTTATGCGTCCTAACAGAATCCGTTTGATTTCTTCCGATTTACTCATGTGTCACCTTGGTAATCACACCATTTTTTCCTTTCACATGCAGTCTGAATTCCATGTCTTTTACCTCACTGCCTTCCTCATCTGCATTTTCTTCCATATATCTGGTGGTATAAAAGCAGATTTCCGTATCAAATGCTTCCTTTGTTGCTGCTGTGATATCTGTCATAACGGCATCCTGCCCGTAAAACAGATCACTTACCTCCACCTTTTTTTCATCGTATGTACGGTACCACTGCCTTTCCACAGGTTGTTTGATTTCTAAATGGATCGCTGATCCTCTTTTGTCTGTCAGCTGGTACTGATACTCATACGTGTCTGTTTTCACATGTGATACCGGCTGGATATCTTCTGCCACAGCACTGAGTACCGTAAGTTTTCCATCCTGGTCTCTGCTGATGGAAACCGTAAGTGTATACAATGCCTCCTTATTTTCTTTTGCATCCTGATCCGCATAAAGTTCCAGCTGCCATTCCTCATAAGCTGCATTTTTTACACGAATCCTGTACACGTGTTCTTTTCTTCTGCCGCCTTTGTCGATCGTCTGTATATGTTCATCATCCTGCGTTATCACAGAAAATGTCCCCCTTGGCAGATTCGTCGTATCCACTCTCACTTCAAGAACATCGCCATGACGGAACCGATAGCGAAACGGACCTTTCGAATCCGTTCCGCCCTTTTCCCACTTCCCATGCATGGAAAATCCCAAAAGCAATCCAACTGCGACCAGAAGAACGGCTGCGGTCAGACAGCAGATACAGCGTATTTTGTTCTCCCTGAAAAAATCCGTGATTCTTTTTTGCACGCACTATTCCTCCGTTTCCTTTGTGTTTTCCGTGGTATCTTCTTTTTTATGATCTGTTTTGTCTGCATCCGTTTTCCCGTCATTTTTATCCGATGTGGCAGGATCTTTCTGTTCGGATTCTTCTTTCTGGATCTCTGTCACCGTAAATTTAACAACAACGGTCTGTTCGGATTCTTTTCCTGATATATGCAGTTCATAACTGCCTCCCGCAAGTTTTCCGGTATGTACTGTAAGATTTAATGTTTCTTTTCCACTGCCGGATACCGAAAGCACTTCTTTTTCGTTTGGAAGTTTTGATTTTGCATCGGTTCCTGTAATCCTGTAAAGTTCATAACTGCATATGTCCGTATCGGAACTGCTGCTATAATCTGCCGTAATTTTCAGCAAATCTCCCTGTGTCACACCAAAACTCATATTGGAATCCTGATCGGAATTCATGGTAATGCCATCAGCTCCATCTTTTAGCACACTCTCTGCCCGAACATGCAGATCTGCATTAACAAAACTGATACTGTATGGTTTTGCCGAAATTTCCATGTGTACCTCCCGGTAGATGGTATGGATTTTTTCACCATCATTCCAGATTACACTGGCAGCGCTTAACGCATAATTGCTGTTATTGTCTGCAGTCTTTAATTCCATACCCATAATACCCGCTACATTTTCGAGCATAAATCCCTGCGTTGTCTGACCTGCTTTGAAGGTTCTTTCTTCCGTGATCACCTGCTCCACCCCTGTTTTTCTGTATTTCAGTACAAGGGTAAGGTTTAAATCTGCCGGTGTCTGTTCTTCTTCCGGTATCAGATTCAGTGTTACCAGAGACAGTGCTCCCATCTCGGAAGGATCCGAATTATCCGGCTCATACTGTTTCATTCCAACAGAAACCGGTTTGTTGATTTTAAAGCTGTACCAGCCTGTACATTGTCTGCTGTTTTCTGTAGCCGGTTCTTCTGTTCCTGCAGCACTGCTGTTTTCTTCTTTCGTCATATCACCGGACTGTGATTCTGTGTCATTCTTATAAGTTGCGGTGACTGCACTCTCAAGCACTGCTTTCATTTTTCCGACTCCGGCCACACGGATATCTGTGATTTTCTTCACATAAGGAACATGGAAATCCACATCGGCTATCATATCTTTTTGAATACATTTGTACTCTTCATCAGTAAGAAATACATACGGAGAATGATAGGTAGCCGCACCATCTCCCAGCGAGCTCTTAAATCCTATGGAAACCGCAACGTTTTTCTTTTCTTCGTCTAAGGTTTCTGTCTGGGTTTCTTTTCCAAAATATAATGACACGGTCTGGGTTTCATTGTTGGTAATCCTGCTGAAAGCAGTACCCATCTGGGTATCTGTCAGATCTGTTCCATCCATATCCATCTGGTAAGTATCAATTACTACACCCGAACGCACATGCTGGATAATCACTCTGTCCCCGGCCAGCGACCCATCTGCCCCGGAACTGGAAGATGCTCTTACTTCCACACCTTTCAGCTGGCTGAAATTTCTTGCTGAAATGCCCTCCACATAATAACAGGTATCCCCTTTTTGCATAGTATTCACTCCATTTGCATACTGACTGCCATACACATCTACATAACGGAATGCCAGCTTCATATCATAATTACCCATCTGGCTGGTCTGTGATGACTTTGGAAATACAAAAACATTCAACGCATCGTTTTCTCCGCCTGGTTTCCTTGTTATCGTAGCGGAAGCAATATCTTCGTCCTCCTGGATATCAATCTCATTCGGCTGAAAACCAATATTGAGCGTTGATGTAGATCCTGCTTTACACGATACGGTGTATGCCGGCGTATTTTCACTGTCCTGCGTGGTCAGTTCTTTTGTATTGCCGGTATACACATATTCATTATTTGAATTTAACACAAGCTGTCCTACCTCACCTACAAGGGAAACGCCCACATTGTTAATGTGCCAGAGTGCCCCACTGTCATCTTTTGCGGTGAGTTTCATGCTGTCAACGGACTTGACATCCGCCAGATCGAGAAAGAATCTGTCTGTAGTATCCCCACGGAACATAAACGAACTGTCTGCCTTATAAGCTTTCAGTTCACTGCCTGCGTTGTTGGTTTCCGGTGTGATCTGTGCATAAGAATACATCTGTCCGATCATGTCAAATGATACACTCTGCTTTTCATTCGAACTGTCCGTATACGATAATGTTGCCGAAACGGAACCGTTGAAAATATCATCTTCCCCGTCATATTCTGCCGTAGATATCGCAAACATCAGTTTTACTCCATACGTAGTCTTATCCACTGCATAGGATTTTGCAAGTTCTCCTGCATAGCGACCGGTTTTATTCGTTTTTCCGTTATCCTCCTGTTGTTTGCCTTCTTCGACATAATCAATGCCAACCCATCCCGGATTTGAAATTTCCCAGGAACGGTTGAGCGAATGTGTTCCGTTTTTGCTGACACGTATTTTTGCAATATTTAACTTATCATAAATATCACTGCTGGATGCCACATCATCCGGAATCACATCTACGGATACAAGATCTCCATAATCCTGATTCACTCCAATGCTGAACCGCTCGGTCTGACCGGTCCTGAATCCGTCGGCAGATAACTGCTGATTTGCCAGTACATAAGCACTGCTTCCTTTTTCAAAATTCAACCGGAAATAAAACAGATTTTTAGAACCACAGTCTCCGTTTGTGCTGTCCGAAGCACCGGTTCCTGCTACTGTCACATCGATATCATAACTCAACCGGCTTTTATCAAATCCGAGGTTCGAACATGCCTGTTCATAGGTCATTTCTCCGCTTGACGGATCCCAGGCATCGGAAGTATCCTCATCATCTACTACGCTTTTACTCTCTGAAAAATAAATGGTTTTACTTTTATTCGCACGTAAAAGCACCTGCTCTTCGCTGTAAGCAAGAACACTCTTTTCTGCATTCCGGTCAAATGTCCGGTCTGTCGTTGTTATCCTTGCTCCCCACTTCAATGTACGCACACCTGACGGTTCAAACGAAACGGTACGTTTCTCCAGCTTCGTCACACGGGAAATGGAGATTCCGGAAGTCTGCCACTCATCTGCCCCTCCCAGCGAAAGATTGACACTGGTAAAGGTATCCACATCTGCCAGGGAAATCAGAAACTGGAGTTTCCCTCCTTTTTGTGTTCCCTCATGATAAGCAAAATACTGTGCATCCGAACCATCTGCCGGCCAATATCCATAAAATGAAGCTACCATTTCCTTCACGGAGTACTGGTTCGATACATTCTGTAATCCTGACAGTGTCTTATATGCAAAAGAAATTTGTAAATCATTTACGGTTGCAGCATTCTCTATATCTGCAGTTCTGATTTCGACCAGATACAGATCTTTGACATCCTGTGTCTCCAGAGATATTTTTTCTCTTTTTTCGGTATTATCCGCCAGAAGAAATTTCTGTGTCTGCCCGTACTCAATGTTGCGTCCCTCTTTCTTCTTATAAACATAGTAATAATCCGGAACCGCCGTCTCACCGCCGGCTGCGGAAAAATCAAATTTTACTATGCCGCTACTGATATCCGCACGCATTGTCACGGCTTCCTTCCGGTACAATTCAAGTGAAGTAACCGACAGGGAATCCTGTATTTTCTCTGCCTGGACAGCCCGCTCTTTTGATGTAATGGACAGTGGCAGGGCAGACTTTACTTTTTCCAGTCCCAGCGTCACATCCATTCCATAATCTGCATTTGTTTTTTCTGTAATCAGTTTCTGAAAGCCAAACAGATGTGCGGAAAATGCAAGAGTATCCCCCTGCTGTGCCAGACCGATGATATCACCGCTCTGGTCACTGCACTCTGCAAGTACATTTGAAATGACCGGAAGCTTTACTGCCCGTACATCTCCATATATATCTTCATAATAAATCGTTACATAAAGCAGATCTGACGCTTCCATTTTGTGAATATTCCGTTCCCCACCGCTGGAAGTAGCCAGTGATTCCAGACCAGCCATATATTCGTCTGCAATATCCATCCGGATAATATAGTCATCTTGTCTGGAGCTGTAACTTTCATATGCAGCTTCAGATGCACTGACAGTTTCAAGGTGAACGTCTTTGGCGCCTTTATTCACTTCAATCTCTCTGATATCACTTCCACTCCATGAAAGACTCAGAGTGCCTTTCATTTCCACCAGTCTGCTTCCGGAATAAACTGCCTGCCGTTGTGATGGCACTGCCGCATTCCCCTGGAGTTTTGGCGTGCCATCTACTTTTATGAGCCGCATTCCCTGTATATCCCAGCTTGAAGCATTTGTTGTAATAATTTTGATGGATGTCACTTCTCCCACTTTGCTGTGCGGATAAAAAAACAGGGATTGTGTCGTATAAGGCAGAAACTTATACTGTGTATCCGCATCATTATATTTCTCCCCACATTCTGCTGTCAGGGTATCTCTTGTTGCTTTCTGGGCCTCATCCTCATTTACAATTGTGCTGCGGTTTTTCTGTACATCTTTCGGAAACAGCGCATATACACGGGTATTTTGCGGATTTCCTTCTTCTTTGTAATTAATGATGATCGACTGGATATTGTCCATATCCGTGCCTTCAACACCTGTCGTGATTTCTAACGCATACAATTGTTTTTTGGTATCTGCCTGTACACGTTCACTTTTTCCCGGAGCAATCCCAATCAGCAGTGCAACCAGCAGAACGATACCAAAACTACACCATCCGATTCTTTTTTTCATAAAAATTCTCCTCTTTTATACAATGCGCAGTAATCCTGCAAATCCGGTCATTTCAAATACTTCCATTACCATTGGACGTACTTTTGTCAGTTCGAGTTTTCCGCCTTTTTTTGCCATAGCCATATGCAGCCTTTTAAGTACCCGGAGTCCTGCAGATGAAATATACTCCAGCTGCTCCATATTCAGTGTCAGGGTATCAAACCGCCCTGCGACCTGATCGAACACTTCCTCTGCCTCTGCTGCTGTGACGGAATCCAGCCGTCCGATCAGCAATAATTCTCCATTTTCTCCATGATTGATCAGTTTTATTTCCATCTTTGTTTCCTCCCTGTCGTTTTTATCTGTGTTTTACAATATAATTTGCGAGATCCTCCAGACTGATATCCACAACTTTTTCGTCGTAAATATCCATCATATCAATGGCACTGACAGTTTCCATGTCCTCTGCCTGCTGCATAAGAATATCCATAATATCCATATCATCGGACTCGTCTTCTCTCTTAGAATCTTCCGTTTCAAAACGTTCATCCTCGTCTTCATCCGCAGGACTTTCCTCTTCAGAAAATGTATCCTCGTCTCCAAGCAGCCATGAAAGATCGTCTTCGTCCTCCATATCGATGGATTTTTCCGGTTTCTCTTCTTCTGATTCGATGAATTCTTCCGGTTTTTCTTCCACCTGCGATGCAGAAGTATCTGCCGCCATCTTTGCCTGTTCCGCTGCCGCTTTCGTCTCTTCGATGACCGGTTTTAAATCCTCCATCTCTTTTAATACTTCCTCGCGCACTGCCTTTTTGATCTCTTCGACCATGGCAGCATGCGAAAACTGTCCCAGTGCCTGTGTCAGGAGCTTTTCGAGTTCGGTCGGCTGCTGTGGTTCCGAAGCTGCCTGTCTGTCTGTCACTTCCGGTTCCGGTCGGCTTACTTCTTTCGGTTCCTCCGGCTCCGGTTCCGGCTGGCTTACTTCTTTCGGTTCCTCCGGTTCCGGTTCCGGCTGGCTTACTTCTTTCGGTTCCTCCGGTTCCGGTTCGTTTATTTCTTCAAACTGTACATGTTTGTTTAATCCGAGGATCTGTTCCACTTCACTGCCCACCTGCTGTTCGATTGCCTCTTCTTCGGTCAGTTCTGTAAACAATACATGGTTTTTCTCCTGCGCATTTTCTTTTTCTTCGGTGTCCTGTTTTTCCGGTCGATTCTCAAGCCACAGTGCACGGCTGCCGCCAACAAATTCTTCCCAGTTTTCCAGACCACCTTCGCCTGAAAAATAGCGCGATTCGTACTCATCCTCCTGAAACATATCCACGATCGGTTCCGGCACTTCCACCCGGAATGTGGAACGACTGGACGGTCCCATTACGGTAAATGCCTGCCCACGCGGAGCTGTCATAATCTGTTCCTGTTCCATTTCATTGATCCCGCCCGCTTTTTCGTAAAGCGTACACAGATCCTGCATATCATTCGGTGCCAGTGCAAAAATCAGACTGTACTGACAGGCATTGATAATAGCTGTAGATTTTCTTGCAATTTCTTCGCTTCCAACAAAATCTTTGATATTCTGTGTGATTACAATCTGCATACCATTGTATTTTCGGATTCGCTTGGCAAGCTGGAACATAAAATCAAGTGCCACCGGAAATTTGGTGTCAATGAACACATGTGCTTCATCAATTGCCACGACAACTTTTCTGTTTAAATGATAGCGGGTATTGTAATCCCTGTTTTTGATAATCTCATTATCAATATATTTAAGAACAAGGAGCATCTGTGCATTGGCAATCGTTCCGTTCCTGTTCGCTAAAAGGCTCTGGAAATTAAATACCGTAAAGTTTTCATCTGTGGTAATGGTAGAAGGACCGTTCCAGATATTGGCATTCCGTCCTCCCGTGGAAAATTTTGCAATATAATTCATCAGTGACCGCAGGATCGTCCGGATGTATTCGTTGTCTGTCTGCTGAAATTCCTCCAGTACCGCATCGTAAAGATCATCAAAAACCGGATAGTCCTCCGGACGCAGCTTTGCCAGATCCGTCTCCCCTGTGATGCCAAATTTGGTGTACATCCGGTCTACCAGGTTATTCAGATACTCCAGCGCATCTTTGTCACAGTCCGGCAGAATCTGGCGGAAAAATTCCTCCAGAAACTGCAGATGGGTTGCATAGCTTCCCGTCACCGTCGAACTGTCTGCCTCATCATCATCCAGCGCTGTAATAATATGAAATGGATTGATTCTCCCCTGTTGTGCATTTCCAACATTGATAAATTTTCCATGCAGATTCTTCGCCAGCTCTGCATACTCATTTTCCGGGTCGAGAATAAATATTTTTGCATCTTCTGCCGCCAGATTCGTCAGAATGTCTTTTGTCGCATACGATTTTCCAGAACCGGATTTTCCGACAATTACCATATTGGAATTGACACGTTCACTGTCACGTCTGAAAAAGTTTAAAAATACCGGAACCCCATCGCTGCTTCCAAGCTTTATTCCACCTTCATCCGACACATTGGCAAATACCCACGGATAAGCGGCTGCCACCGAATTACTCGGAATTCCTCTTGCTTCCTTTGGCAGTGGATCCCATCCGCTGATCTGTGAACCAATAAATGCCTGCATCTGGTCAAATTCCATATTTACCAGACGAAATCCATGCTCCTGATACAGCCGGCGAACCGCTTTTTTCATCCCACCGTAACTTGATCTGCGGGAGATTGGCGGCTGCTTGATTTTCGGATTGGCACGTGTGCCTGCAATATCATAGGCTGTTACATAAATATTAACCTGCAGAAGATTCTCATTTTCCTGTTGCAGGGTTGCAAGCAAATCTCCGAGCGTTTCAATGTGTTCCTGTAACTCCATTGCTTTTGAATCCAGCCCGGTTGCCATCAGCTGCCCTCGCAGTTCCCCAAGCGAACGGTCTATGGATTTTACTGCTTTTTCCCGCTCCATCGGTTTACATTTGACAACAACTTTTGTTGCCGGCATGGACATTACCGTTGCCAGCCATGCATCATCTACCATCGTTGGATATGCATTGATCCGGAAGTTATAGGTCATAATATGATTGATTTCAACGGTACGCGGTGCCACTTCCAGCGTCTGTGGCATTGCATATGTTACATAGTCTTCCGGACGGATCTTGTCTATCTGCCTCTCATCAAAATCAATTTCATTGGTATATTTAAGAAAAACCGCAAGTTCTTTGTCGTCCAGACGGTGTGCATCAATTTCCCCGTATCCAAGCGCATCGATTGCATTATTCACCTGAATATCCAGCTGTTTTCTGTCACTTTCATAGAGAACCAGATAGTAATACGGTGCTATAACCGGATCTTCAAAACATAACCGGTTCAGTTCATTCAGCCGGTCATAAAGTACTTCCACACGTGCCTGAAGTTCTTCTTCATTCAACAGCCCGCTTTCAAATGACCGTTTCAATTCCTCCAGCTTGTCATATTCCCTGTCAAGATAGCGGTCATAATTAATCGGACGGTCAATTTTTACAATATTTGCAGAATAATCCGGATTAATATTGCGAAGTACCTTTCCCACACCTGCCTCGATGGATGTTCTCCGTCGATGCGCAGAAAAAAAGCGGAATTCTACCGGTGGAATTTCTAAAACTGCTCCATAATATTTTCCCCCGTATGAAATATAGCCATCTTTGATATCTGTAAATGGCATTATTTCCTCCATCGGATGATTTTCCCGGTGTTCTTCCTTTTCCTTTGTGCGCTCACGTTTCTTTTGGGCACTGCGTGCCGCCCGCGCCTTCCAGATTTCGTTTTTTTCTTCTTCCGAAACATTTTTATCTTTTAATTTTTTATTTTCTTCTTTATATAATGCCGCTTCGGCTTTTTTTCTCTCTTTTTTGTCTGCCTTTTCATTTTCAGACTGCTGTCTTCTCTCTTTTGCCCGGTCTGTTCCTTCAAACAGTTCGTTTACCAGTTCTTCATGCGTTACCTGTCCATTCATGACAAGCAACGCATCATCATCAAGTGTACGTTCAAAATTTCTCTTATAACAGAAATGGCGTAAAATGTGAAGCAGATATACATAATTTGGTGTCGCATCCAGCCGTACCAGCAGTGCTGCAAATACGACAAGGATTCCGATAATTATATAAAATCTTCCCGGCAGACCTGATAAGAGCACAGCAATTGCCAGCCCGCCCCCAACCACGCCGATGATAATATCCCAAATGGAAATTCCTTTAAACAATTCCACCTGTACTTTTGTTTTTCCCGGTATCAATCGCATATCCGCTTCCTCATTCTCTCCATTGCATTGTATTTCTTCGTATATCTTTATGTCCCGGCTACTTGAGTTTTCTCACCGGAGGTGGCGTCATGGCACGCTTTCTCTGCTTTGGTGCCCCACTGTCCGCTTTCGACGGTGTCTCTTTCACACTGTTTGCTCGCGGGCGTGCTCCCGGCACAGAAGTTTTTGTTCCTGCCGCAGAAGTTTTTGTTCCTGACACTTCGGAATTTTTCTGTACGGATTCCGGTTTATTGTATCCATTGTAATGTGATCCGGAATCTGCCGTTCCTGTTTTTTCTTTCTGTGAGAAACTATTTTCTCTTTGCTGCATGTTGCTTTCCGGTCCGCTGTCTGCTTCTCCTTCCGATACTTTATCCGGAGATGCCATTCCGCCTGGTTCCGCGCTGCTTTCCGGTCCGCTGTCTGCTTCTCCTTCCGACACTTTATCCGGGGACGCATTTCCACTCTGGTCCACGCTGTCTCCCGGTCCGCTGTCTGCTTCTCCACCATCGGCCTTATGCATTGTTCCTGCTTCCTGTCCCTGTGCATTATGTTCTTCTCTTGCGGAAGTTCCGGCATCTTTGTCTCCCTGTACGGCTTTCTGCGGACCGCTGCCTCCTCCCGGCGTACTGCCGCCGGATGCCCCTGCCGCACCGGCAGATTTTCCACCGGAAGAAGAACCACTTCCTCCAGATGTGCCACCACCGGAGGCGCTGCTGTCCTCGCCTCCTTTCGGTACTTTCAGAAAGCTTTTACCGGATTTGCCGTCCTTCCCGGACTTATTTCCTGTCAGCCATTTTGCTACACCGGCGGCTCCGGCTCCAGCCATCATTCCTGCCGTATGGGTTAATATGCCCGCTTCTCTTGCCATATCACCAACTCCGGCTGCTGCCACTCCATTTTCACTTAAAATAGCTGTAAGTAATGCGCTTGCTTTTCTCGCAGTCTCAAATCCGGCCCAGACAATAATCAGTTTTGTAATATAATTAACCAGCACATTATCAAAAATTTTCAGCTGGCTGCTGAGTATGATTGGGACAAACGCAACCATGATATCCATCGCCACAACTGTGCCAAATACTCCAAAACACTGTCCGATAAATGCAATTCCCCACTGTTTAAATTTACTGCCACCATCCAGCGGTGATATTGCTATGATTGGTGGGGCGATGATATACAACATCGCCATGTTAAAAATACGCGCAATACAGTTTAATATGATCACAACCATATTCTTTGCCAGTACAAACGCCAGGAAAAATACGATGATAAAATCATATTTTTTTAAATTAAATGAGTCCCACATATCATCGGTATCATAGATATCGTGATTTTCGTATCCATAATAAAACGGTGCACGCAGCTGGTCTTTGACATCTGCATTAGTATCATTGAATGCTTCGTTGTAAGCCGCATTCATGGTTCCGATAAGAAGGACGATACGATCCAGCTTTACCTTTCCCGAATCTTCCGTTGAGAGTACATCTGCATATTCCTCCAGTGGCTTAAACTGTTCATCGGTACGTATTTCTTCCATTGCCTCCTCAATTGCTTCTGATAAAGAAGAATTGTATACATCCAGAGGCACATCCGCGGACAGATCCGGTGCTGCATTGACAATTTTCTGCAGTGATGCCTGCCAGTAATGGGAAGAGTTCGTAAGCAGATCCGGTGTACTGTACTGTACCGAAAAGGTTCCTTCATTTTGCAGAGTCTGCAGATCCGCACGGATATCATTATAGCAGCTGTTGATATTGTAGCGGCTGTCATAAGAAGGATTCAGTGAATAATTGCCAATGGTGTTTAACACACGCGCCATGGCGGCATACTCACTGTCCGTATAGGTTTTCGGATGTTCTTCTGTTGCCGTGGTGGTGTTTGAATAAAAAGCAATCTGTACGGCATTCATCAGTGAGGTGGAAAAAAACAATGCCATATTCATCAGCATACTCATCGAACAGATCAACAGTATGCTTTTAAAACTCTGTGTCAGAATTTCACCAAGAGAATTTTTAACCTGACCGGATGAGTCAAACATTTTCCGGATCACTGCAAGAATGGTAAAGAAAAAGCAGAGTGCAACTCCAATGATCGCCATCCCCCAGTATGCTTTGTTGATCAGACTGTGCCCGAACACCACCTGAATCAGTGTCATTTTTGTTCCATCATAATCTACGGTATCAAGACCTGCCGTCTTTTCAAAAAAATCATACAGGATCCCGACAATATAGCCTACCATACTGTCAACCAGATACAGTAATGTCCAGATCCACTTAAATAAACTGTCAAACATATTCTCTCACCTCCTAGCGAATCCGCAGCCGTCTGCGGGACACGTACAGATAAATTCCAAGTGCGGTAATTGCCACCACAAGAATCAGCCCAAATGAAATACCTCCGGCATTCAGATAAAACAATATATAAAATGAATATGCATTTGAATTTCCTGCCTCATCTGTCACTTTTACGGTATATGCCCCCGGCTGTGTCAGAATGGTACGCCTGGTAATCTGCTTTCCGTCTTTTAAGATTACAAGGGTGGATCCTGCTTCTATGTTTTTCAATGTAACAGGTCCCCTTGCTTTTCCATTTTTGACACCATCTGCCGTAATCGTCGGTGCCGTATGATCCACCGTCAGATCCAGCTGATATTCCACATTGTTCCGCACACAGCGGTACAATATCACATAATGTCCCTCTTCTGACAGGTCAACCGAACGATTGTCTGTCATGGCATCCTCTCCATCAAGTGTCTCTTCTGTCACAATACATCCGGTCGGCATGGCATAGCTTACCGGCTCATTGATCCTGTCACCGACCACGGTAAACGACAGCAGTTTCTGCTCAGATCCTTTCTG
>ERZ808240.1995-NODE-1995-length-23655-cov-13.325508_pt1 | contig 23655 bp, 14 predicted proteins | sample MGYA00521084_ERZ808240 | MGnify/ENA primary metagenome ERZ808240 (study PRJEB31516, sample SAMN03275571) | gut metagenome | biome: mammalia-associated habitat; material: feces | host: Papio cynocephalus | place: Kenya | collected 2012-08-06 ... | reverse complement strand
GCTCACCGAGGAGGAGCAGTGGGCCAAGGTCGCGCTCGTGAAGCGCGTGGCCGAGAAGGTCTGGGGCGAGGCGTAAGGCCAGGCTGCCGACAGCAGATATCCAGCCAAACGCAACAAACTCCGCCTCCTGGGACGAAATCGAGCGCCAACAGCGCGAGAAACGTCCCGGGAGGCGGAGTCTTTTGGTTTCGGACTCTTTTGCCGCTCTATAGCTCGACGTCAGCCGGAGCCGGATGCGCCTCAAGAAAGCGTTCGACGGCCGTCGTTCCGTCTTCTCCGCAAAAACAGCCGTAGGCCTCTGGGCACAATGCACGGAAGAGTCCGTTGATGTCCTCGTCTATGGCCCTGGGTGAGTAGCCGTTCTCTCCAGGGCTGAAGAGCCGTTCGTTGTGCGCGACACGGTTACGGAGCTTGCTAATCCCCTCAAGCTTGAGATTCAGCTCGGCGCGGTCAGTTCCGGCAGGCCAAGCGGCGTGCAGGTATGGAATCCAAAGGTCTCGCTCACGACTTCGGTCGGTCATATGTGCCCAAAAGCCCAACATGAGGCCGGCAATCACCTGGTTGGGGCTCGAGGGGTCATGCGCACGACCACGAGCATCGTCCACGGCGCGACGGTTCACCAGGTTCACGTCACGCAGCTTCTTAGCCTTGCTCTTGCGCAGGATGGGGCGCGTCACAGGCGAGTCCGCATCGAACAGCCAATGCTCGGAGCCCTCGAAGCGCTCGATAAGCACGCGATCGTAGGCATTTCGAAGGGCAAGCTCAAAATGGGCGATGTCGCCCATGAGGGCACGGCCGAGCATGAGGTTCCACTCATGGAGCTCAAGGGCCTTCGCGACGTCTCCGTCACAGGCATCAAGATAGGTGGAGAACCTCGACGACGATAGCCAGCGCTCGGCCCACCCTCGACAGGCCTCATCCTCACGCCTCTTCTCGTCGAATTGCCCCCACGAGTCTGCCATTCGGCTTCTCCCATAGATACAAATTTAGGCCCGGTGACTTGAATCAGCGGTCATCCCGGGCCCATCGCATCCAAGTATACCCATCATGCAACGGCTTGGACAAGGGCTTACGATGAACGCAGCAAACTCCGCCTCCTGGGATGGAATCGAGCGCTATTCGCGCGAGAAACGTCCCGGGAGGCGGAGTTTTGTTTGCAGCAGGGTCAATCCCCCCCGCAGGCAGCGAACCCTACAGCGGAAGCGTCATGGACAGCGCGGCAGCCTGAGCCGCCTTCTCTGCGAGCCTGCAACCGGGTTCCTCCGCGCCAAGGAGAGCGAGCGCGCTCACAAGCGCGACGTCGAGCTCATCGCTCATGACGCCCAGCTCCATGGCCCGAAGCGCATAGGGTACCGCGCCCTGCAGGCACGCAAGGGCGGATGCAAGCGCCTCGGCACCCCTCTCGCCACGCCCAATGCGCGCGAGGACGTCAACGGCCTCGCCACGAGGCACCCCACGATGCTCGGCGACGTGCTCGCTACGAGCGCGGACGGCCTCACTCGCCTCGCGGATTCGCGCGGGCTCAACGTGGCCCGCTGAGACCGCGAGACCCTCGATGACCACGCCGAAGGCATGGCCGCACGGCACGAACCCGGGTTGCGCCTCCATTGCGGCGCACATCGTGGCGCCAAGCCCCACGAGCTCGGCGACCAGCTCGCGCTGGAGCCCCGCAACCTCTCGGATGCGCCCGCGAAGCTCCTCGCTGTCTGATCCCTCAACCTTGCCGTGCACGACCTTGTCGCTCATCGCAGCCTCCCATCATCCGTGTAACCTCAGCGATGGTAGCAAAGAAGGTCCGCCCGGATACGAGTCCAGACGGACCTTCGCAAAAAGCGGGGAAGTGCCTATCGGCCCTTACAGCCCCAGCGTCGCAGCCACCTCGCCGGCGCAGGCCAGGGCATCTGCCATGGACGTCACGACGAGCGTGGAGCCGTTGCGGGCGTCTCCGGCCACGAACACGGGATTGCCGGCCACGCTCGAGGCGGCGCGGTGCGAGGTGGGCGTCGCCATGACGGGCAGCGGACGGCCCTTCTCGGCCAGGCCGACGCCAAACGCGTCGAGCACGCCACGCTCGGGGCCCGTGAAGCCGCAGGCGATGAGCACGAGCTGGGCGGGCACCTCGCGCTCGGAGCCCTCGATGCGCTCGGGCTTGCCGTGGCTCCAGTCCAGGTCCACGACGCGCAGGCCACTCACGGCACCGTCGGCATCACGCAGCACCTCGAGGGTGTCGACGCCCCACTCGCGCATCTCGCCGCCCATGAGCTCGATGGCCTCCACCTGGCCGTAGTCGGTCTTCTTGACGTTGGGCCACTGCGGCCAGGCGTCTCCCGCCTCACGCTCCTCGGGCGGGCAGGAGAGGAACTCGAACTGTCGCACGGAGCGCGCACCCTGGCGCACGGCGGTGCCCAGGCAGTCGTTGCCCGTGTCGCCGCCGCCGATGACCACGACGTCCTTGCCGGCCGCGTCGATCGCTGGCGCGCCGCCGTCGAGCACGCTTCTCGTGGCACTCGTGAGGTAGTCAACGGCGTAGACCACCCCACCGCTCGCGAGACCCTCGTCAAAGCCCGCGGCGCCAAGCCCGCGCGGCTTGCACGCGCCCGCGGCGACCACCACGGCATCGAACTCCTCGGCAAGCGAGGCGGCAACGGCCGGATCGCTCGCGTCCACGCCCAGGCTAAACTCGATGCCGAGCTCGGCCATGAGCGCCACGCGACGCTCCACCACAGACTTGTCGAGCTTCATGTTGGGGATGCCGTACATGAGCAGGCCGCCCGCACGGTCGTGGCGCTCCACCACCGTGACGCGGGCGCCACGGCGCGCGAGCTCCCAGGCGCTCACGAGGCCAGCGGGACCGGAGCCCACCACGGCCACGCTCGGGGCGTCCGCCGCAGCCGGGGCGAAGCGCGCGGGGCCGCCGTGCGCCCACTGCCAGTCGCTGATGGCACGCTCGTTGTCGTGGATCGTCTCGGGCTCGTCGGCACGCCCAAGGTTGCAAGCGGCCTCGCACAGCGCCGGGCACACGCGGCTCGTGAACTCCGGCATGGGCGAGGTGAGCGCCAGGCGCTCGGCGGCGGTCTCCCACTGACCGCGGTAGACGAGGTCGTTCCACTCCGGGATGAGGTTGTGCAGCGGGCAGCCGCTCGGGCGGGCGTGCCCAAAGGAGATGCCCGTCTGGCAGAAGGCCACGCCGCACATCATGCAGCGGCTCGCCTGAACCCGCTGCTTTTCGGGCGTGAGCGGCTCATAGAGCTCGTTATAGTCCTTCGTTCTCTCGGACACGTCACGAAGCCCATGGGCCTGCCTGCCGTGCTCGAGAAACGCTCCTGGCTTGCCCATGGCTAGTTCCTCCCCGTGATCTTGTCGAAGGCCACCTGAAGGGCCTCCTCGTGCGTCTTGCCCTCGGCCTCGGCGGCGGCAACCGCCTCGAGCACGCGCTCGTAGTCGCGCGGGATGACCTTCACGAACTTGTCCTTGTAGACGTCAAAGCGATAGAGCATCTTGATGCCGCGCGGGCTTGCCGTGCGCGCCACGTGCTCCTCGATGAGCGCGTGGATCTGCTCGAGCTCGTCTGCGCTCGGCTCCTTGAGCCCCACCATGTCGGTGTTGCAGCGGCTGGCAAGCGTGCCGAACTCGTCGAACACGTAGGCCACGCCACCGCTCATGCCCGCGGCGAAGTTGAGGCCAACCTCGCCCAGGACGAGCGCCACGCCGCCGGTCATGTACTCGCAGCCGTGGTTGCCCACGCCCTCGACCACCACGGTGGCGCCGGAGTTGCGCACCGCGAAGCGCTGGCCGGCCAGGCCGTTCACGAAGCCCTTGCCGCTCGTGGCGCCGTAGAACGCCACGTTGCCCACGATGATGTTCTCGTCGAACTTGTAGTTGGCACGCTGGGGCGGGCGCACGGTGAGCGTGCCGCCCGAGAGGCCCTTGCCAAAGTAGTCGTTGGCGTCGCCCTCGATGGCAAGCGTGATGCCGCGCGGCAGGAAGGCGCCGAAGCTCTGGCCGCCCGAGCCTGTGCAGTCCACGACGATGGACTCGTCGGGCAGGCCCTCGGGGTGGGCCGCCGTGACCTCGTGGCCGAGCATCGTGCCCACGCAGCGGTTCACATTGTCGATGTCGGCGTGGAAGTGGATGGGCTCGAGGTGCGCGCGGGCGTCTGCCGTGTAGGGCACGAGCAGCGTGGCGTCGAGCGTGCGGTCTATCTCGAGGTCAGGGGCCATGGAGGGCAGGAAGTGGCGGCCCTCCGCACCCGGGATGTTGCGACCGAACTCGTTCGTGCCACTCGCGAGCACGCGGGACAGGTCGACCTCGTTGGCCTTCCAGTTGTCCGGCACCTCTACCTGGCGCAGGCACTCGGGGTGGCCCACCATCTCGTCAACGGTGCGGAATCCCAGACTCGCCATGATCTCTCGCAGCTCGGTGGCGGTGAACTCCATGAAGTTCACGACCTGCTCGGGCGTGCCCGTGAAGCGGCCGCGCAGCTTGCAGTTCTGCGTGGCGATGCCGGCCGGGCAGGTGTCCTGCTGGCAGTCGCGCTGCATGAGGCAGCCCATGGCAACGAGCGGCATGGTGGCAAAGCCAAACTCCTCGGCGCCGAGGAGCGCGGCGATGGCGACGTCGCGGCCGTCCATGAGCTTGCCGTCCGTCTCCACGACCACGCGGCTGCGCAGGCCGTTCTTGAGCAGCGTCTGCTGCGTCTCTGCCAGGCCGATCTCGAACGGGATGCCGGCGTGCCAGATGGAGTCGCGCGGGGCCGCGCCCGTTCCGCCGTTGTGGCCGCTGATCGTGATCTTGTCGGCGCCGCCCTTGGCAACGCCGGTGGCGATGGTGCCCACGCCGGCAAGCGCGCACAGCTTCACGGAGATGCGGGCGCCCGGGTTGGCGTTCTTGAGGTCAAAGATGAGCTCGGCCAGGTCCTCGATGGAGTAGATGTCGTGGTGGGGCGGCGGCGAGATGAGCCCCACGCCGGGCGTGGACTGACGCACCTCGGCGATCCAGGGGTAGACCTTCTTGCCGGGCAGATGACCACCCTCGCCGGGCTTGGCGCCCTGGGCCATCTTGATCTGAATCTCGATGGCGCTGGAGAGGTAGCGGCTCGTGACGCCGAAGCGTCCCGAGGCCACCTGCTTGATGGCGCTCTTGCGAGAGTCGCCGTTGGGCAGGGGCACCTCACGCGCCGGATCCTCGCCGCCCTCGCCGGTGTTGGAGCGGCCATGCAGGCGGTTCATGGCGATGGCGAGGGTCTCGTGCGCCTCGCGAGAGATGGAGCCGTAGCTCATGGCGCCGGTATTGAAGCGGCGCACGATGGACGAGACGGGCTCGACCTCATCGAGCGGCACCGGGGTGCGGCCGCTCGCGTCGAAGTCGAGCAGGTCTCGCAGCGTCACGGCGCGGCCGGGCCTGTGCACGACCTTGCCGTACTCGCGGAAAAGCTCCATGTCGCCCTCGGAGCAGGCGCGCTGCAGCAGGTAGATGGCACGCGGCTCGATGAGGTGCTCCTCGCCGCCCAGCGGGCGCCACTTCGTGAGGCCCAGGCTCGGCAGCTGATTGGGAGAGGGGCTCTTGGCAAGCGCCACGGCGCTGTCATAGCGCTCGTTCTGCTCGCGCTGCACGCCCTCGACGGACAGGCCGCCCACGCTCGTAGTGGTGGCGGTGAAGTAGCGCTCCACCAGCTCGTCTGCCAGGCCGATGATCTCGAAGATCTGGGCGGAGTGGTAGCCCTGCATGGTCGAGATGCCCATCTTGGACATGATCGAGGTGATGCCGGCCGTCACGGCGCGGTCGTAGTTGGCAACGGCCTCGTCGCCGGGCAGGTCGATCTCCCCTCTCGCCACGAGCTCGCGGATGCAGTCGTGGGCCATGTAGGGGTAGATGCCGCTCGCGGAGTAGCCCACGAGGCAGGCGAAGTCGTGGGCGCACAGGGCGTCGCCCGTCTCTACAACGATGTCGGCGAGCATGCGCACGCCCGCACGAATGAGGTGGTTGTGCACGCTGCCCAGCGCGAGCAGGCTCGGGATGGGCACCTCGCCCTCGCCGGCGCGGTCGGAGATGACCACGATGTTGGTGCCGGCGCGCACCGCGTCCTCGATCTGGTGGTCGAGCCGCTCGAGTGCCGCCTCGAGGGCGCCCTCGCCCGCGTCTCGGCGATACGTTGCGTGGAAGACCTGCGTGTGGAAGCCCACGCGGTCGATGGCGCAGATGCGCCTGAACGCGTCATGGGTGAGCAGCGGTCCCTGCAGGCGCACGAGCCGGCAAGTGTCGCGGCAGTCCTCGAGCAGGTTGCCGTGGTTGCCCAGGTAGAGCACCGAGCTCGTGACGAGGCTCTCGCGCAGCGCGTCGATGGGCGGGTTCGTCACCTGGGCGAACAGCTGGTGGAAGTAGTCAAAGAAGCTGCGGTTCTTCTTGGAGAGCACGGCAAGCGGAGCGTCGACGCCCATCGAGGCGAGCGGCACCTTGGCAGCCGTGGCCATGGGACGCACGACCTCGTCCACGTCGTCGTAGTGGTAGCCGTGGCGGGCCAGGCGCTGCGTGAGCGAGAGGCTCTCGTCGGGCTCGGCGGGCAGCTCGGAGGCGTCCGGCTCGCGCAGGTCGTGGATGTCGAGCGTCTCGTCACCCAGCCAGTCGCGGTAGGGCTTCTCGTTGGCGTACTTGTCGCGGATCTCGTCGTTCCACAGCACGCGACCCTGCGAGGGGTCCACCTCGAGCATCTCGCCCGGGCCCAGGCAGCCCGTGCGCAGGATGTTCTCGGGCTCCACGTCGATGGTGCCCACCTCGGAGGAGAGGATGAGGCGGTCGTCTCGGGTGACGTAGTAGCGCGCCGGGCGCAGGCCGTTACGGTCCAGGGCCGCCCCCAGGATGCGGCCGTCCGTGAACGCGATGGCCGCCGGGCCGTCCCACGGCTCCATGAGCATGGACTGGTAGGCGTCGTAGGCGCGACGCTTCTCGGACAGGTTGGGGTTGTGGTCCCACGGCTCGGGAATCATGAGCGTCACGGCGCGGTCGAGCGGCCTGCCGTTCATGGTGAGGAACTCGAGCACGTTGTCGAGGATGGCGGAGTCAGAGCCCTCGCGGTTGATGATGGGCAGCACGCGCTCCAGGTCGTGCTGCAGCACGGGACTGTACAGGTTTGGCTCGCGCGCGCGGATCCAGGAGACGTTGCCGCGCAGCGTGTTGATCTCTCCGTTGTGGATGATGTAGCGGTTGGGGTGCGCGCGCTCCCAGGAGGGCGTGGTGTTCGTGGAGTAGCGCGAGTGCACGAGGGCAAGGGCCGTCTCCACGGCGGCGTCGTTGAGGTCGGTGAAGAAGCGGCGCATCTGCGTGGCCACGAGCATGCCCTTGTAGACGATGGTGCGCGAGCTCATGGAGCAGACGTAGAAGATCTTGTTCGCGAGTGCCGGGTTCTTGTCGGCGGCGCGCTCGATGGTGCGGCGGCAGACATAGAGCTTGCGCTCGAAGTCCTGACCGGCGGCCACGCCCTCGGGCCGGCGCAGGAACGCCTGCATGATCGTGGGCATGCACGCCTTGGCCGTGTCGCCCAGGTCGTGCGGGTCAACGGGCACGCGGCGCCAGAACATGAGCGGCACGCCGCACTCGGCGCAGCCCTCCTCGAACACGCGGATGGCGGCGGCCACGGCCTCGGGGTCTGCCGCGCCGTCCGTCTCGCCGGACTCGTCGCTGTGGGGGAAGAACAGCATGGCCACGCCGTAGTCGCCGGCATCGGGCAGCAGCTGGCCCTCCTTCTGCGCCTCCTTGCGGAAGAAGCGGTGCGGGATCTGGAACAGCACGCCGGCACCGTCGCCGGTGTTTCGCTCGAGGCCCTTGCCGCCGCGGTGCTCGAGGTTCACGAGCACGGAGAGCGCGTCATCGAGCGTCTGGTGGCTCTTGACGCCCTTGAGCGAGGCGATGGCGCCGATTCCGCACGCATCATGCTCGTAGCTGGGGCGATACAGGCCTTGCTGTGAGGCTTTCTGCTGGTGAGACTCCATGGTGAGGTCCTTCTCCGAGTGTTCACGTGTGCCGCCGCACGCAGGGTGCGGTCAAGCTCTCGTTACTCTAGGAGCCGGATATGTCACCTCCGTTACGCCAACACGGGCGCAACACGCGCGAAGCAATCTTGTAACAAGGGAGGGAGGGCCCAAAGGTGTCAAAGACTTTTGGGCCCATGGGCCCGCCGCAGCTAGGAGGGCCCAAAAGAGGGCCCAAAGGTGTCGAGGGCCCAAAAGAGGGCCCAAAGGTGTCAAAGACCTTTGGGCCCATGGGCCCACCGTCAAAGGCGCCACCGCCGGCACGCGCGCTAGTACGCCTCGATCTGCTTGATCATGACCTCGCGGCCGCGCAGAAGGTAGGTCTGCTCGCTGCCGCATGCCGGGCACGTGCGTCCGTGCTCCACGGTGCCGTAGTCTGTCCCGCACGCCTCGCAGTGCGTCACGGCCGGGATGTCCTCCACCACGAGCTCGCACCCCTCCATCATCGGCTCGCGCTTGCACGCCCACGTCCAGGCGTCGCCGAGAAGCTCGGGCACCACCCCGGAGACCTCGCCCAGCTCGAGCGTCACGCTGCGAACGGACGTGAGGCCGTTGTCGGCGGCCGCCTTCTTGGCGTCGTCGATGATGTAGAAGACGATTCCCAGCTCGTGCACGCGAGACTCCAGACGTGAGGGGGAGGAACGCGAGAGCACGCCCCTCCCCTACTTGACAGATACGTGGCCGAGAACTGCCGGCTACTTCTTGCGACCGAACATGATCTTGGCCTGGCGCCTGGCCGCGTACTTGAGCAGCGCCGGCACCTTGTTCTCGCTCTTGACCATCGTGGAGCACTCGGGACGCTCACGGCGCAGGTGGATGGCATCGAACGCGCACTTGGTGGTGCACAGGCCGCAGCCGATGCACTTGTTGGGGTCCACGATGGAGGCCCCGCAGCCCAGGCAGCGGCTCGTCTCGGCGCGCACCTGCTCCTCGGTGAGGGTGCGCACGTACTCGGAGAACGGGGCGCGCTTCTCGGCCTCGTGGTCGATGGCGGGTTGCTGGCGGCTGGCCGTGTCATAGGAGCCAAGCTCCACGTCGTCCTTGTCCAGCTCGCGGTAGCTGCGCTGGTTGCGGCCGATCGTGAGCGTACCGCCCTGCACGAAGCGGTGGATGGAGACGGCCGCCTCGTGACCGGCAGCGATGGCGTCGATGGCAAACTTGGGGCCGGTGTAGACGTCGCCGCCCACGAAGATGTCGGGCTCGGCCGTCTGGTAGGTCTTGGGGTCTGCCACGGCGCCTTGGCCGCGCCCCAGCTCCACGGCGCTGCCCGCAAGCAGGCTCCCCCACTCGATGCTCTGGCCGATGGAGAAGACCACCTGGTCTGCGGCCACGTCGATGGTGTCCGTCTCGTCGTACTCGGGCGAGAAGCGGCCGTCCTCGTCGAACACGCGCGTGCAGCGCTTGAAGCGCACGCCGGCGGCTCGGCCCCCGCTCACGAGGACCTCGGCCGGGCCCCAGCCACACGAGAGGCGAACGCCGTCGCTCTCGGCCTCGGCGACCTCCTCGTTGGAGGCGGGCATGATGTCGCGTGCCTCCAGGCACAGCATGTCGACGCTCTCGGCGCCCAGGCGGGCCGCCGTGCGCGCCACGTCGATGGCGACGTTGCCGCCGCCCACCACGACGACGCGCCTGCCCACGGCCGGCACCTCGCCGCCCTCGAGCTGGGCTTCGGCCACGCCGCGCAGGAAGTCCACGGCCACCGAGACGCCCGCCGCGTCCTCGCCGGGCACGCCGGCAAGGCGGCCGCCCTGGCATCCGATGGCCACGTAGAACGCCGCAAAGCCCTGCTCGCGCAGCTCGGCGAGCGTCACGTCGCGGCCAACCTCGATGCCATAGCGGAACTCGGCGCCCATGGCCTCGATGACGTCGACCTCGGCCTGGATGACGTCCTTGCCCAGCTTGTAGGCCGGTATGCCGTAGGTGAGCATGCCGCCGGGACGGGCGCTCTTCTCGAACACGACGGGCTTGTAGCCGCGCTCGGCCAGGTAGAACGCGCAGGACAGGCCCGCCGGGCCCGCGCCGATGATGGCGACCTTCTCCTCGAAGTCCCCCTCGACCTTGGGGCGCACCTGCGGCGGGATGTAGCGCGTGCTCGCGTCCAGGTCCAGCTGGGCGATGAACTTCTTGACCTCGTCGATGGCGATGGCCTCGTCCACGCGGCCACGCGTGCAGGCGTCCTCGCAGCGGCGGTTGCAGATGCGCCCGCACACGGCCGGCAGCGGGTTCTCGCGCTTGATGAGGGCCAGGGCCTCCTGATAGCGTCCCTGGCTCGCGAGCTTGAGGTAGCCCTGCACGGCGATGTGGGCGGGGCAGGCCGTCTTGCAGGGAGCCGTGCCGCTCTCGTGCGTCTCGACGCGGTTGTCGTTGCGGTAGTTGGGGCTCCACTTCTCCGGGCCCCACTTCACCGCGTCCGGCAGCTCCTGGCGCGGGTACTCGGGCACCTTGCCACCGGCCTTCTTGGAGCACAGCTTCTGGCCGAGCTTGGCGGCACCGGCCGGGCACACCTCCACGCAGCGGCCGCACGCCACGCAGCTCTTGGCGTCAACGTGGGCCACGTAGGCCGAGCGCGAGAGGTTGGGCGTGTTGAACAGCTGCGACGTGCGCAGGGCATAGCAGACGTTCACGTTGCAGTTGCAAATGGCAAAGATCTTGTGCTCGCCGTCGATGTTCGTGATCTGGTGGACGAAGCCGTTCTCCTCGGCACGCTCGAAGATGTCGAGCGCCTCCTCGCGCGTGATGTAGCGCCCGCGGTTGGTCTCCACGACGTAGTCGGCCATGTCTCCCACGGCGATGCACCAGTCGTTGAAGTCGTCTCCGCAGCCCTCGCCCATGCGCTGACGGCTCGCGCGGCAGCTGCAGGTGCTCGCGGCGTACTTGCCGTCGTACTTGTCGAGCCAGTGGCGAATGTGCTCGATGGAGATGGACTGGTCCTCGTGCTCGATGGCGCGCTCCACGGGGATGACGTGCATGCCGATGCCCGCGCCTCCGGGAGGCACAAGCGGCGTGGCGCGGGAGAGCGGGCCCTTGGAGGCCTGCTCGAAGAACTTGGCGTAGACGGGGTGCTCCTCGAGCTGCTCGTAGCGCATGTTGAGGAACTCGGCAGATCCCGGCACGAGCATGGGCAGCACCCACTGCTTCGTGTGCGTGGGATTCTCCCAGTTGTACTCGAGAAGGCCCACGTAGGACAGCTCGTCGAGCATGGGCTCGAGCGCTTCGGCGGACATGCCCGTGGCCTTGGACGCGGCCTCGAGAGTGTAGGGAACGCGCACCTTGAGCTTCACGAGCATGTCTGCCTGCTCGTCGGTGGCCGCCTCGGCAAAGCTCCAGTACTCGTAGGGCAGCAGCTCGTTCTTGCCGAGGATGCGGTTGGTGCAGTGCTTGCAGAGCGCCACGATGCTCGGGCGCGGGTTGGCGGGCAGCTCGGGCACGAACTCCGCGCCGATGTCGTTCTCCGTGTAGGAAATGCCGGGGCCGTTGAGGATCATGAGGGTCTCCTTGTGGTCGATGTCCCAAAGGTGTCAAAGACTTTTGGGCACTTCGGGCCGGACTGTGCGCTGGGGGGCTACTCGCCGGGATAGTGGGGCGCGTCGCTGTTCTTGGGCGTGGCCTTCTCGAACGTGCCGGCCTTCCAGGCGGCCACGGCGTCTCGCAGCCACGCGACCCAGGCGTCGACGCCCTCGCCGGTCTTGGCACTCATGGGAATCACGAGCGCGCCGGGGTTGCGAAGGTGGACGTTCTCCTCGCAGCGTTCGAGGTCAAAGTCAAAGTAGGGCGCCACGTCCATCTTGTTCACGAGAACCACGTCTGTGACCTCGAACATGAGCGGGTACTTGAGGGGCTTGTCGTCTCCCTCGGGGACGGACAGGATGGCCACGTTGACGCTCGCGCCCGTGTCGAACTCGGCGGGGCACACGAGGTTGCCCACGTTCTCCAGCACGGCGAGGTCAAGATGGTCCACGCCCGCGTCCGTCGCGGCGCGGTCGAGCTCGACCAGGCCCTGGCGGCACATGGCGGCGTCAAGGTGACACATGCCGCCCGTGTGCAGCTGCACGCTCGTGACGCCAGCGTCCGCCATGGTGTGCGCGTCGACGTCGGAGTCGATGTCCGCTTCCATGACGCCGATGGACAGCTCACGGCCAAGCGCCTCGACCGTGCGCTTGAGCGTCGTTGTCTTGCCCGAGCCCGGGCTGCTCATGAGGTTGAGCAGAAACGTTCCCCGCTCGCGAAGCCCGGCGCGCAGCTCGTCTGCTGCGCGGTCGTTGCTCGCGAACACGCTCTGCTTGACCTCGATGACGCGAACGGCGCGCTCGCGGGCGGCCTTCTCGGCATCTTCCATGTCTCTCCCCTCGCACGGCCGCCGCCCGTCCCCACGGGACCTGGCAGCCGGTTTACATAACTGCAACAAGTGTACAGGAGCGAGGAGGTCAACCGAGCGCGCAATCGCCAGGCGGCGGCCAGGCGTGCCGCGACACAAAAAAGCCCGCCCCGCGCACGCGCGCGAGACGGGCCGCAAGTGACGAGGAAGACCTCGCATCACCCCGTGTTCTGGAGGCCGGCGGAGACTCCGGCGACGGCGGAGAGGATGAGCTTGATGTAAGCGTCGCGCTCCTTGGCCGTGAGCTCGGCCTCGTGCTCGCGCAGCGCCGTGAGGGCGCGCACCTGCGAGATGGACAGGGCGTCCACGTAGGGGTTGCGCACGCGGATGGCCTGGCCAAGCACGCGGCGGTGCTGCAGCGGCCACTCGTCCCCCACGATGGCGAGCGTCCACTTGCGCGTGAGGGCCATCTCGTCGAGCACCATCTTGGCGAGGTCGTCGCGGTCGCCGAGCGCCAGGTAGTGGCGGGCGATGCGGCCATCAGTCTTTGCGATGGACATCTCGATGTTGTCGATGAACGTCGTGAACAGCGGCCACTCCTTGTAGGCGGCGCGCAGCAGCTCGAGGTCGCCGAGCTTCTCGCACGCGGTGCCCAGGCCGTACCAGGCGGCGAGGTTGATGCGCGCCTGGCTCCAGCTGAACACCCACGGAATCGTGCGCAGGTCGTCGAGGGACTTGGCGCCCAGGCCGCGCTTGGCGGGACGCGAGCCAATCGGCAGCAGGCCAATCTCGACGAGCGGCGTCACCGTGGAGAACCACGGCGTGAAGTCGGGCGTGTTGAGCAGCTCCACGAAGTGGTCATGGCTCGCGTCGTAGAGCTTGGCGGCCATGTCCGCGTACTTCTCGGTCATCTCGGTGTTCGTCTTCTCGACGGACGGGGCGCTCTGAAGCAGCGTGGCGCCGGCAACGCTCTCGATGTGGCGCTGGGCGAGCACGGGGTTGCCGTAGCGGGCGAAGATGATCTCGCCCTGCTCCGTGAGCTTGAAGAAGCAGTTGACCGAGCCGGCCGGCTGGGCGAGAACCGCACGGTTGGCCGGGCCGCCGCCACGGCCCACGGCGCCGCCGCGGCCGTGCATGAGCACGAGGTCGATGTGGTTGCGCTTGGCCCACTGGGCTATGCGCTCCTGGGCGGAGTGCAGCGCGAGCGTGGCCGTGGTGGGGCCGGCGTCCTTCGAGGAGTCGGAGTAGCCGAGCATGACCTCCATGCGACGGTTCGTGGCCGCGAGGCGCGCCTGAACGTCCGGCAGCTTGAGCATGTCGTCGAGCACGTCCACGCAGTTCTCGAGGTCCTCGAGCTGCTCGAACAGCGGGATGACGTCGATGGTGGGCACGTCCTCGGCGTGGGCGAACGCGATGCGGTTGAGCTCGTAGACGTCGGCGACGTTCTGGGCGCTCTTCGTGAACGAGATGATGTAGCGGCGTGCCATCTTGGCGCCGTAGCGCTTCTGGATGGACCCGAGGGCACGGAACGTGTCGAGCACCTCGCGCGTCATGGGGTCGAGCGCGCCATGCTCGCCGTTGCGGCCGTGCTTCTTGATGTCGGCGAGCGCGCGGCTGTGCACGAGCGAGTGCTGACGGAACTCCATCTCCACCATGTGGAAGCCGAAGGTCTCCGTCTGCCAGATGAGCGTCTGAACGGGGCCGTAGGCCGCACGGGTGGCGCCGCCGGCAACGAGCGAGCGCTGGACGACGCGCAGGTCCTCGAGGAACTCGTCGCAGGAGCGATACATCGTGTCGGAGTTGCGCACGATCGTGGCCTTGAGGCGGTCTGCCATGACGAGCATGACGGCGCGGTGCAGCTCGGACTCGCTGATGAGCTCGGCGCGGGCCGTGAGCTTCTCGCTCATCTCGACCTGGTGGTTCCACATGTTCACGAGCTCGGGCGAGGGCTTGGTGTGGTCGACGTCGAGCGTGAGGTTGCGGCCCACGCGGCGGCACTTGTCCTCGAGCGTGGCGACCATGTGCGTGAAGAACTTGGCGGCAACGGCGCGGCTCACCTTGGCCGTGACGTTGGGGTTGCCGTCGCGGTCCGAGCCGATCCAGGAGCCGGGGTGGAAGAATGCCGGGCAGACGGGCTTCACCTTGCCGGCGTTGTCGCCCAGCACCCAGTCATCGAAGCGGCGGTACACCTGCGGCACCATGTCGAACAGCGTGTTGTCGAAGATGTCGATGATCGTGTCGGCCTCTTCGACCGGCGTGGGCTTCTTGAGCGCGATGGGGCTCGTGCGCAGCAGCGCGTCGATCTCCTGGAGCATGTGGCGCTCGTTCTCCGCGAGGTCGGAGCCGCCCAGGTGCGGGTGCTGCTCGAGCAGCCGAGCGATGCGGCGAATCTTGCCCTCGACGGCCTTGCGACGGGCCTCGGTGGGGTGCGCGGTGAAGACGGGGTGGAACTCGAGGCGAGAGAGCAGCTCGTTGGCGTGCTGCTCGCCGGCCTCCTCCACGAGCTGGTGGTAGGCCATGGCGAGCGCGTTGGACTCGTCGGTCTCGGAGTCCAGGGAGACCTCGCGCTCGCGCTCGTGGAGCGTCTGGACGCGGAAGTTCTCCTCGGAGAGGTTCGCGAGGTGGAAGTAGGCGGTGAGGGCGCGCGTGAGCATGGTCTGCTGCTCGACGGTGAGGCCGCGCATGAGCTCGTAGGCGGCCTGGAAGTTCTCGTCCTCAGTGGACGCGCCGGTAGCGCTGACCACGCCGACCTCGTCCGCGGCGATGAGGTCGGCGAGGACCTCGTCGAACGTGGAGCGAAGCTCGGGCGAGTACTCGCTCAGGACCTCGCGGAGCAGGCGCAGGAACAGCTCGAGGTTGTCACGCAGGCTCTCCGGGAGCTTCACGTTGGCGAACGTCTTCGCCGCCTCTGCCTGTGCGACGGCGCGCTGGTCGTCTCGCTTGGCGATGGTGTCTCTTTCTGTCAAGGGTGCCTCCTTGGGCTCTCCGTGCAGAATGCGTCCGCCCGGGCCGACGCGCGGCGCAGGCAGCCTCTCCATGATAGCAGCAGGGCGCGGGTCGATGACGACTGTAACGAGCGCGTAACGCAACGATGTCATGCATGCAAGTGATAGTTTGCCGAGCGGTATTCTCGCTCACACGAACGGAAGGAGAACGACCATGGACCTGCTCGCCGCACTGCCCCTGCCGCCCTGGACGCTGCTGTTTCTCCTGGCTATGTGCTTTCTCGCGGGCTTCGTGGATGCGGTGGCCGGCGGAGGCGGGCTCATCTCGCTGCCGGCGTTTCTCGCATGCGGGCTGCCCTCCCACGTGGCGTTTGCGTGCAACAAGTGCCAGAGCGCCATCGGTACCACGTTCTCCACGGCCCGCTACCTGCGAGGCGGTGCAGTTGACCTCGCGGCGGCGGGGGTTGCCGCGGCGGGCGCGTTCATCGGCAGCGGGATCGCGAGCTCTCTGTTGCTGTTCGTGCCGGACGGCGTGTTTCGCGTCATCGTGATCTGCGTGCTGCCCGTGGCGGCCGTGGTCATCCTCACCAGACGTGGCGACGCGCTTGCCACCGACCGCTCGCGGGAGATTCCCGCCAGGAGGCGCCTCGCCGTCTCTGCGCTCATCGGCCTTCTCATCGGCGCGTACGACGGGCTCGTGGGGCCCGGCACCGGAACGTTTGCGATCATCGCGTTCAACCTGGCGCTGCGCTATGACCTCAGGCGCGCCGGCGGCAACGCGAAGGTGATGAACCTCGCGAGCAACTACGCCTCGTTTGCCGTCATGCTCGCGGCCGGAAAGATCGACTTCGCCATCGCGCTGCCCGCGGCCGCGTTCAGCGTGGCGGGGCATACAATCGGCTCGGGCATGGCGCTCAGGCGCGGGGCGCGCTTCATCCAGCCCATGCTCGTGGGCGTGCTCGCGCTTTTGCTCGTGAACCTCGCCTCGCAGCTGCTCTAGGGCGCTCCGGGGGCGGGGTGCAGGCGCCAGGGACCGGGAGCCAAGGCCCAGGAGCCCCGGACCGGGAGCCCCGAGGGCACGCAATCCATAACGCCGCAGCTAGGAGACACATTGACCCGCTATTCAACCGTCATCTTTGACCTGGACGGAACGCTGCTCGACACGCTCGAGGACCTCCACCTCACGCTCAACCACACGCTCGAGGCGCTCGGGATGCCCACGCGCACGCTGGAGGAGACCCGCGCCTTCGTGGGCAACGGCATCCGCAGACTCATCGAGCGCGCCGTGCCCGCCGGCACGAGCGAGGACACGATCGCCGACGCAAACGCCGAGTTCGACCGCCGCTACGCCGAGCACTGCAACGACCACACGCGCCCCTACCCCGGCGTGCCCGAGCTTCTCGCGCGCCTGCGCGAGCGGGGCGTGAGGCTGGCCGTGGTCTCCAACAAGACGCAGTACGCCGTGGACGAGCTCGTGGGCATCCACTTTGCGGGCGCATTCGACGCCGTGGTGGGCGTGCGGGAGGGCGTCGCGAGAAAGCCCGCCCGTGACATGGTCGACGTGGCGATTGTCGAGATGGGCGGCGCGGAGGCGGGCGCGGCCGTCTACGTGGGTGACTCCGAGGTGGACGTTGCCACGGCGGCGAGCGCCGAGCTGCCCTGCCTCTCCGTGAGCTGGGGCTTCCGCACGCCGGCGCAACTACGCGAGGCCGGCGCCACCGCCATCTGCGCCACCGCCGAGGAGCTGGAGGCGGCCCTTCTCGCCTAGCCAGGAGCCAAAGAGGTGACAGTTTGACCCCGTCCCCACGTGTCACCGTGACAGTTGGGGACGGGGTCAAACTGTCACCCGCCTCCGCGCGCTTGCCTAATTTCCTATTTTCCGTAGGTATTAAGGCGTACCATAAACCGTGCAACTGATTCCAAGCACGCATCCGCACACGGAGGTACGCATGTCCATCGACACCACTTGCGTCCAGGGCGGCTATCGCCCCGGCAACGGCGAGCCGCGCCAGCTCCCCATCATCCAGAGCACCACGTTCAAGTACGACACCTCCGAGCAGATGGGTCGCCTGTTTGACCTCGAGGAGTCCGGCTACTTCTACACGCGCCTGCAGAACCCCACGAACGACGCCGTGGCCGCCAAGATCGCCGAGCTCGAGGGCGGCACCGCCGGCATGCTCACGAGCTCCGGCCAGGCCGCGAACTTCTTTGCGCTGTTCAACATCTGCGAGGCGGGTAGCCACGTGGTGGCGAGCTCTGCCATCTACGGCGGCACGTACAACCTGCTTGCCCACACCATGGCCAAGATGGGCATCGAGAGCACGTTTGTGGCGCCCGACTGCTCCGACGAGGAGCTCGAGGCGGCCTTCCGCCCCAACACGCGCGCCGTCTTTGGCGAGACGATCGCCAACCCCGCGCTCGCCGTTCTCGACATCGAGCGCTTCGCCGCCGCGGCGCACGCGCACAACGTGCCGCTCATCGTTGACAACACGTTCCCCACGCCGGTGAACTGCCGCCCCATCGAGTGGGGCGCCGACATCGTGACGCACTCCACCACCAAGTACATGGACGGCCACGGCGCGGGCGTGGGCGGCGCCATCGTGGACTCGGGCAAGTTCGACTGGATGGCCCACGCAGAGCTATTCCCCGGCCTCACGACGCCCGACGAGTCCTACCACGGCGTGGTCTACGCGGAGAAGTTCGGCCTGGAGGGCGCCTTCATCACCAAGGCGACCTCGCAGCTCATGCGTGACTTTGGCTCCATCCAGAGCCCGCAGAACGCCTTCATCCTGAACCTTGGCCTGGAGAGCCTGCACGTGCGCGTGCCCAGGCACTGCGAGAACGGCATGGCCGTGGCCACGTTCCTGCAGGGCAGCGACAAGGTCTCCGGCGTGCGCTACCCGAGCCTGCCCGGCGACCCCTACCACGCGCTGGCCGAGAAGTACCTGCCGAACGGCTCGTGCGGCGTGGTGTCGTTCGAGCTGGCGGGCGGGCGCGAGGCGGCCGAGCGCTTCATGGCCGCGCTTAGAATCGCCGCCATCGAGACGCACGTGGCAGACGCCCGCACGTGCTGCCTGCACCCGGCGAGCTCCACGCACCGCCAGATGACCGACGACGAGCTCGTGGCCGCCGGCATCTCGCCGGCCATGGTGCGCATGAGCTGCGGCCTCGAGGGCACCGACGACCTCATCGCCGACATCGCCCAGGCCCTGGAGCACGCATAGGTGACAGTTTGACCCCGTCCCCAAGTGTCACCGCAAACTCCGTCTCCCGGGATGAAATCGTGGCCAGATCGGCCCCGAAACATCCCGAGAGGCGGAGTTTGCCTTAGCTCGACGACGCCCCCTATAAAAACGCTGCCATGTAAACGGGCAGATATGCGCACCGACCATCGACCTCGACGTTGCCGTCGTGGAGAATACAGGCCTGCTCCATGCCCCAGCTGGGCACGTCAAGCGCGTTGTCAAGCGCACTGTGGCGCTGGTAGCCCTTCCCAGACTTGACCTCGACGGGAACAACGCGACAGTGAGCCAAGTCTTGCACCAGGAAGTCGAGCTCGCCCACCTTGCGGTTCTTGTAGTAGTACAGGCTGTGCCCATGGGCCCAGAGCTCCTGGGCAACGGCATTCTCGTACAACGCACCAAAGTTGATGTCTGGTCGGTTCCCGAGAACGCCGCGAACAACGTCCATGCCACACTGGTAGGTTAGGATTCCCACGTCAGAGCTAAACAGCTTGAACTTTGGCGCCTGGAGACTCGCCGCAAGAGGATAGCGAGGCTCGGACACGTTGTACGTCGGCAGCGCGACGTTGGCATCGCTCAGCCACATGAAGTCATTGTCGTATCGGTCGAAGTGCGAGTCCCCCTCGACGTCTCGGACAACGAAGCGCTTGTCCTGCTGGCTGATCTCGCTTGGCATGAGGTCGAAGATGCGGCGAACCACACGTGCCCTGTTGCCCGCGTACTTGCTTATATCCCAACGATACTGAGTGACGATCGCCTCCTGCGCTGCGCGGGCGCGGGTCACGTCGTCAGAGGCCACGAGCGCTTTAACGGGCTCGGGCATGCCTCCGCTGATGAGGTAGCGATGGAACAGGGCCATTGCCCTGGAATGTACGAACTCGTCAACCGGAACCTTCTCGTCATAGCAGCGCCTAAGCTCGGCGATGATCGTCTCGTCCAAGCCGTTTGCCCAGCAGTACTCCTCGAAGTCGAGCGGGTACATCTTCACGGTGTTGAGGTAGCCAACGGGCGCAGACGCGATGCCCTTGAGTTCCACGCCCAGCATGGAGCCCGAAAGAATGTAGTCAAAGTCGCGCCGCTCCAGCAGGAACTTGATCGCCGTGACCGCTTCCTTGCACTCCTGGACCTCATCAAGAAAGATGATCGTCTTGCCAGGAACCATAGGAGCATTGGCATAGGCAGTCAGACGCATAAAGAGCTCGCGAGAATTCGTTGCCGTCTCAACGGCTGCGCGCGCCTCCGTATTCTCATAGAAGTTAATTTCAACGACGTTATCCCAGTGCGAGCGAGCGAACTCTCGCACGAGGTAGGTCTTGCCAACCTGGCGCGCGCCCGTCACGAGGAGCGCACGCCCGTTGCGCGTCTGGAACCAATCCTCAAGTGCAGCCTCGGCCTTGCGTCTGAGCATCTACTTCACCACTAACAAATAGGCAGGTAAATATTGTTGTTGTCAATTTGTAGCAATAATTCTAGGCCATTCTTGTCAATTTGTTGCAGCAGAAACAGGCCAGATTTGTCAATTTGTCTTGCGAAAACAGACCACGTTTTGTCAATTTGTCGGATGGTGACAGTTTGACCCGTCGTCGTTGCGACCTCGGATGGTGACAGTTTGACCCCGTCCCCAAGTGTCACCGCTGGGGGGAGCAAAAAGCCCCGCCCTCCCGAAGATTCTCGAGGGGCGGGGCTTGTCGTGTCAGGCGTTGAGGGGCCTTAGCTACTCCTTGGGCATCTGGGCGGCATCGGTCTCGGCGACCTGCTCCTGCTCGTGCCTGCCGTCCTCCTCGCGCTCGAGCTCGGGGATGAGCATGCGGTAGGCGTTCTCGGTGGCGTTCTTGCGCGCGCTCTTCTTGGAGTACATCTTCACCGCGCCCGCGGACTTGGCAACGGCCTGCAGCGTGCCGGCGCCGGCCACGCAGCCGCCCGGGCACGCCATGCCCTCGAGCAGGTAGCCGTCGTACTTGCCCTTCACGGCCATCCTCATCATCTTGCGGCAGTCGTCCAGGCCCTCGGCGTTGGCCACGTTGACCTCGCGGTCCGGGTAGCGGCGGTGAATCGCGTTCACCACGGCGTTGGCCACACCACCGGCCACGGCAAAGCCACGGCCGTCCGCGCTCGCCACGTCAAAGTCGCCGCCCTCGCCGGCGAGCTTGGTGTAGTCGATGTCCTTGGCCTGCATCATGCCGGCCATCTCCTCGAACGTGAGCACGAAGTCCACCTCGCTCTTCACGCTCTTGCGCATGGCCTCGAGCTTCTTGGCAGAGCACGGCCCCACGAACACGATCTTGGCGTTGGGGTGCTGTCTGCGGATGAGCCTCGCCGTGAGCGTCATGGGCGTGAGCGCCATGGAGATGCAGCCCGCATGCTCGGGGAACTCCTTCTTGGCCATGACCGACCACGCCGGGCAGCAGCTCGTGCCCATGAACGGAATCTTATCGGGCACCTCCTCGAGGAAGTCCTCGGCCTCCTCCACCGTGCATAGGTCGGCGCCCAGGGCCACCTCCTCAAGGCCGGCAAAGCCGAGTTCCTTGAACGCCTCGCGGAGCTTCTCGACATTGCCCTTGCCGCCAAACTGGCCCACGAAGGCCGGTGCCACCTCGGCGATGACCTCGTCGCCGCTGTTGATGGCCATGATGGTCTGGAAGATCTGGCTCTTGTCGGCGATGGCGCCAAACGGGCAGTTCACGAGGCACTGACCACAGCTCACGCACTTCTCGTAGTCGATCTCAGCGCGGCCGTGCTCGTCCGAGCCAATGGCATGCATGCCGCAGGCGTCTGCGCAGGGACGCACGTGGTGGTGAATGGCGTGGTAGGGGCACACGTTGGCGCAGCGGCCGCACTTGATGCACTTCTCGTGGTCGATGAACGCCTTCTTGTCCTTAAACGAGATGGCGCCCTTGGGGCAGATCTCTCGGCAGGGGTGCGCCAGGCAGCCCTGGCAGGCGTTGGGCATGACGCGATAGACGTTGTCCTCGCACGCGTTGCAGGCGAACTTGATGACGTTCACCAGCGGCGGCTCGTAGTAGGTCTCCGGCACGGCGGCCTTCTTGATGCCGTCGCTCACCGTCTCGGGGCGGTCGAGGTCCTGCAGCGGCAGGCCCATCGCCAGGCGGATGCGCTCCTGGACGATGGCGCGCTCGAGAAACACCGACTCGCGGTACGTCGCCACGTCGCCGGGCACGATCTCATACGGCAGCTGCTGGAGCTTGGCCGCCGCCTCGTCGACGTCAACGGGCGTCTCGCCCTTGTCGCTGGCCGAGGCGTACGCGATCTTCGCAACCTCGGCAAAGACCCTGCGGCGAATCTCCGTCAGGTTTGTGTACACGCCACGCATGGTTCCAGACATGGAAGTCCTCTCCTAGAAGGTTGCCCCATCCCCATGGGGCCACAAGGCGCCCGGCATCCCCATGCCCCGCGCCTCGCATGTCTTGGCCCGGCACCCGCGCCACGAGGGACCTTCGCGCGCAGTTGCCTAGGCAGTCGTGTACATCTTAGCAGCTAGGGGCTAGCGCGGAAAATAAGCGGAATAGCGTTCGGGATACGGAACGGAGAGGACGAGCCGTTCGCCCGTCACGGGGTGCGCAAGCGTCTCGGAGGCGGCATGCAGCATGAGCGGCGTCTTGCCACCGCGGTCTGCGGGCACGCCGTAGAGGGCGTCTCCCAGGATGGGGTAGCCGCGGCTCGCGAGATGCACGCGGATCTGGTGGCGCCGGCCCGTCTCGAGCACAAGCTCGAGCAGGGAGAGACGAGCGCGGCGCGGACCGGCAACGTCCAGCGCGCGCACGCGGGTGCAAGCCCGCTTGCCGCGCGCGTCCACGCGCATGCGACGGGCGTCGTGGCGGTCGCGGGCGATGGCGGCGTCTATCACGCGCAGGTCGCGGGGCACCTCGCCGCGCACGATGGCCAGGTAGCGTTTCTCGATGCCGTCGTGGCTGGCAACGAGCGCGTCCAGCTTGGGCTGCACGGCCTTGTCCAGGCTGAAGAGCACGAGACCGGTCGTCTCGGCATCCAGGCGCTGCACGGCCTGGAGCTGGGCGACGGCCGTCTCGCGGCCTTCGCGGGCCAGGTGGGCCCGCACGGCGTCCGTGAGCGTGGGCGCGCCCGTGCCGTCCCCGTGAACGATGAGCCCTGCGGGCTTGTCGGCCGCGAGGAGCCACTCGTCCTCGTAGACGACGGCCGGCGCCGCGGGGGCCTCGCAGGTCCCAGCGGCGCCGGCGACGTCGTGCTGTCTGTTGGTGCCCACGCTAGGCGAGGCGCTCGGCCACGCGGGCAGCCAGCTCGGCCATGGGCACGCTCGTCTGCTCGTGGGTAGCCATGTCGCGGATCGTGGCCGTGTGCGCGGCCACCTCGTCCGGGCCGATGACGACGCACAGCGTGGCGTTGTGCTTGTCGGCCTGCTTGAACTGGGCCTTGAGCGAGCGGCCCTGGTAGTCCGCCTCCGTGCGGATGCCTGCGCGGCGCAGCGCCAGCGTGGCCGAGAACACGGCCGGGCGCAGGCTCGCCTCGGTGCCGGCCACGTAGACGCAGCCCGGCTCCTCGCCGCCCAGGTTCACGCCTTCCGCCTCCAGCGCGAGCATGACGCGCTCGAAGCCCACGGCAAAGCCGATGCCCGGCGTGGGCTTGCCGCCCTCGAGCTCCATGAGGCCGTCGTAGCGGCCGCCGCCACCGATGGCGCCGATGGCGGGGTCGGGCGTGTAGTCGACCTCGAACACGGTGCGCGTGTAGTAGTCCAGGCCGCGCACGAGCGTGGGGTCCTCCTCGTAGGAGACGCCCGCCTCGTCCAGGTAGCGCTTGACCTGGGCGTAGTGCTCGGCACAGTCCTCGCACAGGTTGTCGTGGGCAAGCGGGGCATCCGTCATGACCTCGCGGCAGTGCTCGTTCTTGCAGTCGAAGGCGCGCAGCGGGTTTATCTCGGCGCGCTCGCGGCACTCATCGCACATCTCGTCGGCATGGTCGAGAATGAACTGGCGGACCTTCTCGCGGTAGGCCGGGCGGCACGCGGCATCGCCCATGGAGTTGATGGCAAGGTGCAGGTGGGATGGGTCGATGCCCAGCGCGCGGTAGAAGTCCATGAGGATGATGATGCACTCGGCATCGGCCGCCGGGTCCGGGGCGCCCAGCCACTCGACGCC
>ERZ808240.1994-NODE-1994-length-23656-cov-4.382569_pt1 | contig 23656 bp, 19 predicted proteins | sample MGYA00521084_ERZ808240 | MGnify/ENA primary metagenome ERZ808240 (study PRJEB31516, sample SAMN03275571) | gut metagenome | biome: mammalia-associated habitat; material: feces | host: Papio cynocephalus | place: Kenya | collected 2012-08-06 ... | reverse complement strand
AATGCCAAGACATTCATTTATACAGATGACGAAACTCCATAATGTTATGGGGAGAATTGATTATATAACAAGTACAGTTAAACAGGAAAATCTATATGCTGTATGCAACACAGCCGCTTCGGTCTTTCTGGAAAGACCTTTCGAAATGCAACAGAGAAGAATTTGCTAAAAGTGGAACGATAGGAAAATGTATTGAAGCAAGGGAACTGATTATAGCATTACCGGAAGGATTATATCATTATGAGCATGATTATCTTATCAAACATTTTGCTACGGATTTCAAGAAAAAGTATGGTGTGGACTGCTATGCAGCCCTGCACCATAACAAGAGAAAGACAAACTTTCATATTCATCTGATATTTGCAGAGAGGACGAAGCTGGAGAAAACGGTTGTAAAGATAGCATCAAGAAATATGTTTTATGATGAGAGTGGAAAGCATGTGCGTACTAAGAGAGATATATTGGATGCAAGTGGTGACATCCGTAATGGTTGTAAGATTATCAGAAAAGGTGAGGTCTATGAAAAAAAGAGTTCTCTGTAAAAGACGATAGATTTAAACAGGATTCATTTCTTGATGAGGCAAAGGTGTTTTTTACAAATGAAATTAATCAGCTTGTGCTACATGAAGAGGATAAACTTAAAGTCTTTGATAAGAACAGCCCATATCTTGCCACTAAAAAGATAGGTAAGAATAATCCTATGGAAGAGCAGATAAAAGCTGATAATGAGGTGCGGCAGGAATGGAACAGGACTGTTGACAGGGCAATTGTAAGCAGTGTGTCAGAAGAGGACATATTAAGGATAAAGAAGAATGAAATAACAGAAAAGATAAGGGATTCTATAGATTTATATGGAGACAGACCAGATCTTCTTGCAAGTATTATAAAGCTTGCTATTACTGTGCTGGAACTACTTATTAATCGTATTATGCTTACGTCGGTTATATTAATAGAAAACATATGTGTAACTTCTCTCACTGATTGTATGTCATGCAACTATTTTTTATAGCGCACAATTTTTTCCCAGTTTTCAGGAAAGCCCATTTTGGAAAATAGCAGTTCCTGGCTGATGTGCGGGCAGTTCTTGAGAACGTAATGAATCAATCGTTTGAGCTCAGCTTTAAATTGTTTAAATTCCTGATTGTCAATAAGATAACGCAAAGCAATCACTGCTGCAAATAAATCTTTCTTGCCGATAGCATATTGTCCGTTTTTCTGTGGTATTTGTAATTTACTATGTAAAACCATATCAGGAATAGCTTCATTTACTTGAAATGAATAAAGCCTCTCATTGTGAGCACATACATTTCTACAGCTTGCAAGGATACGGATGAGCTGATGCAACTGAACCTCTGACATATTGGCAAAATTCAGACTAACCTTGGTGCGGATATCCGAAGTCGTATATTGATACATTTTTGAAATTTGTCCAAACGTAAGTGCATTGGTTGCTACCCATAAAGGGACATTTCCATACACTGTTGCATGATGAGTGATATAACTATAGTTGCCTGGCAAGGCGATAGTTTTACTTAAGGTAGTAATCAGGCGATTTATTTTGCTTTGATTTCTGCGAGTATAGTTATAATTACCTGCAGTTAAATATGCCGTCTGTTGTTCTCCATATTTTTCGCAAAAGTAGTAGGAAAGCATGGATTTCAACTGTCTTTCTACATGTAAGATATATTTTAGAAAGAGCGTTCTTAATTCTTCGTCAAAGTAATAGAAAGCGGTAATTTCTTCAAAAGTAACACCATGTAGATAATTACCGGATGGTTTATGTTTAAATAAATCCTTATAACCGCCGATTAATGAAAAATAGCCTAACTTTTGTAAAGTGGTTTTAGCAAATTCAGGGTCAGAAATAATAAGCTGTTTTTCTTTTTCAAGCTTTTCGATTTGCTCATCATATGTGTAAAATGTTTTATTAGCCATTTCTGAATCCTCCTTTATTTTGGCATAAAAAAAGTGGAGCCCACGCATGGAACTCCACCGGCTGCGGGCATCGCAAGTTTCCGCAGCGCAACCACTAAAGATACTATACCATTGATATCTGGCGATGTCAAACAGTATTTTTTTAGTGGCATTAATAGTTTATGCGTTTCTGTGTGTGATATTCTTATTTTGTTCATTTCTGGCATTCAGCCATTTTTCTTTATATTCCAGTGCTTTCTCAGGCTTGTGCCATCTGGCATACAGATTGTTCAGATATCCGTATACAGATTTTAGATAGTCATTCTAAGAAATATATTTATTATATGCTGAAACAGCAGCATCCATAATCCAAAGTATTGCTGCCTTCGTTATCTGTCACAAGAGCATTATATTGATTAAGGACAAGTCGTGTAAGCTCTAAATCATCAGAAAGTATCAGTATATGGCATAAAGAATAACATTGGTGAAAAATATTGCTTTCTCCATGTCTATGTCAACTTCCGGTCAACATGCCGTCAATGTGTTTCATTCTTAAAATTCACTATTATTATCACAACAAAACATAGCTAGCAGACATCAGAAATGGATATAAACATTATAACACAGAACATATTAAAGAATTATGCAGCTATTTAGGAATATGACAGAAAAAGCCAGAGAATTATTTGGGGAATCCTGCAAATGGTTTTACAGTAAGGATAGGAAACAGACTTTATGCACATAAGCAGAAACTGGATTTATGGCTGGTAAATCAGATATTATAGATAGCCTGCAGGAGGGGCTGGTAATGCAAATACACATTGAAACCAATAAAGTTTTATGGTAAAATAAAAATAATATTTGGAATCCTTCCTACACTATGCAAAGAAGAAGGAACAAATTGGAAAAACAGAAAGAATATTCTGGATACGAAAAGGTATCACCGCATACTTTCAGATACAAATTTGAAACAATAGTGATAAAAAATATGTAGTTTAAAAGTGTGTAGTAAAGCATTTATGGAATAATAATAACGGCGCGAAGCCACATAAACAGGAGGTTTTAGATACAATGGAGCAGTATAAGCAGGAATTTATAGATTTCATGGTAGAGAGTGACGTATTAAAGTTTGGTGATTTTACATTAAAGAGCGGAAGAAAGTCTCCATTTTTTATGAATGCAGGAGCTTATGTAACAGGTACACAGCTTGCAAGACTCGGTGAGTATTATGCTAAGGCTATTCACGAAACATATGGTGACGACTTCGATGTACTGTTTGGACCAGCGTATAAAGGAATTCCAATCAGCGTAGTTACAGCAGTTGCTTATGCTAAGTTATATGGCAAGGAAGTACGTTACTGTTCAGATCGTAAGGAAGATAAAGACCACGGTGCAGATAAGGGTGGCTTCCTTGGAAGCAAGTTAAAAGATGGTGACAGGGTTATCATGATAGAAGATGTTACCACATCTGGTAAGTCTATGGAGGAAACGGTTCCAAAGGTAAGAGGGGCAGCAGACGTTACTATCGTAGGTCTTATGGTATCTCTTAACCGTATGGAAGTAGGTCTTGGCGGAAAGATGAGCGCACTCGATGAGATTAAGGAAAGATATGGTTTTCCTACAAGTGCTATTGTTACTATGGAAGATGTTGTTGAGCACCTTTATAATAAAGAATGCGAAGGCAGAGTTGTTATAGATGATACATTAAAGGCAGCTATAGATGCTTATTACAAGCAGTATGGTGTGAGAAATTAATATAATTAGTGGATTTAAAGGTGTAGTCAGATTATCGAAATGCAGAGCATGTAGTGGTCTGATTAATCATAAATAAGGGGTAAAATACCTTTTGACCATCATATCATGAATATTAGGAGGCAGCATGGAAGAAAAGTTATATAAAAAGATGAAGTCTGTAGGCGTATCTAATCTTGTTTTTGGAATTGTAACCATAGCATTTGGAATAGGTGCAGGTGTTATGATGATTGTTAATGGCGCAAGACTTCTTGCACATAAGTCAGATATACTTTTTTAATATTAGGATTAACTGCCTGGTGTGGCATATATGTACATATAAATACTGTATGCTATGCCGGGCATATTGTATATGTGAGAAGATGGTCATATATGATTATTATGAATAGAAGAAGAGTGGTTTGGCGGCTCCTCACGTATATTTTATGTATCCGTACAGGATATAGGTGAATACGTGACATTTATCAGGAAAAGTGAAGTGATAATTCCACGATATGCGAATATTGGATGGAATTGTTCATAAATATATAATTTAAATAAATATAGAATTAAAGACAGGCATAGTCAGAATATGAAGAATGAAAAAAATCACAGAACTCTAATGAAGTTCTTGTTTATTATATATATGTGTGCCCTTGTATATATTGTATTTTTTGCAGAATCAATGGGAAGGACACCACAGGAGGGATATGTATATAATCTGACTCCTTTTAAAGAGATTAAACGTTTTGGAAAATATATATGGGACATGAATGCACTTGGCAATATGGCAAGGCTTAACATATTTGGTAATATAATTGCATTTATACCATTTGGTATGTATCTTCCTTATATGACAAAGTCAAAGGTAAGGTTTATATCAACATTTCTGTATACATTCAGCTTATCGTTGACAATTGAACTTGTTCAGCTTATAACAAAAGTAGGAAGCTGTGATGTGGATGATATAATACTTAACACGCTTGGAGGCGTAATAGGATATATACTCTGGTATATATACAATAAGATAACAAAGATAAGAAAAAGATAAGAAAATAATGATGATGTAAATGTAAGAATTATAAGAATTCGCATCTGCCTGACAAAAGCTTTTTACGTAAGATGCGTTTAACATCATCATATTATAGACATATAAAAGATTGAAGATTGAAATGAGGGTGTAGCAGATAACTCCCTGATGGAGGTTGTGGTGAAATTATTTAATAAATATAAATTCTCGGATAAAAGGCAGTCACTTGGTGGAATAATATCTACTATAATGGGATTGCTTGCATTGGCATCATTAGTATATGGTGTGTATCTTTCGTTTAAGGCAGAGGGCTATGCAGGACTTAAGGTAGGAAGTCTTGGACTTTTAAGTCTTTTAATATCGGTTATTGGAACAGTAATAGGTTTGTTAAGCTTCAAGGAGGATGATAAGTTCTATACCTTATCCAAGGTTGGTTCGATGTTGTGTGGAATACTTTCGGTGTTTATGATAGCAGTATTTCTGATGGGCTTATAATCGTATGAATGATACAGATGATTTATATACGAATATTTGACTTGGTTGCATGAATTATAAAGCAATTGAGCAGCAATGATATATCAGAGAGCTGCAGAAGACTTTTTGTTCATAACATAATCATATAATAATTGCAGATTAGGAGATACTTATGTTTGATGATAATGTATTAGAACGATATGAACTTGCTATAGAAAGAGTCAGACAGATTAATAGTGAGTGTGAGATAAAGAATGAAAAACACGCAGATTATTTTATCAGTGTGTCAGGATTTATTATTCTTATGGATAAGTTAAGAAAAGATATTGAAAGCAGGATATTTGACAGTATGTCACTTTCAGAGCTTTCTGAATATAATCACAGCCTGTATGAAGATGTATGCGATGGTGCATATGATAAGAGTTATGCGAATCCGCGTATATGTGCAAAGACATTTGGAATCGATGCAGGAAGACTTATGTCTATGGTGTATATGGAGCTTCGAGGACTTATTGTGTATATGTATGAAGGCAGGCTTGCTGATGCAGTGGCAGTGATTGAACTATTCATAGAGATATATTGTATATTCGTTGACACAGAGAAAGAACAGCAGATTAGAAAAGAAAAAGGTATATCTGGAAATGTTATTGATGCGGGAATAGATGGAAAAGATATAGTTACTGATGAACAGTATCGTCAGATGGGGGAAGCAGTCTACTGGTATGTAAGCGATTACAGCGATGACTTTATCGAATATAGGACAAGGGAACTGCTTGATCCATCACTTGATTTCGCTACAAGGATTATCATGGAAAGTAATCTAAGTGATGTGAGATATCTTTACAAGTATGGTGAATATGTAACAGATAATGAGATAAAGATGGCAGAGCATCTTAACACATTAAGTGAAGAAGCTATACAGAGTATGGCAGAAACATTTACAGAGGGGTATAGAATAGGCTTTGTACTTGGTAACAAGCCGCTTGAAAAGAAGAAAACAGTTAATATAAGATACTGTCTTGGATTTGAAAGACTTGTTAAGGCGGAGATAGAACAGTTTGAAAAAATGGGATTAAAGCCTACGATATACAGGGCAGCAGTAAAGACTATCAATAAAAGAATGCATATAAAGATAGGATATTATGGAGCCAGCCCTGATAAGCAGATGGACTTTGATCACAGGTTTGATAATGCTCTTTATCTTGATGGAGATTTTGTTGAAAGAAAGCTAGGTGCACTCAAGAATGCTTATGAGAAACATAAAGAACTGGCAGAAGTTCATGGCGGACCAGCGGTTATGGAAGTCTTTGGGGAAGCACCTTTTGAACCGGAGGATACTATAGAATGCTGTCATCTGGATGATAAGCAGCAGAAGCTTCTTGTTAAGTATAATAACGAATCAGGAAGTATTGTTAACAGATATATAAAGGGTGAGGAGAGAAGTTTCACAATCATAGCTTACCCATCACCACAGATAGGTGATAAGTTTCCGGAGATATTTAATGAGATAGTCAAGATTAATACGCTTGATTACGAGAAATATAAGGTTATACAGCAGAACATCATAGATGTGCTCGATAAGGCAGAGTATGTTGAGATTCATGGACAGAAAGATAATAAGACGGACATGAAAGTGTCTATTATGAAAGTGAATAATCCAGATAAAGAAACTGTGTTTGAAAACTGTCTTGCAGATGTTAACATTCCACTTGGTGAAGTGTTTACCTCACCAGTTCTTAAAGGAACAGAAGGTGTGCTTAATGTAAGCAGTGTATATCTTAATGATATTAAATTCAATAATCTGAAGGTATACTTTAAAGATGGTTTTGTGACGGATTACAGCTGCGATAACTTTGACGATGATGTAAAGGGTAAAGCATTGTTTAAGGAAAATGTGTTATATAACCATGACACCCTCCCAATAGGTGAGTTTGCAATAGGAACTAACACAACAGCATACGTTATGGCAAATAAGTATGATATAGTATATCTTCTTCCTATTCTTATAGTTGAGAAGATGGGACCACATTTTGCCATAGGTGATACATGCTATTCACGTTCAGAAGATGTAGCTGTATACAATCCTGATGGCAAGGAGATAATATCAAGGGATAATGAGGTATCACTTCTTAGAAAGACTGAACCTGAAAAAGCATATTTTAATTGTCATACAGATATAACCATACCTTATGAAGAAATAGGCGACATAACGGCTGTTGGATATAATGGAGAAAGAAAAGCTATAATACAGAATGGCAGATTCGTGCTTGATGGTACAGAAGAGTTAAATAAGCCGTTTGATGAGAGATAATATAAAATGGATTATTATATTATTTATATTAGAGCTTTATGTCTGCATGCAATAAAACGACCTAATTGTTAGTAAAAACGTATCTTAAAGTGAATATGGATATATTTACCATTCAGTTAAATAGAAAATCCTATGATACTATATTGACAATTTTATATAATTTAATATAATATTGTAGAGTTTGCGTTGAATGCATTATGTGAAATTATCATGTGATAAATAAGGAATTTAACAGATTAACAAATGATTGTGTGTTTATTTTAAGATGGGAATGTTTTTATGTATAAAATGAGTGAAGATGGCAGTGTTGTTAATGCGGGCGATATATTAGTTACTAAGGATACTGATTTGAAGATGGATTTAAGTCACATAAGAAGAAAAGTATATTTTGCGGTTAAAAGAGTGTTTGATATATTGCTGTCTTTAATAGGAATGATTGTGTTAATACCTGTAGCGGTTGTTACCAAAATATGTTATCTGGTATCAGGGGACAGAGATTCTATTTTGTATAAACAGAAAAGAGTTGGCAAGAATGGGGAAGCTATATACATATATAAGTTCAGAAGTATGGTATGTAATGCTGACAAAGTTCTTGAAGAGTTATTAAAGAAGAAAGAGTATAGAGAAGAGTGGGAAGAAAACCAGAAGTTTGAAGATGATCCAAGAATAACAGGTATAGGTAATGTATTAAGAAAAACATCTCTTGATGAACTTCCACAGTTTCTTAATGTATTAAAGGGAGATATGTCTATTATTGGACCAAGGCCCTTAGTAGAGGGAGAACTGGATGCACACAATGGTGATCATAGTATATATGAGAGCGTAAAGCCAGGTATAAGCGGATGGTGGGGTGCGAACGGAAGAAGTGCTACTACCTATGAAAGAAGACTTGAATTAGAGTACTTCTATTGTAAGAATTGCGGTATATTGTTAGATATTAAGTGTATATTCTTAACAATAGTAGCTGTCTTTTTCAAGAAAGGTGCCAAGTAATAATATGAGTAGGGATATGGATATTAAAGTAATAGTTGCAACGCATAAGAAATACAGGATGCCAAAGGATGGGATGTATGTTCCCATGCAGGTTGGTTCAGAAGGAAAACCTGATATAGGATATGTAAGAGATAATACAAAAGATAATATATCGTGTAAAAACAAGAATTTCTGTGAACTTACAGGAATGTACTGGCTATGGAAAAATGATGATTCGGATATAAAAGGCTTAGTGCATTACAGAAGATATTTTCTGGAAAAGAAATGTAAGGATAAGTGGGAGGCGATAGCCTCAAAGGATTATATTGAAGGTATATTAAAAGACTACGATATAATTCTTCCAAAGATGAGAAATTACTATATAGAAACTAATTATAGCCAGTATGTACATGCACATCATAAGATAGATCTTGATTTAACAAGAGAAATTATTGCAAAAAAACATAGTCAGTATCTTGCGGCTTATGATAAAAGTATGAAAATGACAAAAGGTCATCGTTTTAATATGATGATTATGAAGAAGAAGTATTTTGATGAATATTGTGAGTGGCTGTTTGACATATTATTTGAGCTTGAAAAAAGACTTGATATTTCTGGATATTCTGATTATGATGCAAGAGTTTTTGGGTTTGTAAGTGAAAGACTTCTTGATGTGTGGATTGTTACTAATAATTATAAATATAAGGAATTACCAGTGGAATTCATGGAAGATGAACATTGGGGAAGAAAGATTAAGAACTTTTTAAAGAGAAAGTTTTTAAGGAAGCATAATTAATAAAGAATTTTTGGCAGCATATAAGAATCCCTTAATAGACTATATTTCTATAAGGGGATTTTTTATTATAATGATATATTGCTTGGGAAAGTGTATTATCAGTAGTGCGTATGTAAGCAGTTTTAATATGGACAGAAAGAGGCAGATATGAGTGTTAATGTTTTGGTCTTTGGAATGACGGACAATCCAGGTGGAATGGAAAGCTGTGTAATGAATTATTACCGTAACATAGATAAGAATGAAGTTCACTTTGATTTTCTATGCAACTGGGAGCATATGGTATATGCTGATGAAGTTACGGCAAATGGCTCACGCATATATACAATTCCGAAAAGAAGTGACGATTATAAGGCATATAAAGAAAAGATGGATGAATTCTTTGAAAAGCATGCTAAGTATTATGATGTGATATGGTATAATACATGTACATTGACTAATATAGATTATCTTATATATGCTAAAAAATATGGAATTAAAAAAAGAATCATACACGCGCATAATCCAGGTAATGAGACATCTAAGTTAAGAGGTTTATTGCATTACCTGAATAAGATACGTCTTAAGAAATATGCAACAGATTATTGGAGTTGCTCTATGTCGGCATCAGAATATTTTTATGATGGTAAAACCATAATGACCGACAGACATCATATAATAAATAATGCTATAAAAATGGAGATTTTCCAATATAACAAAGAAAAAAGAAATGAAATTCGTGATAAGTATAATTTAAATGGAAAACATGTAATTGGTCATGTCGGCAGATTTCAACAGGTAAAAAATCAAAGTTTTCTTATAGATATATTTAATGAATATATTAAGTTAGATAATACGGCGATATTAATGCTTGTTGGTAAAGGTGAAAATCATGAGCAGATAAAACAAAAGGTTAAAGAATTAGGAATTAATGATAAAGTTATGTTTATGGGAGCTCGTCAGGATGTCAATGAACTGTTGCAGGCGATGGATGTGTTTGTACTGCCTTCTTTATTTGAGGGACTTGGGATGGTTCTTATTGAGGCTCAGGCAGCAGGACTGCCATGTGTGACATCTAAGGATGTTGTTCCTGATATTGTAAATGTTACTGGCAATGTGAGCTTTGTTCCACTGAATAATAATGCAGACGAATGGGCAAAGAAGATATATGATACTTTGCAGAAGACATATGAGAGGGATAAAAGTATTCCAATGTTAACTGAGGCGGGATATGACATAGCTAAAGAGGCAGAAAAGTTTGCAGAGTATATAGGTGTGAATAAATAATAGATATTAGTTTTATAAAAATAAATGTAAGGGACACAGGGTGTAATGATTAATAAATATTACATAAATATACAGCTTGATGAAATAAATAATGCAGGCTCAAAGGCAGTAAATGATTGTAATCAGATATTAAAAAATAATGGAATAAAGCCATATACACTTAATATAAAAAAAAGTGGTAATAAGTATTTAAGTATTCTTAATAAAATGATAGAATTTGAAAAGATAAAAAAGATAGAGAAGAACAGCTTATTATTTGTTCCACATCCAATCTATATAAATAAAAAATATTATATTGATATATTAAAAAAGGCAAAAGAAAAGAGAAATCTTAAGTTAGTTTTTTTAATTCATGATTTAGATTCTTTAAGGAAAGTATTTCCTGAATCGGATAAAGAGTTTAAGCATATAGATGAAACAATGTATGAAATAGCAGATTATATTATAGCACATAACAGCAGGATGAGGGATTACCTTATTGATAAAGGTGTCAGTCCTGATAAAATATATGAATTGGGAATATTTGATTATTTAACTGATTGTAAAACAGAAAGTAAAACAATAAAATATGCAAAAACATTAAATATAGCAGGTAATCTTGATACTGGTAAATGTAAATATATAAAAGAACTTAATAATATAAAAAAAGATATACATATTAATCTGTATGGTCCTAATTATGATGAAAATGCGCTTAATTCAGAGTCAGTACATTATAAGGGAAAGCTTCCATCAGATGAAATACCATATCTGTTAGATGAAGGATTTGGACTTGTGTGGGATGGTGATGGAATTAATGGCTGTAGTGGCAACACAGGTGAATATCTAAGATATAATAATCCACATAAGCTTTCTTTATATATGGTGTCTGGTCTTCCGGTTGTAATATGGAGTAAGGCAGCAGAGGCGGAATTTGTTATAAATAATAAGGTTGGAGTAGTTGTAGATGATATTAATGATTTCAATGATGTATTTGATAAGATAGACGAGAAAACTTATTACGAAATGGTTGAAAATACAAGAAAAATATCAGAGAAAATGAGAAATGGCAGATATTTAGAGAAGGTTGTTAATGATATATTAAGAACATTATAATACTGTAAAATATTGATATATAATGATTGCTATATCATATATGAAGAAAGGACAAAATATGGGAGATAAGATAAAAAAGGTCGCATCCAGAAATGAGATTATGGTTATTGTATGCTTATGCATATATATATTCCTGTTAACATTTACAAATACAGCATGGTATACATTTAGTGAAGGCACTAAGATTTATACTATATTTAAATTGTTAAGATATCTGTCATATCTGTTGTTGTTTATTGTTATTATGGCAGACATAGCAAAGCATAATTACAGCAGGGAAACATTGTTTTATTTAATATGTCTTCTGGCATTTTCATTTATAGGAATGTTTACTGGTAAAGATAAGGCATTGTTTTTTTATATATTTCTGTTTGGTGCAGCATATGGTGTGAGTATAAATAAGGTCGTTAAGTCCGCTTTTATTGTTCATGCTGGAATTCTGCTTATTACTGTAGTGTGTGCATTTGCAGGATTAGCAGATAACTCTATATTGGATTATGAGCGTTCAAGATATTCGCTTGGATTTAACTGGCCTAATCTTGCACCTATATTGTTATTATTTGTTGCATTACAGTACATTTATATAAGGAAGCATAAAATAACTGTATGGGAATGTATAATAATTGAAGTCATTAATATCTTAATGTACAAGTTTACTAACACAAAGATGAGTTTCTTTATGTTAAGTGCATTGTTGGCAGTTGTTATCATATGCCAGTTATCAGCTGCTATGAAAAAGCTTTTAAAGAAAGCATTAATATCATTTAAAAAGCTGGTTGTTATAATTCCAGCTATATGTGCATTTATTGCATGCTGGCTGCCATTATATAATCCAGAAAGCACTATATGGATAAAGCTTAATAGTATACTTTCAGGACGTTTATGGCAGTGTAGAAATGCTATAACAAGATATGGCTTTACACTTTTTGGAAAACATATAGACTTTGAGGTACATAATGTACTGAATGGTGGTGTATCTGACCAGACATATTTTATTGATTCTGGATATCTGCATATAGCCATGCAGTCAGGATTGGTTATATTCGCATTACTTGTTATGTTATATGTTATATGTATGTATAAAGCATATGCTAACAAGGATTATTATATGTTATGTATTATGATAGTTATATCCGTATTTTGTATAAATGATATTTACTTTATAAGTCCGTTTAATGTATTTATATTATATGCATTCTGTGACAATGATACCTTCAAAGAGATACCATTATTGCAGAAGTTATCAAAACCGGTAGGCGTGATTTATGATGGAATTGGTAAAATCAGTGCAAAGGTATTAAGGAAAGAACATTAATATGGCTAAGCAGAAATCATTAAAATTAAACTTCATAATGAATGCAATACTTACGATGTCGGGCTTTCTGTTTCCGCTTATAACGTTTCCGTATGTATCAAGGGTGTTATTGCCTGTTGGAACAGGAAGGGTATCATTTGCGAATTCAGTTGTGACGTACTTCGTTATGATATCACAGCTTGGTATCCCGACATATGGTATAAGGGCATGTGCAGTTGTAAGAGATAATCCGGTCAAGTTAAAGAAAACAGTATATGAGCTGTTTATAATCAATGTGTTTATGAGTATTCTTGCATATATTGTATTCTTCATAGCTATGGCAAGTGTTCCAAGACTAAGGGCAGATAGGAATCTGTTTCTTATAACAAGTACACTCATATTCTTTAACACAATAGGTGTTGAATGGCTTTATAAGGCGTTAGAGCAATATACATATATAACAGTACGTTCTATCATATTTAAGTTCATTGCACTTATTGCAATGTTTGTGTTAGTACGAGATGTTGATGATTATGTAATATATGGTGGAATATCAATATTTGCAGCATCAGCTTCAAATGTATTCAACTTCTTAAGATTGAGGAAAATATTAGGAAAAGGAAAAGTGTCAGGACTTAATCTTAGAAGACACTTTAAACCTGTTTTTACATTTTTTATAATATCATGTGCTACAACTATATATACGAATCTTGACAATGTTATGCTTGGTTTTATGAAAGATGACATTGAAGTTGGGTATTATAATGCAGCAACCAAGATAAAGAATATTCTTGTAAGTATAGTAACATCGTTAGGAACAGTACTTATGCCAAGAGCAGCTTATTATATTGAGCAGGAGAACTGGAAAGAATTCTATAAGCTGTCAAAGAAAGCTATAAAGTTTGTTCTTATAGCAGCAACATCGATGATGGTATATTTTATGATATATGCAAGAGAGGGCGTATATTTTCTTTCGGGAGATGCCTTTGAAGGAGCAGTTGTTCCTATGATGATAGTGATGCCAACATTACTTTTTATAGGTCTTACTAATATTATGGGTATTCAGATGCTTATACCGATGGGACTTGAGAATGCAGTTATGATATCAACATTTGCTGGTGCAATAGTTGATCTTATAATAAATGCTATATTAATTCCGGTTCTTGGTTCTTCTGGTGCGGCAATGGGCACGCTGGTAGCGGAGTGTGTTGTACTGGTTGTGCAGCTTGTTTATCTGAAAAAAGATATTGCGTATCTGTATTCAAGACAGAGTTACCTAAAGATAATCATAGCACTTATAGTTGCATCTGCTGGTGCATTTATGGTTAAAGCACTAGTATCAGGTGTGTTTATGAAGCTTGTGATATCGGCAGTTCTATTCTTTGGATTGTATGTGATTATGCTATATATTATGAGAGAAGAAGTTATTAGAGAAAATGTGGACAGAGTTCTGTCACGATTTATAAGAAAGTAAAATGGCAATTATAATTAAGATATAAATTACACCAAAACCAATAAATCAGTAAGAAAGTAATTTGAATTGCAATGTTATATGTATGTTAATGTTAATGGAGGATTAGAATGTACGATTATTTAGTAGTAGGTTCAGGATTATATGGTGCAATATTTGCCCATGAAGCTAAGAAAGCAGGAAAGTCTGTGCTCGTAGTAGATAAAAGACCTAATATAGCAGGTAATATCTATACAGAAAAACAGGAAGGAATAAATGTACATAAGTACGGTGCACATATATTCCATACTAATAACAAGAAGGTATGGGAATATATTACACAGTTTGCTGAATTCAACAGATTTACAAACAGTCCTGTAGCTAATTATAAAGGTGAGCTTTACTCAATGCCTTTTAATATGTACACATTCAATAAGATGTGGGGCGTTGTAACTCCAGAAGAGGCAGCGGCTAAGATTGAGGAACAGAAAAAAGAGATAACAGGAGAGCCTAAGAATCTTGAGGAACAGGCTATATCACTTGTTGGACGTGATATATATGAAAAACTTGTAAAGGGTTATACAGAAAAGCAGTGGGGAAGAGACTGCAAGGAACTTCCAGCATTTATTATTAAAAGACTTCCTGTTAGACTTACTTTTGATAACAACTACTTCAATGCTTTATACCAGGGTGTCCCAATGGGTGGTTATACTAAGATGGTTGAAAATATCTTAGATGGAATTGAAGTCAGATTAAACACAGATTATCTTGAACATAGAGAAGAACTTGATGCGCTTGCCAAAAAGGTTGTATACACAGGTCCTATAGATGCTTATTTTGGTTATAAGCTTGGAACACTTGAATATCGTTCAGTAAGATTCGAGAATGAAACACTTGATATGCCTAACTTCCAGGGAAATGCGGCTGTCAATTATACGGATAGGGAAACACCTTGGACACGTATTATAGAGCATAAGTGGTTTGAGTTTGGCAAGGATGAAGATGGCAATGATCTTCCTAAGACTATTATCAGCCGTGAATATTCATCAGAATGGAAACCGGGAGATGAGCCTTATTATCCAGTTAATGATGAGAAGAATGGCAAGCTGTATGAAGAGTATAAGAAGTTAGCAGAGGCAGAGGATAAGGTTATATTTGGTGGAAGACTTGGCGAATATAAGTATTATGATATGGATGCCACTATAGCTTCTGTGCTTGATAAGTGTGAGAGCATTTTTGAAAAGTAATATAAATGATGCCAAGATCAAAAGGTCTAAGCCCACATGAGCTTGCTTATAAGTGGAAAAAGACTTTAGAAGCTGTCTCATTATCAGCATAGAGGTCATATTAACAGATTATAAGATAATATAAAATCAAAAAGATAAAGAAGGAAAATAAGTGGCTGATATAGATGTAAGTGTAATAATCCCGGCGTACAATGCTTCAGGATATATAGGCAGGGCTGTGGAAAGTGTAAAAAAACAGACAGGGTTAACATGGGAGATTATAATTGTTGAAAATGGTTCAACAGATGATACATATGATAAATGTAAGTCATATGCCATAAAAGATGAAAGAATACATGTTATACAGAGTGATAAAGGTGTATCTAATGCACGTAATAAAGGAATAGATAATGCAACAGGAAACTGGTTGTGTTTTCTTGATGCGGATGATTACCTTTATGATGGAGCATTTGAGGATATAGTACATATATGCGGATTAAAGGATGAGTCAAATAAGACAGGACTTGTACATTTTGGACACAATAGTGGACAGAATAAAGTCAAAGGTGAAAGTGTTATATATGATAATCCACAGAAATATCTGGAATTCAGATGCAGTATGTTGAAAAATCCAACGCAGTATATGACTTCATGGGGAAAATTTTACGACAGGGCTGTGGTTAATGACAATAATATAAGATTCGCATCAGAGCTTGTTCTTGCTGAGGACAGTGACTTTGTATTCAGATATATGCAGTGCATAAACAGTGCAGTAGAACTGACATCAGAACTATATCATTATACGAAGGATAACGAATCAGCAGTGAGGAGTTATAACCCAGACAGGGCAGAACAGTATATAGAAGCTATTAATCATACTATGCAATATGTATTAAAGGATAGTAATGATATAATAAAGGCATATGATCAGTATATACTTATTCATCTTCTGCTTATACTTGTACATGATACATTTAATAAAAGCAATCCGGCATCATACAAACAGAAAAAACATAATATGAAGCTGCTTTTAGATACAGAATGCTTTAAAAATGCTATTAAAAACACAGAACTAAAAGAGTGCAAAGGCTTTCGTATGCTTCCTGTAATGTGTTTTAAGCTGCATATGAACTGGGCGGCAATACTTATGGTAAAGGTACGTGTGTATCAGAATTCAAGGCATTGATTAAATATAAAAGAAGTATATATGATTACTTGATGAAGATACTTATACATTATTTAAATGAATATGTTCTTAATATAATGAATCTGAATGTGCTATATATAGGTGTATTATGTATTGGAGATTATAAACGGAGTTATTAAAGATGGGTAATAAAAGGATTATAAAGCTTGATATAGCGAGGTCATTTGCAATATTATGCGTTGTTTTATGCCATTGTTGTGATAATGCGTATTATTTCAATCAGTCAATTAAAATATCTGAGCTTGGAATGACATCAAGGATATTTATGGTAGCAACACAGACAATTGGAAGATTAGGAGTGCCTATATTTTTGATGCTTTCAGGAACGCTTCTTTTTAAAAAGATAATAAATGATGAAAAGGATATAATAAGATTCTATAAGAATAACCTGCTACCATTATTTATTGTTAATGAAGTATGGGTCGTATTATATCAATTGTTTAATGTGTTTGTAATGAAGGAGGATTTTGTCATAGACGATTTTATTAAAGAACTGTTGTTGTTTAAGAATTCGCCTATGTCTAATATGTGGTACATGCCTATGATATTAGGTGTATATATAGGAGTACCATTTGTTGCAGTAATAGTTAAGAAATTCCCAATAAGAATAATTGCACCCGTGATGGGGGCAATATTTATATTTTCATATGTAGTACCTATGCTTAACACAATATCTAAGATATACAATTTTAGACAGACATATGGTTCTGATATATATATTCCGTATATGGGAGCAGCATACGGATTATATATGTTGCTTGGGTATTATATATACAATAATAGGAATATACGATTGAAAAACAGTGCGCTGGTATTGATTTCTTTATGCAGTTATGCTATCACTTTATATGTTCAATTATATTCTTCAGGAAGCAGTTCTTATTATTTTTATAAGGTCTGGTATGATTTTCCATTTTTACTAATATGTTCAGCCTGTATATTTGCGTTATTCTGCAGGATTGATGACAATCGTATAAGCGCGGCTGCCTCAAGTATATTTACGTATATAAGCAGAATAAGTATGGGAATATATTTTGTACATATTCTTATAATTCTGTTTAAGAAAGAATATATAGGTCAGATAGGAAACAGCCTTTCATTAGATATGATTACTGCGTTTATTATTACAGCTATAATATCCATAGCAGTTGTATCGATTCTTAGTAGAATTAAGTTTTTTGCAAGGTACATGTTCCTTATAAAGTGAAAATGCATATAATTGAATATATGATTAAAAAGTCAAAAGGTATCGTCGATGCAATTAGATGTATTTAATAGTGAACATAAATGACTTTATGGTATTTTGACTTACATTTAACATTACAACAGATAAGAAAATAAAAGCAGAATAATAAAGGAGAATAAGGTGATCAGAAAGAAAATGTTTTCGGCTGCACTTGTATGTGGCTTATGTGCGACTTTAAGCATGACAGCATATGGTGCAGAAGTAAGAGGAGATGTAACATCGGATATAATCTATGATGGAAAAGACTGGGTATATACAGAAAATGGCCAGGTTAACAATGATTATACGGGTGTAAGGCAGAACGAAAATGGCTGGTGGAGAGTTGAGGCTGGAAAGGTTAACTTTGGTTACAATGGTCTTGCTGAGAATGAAAACGGCTGGTGGGTAATCAATGAAGGCAAAGTTGATTTTGATTATAATGGTCTTATAGAAGATGAAAGAGGCTGGTTCTATATAAAGAATGGTGCAATTGACTGGAATTACACAGGACTTGCCGAAAATGAGGCTGGTTGGTTCTATGTAAAGAATGGTACAATTGACTGGAATTATACGGGACTTGCTAATAACGAGTATGGTTGGTTTTATATAAAAAATGGTGTGCTTGACTGGGACTATACAGGACTTGCCGAAAATGAGGCTGGTTGGTTTTATGTAAAGAATGGCATACTGGATTGGGATTATACAGGACTTTACAAGGATGAAGCCGGTTGGTTTTACATTAAGTCCGGAGTAATCGACTGGGGTTATACAGGACTTGCCGAAAATGAAGCTGGCTGGTGGAAATGTTCTAACGGAACAATAGATTATAACTATACAGGTCTTGTTGATAATGGCGATGAAGTATGGATGATAAATTCTGGAAAGGCAGATTTTGACTACACAGGATATGTAAGCAATGATAAAGGAACATTTTATGTAGAAGCCGGTAAGGTTAATACTAACGCTAATGGTGTTATGTCAAAGGATGACTCACTTGTATATGTAAAAAACGGTCAGGTAAGATATGATTATACAGGTGTGGCAGAGTATGATGGACAGCGTGTATACATCAACAAGGGTGTTGTTGATTATACATATTCAGGACTTGCATCTGATGAAGCTGGAACCTGGAAAATGAAAGATGGTATTGCAGATACTGAATATAGTGGATATATTGATGATAATGGACAGCGTATATGTATACAGAACGGAAAAGTAGCATCAGATTATACAGATGTAACATATGATGGAGAAGACTGGGTATACGTTGAAAATGGTGTCGTAAGATATGATTATACAGGTATTAAGCCAAACAGCATGGGCTGGTGGAGAATAGAAGACGGAAAAGTTAACTTTGATTATAACGGCTTTGCTTCTGATGAAAATGGCAGATTTTATCTTCAGGACGGAAAAGTTAATTTTGACTATACAGATATCATACCTGATGGAGATGATTGGGTATATGTTGAAAATGGTCAGATAAGATATGATTATTCAGGAATCAGACAGAACAGTAATGGCTGGTGGAAGATTGAATCAGGTGTTGTGAACTTCAAGTTTACAGGTATCGCAGCCAATGAAAGTGGCGAGTTCTTTATACGTGATGGCCAGATAGACTGGAGCTATACAGGCACAGTTAATCAGGATGATTATATGTATAGTGTTAAAGATGGTATAGTAGAATCTAAGGATAATATATCTGAAAAGATTATGGGTGTAGATATATCGCATCATAATAATGATAATGGCGAAGGCTGGCTTGACTGGTCGCAGGTAGCAGATGCTGGGTATAAGTTTGCAATCATCAAGGTGGCTGGAAGATCTATAGGAGATGATGGAAATTTATATAAAGATCCATGTTATGATGAAAACATAAGAGGTGCTCTTTCTAATGGTCTTCAGGTTGGTGTATATTTCTTTTCACAGTCTATGTCAGTTGATGAGGCTGTTGAAGAGGCTAACTATATCTGTGACTTAATAGCAGGATATAATATTACTTATCCGGTTGTATATGACTGGGAAACAACATCAGGATACAGAACAGAAGATTTACGTAGCGACAGTGAGCTTCGTACTGCTATGGCTACAGCATTCTGTGAAACGGTTAAGAGCAGAGGCTATGACCCTATGATATATATTAATAAGTATGATTACCTTAATTATGTTGATACAGCAGAATTATCATCAAAATATGATATATGGCTTGCATGGTACTGGAATGCTTATTATGAAACAGGTGTTTTATGGGAAGATGGAGATGATGTTCCTGATATAGGTTATAAGTACAGAATATGGCAGTATACAAGTACAGCCAGTGTCCCTGGTATAGAAGGCGGATGCGATGTTAATATCGCTTATGGAACGAGATAAAATATAAAAATATTTTGTTTTTTAAAAGGATGTCAGATTCTGGCATCCTTTTAATGTTATATTGTAGTGCGAAGCCAATCTTGTAAACATTGTATATATATGAATAAAATTGACAAAGAAAGATAGAAAGAATATTATATATTATAACTTGATATTGTCAGAAAATATTTAATCAAAATAACTAAGAAAAGGGGTGCAACGAATGACGAGATTTGAGAAAAAATTATTTGCCAGTATTCTGGCTGCATTGATGCTTATAATGTGTGTTGGAACATCAGGTTATACAGTATATGCAGCAGAAGCTGACGATGATAAGTCGATGGAAGCTGTTATGGAAGCTTTCAGCACAAGTAATGATATATATGATTATGATGAACTTGTGGGTAATGATGAAATAACAGATAATACATTTGTTGATGATGTTATTGTAGGTGCAGGTAATGGTGATAGTTCTAAGAGCAATGAAACACAGGAACTAGTGCCAGCAGAAAGTAATGTTGTATCTAATGATGGTCTTTATGTATACAATGTATATGGAACAGAGGGAATCGGTATTGTTTCATATAATGGAACAGATACAGTGATAACACTTCCATCACAGATAGATGGAAAGACAGTTGTCAGTGTTGATGAAAAGGCATTTTATAATAACGAAACTATAACACAGGTAGTTATTCCTTCAACAGTAACAAGAATTCAGTATAGTGCTTTTGAGAGTGCTACTAACCTTAAGAAGGTTGAATTCGCTGAGGGTAGTGAGTTAAAGACAATCTCAGGAAGGGCATTTTATAAGTCAGGTATTACAGAGATAGATATTCCGGAGGGAACAACTGAATTACAGTGTATGGCATTTGCTGATTGTGATAATCTGGTTAAGACGGTGGTTCCGGGAACTGTTAGTAAAATGGATTCTGGTATATTTAGAAATTGTACAAGTTTATCTGATGTTAAGCTTGGACAAGGATTAACATATATAGAGCGATATGCGTTTTTTGAATGTAAAAATCTTAAAAATATAGCGCTTCCGGATACTATAACATATATAGAACGTGGTGCGTTTGCATCAACAGGTCTAACATATATTAATATTCCAGATAGTGTAAAAAAATTGGGAAGTTATACTTTTGATTGTTGTAAAGAACTTAAAGAAGCTAGAATAGGTAAGGGGTTGGAAGAAATACCATCTAGTTGTTTTTGTGATTCAGGTTTATTAAATATAGAAATACCAGAAAATATTAAAAAAATATCTGATAATGCTTTTTATAACTGCAAAAAATTGGAACTGGTTAATTTATGTGATGGACTTGAAACAATAGGCATGGAAGCATTTGCATATTGCATAAGTTTGAAGGAAATTGTTATACCAAATTCAGTTACTGCATTAGGTGGAGCTGCATTTAGTGGGGATATATCACTTGGCAATGTGATATTTAGTAATAATCTTACATATATTCCGGAATATGCTTTTTATGGCTGTCCTGTAGAAAAAATTAAGTTTGGTAATAGAACGGACGTAATTGGAGCATATTGTTTTAGCAATAATAAAGCTGTTGAAAAATTGATATTACCAGATAGTGTAACTAATATTATTTATTATGCATTTGGTAATGATACTAATCTTTCGAGAGTATCACTTAATGAAGGATTAAAAGAGATACAACAATATACATTCTTTAATTGTTCATCATTAAAATATATATACATACCAGAAACAGTAATTACCATTGGAGAATATGCAGTTGGTTATACTGGTAATGTTGATATTGATTTTCATGGGAAAAAGATAAGGGGAAATGAACAGAAAGAAGATGACTTTATAATATATGGTGCCGTGGGTTCTACAGCAGAAGAATATGCTAATGCCAATGGTTTCACGTTCGTAGCTGCGAAAAGAGATGAGCTTATAGCACAGGGAATGCTTGACGATAACGCAAGTGGTATTCGTCAGGCAGAAGATGGCAACTGGTATTACTATTCATGCGGTGATGTAGATGAAACGTATACAGGACTTGTGTATTATAATGGCTGCTGGTTCTATATTTCTAATGGAAGTCTTGACTGGGGCTATACAGGATTTGCAGAAAACGAATATGGTACTTGGTATGTTGAAAATGGAATGATTAACTTTGACTATACAGGCATGTTGTACAGTGCTGATGACTGGTGGTATGTTGAAAATGGTAAGGTTAATACAGAGTATACAGGACTTGCACAGAATGAATATGGCTGGTGGTATTATGAGAACGGACATATCGGCTGGGATTACACAGGACTTGTATACTACAATGATATGTGGTTCTATGTAACAGGAGGAATGATAGACTGGAGTTACACAGGTCTTACATACTACAATGATATATGGTTCTATGTATCAGGTGGCATGGTTAACTGGGATTACTATGGACTTGTATACTATAATGGTGCATGGTTCTTCGTATCAGGAGGAACAATCAACTGGACAACAACACTTGTAGAGTACAATGGAATGTGGTTCTATGTATCAGGCGGTGTTGTGGACTGGAATTATACAGGAACATATGAATTCTATGGTAACACATTTAATATCGCTGGTGGCGTTGTAGTGTGGTAGTTGCGTGGTAATATAATTTTACATAGTAATGTTATTTTAATTATATGTATCAGTGATATTGATACTTCGATGATGTGACAATATTATAAAGCATTGCTTAAGCAACAACATATATTTATAATAAAATATATAACTGGCATATGTATGTGATGATTGATGATTAAGCATATGTATGTCAGTTTTTTATAAGAAGATGTATTTATCTGTCTTTAATTTTTAGTTTTTAATAATTTATATTGTTATAAAAGACATCATATTTAATTTGGAAAATGAAAATTAATAAATTTATAAAAAATTAAAAAAACTTAAAAGAATGTATTGAAAATATTGATTTAATATGATATTCTGCCATTATAGTATACTAATAGAAAAAATATATAGATAATTATAGAGGCGTGCAGTGATTAAAATATTTGTATATTACAGGAGTTGTATATTGAGCAGAATATTTAATATTTTGAATTTTGCATTAATTAGGTGTATAGCATATTCTATTAATTATATTTAATTATCTATGGTCTTAACTGAATTCAGTGTCAAAAAAGATTTCCCAAGACAAAAGTAATTTAATATGTGATGAGTTGTTTACAAAAACATATTTGCAGAAAGGCGTTATATGAGTTATAGTACAAAAAGAAGAACATCCGATGATATTATCGTTAAGGAATTCTGGAGAAATAATGAAAGATTTGCCGACCTTTTTAATGC
>ERZ808240.1992-NODE-1992-length-23673-cov-8.696714_pt1 | contig 23673 bp, 19 predicted proteins | sample MGYA00521084_ERZ808240 | MGnify/ENA primary metagenome ERZ808240 (study PRJEB31516, sample SAMN03275571) | gut metagenome | biome: mammalia-associated habitat; material: feces | host: Papio cynocephalus | place: Kenya | collected 2012-08-06 ... | reverse complement strand
AGGAGGTATATGAACAGTTGACCGTCCCGGCCCGCATAGAGGAAATCTATCAAATGATGCTGCCACTGTGGGAAGCAACACCCCAGGATGACCGGCATTATAAGGTACGAAAAGCTGGACTGAAAAACATGCAGGCATATCGGGACGGCACTTACTCCGTGTTCAATCGAGGTCAGACACTTACGCCGCTTTACGCCACACCAGAATTACCGGCTGAAGAAAAGCAGTTCAATCATTATCATGACCTTGCAGCGGAGCTTTTGCATTTCTACAAGGAATATGATCCCTATGACTATCGGGACAATATGGAATTGGGAGATACCGATGCAGATGCTCTGGCCAACCTGGAACAGCAGCTTCAAAATGCAGAACAGCGAAGAGGAATTCTTGATACCCTTCAATCCTATCTGGATAATACCGACCCGGAAGAAGATATTGCTTCCGAACTGGAATTGTTCATGGAGCAGCTGCAGGAACTTGCAGATGCGCCAGTTGCGAATGATGAGCTGGAAGAAGCAAAACTGCTTATCAACGAATATTGCATGGAAGAATTTGAGCAGGAGGCAGATTATTCCGACCTCAGTCATGTAGATTTGGCATTCAGCGCCACATCTGACAGTGCTCATACCGTAGAGATTTTTGCAGACCTTACTGCTTTCCGGCTGGTGTATCAGGTGGATGGCGAAGTTGTCCATGAGATTGACTGTGATAGTCTGACAGGGCTGAACAGTTACCTGGGCAACCTTAATTTCGATGAGATGGTCGCTCTTGCAGATGAGCAGTATCAGCAGAGGCTGTCAGAACTGGAAGAAGCCGAAGCACCTGCTGAAAACAAGCAGCCAGAGGTTCTTGCTCCGCCCAGAGCCAAACGGGAACGAGTGGTGTTCACCACCCTGCACCCGGAAATACCTGCAGATCAGCGACACAATTTCCGCATCACAGATTCTGAGTTGGGGTATGGGACCCGGAGTGAAAAATATGCGGCCAACGTTGCAGCTATCCGCTGCCTGAAACAAATCGAAGCTGAGGAACGCCTTGCCACTGCGGAGGAGCAGGAGATTTTGTCACGGTATGTTGGCTGGGGTGGACTATCGGATTGCTTCGATGAGCGACACGGAAAATATCTGGAGCTGAAATCTCTGCTTGATGAAGAGGAATATACCGCTGCCAGAGCCAGCTCCCTCACCGCGTTTTATACCTCGCCGGTCATTATTCAGACGATGTATCAGGCACTTGCTCAGATGGGCTTTCAGCAAGGAAACATTCTGGAGCCGTCCTGCGGCGTCGGCAATTTCATCGGTATGCTGCCGGACAGTATGGCAAAAAGCAAAATCTATGGCGTAGAGCTTGATTCCATCAGTGGCCGAATTGCCCAGCAGCTTTATCAGAACAGCAGTATTGTGGTGAACGGCTTTGAAAAGGTACAAATGCCGGATAGCTTTTTTGATGTATCTATCGGCAATGTACCCTTTGGCGACTTCAAGGTTCGGGATAAGAAGTACGATAAAAACCACTGGCTCATCCACGATTATTTCTTTGGCAAGACATTGGATAAGGTCCGTCCAGGTGGAATCGTGGCGTTCATTACCTCCAAGGGAACGATGGATAAGGAAAATTCTGCTGTCCGCAAATATCTGGCACAGCGGGCTGACCTGGTAGGAGCGATTCGTCTGCCAAATAATGCGTTTAAGGCCAATGCCGGCACCGAAGTTACCAGTGACATTATCTTCCTGCAAAAGCGCGACCGCATGACGGACATAGAGCCGGATTGGGTTGGGCTGGATACGGACCAGAACGGTATCCGTATGAACCGCTATTTTGTCCAGAATCCCGAAATGATTTTGGGTGAAATGGTCATGGAATCCACGCGGTTCGGTATGGACAGCACCTGCCGGGCTTATGAGAATGCAGAGCTGTCTGAACTGCTTTCCGAGGCGGTGCAGAACCTCCATGCTCAAATTACCGAGTATGAATTGGAGGAGCTGGATGAGGAAGATCTCTCGATACCGGCAGACCCGGCGGTGCGAAATTTCAGTTATTGCCTCGTAGATGGTAAGGTGTACTACCGGGAAAACTCCCGTATGCACCCAATGGAAGTGTCAGTCACGGCTGAGAATCGTATTCGAGGCATGATCGCGCTTCGGGAATGCGTGCGCAGATTGATTGAGTATCAGACCGATGGCTACCCGGATGAGGAAATTCAGAAAGAGCAGGCTGAGCTGAATCGTTTGTATGACGCCTATACAGCAAAATATGGCCTGCTGTCCAGCCGTGGAAACAGTCTTGCATTCGGTGAGGATTCCAGCTATTGCCTGCTTTGCTCTCTGGAAGTGCTGGACGAAGAAGGAAAGCTCAAACGGAAGGCAGATATGTTCACCAAGCGGACCATACGTCCGCATGAGGCTGTCACCAGTGTGGACACTGCCAGTGAAGCCCTTGCAGTATCTATTTCTGAAAAAGCACGGGTGGACATGGAGTATATGGCAGAGCTGTCCGGGAAAAGTGAGGAGGTGTTGGCTTCCGAGCTTTCTGGTGTTATCTTCCGGGACATTCAATGCGTCGAGGAAGCCGTCGCTATTCCAAAGGCGTTTGTGGAACTGAGCCAGTTCCCGTTTGTCACAGCAGACGAGTATTTGTCTGGCAATGTGCGCAGAAAGCTCCGAATGGCAAAGGCACTTTATGAAGTGTTACCGGCTGAAAAGAAAGCGTTGATTGCCAAGAATGTTGAGGCATTGGAGGCGGTTCAGCCGGTTGACCTGACCGCCGCCGAAATCGGTGTTCGTATTGGTGCAAATTGGGTCCCGATGGATGTGTACCAGAAATTCATGGAGGAAACCTTTGGCACCAGTGTCTATGCCAGAAGCCGCATCCACATTCTGCGCTCCGAAGCCAATGGACAATGGGCTATTACAGATAAAAATGCGGACCGCAGCAACATCAAGGTAGTCACGACCTATGGCACCAAGCGCATGAACGCCTATCAGATTTTGGAGCAGACCTTAAACCAGCGGGATGTGCGGGTATTTGATTATGTGGAGGATGAAAACGGCAATAAGAAGCCGGTCCTGAACAAGAAAGAAACCGCAATCGCCCAGGACCGGCAGGAGCTGCTCAAGCAGAAATTCTCGGAATGGATATGGAAAGATATTGACCGGCGTGAGCTGCTGTGCCGCCTTTACAATGAAACCTTTAATGCGGTTCGTCCTCGTGAGTATGATGGCAGCCACATTCGTTTTTCTGGCATGAATCCGGAAATCACCCTGCGGCCGCACCAGGTCAACGCCATTGCCCATATCATGTACGGTGGCAACACTTTGCTGGCACACGAAGTGGGCGCGGGCAAGACCTTTGAAATGGTGGCCGCCGCTATGGAGATGAAGCGGCTGGGGCTTTGCACCAAATCACTAATCGTAGTGCCAAATCACATCACGGAACAGTGGGCGGCGGAATGGCTTCAGCTTTACCCTTCCGCGAATATCCTTGTGGCGACCAAGAAAGATTTTGAAACTAGGAACCGAAAAAAGTTTTGTGCCAGGATTGCAACCGGAGATTATGATGCGGTCATCATCGGCCACAGCCAGTTTGAGAAAATTCCTGTATCAGCGGAACGTCAGGCCGCTATTTTGCAGCAGCAGATCGACGAGATCATGTTTGGCATCGAAGAAGCAAAGGCAGTGAAAGCAGAGCGATATACCATCAAGCAGTTGGAACGCACCCGAAAATCTCTGGAAACGAGGCTGGAACGGCTCAATGACCAGAGCCGCAAAGATGACATTGTGACCTTTGAAGAACTGGGTGTTGACCGCGTTTTTGTTGACGAGAGTCATTATTTTAAGAACCTTTTCCTGGCAACAAAAATGCGGAATGTAGGCGGTATCGCGCAGACGGAAGCGCAGAAATCCTCTGACTTGTTCATGAAATGCAGATACCTGGATGAGATCACAGGAGGGCGCGGCGTGATTTTTGCGACAGGTACACCGATCAGCAACAGTATGGTGGAGCTTTATACGATTCAGAGGTATCTCCAATACAGTACCCTGCAGGAGATGGGGCTGATCCACTTTGACGATTGGGCCAGCGACTTTGGCGAAACCATTACCGCCATCGAGCTGTCCCCGGAGGGCAGCGGTTATCGAGCAAAAACCAGGTTTGCCAAGTTCTTCAACTTGCCCGAACTTATGTCCACCTTCAAGCAGGTCGCAGACATTCAAACGGCGGATATATTAAAACTTCCGGTTCCGAAAGCAAACTTTCATACGGAGGTCATTCAGCCATCCGAGCTTCAGCAGGAAATGGTGAGAGGGCTTGCAAAACGGGCCGAACTCATTCGTGGCGGGGGTGTTGATCCAAAAATGGATAATATGCTCCGCATCACCAACGATGGCAGAAAATTAGCGCTGGATATGCGGCTCATCAATCCGCTTGCCGCCGATGATCCAAACGGCAAGGTTGCCACCTGTGCCCGTAATGTCATTCGCATTTGGGAACAGACGCAGGAGCAGCGCAGTGCGCAGCTTGTGTTCTGTGACCTCAGCACACCAAAAGATGATGGTACATTCAGTGTTTATAACGACCTGAAAAAGAAGTTTATGGAGGCAGGAATCCCGGAGGAAGAAATTGCTTTTATCCATGACGCCAACACCGAGGCGCGAAAGAAGGAACTGTTTTCAAAGGTCCGTTCAGGACAGGTGCGTATCCTGATGGGCAGCACTCAAAAGATGGGCGCAGGTACCAACGTTCAGGACCGGCTGATTGCCCTTCATGATTTGGATTGCCCGTGGCGTCCGTCTGATCTGGCCCAGCGCCTTGGACGAATCGTCCGTCAGGGCAACCAGAACCCAGAGGTTGAGATCTTCCGCTATGTAACTGAGAGCACTTTCGATGCGTACTTGTATCAGTTAGTGGAAAACAAGCAAAAATTCATCGCTCAGATCATGACCAGTAAAGCCCCGGTCCGTGTGGCAGATGACGTGGATGAAACTGCGCTCAGTTACTCCGAAATCAAGGCTCTGGCCACCGGCAATCCTCTGATTATCGAAAAGTGCAATCTTGATATGGAAGTCGGCAAGCTGAATATGCTGAGAGCCAGTTATCTGAGCCAGAAATACGGGCTGGAGGATATGGTTCTGAAAAAATACCCGGAGGCGATCACACGTCTGACAGAACGTATTGCGGGCTATGAGCAGGATGTGCAGCTTGCCGCAGCGCATCCGAAACCGAAAGACGGATTTGCGGGTATTACGATTCTGGAGAAGTCTTATGCCGACAAGGAGGCGGCTGGCAAGGCAATCCTCGATGTATGTACCAAAATGACAGGCTCCGATGCTGTTTCCTTAGGACAGTACCGGGGCTTTTCTCTTGTCCTCTCCTATGATGGGCCAAGCAATGAGTATCGCATGACTATGAAAGGAACACTTTCCCACACAGCGGTTCTGGGCGCGGATGTGTTCGGAAACCTGACCCGTATGGATAATGTGGTGGACGGACTTCCCGGAAAACTGGATATAGTCCGTGCTGAGCTGACAGATACGCAGGTACAGCTTGAAAATGCCAGGACAGAGCTGGCGACGCCTTTTGCAAAAGAAGCAGAACTTGCGGAAAAGACAGCCAGGCTCAAGGAATTGAACATTCTGCTGAACATGGACGAGAAGGACAAATCTCTGATTGATGATGTGCCGGACGATGATGCGCCGGAGCATCATCGTTCAAGAGGAATGGAGCGATAAGACAACCGGGCAGGAGCAGGTCTGTTCTGGCTTGTTCCTGCCCGGACATACGGGAAGAATATCTTCAAAAGGCATTGAGCATACTAGGAAGATAAGATCAGTTATCAGACGGCATGGGAATTGCACATTTGATATTCCCCTGCTCTGTGCGTATATTGAAAGAAAAACAGGAGTGAGTACTATGAGTGATACCTATTTCGATTTGCCCTCTCGTATGGAGGATTCTTTCCCGGAGATCGACAGTGATATTGTGACTGACCTGCGCGAAAATAACGAGGATTATGCAGAAATTCATCAGCAAATTTCAGAGTTGAAAAGGCAGTTTCCGTGTATCGCGCAGGTAATGGATTGCCAAGATGAGCTTCATTTGACCGCAGAGGAACACGCTGCGTTTTCAAAATATCTGCACCTATCGCGGAAGCTGGAGGATATGGAGCGTCTGCAGCTCTACTTCCGGGGCCATACGGATGCGGTGGCCTATCTCAGGAAAATCAAAGCGATTTGACACCAGCGGCTCGGAACAATCCGGGCCGCTTATGTATAAGAATTTGTAATATGGACACACTAGTATTTGAAAAAGGTATTTACATTCTTGCTTCAACTTGATATAATGTGTAGCAGGAATGTAAATGCTGTTGTGAGGAGGTGTGTACCATGGATCAGATTTGGGCAAAGATAAGTGAGTTGGCCGAAGCAAACAACGGATTTTTTAGGACTGCACAGGTTGAAAAAATAGGAATCAGTAGACCTATGCTGCGCAAGTATACGGATGCTGGTAAGCTGGAACAGGTACGCAAGGGACTATATGTGATTACAGAAAGCATCCCAGATGAGTTTGCGTTACTCCAAGAACAGTGTCGGGCAGCCATATTTTCTTATGGCACAGCGTTGTATTTGTGGGGACTATCAGATCGAACTCCCCATTTGTATGATATTACGGTTCCCAGGGGTCAGAATATTACTATCTTGAAACGTGATAATCCTAACTTGAGGAGCCACTATTTACCAAGAGAATTTTATGAGATTGGCATTACACAAACGCATTCACCGCAAGGCGCGGAAGTGAGTTTATATGATAGAGAACGGTGCATTTGTGATTTGATTCGCGACAAAGAGCAAATGGATATGCAACTATATACACAGGCAATTAAAGACTACTTCAGGACCAAACCCAATAGACGAAAACTATTAAAATACGGAAAGCTATTTGGGATAGAAGATAAGATCAGAACCTATATGGAGGTATTGTAATGAAAACACCAGAGCAACTAAAGGGAACTATTCGAAATATAGCAGCAAAAAGGAATCTTCGTGCGCAAGAAGTGCTGCAAATGTTCTTGTTTGAGCGGATTTTAGAGCGTTTGGCCAATTCGAACTACCAAAAAAACTTTATTCTCAAGGGTGGATTGCTTATTTCTTCAATGATTGGTATCAGCGAGCGTACTACGATGGATATGGATACTACGGTTCGAGGCATCCAAATGGAAGAAGATGATATTGTCAGGATTGTTAAGGAAATTCTGATGGTAGATGTAAATGATGGTATTGTTTTTGAATATGAGAGCATTGAGCCTATCCGTGAGGAAGATGCTTATAACAATTTCCGAGTGCATTTGCGTGCAAAATACGGCAAAATTGACACTCCAATGAAGATAGATGTAACAACTGGTGATGTAATTACTCCGGCTGCAGTGCAATATAATTTCCCGATGCTGTTTGAGGATAAGACTGTACCGGTAATGGCTTATACTCTCGAAACGGTGTTAGCTGAAAAATACGAAACGATTATTCGACGTAATATCGGCACCACACGAGCAAGAGATTTTTATGATCTCCATACATTGTATCGTAGCCGTAAATCTGAAGTTCGCATTGAGATTTTTAGAGCCGCAGTATTACATACAGCGCAAAAGCGTGATTCCGTTGAGGACATCAAAGACTGGAAAGATATTTTGAAGGATTTACGCGAGGAGCCTCAGATGTATTTACTATGGGATAACTATGTTGCTGAAAATAAGTATATCGGGGACTTGGAATTTCATGTGGTTCTCGATACATTGGAAGAAGTCGCGGAGTTGCTGGATTTTTAAGTGGTTGAAAAGGGCTAGTTTATTTTTGCGGCAGTAAAAGCCGTTTACTGCCGCAAAAATAATCGAATCATATGGCAAGCCGATTGGTTTTCTTTTGAGAGCCAGTCGGCTTTTTCTATATCAAAATCAGAACGGAGGTAATGCAATATGACAAATGAAGAACTGAACACGGCCCTATATGAGAAGATGTTTGCCGAACAGGAAACCTACCGGGCATGGCTGATTTCTCAGACACCGGAGGAGATTTTGAACCATACCTATGAATACACGGTGCGGGAAGATATTCTGATGTCATTGGAATACCATGACTTGCCGGATGGACAGGCGCGGGCATTGCTGAAATCCCCCAGCCCGCTTGCAGATGTGTTTGCCGATTGGGAGAACAAAGAAACGGATTACATGGACAGCATTTGGCAGACCGTTGAGGAACGGGCAAAGACAGAAGAACAGAAACATAGAAAGAAAGAGCAGCAAGAGCGATAAGGCATGGCCGGTTGGAGTATACAATCGGCCTTTTTACATAGCCGGACTGTGTTGTGCAGTTAATTCTCAGCTATGGAAAGGAGGATTTTTATGCCATATATTCCGCCAGAGGTAGTGGCAAAAGCAAAGGAAATGGATTTACTGACATATCTCAAAAACTATGAACCGAGTGAACTGGTGCATTTCGGAGGAAGCACCTATTGCACCAGAACCCATGACAGTTTGAAAATCTCCAATGGTAAATGGTGTTGGTTTTCACGCGGCATTGGAGGCAAAACGGCTCTGGACTATCTGATCAAAGTCCGTGAAATACCGTTCGTGGAGGCTGTCGAAATGATTGTGGGACAAGCGGCAGTTCAGCCGCCGGTTTATACGCCAGCTCTGAAACGAGATGCGCCTAAAATGTTGCTGCTTCCACCGGCAAGCCGTAGCACCTCTCTTGTGGAGAAGTATCTTTCCGGGAGAGGGATTGACCGCGAGCTGATTCGGTTTTGTCTGGATACCGGTCGGCTCTATGAGAGCAGCGGCAAATACCACAATGTGGTCTTTGTCGGACATGACCGATATGGAAAGGCTCGCTATGCTAATCTTCGAGGAATTTCTTCTGATTTCAAAGGAGAGTGCAACGGCAGTGATAAGCGTTTTGCATTTAATATCCCTGCGAAAAACAGTGAGGTTCTTCACCTGTTTGAAAGTGCCATTGATTTGCTTTCTTTTGCTACCCTGCAGAAATTGAGTGGTGACGACTGGCAGAGGGAACATCTGTTATCGCTGGCAGGCGTCTATCAGCCCAGAGAGAAAATCGAGGAAAGCGCAGTACCTTTGGCATTGACGCAATACCTGAAAGATCACCCGGAGGTCAAGATGATTATGCTTCGGCTGGATAATGACTATGCCGGACGTATGGCGGCTAAGGCGTTGATGGCTGTTTTAACCAAGGATTACACTGTCGCAGTAAGGCTCCCGCCCATGGGCAAAGATTACAATGACTATCTGTGTTTCGGTCTGGGTATTTCAGCCGCGAAACCAAAAACACGAAATGAAGAACGATGATATGGAGGATAGCAACATGAAAGAATTTGAGATCACGCTGAACGCCGTTTCCAGGAAGAATTTTCGAGTGAGCGCTGATTCTCAGGAGGATGCTTTGCTGCTGGCGGAAGCCATTCTGGAGAACACCGATTTGCTGGACTTTTCAAATCAGGATGTAGACAGCATGAATATGAGCTGTGAGGAACAGTGCGGCGGCGTTTGTGAGATTTGCAGTCGAGCCTGTGAGCAGTGCGGCGATTGCATGGATTTGGAATCGACTTGCCTTTATCCTGACAAGGATTGTGACTACCGTTGCTCTGATTGCGGTGGGTGTATGGCAGGAAATGAGGACGATTGATATTGTTTTTCGGCTGGTATCAAAGAATGTTCGCCCCGCAGGGAGAACGAATCTGCACTATACCAGCAAGCATCGCCTTTGTGATACCACACAGGCCGCTTGTCAGGGGAAAGCCCCTGAAACCCCTCACAGGAAAGGAGTGACTTTAATTTGAACGGTACATTGATTTTTGCGATTGGTTTTATTTGCGGTTCGCTTTCGGGCGTTATTTCCATCTGTGTGCTGCAGATCAACCGCATGACTGGAAAGGAGGACCAGGACGAATGAGAAAAAGAAATGTGCATATTCAATTCTGGCTGAACCGTAAGGAAGCAGAATCGCTGGATAAAAAGGTGCGCCGCAGCGGACTTTCCCGTGAAGCGTACCTTCGCCATCTGATTGACGGTGTGGTGCCGCAGGACGCTCCCCCGCCGGACTATTATTCCATGATGCGGGAACTGCACGGGATTGCCAACAACCTGAATCAGATTGCGCAGAAGGCTCACACGCTGAACGTGGTTGATGTGCAGCGGTATGACAATTACACCCGACAGTTGGAAAGTACGATCAGGAAAATCACAGAGGCAGTGATCCTGCCGAAACCGATGGAGGCAATGGGATCCCCGCAAAGGCATAAGACTTTGTGGGGAGAGGAACAGCCACGGAGCGATGAGCGTTTTGCCGCTTGCGGCAAAAGCGGTAAGCGGAGTGCGCTGTGACGATATGGCTACCACATCCATCTGGCGGGTCAAAGGTTGGCTGGGGAAGGTGGTCATTTATATTGAGAACCCGGACAAGACGGAGAATCCCGCCTTTTATGAAAAAGCAGATATGACAGAAAGACAAGCTCAGGGGCTTTCCGATGTTATTGACTATGCCGTGAACAGTGAGAAAACTCAGGCAGGCAGTGAAAATGCCGTCGTCATGCAGCAATTTGTTTCCGGTGTAAACTGCCACCCGGCCACAGCCCGTGAAGAAATGATTGCTGTGAAGAAGCGCTTTGGAAAAGAGGACGGTACCATAGCCTACCACGGATACCAGTCTTTTGCCCCTGGAGAGGCTACGCCGGAAATGGCACATGAGATTGGTGTCAGGTTGGCGCAGCAGCTTTGGGGCGAAAAATATCAGGTAGTTGTTGCCACTCATCTGGATAAGGAAAGCCACCTGCATAATCATTTTGTGGTCAACACGGTATCCTTTCTGGACGGTATCAAATATCATCGCACGGGAAAGGACTATTACGATATGCAGAAGGCATCCGATAATCTGTGCCGGGAGTATGGCCTGTCGGTCATTGAAGAACCAAAGCGAGGAAAAGGCAAACAGTACGGTGAATGGAGAGCAGAGCAGGAAGGCCGACCAACCTGGTGCGGCATTGTCCGAACCGAGATTGATGAAGCAATTCGGCAGTCGATGACGGAACGCCAGTTTTTTGATAATCTCCGTAAACGCGGCTACGAAATCAAGTTGGGCAAGGACATTTCTGTGCGGCCACCGGGCAAAGAGCGCTTTGTCCGTTTGGAACGGAACTTTGGTGAGCTTTATTCCTATGACGGCATCAAAAAGCGGATACTGGCGCAAGTCAGCCGGGAGCGCCCTTTGGTGGAGCCGGATCGTGCAACACATCATGCAAGGCTGCGTGGTAACATCAACGGTGCACGAAAGATTACCGGGTTCCGCGCATTGTATTTTCATTACTGTTATCTGCTGGGTATTTTTCCAAAGAATCAGCCCAGGCGAAACAAACGCCTCCATTTTCTTCTACGAGAGGATTTGATGAAATTGGATGCCATATCGGAAGAAACAAAGCTGCTTGTGCAAAATCACATTGATACTGCCGAGCAGCTTTCTTTCTATAAAGCGGGTCTGGAAGCCAAAATTGAAGCCTTGACGGCTGACCGAAAGGCGCTGTACCGAAAACAGCGGACTGTATCAGTGAAATCAGATGACGAGCGGTTGTTAGCGGTCAAGGCGCAGATCACGGCGGTTTCCAGAGAGCTGGCTGCACTGCGAAGGGAGGTGAGATTATGTGACGATATTGCAGAGTGCTCCGGCGTAATTAAAGAGAAGGTGAAAGCAGTCCGGGAGGACAAAGACTCTCAAGGAAAGGAGAACAAACGCGATGAACAATTCAGGCGACGCGGCGGAACAGGTCGTCAGGCTTAGTTTGGAGGGAACGGAGGTTGCCTTGAAACTTACTGGTTCCGCTGCCAAGAACATTGCTGCCGCCCTCTATGCGGTGCTGAAAAACCGAGATAAGAACAAAATCAAGGGCAGGCAGCGTCTTACGGCCATGTTGAAAAGTGGTAAGGAATTGAAGGTGTTTACCATCAGTGAGGAACATCTGAAACAGTTTGCTACCGAAGCTAAGCGGTATGGTGTTGTTTACTGTGCCCTGCGCGGCAAGGAAAAATCCGCAGATGGCATGGTGGATGTGATGGTTCGAGCTGAGGACGCTTCCAAGATTAACCGCATTGTAGAGCGCTTCCATCTTGCTACCGTGGACACGGCATCGATCAAGCACGAGATTGAAAAGGCACGGGCCGAAAAAGGCAATGCGGATAAAAAGGCAGCTCCCGATGCCCCTGAAAAGGGTCAGCCAGAAAAAAGTGAAGAAGATCAGTTGTTGGATGATTTGTTGGGTGCGCCCGCAAAAAGAGAGGAGGCTGCACCGGAAAACCCCTCTGCGGCGAGGATGGAAAAATCCCCTCCGTCCGCGCCTATCTCAAAGCCGCCAGAGAAAGCCGCCGAGGGTGCTGCTAAAACTGCCGAGCAGCGTCCTTCTGTCCGCAAGGAGCTGAGGGACATTCAGGCGAAACGCAAGCAGGAAGAAGCTGCTGTTCCAACCAAAGAACCGGAGCGTACCAAAAAGCCGGTAGAAAAATCACTCCAGCATAAGCAGCCATCCCGGAAAAAGAAAAAAGCAAAGGAGAGATAAGCCATGAGTAATTTTGATGATATTTTTGAAGCAAGTTCCCCTCGTAAGAATCTGAGTGATCAGCCCTTTGACAAAGAAGCGTGGGCAGAGAAAAAGCAGGCGGAGCGGCAGGCAGTATATGACCTTGCGGATACTACGGCAGAAGCGGTCAGTGCGGACGGCGGCAAGTTTCAGGCATATCTGGATGTGCAGACCCGGTTCAATCGGTATTCTGCCACCAATGTCCTGCTGATTCTGGCGCAGAAACCGGAAGCTGTACAGCTCAAAGATTTTGATGGTTGGAAAGATGTCGGTGCTTCCATCAAGCGTCAGCAGAAAGGTATTCTCATTTTGGAACCCGGAGAAGAATACGAGCGTGAAGATGGCTCCATCGGAACTTCTTACAACGTGAAGCGGGTTTTTGACATTTCCCAGACAACTGCCCGCGTGAAACCTCAGTCTACGGTCTGCATGGACAATCGAGTGCTTTTGAAGGCACTGATTTCCCGACCGCCCGTACCGATGCAGACCGTGGACGATCTTCCCAATCATATGGGTGCGCTGTATGACCATGAGCAGCAGGTCATTTTTGTGCGCAGGGGTATGGATGCCGCAGATATTTTCCGCAGCGTGTCTAAGGAACTGGCTCATGCGGAAATTGCGGGAATGGCCAAAGATTACACCCGTGAAGCGGCAGCATTTTCTGCATACAGTGTGTCCTATATGCTTTGCAAGGAATATGGCATCGACGTCAGCGGATACGATTTCAGCCGCCTGCCGAATAACTTCCGGGAGAACGATGCCCAGAGCACCCGTGCAGTGTTGTCGGAGATTCGGGATGCAGCCGGAAATATCTCCGGGCGTATGAGCCGGGCGCTGGAACAGAATCGGCAGCCGAAATCGAAAGAACAGGAGCGTTAAAGCATGGGAAAAGAAGAAAAACGTGTCCTTACTCTGGACAAATACGAACACGGCGTTGTTGTCAATGCTCTGAATGAGATGCGTAATGACCTTTTGGAAGAACAGCGCTCCACCGATATTGTGGATGAGGTGCTGCTGAAAGCTATTGATGCCCCGACAAAAAAGGTCAAGTGCCGCGATGAAGCAAGATAATCGCAAGGCGCAGCTTGCACTCTGCCTGTTTGGTATTGTCCCGGTGATATGGCTGGGGCTTCTTATGGCTCCGGCGGTATCAGGGGGCTTGCCTGAGATCATTGCGGCATTTCCTGCGGCGATGAATGCTCCATTTCATATTGTGCTTTGTGAGGACAGCCTGAGAACTGTCCTTATTTCTTTATGTGCCTATGGAATGGGCATCGGTATTTATTTTTCCTCTCGACGTAACTATCGCAGAGGCGAGGAACACGGTTCGGCAAAATGGGGCGATGCCAGAGCCGTGAACAAAAAATACCGGGATAAAAGGCCAGAGCAGAACAAGCTGTTTACGCAGAATGTGCGCATGGGTCTGGACGGCAGAAAGCACCGGCGAAATCTCAACACAGTAGTCATCGGCGGCAGTGGTGCGGGCAAAAGCTTTAACCTGGCAAAGCCAAATTTGATGCAGGCCAATACGTCATTCACAGTTTTAGATCCGAAGGGGGAACTGGTGAGAGATACCGGGTATTTGCTGGAGCAAAAAGGGTATGAAGTCCGGGTGTTGGATTTGCTCAATATGGAAAAAAGCTTTTGCTATAATCCGTTCGTCTACCTGCGGGATGACAATGATGTGCAGCGATTAGTTACCAACTTGTTCAAATCCACAACTCCGAAAGGCAGTCAGTCGCAGGACCCATTCTGGGATACTGCAGCATCCATGCTGTTGCTTGCACTGATATTCTATCTCCACCATGAAGCACCGGAGGACGAACAAAATTTTCCGATGGTCATGGAAATGCTGCGGGCCGGTGAGGTTCGGGAGGATGATGACTGCTATCAGTCGCCGTTAGACGAACTGTTTGAGCGGCTGGAAATGCGAAATCCGGACCACATCGCTGTCAAATATTATAAGGACTACCACTCCGGCAGTGCCAAGACCTTGAAATCTATTCAGATCACGCTTGCTGCAAGACTGGAAAAGTTTAACCTTTCCTCTCTGGCGGCGCTGACTGCGACGGACGAGCTGGACCTGGCAAGCATGGGCGAGAAAAAAGTGGCCCTATTCGCATTGATCCCGGACAACGATACCAGCTTCAATTTCCTGGTGTCTATCCTGTATACGCAGATTTTTCAGCAGCTTTTCTGGCTGGCAGATCACAAGTATGGTGGTAGCCTGCCTGTCCCCGTCCATTTTTTGATGGATGAGTTCGCAAATGTCAGCTTGCCGGATGATTTTGACAAGATTCTTGCAACCATGCGTTCCAGAAATGTGAGTGTCACTATCATTCTGCAGAATATTGCCCAGCTAAAAGCTCTCTTTGAAAAACAATGGGAGAGCATACTGGGTAACTGCGATGAGCTGCTGTATCTCGGCGGCAATGAAACCAGCACCCATAAGCTGATTTCAGAGTCATACCTGGGAAAAGCCACGATTGATACGAACACCTACGGAAAATCCACCGGGCGAAGCGGAAATTACTCCACCAACTATCAGATTACCGGGCGTGAGCTGATGACGCCGGATGAGGTCCGCATGATGGATAACCGTTATGCACTGCTGTTTATCCGTGGTGAGCGTCCGATCATGGACGAAAAATACAATCCGCTAAAGCACCCGAATGTAGCCTTGACTGCATTGGGTGGCGCACCAACCTATGAGCATGGCAAAACAGACCATGTAACTGCAACAATCTTTACCGGAGCTGTATCTGAATCCGATCTACCGGAGCCGGGCAGCGCCGTAGACGATACTGTGGAGCTTCTATCCAGTGAAGAGATAGAGGCTCTTTTTCATTTAATCTAAGGAGGAACTATACAATGAAAAAACTGTTTTCCAAGAACCAGAAACCCGTAAATGGCACCGCTAAGCTGGAGCGCAAAGTCAAGAAAGGCTTCCGTTTTTATGCAGCCACGGTCCTGTCCGGCGCATTTGTGTTGGGTATGGGAGTTACCGCTTATGCGGCCAGTGACCCGATTGCGGTGGTCAACAATCTCTCTGATTTTATCTTTGGACTGATCCGTGCAGTCGGCCTCATTCTGCTGGGCTGGGGCATTGTTCAGGTGGGACTTTCGCTTCAGTCCCATGATCCCAGCCAGCGTTCCAATGGCTTCCTGACGTTGGCCGGTGGCGTTGTGATTACCTTCGCAAAGGAAATCCTGACTCTGATCACAGGCTAAGCGGTTATCACCAATCAATCTGCGAGAAATGCGGCAGGGCGTGAAAGCGTCCTGCCGCTGTTTCGCTGAAAGGAGGAAAAGACATTGAGTGATAACTGGGTTGTTCAAAATCTTGAAAATGCCTTGAACACATGGAATGAGAAGCTGGCGGAAATCTGGCAGCTTATTACCCAAAGCCCGCAGCAATTTAAGGGCGGTGCGATTTGGAGCGTGATCGTTAATATTCACGGTGCTTTACAGGCCATTGGTATTGCCCTTTTGGTACTTTTCTTTGTTGTGGGTGTAATGAAAACCTGTGGCTCCTTTGCAGAAGTCAAAAGGCCGGAACACGCATTGAAACTGTTTATCCGATTTGCATTGGCTAAAGGCGCTGTCACCTATGGAATGGAGCTGATGCTGGCACTGTTCAATATTGCGCAGGGCGTCATTTCTACGATCATGCAGGCATCTGGAATCGGGACAGCGCAGCAGACTGTTCTTCCCGATGAAATTGTCACGGCTGTGGAGGATTGCGGATTTTTTGAATCCATTCCCTTATGGGCTGTAACTCTGATCGGCGGACTGTTCATCACAGTTCTTTCTTTTATCATGATAATGACGGTTTATGGGCGCTTTTTTAAGTTGTACCTTTATACGGCCATTGCCCCTATTCCCCTCTCCAGCTTTGCCGGAGAACCCAGCCAGAATGTTGGAAAGAGTTTCATTCGATCCTATGCCGCTGTGTGTCTGGAAGGCGCGATCATTGTGCTGGCCTGCATCATCTTTTCGCTGTTTGCGGCAGCTCCGCCGACCGTTAATCCTGATGCGGCGGCAGTATCCATGGTGTGGAGCTATATCGGAGAACTGGTCTTTAACATGCTGGTATTGGTCGGTGCAGTAAAGATGGCTGACCGTGTAGTGCGGGAAATGATGGGTCTGTAATTTGGAAAGGAGCAAGCAAAATGGAAGTAAAAATCAACCGTGAAATTCGGAACTACACAGAATCTATGTTTTTCGGACTGACCATGCGGCAATTTGTATTTTCTCTGCTGGCAGTCCTTGTGGCAGTAGGATTGTATTTTCTGCTTCACACCTATGTGGGTACAGAAACGGTGTCCTGGATGTGTGTCCTCGGTGCTGCACCCTTTGCGGCGCTGGGGTTTGTGTCATACCACGGCATGAGTGCTGAACAGTTTCTGTGGGCATGGTTCCGCTCTGAAATTCTGGAACCGAAGCGGCTTTATTTCAAACCGAACAACTATTACTACGAGATATTGAAAGATAGCATTGCAGAACACGAAAAAGAAATGCTGACCGGGAAGCCCGCACATAAAGCAAAGAAGCGTAAGACCAGAAAGAAGGAGGATCATCATGCTTAAAACACTTACAACATTATTCAAACAGGATAAGGAGCGATACACTGTGCCACGAAGGGTGCAGGACGCTATCCCCATCAAACGTATCTGGAATGATGGTATCTTTCTTGCGGGGAACCGGTACTGCCGTACCTGGCGCTTTTCAGATATTAACTATCAGGTAGCCAGTGAAGATGATAAGAAGGTCATGTTTCTGGATTACTCCGAGGTGCTGAACAGTTTGGAGGCCGGTTCGGTTGCGAAGATCACGATCAACAATCGTCGGTTGAACCGGGCAAATTTTGAGCAGGATGTGCTAATGCGGATGGCGGCAGACTGCAGGGATAAATACCGGGTGGAGTACAACGGTGTGATTATGGAGAAAGCCACCGCCGGTAACGGCATTGTGCAGGAAAAATACATCACCATTTCTGTCTGCAAAAAGAGCATCGAAGAAGCAAGAAGCTATTTCAATCGTGTTGGTGCGGACTTGAAAGCGCACTATGCAGCACTGGGTTCCAGGTGTGTAGAGCTGGATGCGACGGAAAAACTACGGGTTCTCCATGACTTCTACCGACAGGGCGAGGAAGTGGATTTTCACTTTGATGCACGGGATATGATGCGCAAAGGGCATGACTTCCGGGATTATATCTGCCCGGATTTCATTGAAAAGCACAGCGACTATCTTATCTTGGGTGATAAATTTGCTCGTGTGCTGTACCTCAAAGACTATGCCAACTATATCAAGGATTCTTTTATTTCGGAGCTGACCGACTTGAACCGAAATATGATGCTATCTCTGGACATCGTCCCGATCCCGATGGATGAAGCGGTGCGGGAAATTGAAAATCGACTGCTTGGCGTGGAAACCAATATTACCAACTGGCAGCGCCGCCAGAACGCAAACAATAACTTTTCTGCGGTCATTCCTTACGATATGGAGCTGCAGAGAAAGGAGAGCAAGGAGTTTCTGGACGATCTGACTGCCCGTGATCAACGTATGATGCTGGGCATTCTGACCATGGTGTTGACCGCCGACACCAAAGAGCAGCTTGACATGGATACTGAACAGATTCTCTCACTGGCCCGCCAGAAGATGTGCCAGATGGCAGTGCTCAAATATCAGCAGATGGATGGACTGAACACAGCTCTGCCGATTGGTACAAGAAAAATCAATACATTCCGCACGCTCACCACGGAATCCCAGGCAGTGTTTATGCCTTTTAAGGTACAGGAAATCCAGGACAAGGGCGGAATTTATTTCGGAGAAAATGCGATTTCTCATAATCTGATTCTGTGTAACCGCGAGAACCTTTTGAACCAGTCTGCATTTATTCTGGGTGTTCCCGGTTCTGGTAAGTCTTTTGCAGCAAAAGAATTGATCGCGTTCCTGATTCTGAATACAGAGGATGATATTTTGATTTGTGACCCGGAATGCGAAATGGTGCCACTGGTGGAAGCTCTGGGCAGTGATATTGCATCTATTATCCACATGAAAGCCGGTGGCAGAGATCGCTTGAATGCCATGTATATGGTAGAGGGCTACGGCGAGAACAATCCCATCGTGGAGAAATCTCAGTTTATTATGTCCCTGGTGGAGCAGATTGACAAAAGCGGTATCGGCCCTCAGCACAAGTCTATTATCGACCGATGTGTGGCTGCGGTATATCAGGAAGCGGCAGAAACCGGCATTGTGCCGACGCTCTGCACTCTCCGTGAAAAACTGCTGGCACAGCCGGAGGAAAAGGCAAAGGAGATTGCACTGTCCCTGGAGCTTTATACAACTGGTTCTCTGGACATCTTCGGACATACCAGCACGGTATCTCTGGATAAGCGTATTACGGTTTTTGACATCCGCGACCTGGGCGCACAGCTTAAACCGGCGGGCCTACTGGTCATTACCGATACGATTCTCAACCGTGTTACTTTGAACTGGAAAAAGGGCAAGCGCACCCATGTGTTTATTGACGAGTTCCATGTAGTTTTTGAAAATGAACACAGTGGAATTTTCTTTAATTCGGCATGGCGTCAGTTCCGTAAACGCAATGCGTACCCGACGGCGATCACGCAAAATGTCGAATATCTTCTGGATTCTGTGCAGGCCAGCACCATGCTTTCCAATTCGGAGTTCATTATCATGCTCAATCAGGCGGCGTCCGACCGTGAAAAGCTGGCGAAACTTTTGAATATTTCCAGCGAACAGATGAGCTATGTCACAAATGCGGATGCTGGCTGTGGTTTGATTAAATACGGCTCTGCCCTGGTTCCGTTCGTCAACCGGTTCCCACGGGATACGGAGCTTTATAAGCTGATGACAACAAAACCGGGTGAAGGTGTATTTGGTGGCGGAAAGGAGGTCGCAAAATAATATGACGGATATTAAGTTTCGCTCGAAGGAGCACCGGGAGTTTTTCATGGAAGCAATGGGAAAGTGCCGCAGAAATGACTGTTATCACCGGGCATTTTTCTATGTGATGGGAATTACCTCAGAAACAAGAGCCAATATTGATAAGATGTTTGATTTCCAGCACGATTGGATATTGCCGGAAGGCATGCACGGTGGTTGGCAGACCAGTGGCACCGTCCGGGTGTGCCAGCTTGCTTTTAATCTTTGGAACGGATACAGCGGTGAACGGCAAGGTGATGAATATACACCAAATGATTTGTTCTGCTGCGGATTCGCACCTTACTTTATGGAGGGCATCAAACTCCGTTATCCTGAATATTGCCGTGACCTTACGGCAGCCAGGAAGCAGACGGAGCAAACACGATAAATAAAATATGGAGGTTCATTATGAAGCAGAAACTTTTGATTTGTGGGGCGGCAGCATTTGCCGCTCTTTTTCTTTTCTCCGGTATCATGCTGGGACGGCAGCTTGCCGATCAGAAGCAGAGCGCTGAGGCATTTGACAACATTGCGGATATGGTCATCAAGGAAGCCGAGCCGGATACAGTGCAGCCGTCAGAAAACAGCGGTGAAACAGCGCAGCCGATCACACTGACTGCCTTTGAAAAGTATGCGGCCGTTTATGAGCAGAACCATGATTTTGTCGGCTGGATTTCCATTGGGGGAACAAATGTAGATTACCCCGTTATGCAGACACCGAGTAATCCGAATTTCTATCTGAAACATGCCTTTGACCAATCGTATAGCAACTATGGCGTACCTTATGTTCAGGAAAACTGTGATCTGGAGCAGTCCGACAATGTGGTGATTTACGGGCATCACATGAATAACGGCTCCATGTTTGCAGATTTGTGTAAATACGAAAGTGAAAATTTTTACCAGGAACACAAGACAATTCATTTTGACACGCTGACCGGGTTCGGAGAGTATGAGGTTGTTGCTGTTTTTAAGACAACAGCCTACTCTCAGGACGGCTTTCGATATTATCATTTTGTCGATGCAGCAGATGAAGCAGATTTTTCGGAATTTATGGCAGCGTGTCAGAGTCTTGCACTATATGATACAGGCGTGACTGCGGAATATGGAGATAAACTTCTGACGCTATCGACTTGTGAATACAGCCGCACAAATGGCAGAATGGTCATTGTCGCAAAGCTGTCAGCTCCGTCCGCTGAGGAGGTGGACGCCGATGCCGGATATTAAAACAAGAGAAAAAGTCAAAGGTACGGTCAAAACACTGGATAAAGCCGCAGTTGCCGGAGAACGCATGAAAGCAGCCTATGTTCGTACCAAAGAAAAGGCTGAGCAAGGGATTCAGGCCAAGGAAGATTCTCTAGAGGAATATGCGGCTGATCGTATCTCAGCAGGTTCGGAAACTGTGGTGCATGAAGCCGTCCACCAATTTGATAAAAAAGGTCGTAAGGGTGTCCGGGAAACAAAAGAGAACATTTCTAAGGCAAAGCAGTATTTTGAACAGCGCAGAGCAGACCAGCCGAAAAAGCAGGCGCAAAAAAGAGCAGCAGAGAATGTACGCCGTTCTGCAGATGTGCCAAAACAGTCCGTAAAAAGTGCAGAATACGGAGCGCGGTCTATCAAAACCGTAGAGCGTGGCGAAAAGCAAATCCGGCAATCTGCCAGCTCTGCAGGCAAGGCCACCATTAAAACTACGCAGAAATCTGTAAAGACTGCGGAGCATACTGCGAGAACAACAATCAAAACCAGTCAGAATGCAGTGAAAACAGCTCAGAAATCCGCCCAGGCAGCGGTAAAGGCTTCGCAGCGTGCGGCCCGGGCGGCTCGCTCCACTGCAAAAGCAACCGCCGATGGCATAAAAGCGGCGGCGAAAGCTACGGCATCTGCTGTAAAGGCAATTATTGCGGCAACAAAGACGTTGATTGCTGCAATCGCTGCGGGCGGATGGATCGCTATGGTGATTGTCGTCATTGTTTGCCTGATTGGACTGATCGTCGGTTCGTGCTTCGGTATTTTCTTTTCAGGAGAGGACACCGGCACCGGACAGACTATGCAGACTGTGGTGCGTGAAATCAATGCAGACTATGAAGCGCAGATTGAATCCATCAAAGGAAGCTGTTCTTATGATGTATTGGAAATGTCCGGGTCCCGTGCTGTCTGGCCGGAAGTCCTATCCGTTTATGCTGTCAAAACTACAACTGATCCAGATGCGCCGCAGGAGGTTGCTTCGATGGATGATGCCAAGAAAACAATTCTCAAAGATATTTTTTGGCAAATGAATGAGATTTCTTCCCGGACGGATAGCAGCACAGAAACGGTCATCGAGGAAACGGACGATGGGAACGGAAACATCGTTGAAACCTCGACCACTGTTACCAGAACTACATTATATATCACAGTCGGCCATAAGACTGCAGAAGAAATGGCCGCACAATATGCCTTCAGCGCAGAACAGCAACAGCAATTAACAGAATTGCTTGCCAGTGAAAATAACTCTCTCTGGTCAGCGGTGCTATACGGTATTTCTGTGGGTGACGACGAGATCGTATCGGTGGCATTGTCGCAGGTCGGCAATGTGGGCGGTCAGCCTTACTGGTCATGGTACGGATTCAATTCCCGCGTGGAGTGGTGCGCCTGCTTTGTTTCCTGGTGTGCCAATGAATGCGGCTATATCGACAGCGGCGTTATTCCGAAATTTGCGGCATGTGTCAATGGTGTGCAATGGTTCAAGGACCGTGGCCAATGGCAGGATCGCAGCTTTGAACCGTCTGCAGCTCAGATCATTTTCTTCGATTGGGATAATAAAGGCTCGTCTGGCCCGCAGGATGGTCAGTCCGATCATGTCGGTATCGTGGAGAAATGCGAAAACGGCATTGTCTACACCATTGAGGGCAATTCCGGTGATAGCTGCCGCCAGCGCCAATATCCTGTTGGGTATTATGAGATTCTTGGATACGGTGTTCCGGCGTACTAAAAATAGCAAAAGGAAAAAGAGGAAAGCTCCCTCTTTTTCCTTTTGTATTACATAGTCATCGGTGGCGATTGAAGTATCGTTGATAAAGCCTTTGGGGTTACTCATGAACCGAGCAAAGAAAGCAACCGCACGAGGGTTGCGTTAGAAATGGTGAATTGTTGTTGACATCGCTGAAATTATAGGATATACTGCAAGTATACTTTTTAGAACAGAGGTTTCTTATGAAAAAAATGAGTAAAAAAGAAGCTGTCACTGCTCTGCACCGGGCGCGGATAATGGAAGCATCCGAAAGGCTTTTTTCGGAAAAGGGCTATGCGCAGACAACGATAGATGATATTTCAAAAGCGTCCGAATACAGTCGGCGCACGATCTACACATATTATAAGAGCAAGGAGGACATCCTGCACCATATTATTGAAAAGGGGCTGCGGTCACTAAAGGTGGATATTGAAAATGCTGCCAATGAAAATGCAGGGTTCATTGAGGCGTATCGTGCAGTGTGTAGCGCGAAAATCCGTTACAGAAAGGAGTATCCTCACTCGCTTGAAACAGTGAAGCGTTCTGGTGCGGCAGAGATTGAGCAGATGGCAGCTTCAGATACAGTGAAAAGCATACTTTGTCTTGGGGCGGAAATAAACGGGATACTTGAAGCACTCATTGTGCGTGGACAGAAAAGCGGAGAGGTAAGGAAAGATGTTGTTCCTGTGTTGACGGTCTATATACTCTCAACGAGTATTGATTCACTGCTTACGCTTGCTGAAACAAAGGGGAAGTTTATTTGCGCGCAAAATGGCATGACTGAAGAGGCGTTCATTGACTATGGCTTTCGCCAGATAATCAATTCTATCCTTGAAGTGAGAATATGATGCAAAAGCGACCTGGGTAAACTATATCATAGAGGGCAATATTGGTAGCGCAAGGGGAAATAACATAATCCGTTTTCTACTTTCTTTCCCTATGTACTCTTTGTGTGTGAAACAAATACTTTCCTCTTGACATTCTCACAAATGAGAATATAATGTATATATAAAATAATCCAAGAGGTGATATTAAGAGATGGAGATTGCAGAGGTTGTCATGAATCCTGTTCGTCAGAGAATTTTCCAGTATTTTTTGCTTCACGAAAC
>ERZ808240.1990-NODE-1990-length-23689-cov-12.867267_pt1 | contig 23689 bp, 23 predicted proteins | sample MGYA00521084_ERZ808240 | MGnify/ENA primary metagenome ERZ808240 (study PRJEB31516, sample SAMN03275571) | gut metagenome | biome: mammalia-associated habitat; material: feces | host: Papio cynocephalus | place: Kenya | collected 2012-08-06 ... | reverse complement strand
AGCTCTCGGTGCCCTACAAGGCGGGTGCCGGTGCGGGAAGCGGCCTGGGGCGCGGAATCGACGCCAACGACGCCGGCGGTCCCGTGGCGGCGGCGCTGATGCTGCTGCAGCAGATGGGCGCCAGCGGGGATGATGACTAACTCCGTGGGCCCCGGGCGCCGCATCGTGCCGTTCGAGCCGGCGCTCGCGTACCTTGAGCGCGCAGCGCTCCTCTGATTCGGCGGTCGCGGGCGCCTGAGGCCTGTTCGGCCGCCTATTCGGGCCGCGCACTGATTTGTGGTATCGGTTTTGGGCCCCTGTGAGCTGACGGATTAGTTTGTGGTATCGGTTTTGGGTTCCTGTGAGATGACGGATTAGTTTGTGGTATCGGTTTTTGAGCTTGATTTGATCGAAAGGGGCCAACAGCGGACAAAAATGGGCGCAAATGTGGCCTGTGGAGCCTGATTCACGGCTAAAAGCGATACCACAAATTGTCTCGCGTGCGATATGGCTCTAAAACCGATACCGCAAACATGGGGTAGGGCGCTGCCGCTTGAATCGGTGGCGTCGACGGGGCGGATACCCGGATGGAAGGATGGGAAATCTATGTTCGGATATATCCACAAGCGCGATGCCGTTGCGCTCGCGCTCCTGCTGGCGGCGTGCCTCTGCTTGGGTTCGGTCTTCGACTACCAGATCTCGTGCGCGCTGTTCGACCCGGCGAACCTCTACGGTCGCGTGATCGAGGCGATGGGCGAGCTGCCGTTCGAGCTCTGCGCGAGCGCGGCGGGCGTGATGCTCGTGCGCTCCGCCGACCGCAGCCGGGCCGCGGGTTGGATCCAGGCCGTGCTCGGCGTCTTGATCGCTGCGGCGGTCGTCGCCTACGAGGTGCACGGGGCGCTACGTGTCGAGGGGCGGCTCGCCCTGGTCGCGGGTTTGGTGTCGCTGACACTCATCGTGGTGGGCAACATCGCGATCTTTAGCGCGACGCGCGGCGCCTCCCCGGCCGAGCTCAGGCGCTGGGCCGTCATGGTGCTCGCGGTCTGGGTCGTGCAGGCGATCGTCCTCAACCTGGTGGTCAAGCCCCTGTGGTCCCGTCCGCGCATGCGCGTGATCGCGGTGACGCCGGGACTCGAGTTCCAGCCTTGGTGGCAGATCGGCCATCCCTCCAAGGAGAGCTTTATCGCCGCCGGGGTCGTCAAGGACGGCTTCAAGTCGTTCGCGAGCGGGCATACCGCCCATGCGGCGATCGGTCTCACGCTGGCGGGGCTTCCCGCCGCGGGGCTCAAGCGCGAGCCCTCGCGCCGTCGCGTGGTCTTTTGGGCCGCCGTCGCGCTCACCGCGGCCGTGGCGCTGGGCCGCATCATCGCCGGTGCGCATTTTCTCTCGGACGTGACCTGCGGCTTTGCCCTGACGTTTGCCGCCGAGTGCCTGTTTGCGCGCCTTGTTCGCCCGTGCGGCGTACAATAGCCCCGCCAACCCCGATTTGGGGACAGTCCTCTTTTTGGGGTTATGTTGTCGTTGCGGTAGCACAACCCAAAAAGGGGACTGTCCCCAAATCGGGGTGCGATCCAGACCTAGCGACCTTGCCGAACCCGGCGAGAAGGGACCCATATGCTCGCGTTCAACAACGACTATTCCCACGGCGCGCACCCCAAGGTGCTCCAGGCGCTCGTCGACACCAACATGGAGCCGCTGCCCGGCTACGGCACCGACGCGCACACCGAGCACGCCAAGCAGCTCATCCGCGAGGCCTGCGGCACGCCCGATGCCGACGTCTTTTTGCTCGTGGGCGGCACGCAGACCAACGAGACCGTGATCGACATGCTGCTCGCGCCCTACGAGGGCGTCGTCGCGGCCGAGACGGGCCATGTCGCCTGCCATGAGGCCGGCGCGATCGAGTTCGGCGGGCACAAGGTGCTCACCGTGCCGGGCTACGAGGGCAAGATGCACGCCGAGGACCTGGAGCAGCTCATCGGCACGTTTTATGCGAACGAGAGCTACGAGCATATGGTGTTCCCCGGTGCGGTCTACGTGAGCATGTCGACCGAATACGGCACGCTCTACACCAAGGCCGAGCTCGCTGCGATCCACGAGGTCGCCCGCAAACACGAGATTCCGCTTTTTGTGGACGGGGCGCGCCTGGGCTATGCCCTCGCGGCCGACGAGTGCGACATCACCCTGCCCGAGCTCGCCCAGCTCTGCGACGTGTTCTACATCGGCGGCACCAAGGTGGGCGCCCTTTGCGGCGAGGCCGTGGTGTTTCCGGCCGGCAACGCACCCGCGCATCCCATCCCGCGCATTAAGCAGCACGGGGCGCTGCTCGCCAAGGGCCGTCTCACCGGCGTGCAGTTCGAGGCGCTCATGACCGACGGGCTCTACCTCGAGATCGGCCGCAACGCGATCGGCACGGCCCATGCCCTGCGCCGGGTGCTGCACGAGCGCGGCTACGAGTTCTTCCTCGAGACGCCCACCAACCAGCAGTTCGTGATCCTCGCCAACGACGACCTCGCCCGCATCCGCGAGCATGCGTCGGTCGAGTACTGGGAGAGGTACGACGAGACTCACACCGTGGTGCGCTTCTGCACCAGCTGGGCGACCACGATGGAGGACATCGAGGCCCTCGCCCAGATCCTCTAACCTGCAATTTAGGGACAGGTTTGTTTTTGCAGGTTTTATCTGGGAAAACGCCGTCTCGTTGAGTGCCGGTCGCTTCCGGGTGCTGGCGAAACGAGCCGGAAAGATATCGGTGCTATGCTGCGGCGTGTTTGCCCCGCGGGGACGGTGGGGCGCCGGGGCGTGCGAGACGGGAGTATCGATGAGCGAGCTGAAGTTGAGGATGGCCACGCCGGGCGATGCGCCGGCGTTGCTCAAGATCTACGAGCCTTACGTCCGCAACACGGTGATCACCTGCGAATACGAGGTGCCGAGTGTGGACGAGTTCGCGGGGCGCATCGCGCATACGCTCGAGCGCTATCCGTACCTGGTCGTCGAGTGCGACGGGCTCCCCGTGGGCTATGCGTACGTGAGCCCGCTCAACAGCCGACAGGCCTATGACTGGTCGGTCGAGACCTCGATCTATCTGGCGCCCGAGACGCGCCACATGGGTATCGGACGCCGCCTGCATGACGCGCTCAAGGCGTGCGTCGCCGCCATGGGCATGACCAACATGTGCGCGCTCATCGCCGTGCCGCACGGGGATGACGACGAGTACCTTACCCACAACAGCCAGGATTTCCACGCCCATATGGGGTATCGCCTGGTGGGCGCGTTCGATCGCTGCGCGCAGAAGTTCGGCCGCTGGTACGACATGTGCTGGATGGAGCTCGTCCTGCGCGACCGCGAGCCCAACATGCCCGAGCCCACATGGTTCCCCGACCTGCTGGCCCAGGGTTTCGAGTTGCCGAGCCTCTAGCCGGGGCCCTACGCCACGGGTTACGGCCATCGAGCGGGGATTTTGCCCCATCTAGAGATCGAGCGAGGAAAATGTCCCATGGGGAGCTGTGGAGGGCTCCTACGAGGGACGTTTTCCTCGCTCGATGGTTTCGCGGGACAAAATCCTCGCTCGCCAGATCGTCGCGCTCGGCGGCCCGGCCACTCTCCCGCCGGCTTCCCCGCGCGGCGCGATATCCTAGCCGATCGGCTCGGTGTACTTGGCGATGTCCGTGCGCTGGATGCGCTTGGAGACGTGCAACGGCGCGCCGTCGGTGTCGTAGACGTAGTCGGTGATCATGATGAGGGCGCAGCCGCGGTCCACGTTGAGCAGAAACGCCTCGTTTTGCGTGGCGAAGCACACCTCGAACGTCTTGTGCCCGCGGGCGGGGGCGCGATGAAACGTGCGGCGGAGCTCCTCATAGAGCGAGCCGTCGAGGTCACGGTCGATGAGTGCGTCGAACGCCGCCGGCAGATAGGTGGTCTCCAGGCAGAGCGGTTCGCCGTCCAGATAGCGCAGGCGCACGAGCTTGACGAGGGGGCTTTGCGGCGCGACCTCGAAGAACTTCGCGAGCTTGCCGGTCGCATTGGCAAGGCCGCTGTCGACCGTGCGCGTCGTGGGCCGCATGCCCGCCTCCTCCACCTGCGCGGTGAAACTCGAGAAGACCATGTTGTTCTCGGGGGCGACGGGGGCGCCCGTCACAAACGCCCCGCGTCCGCGCTCCTTCTTGACGAGCCCCTCCTCGACGAGCACCTTGAGCGCACGGCGGACGGTGCTGCGGCTGAGGCCGGTGTCCTCGGTGAGCTCGGCCTCGGAGGGCAGCTTGGCGCCGCGCGCGTACACGCCGCAGGCGATGCGGTCGCGCAGTGTCTGAGCCAGCTGCTCGTATTGCGTCGTATGTGGAGTGCTGCGTACGTGCATCTTTATCTCCTGTATCTAAGTTGTATCGAACAATAGTGTAGCCTATCACCATGCTGTTATCAAATATGCAGGTAGAAATGCTGTCGAAGCTTTACGATCATTAGATAGTCCAACTAATTTAGATACAACTACTAGACAGGTCATAAACATGTATCTAACCTGTATGTCATCTTAAGCGCCAAACGAGCAGAAAGGCTGATGCGCGATGACAACTCAGGAACAGGTCAAGGACGTCGTCTCCCAGGTTTTGGCCGATAAGGCCGACAAGGGCGGTATCAAGCGCGTCGTGTGGATCGGCGCCGGCGGCTCCAACGGCGGCAACTACCCCGCGCAGTACTTCATGGAGCACGAGGCGCGCCAGGTCGTGAGCTCGAGCTACACGAGCAACGAGTTCGTGCACGCCACGCCCGCCTACGTCGACGAGAACACACTCGCTGTCGTCGTGTCCATGCGCGGCACCAAGGAGACCATCGTCGCCGCCCAGGTCGCTCGCGACCGCGGCGCCAGCACCATCGCCGTCTACGTCGACGAATCCGGCCTCACCGAGGCCTGCGACTACAAGGTCCAGTACGACAGCCTGGCCGTCGACGAGTCCTGCATGGGCCGCACCAACTCCGCCGTCGTGCTCATGGTCGCCATGGAACTCACCCAGCAGACCGAGGGCTATGCCGAGTACGAGACCGCCATGGCGGCCTTCGACCTTATCGACCCGATCTATCGCAAGGCTGTCGAGTACACGACCCCGTTGGCTGCCAAGTGGGCCGAGCTCAACGCCGACAAGCCCTGCATCAACGTCATGGCCCAGGGCCCGCTCTTCGGCGCGGCGTACGTCTTTAGCATCTGCAACATCCAGGAGATGCTCCAGATCGATTCCTGCACCATCAACACCTGCGACTTCTTCCACGGGCCCTTCGAGATCCTCGATAAGCGCACTTCGCTCTTCCAGCTCATCAGCGTCGGCCGCAGCCGCGTGAACGACGAGCGCGGCATCCGCTTCGTCAACCAGTACGGCGGCGAGCGCGTCTATCAGCTCGATGCCAAGGAGATCGGCCTCAACGACATCAAGGACAGCGTGAGCGAGTACTTCAACCACTTGATCTTCTCGCCGATCCTCAACAACGTGTACATGCGCGCCCTCTCCGCCGTGACGCACAAGGACTACATGACGCGCCGCTACATGTGGAAGCTGGACTACTAGCGGGATCGCCCCGGCGATAGGGGCTGTCGCCGCGCAAAACGAACGCCGATTTTTGCTTGCAATTGGTATATAACGACTATAACGTAGTGGGAAACATATTGGAAACAAACCGCGGAGGTCGACCATGAAGGGCAAACAAGGGGCGGGCGTGGGCTATGCGATGGTGTTCATCGCGGCGCTCATGTGGGGCACGATCGGTATCTTTGTCAAAGGCATCTCGGGCGCGGGCGTGAGCTCGCAGACCATGGCGGCCTTTCGCCTGCTGATGGGCGCGGTACTGCTCGTACCGGTGCTCATGGTGATGGGGTGCCGGGGCGCGGCGGGCGACGGGGTGGAGCCCGGACCGCTCGCCCTGTTCAAGTGCGACGCTCGCTCGCTCGGCTGCTGCGCACTTGTGGGCATTCCGGGACTGGTGATCTCCAACACCTGCTACTACGAGTCCATGGACGCCGTGGGCATGTCCACGGCGTCGGTGCTGCTCTACACCTCGCCTGTGTTCGGCTGTATCCTGGGCCGTCTGCTCTTTCGCGAGGATATGACGCCCAACAAGTTTGTGGCCATCGCGTGCAACATCGCGGGGTGCGTGCTCACGGTGACCGACGGCGACCTGACCGGTTTCCATTTCTCCGTCTACGGCATCGCGATCGGCGTCGTCGCGGGCTTCTTGGGCGCCATGCTCGCGGTCTTCAGCCGCATGGCGACGGCCAGGATGCATCCCCTGGCGGTGACCTTTTGGGGCTTTGTCTTTGGCGGAGGGTTCATGGCCGCGCTCACCGCTCCCTGGACCGACCTTGCGACCGCGCTGTCGCCGCGGCTCATCGGCCTGTTCGCGGGCTTTGGCCTGATTCCGACGGCGCTTGCCTACGTGTTCTACATGCAAGGCCTCTCCTTGGGGCTTGAGACCTCCAAGGTCCCGGTGATCGCCTCGTTCGAGACGGTCGCCACGGTGCTCGTGGGCATCTGCATCTATGCCGAGTCGGCGGGCGCGGTCAAGATGCTCGGCATCCTGCTGGTCTTGGGCTCGATCGTGATCATGAATACCGATTTCTCCCGACTGCGCCATACCGCCCTTGCCGCGCATGTGGCCGAGAGCATGGGTTTCAAGCCCAACGTGTGGTGGTCGGGCAAATCGCGGGACATGGACCTCTTTCGCGAGCGCACCGGTGTGGCCCTCGAGCCGACCGTGCAGCAGAGCCCCTGGTTCTTTGTGCGCTAGGGCGGCGATCCGATCTGTTCGGCGCCGCTCGGGCGTCGTGACCTTTGCCGTGTCCTCGGGGAGTACCGATCCGGTCCGCTCGGCGCCGCCGGCGGCCATCCGTCACTCCACTCTCCTAAAGTTTCTGCTTTGTAAACACCCCCAACGGTCGTATTTTCACGGTAAACGGTCTTTATACTTATCAGACATATACACAACGTATAAGACGTTATAATGACCATAACGAAAAGGAGGAGGCAAGATGAATCAGATCATTCTCGCATCTCATGGCGGCCTGGCCGCAGGCGCCAAAGACACGCTCGAGATGGTTCTCGGCGACGTGTCCAACGTCCACGTCGTCTCGCTTGCTCGTGACGACAAAGAGCCCATCACCAACAAGGTCGAGGCCCTTATCGCCACGTTCAACGCGGACGATGCCGTCTACGTCCTGACCGATATGCTCGGCAGCTCGGTTAACAACAGCGTGGTCGAACTGTCCAAGAACGGCACGGCGTTCACCGTGATCAGCGGCTTCAACATCCCGCTGGCGCTCACGCTCGCCATGTCGCCGGCCCCCGTCAAGGGTGCCGAGCTCGCGGCCCTCATCGACGAGGCCCGCGGCGGACTCGTCAACCCCAACGCGCCGCAGGAGGTCGCGGCCCCCGCGAAGGCGAAGGGCCCCAAGCCTGCCCGCCGCAACGCCGGTCCGGCCAAGATCGTCCTCGCGCGCCTCGACTACCGCCTGCTCCACGGCCAGGTCGTCTTCACCTGGACCACCAAGGTTCAGGCCGAGCGCATCATCGTCGTCGACAACGCTGCCGCCAACGATGAGCTCAAGAAGGGGGCCCTCAAGCTGGCCAAGCCGCAGGGCGTGCGCCTCAACGTCTTCACGGTCGAGCGTGCCCTCTCCAAGATGGCCAAGCTCAACACTCTCGGCGAGCGCGTGATGTTCATCTTCGGCAACACCGCCGAGATGCTGGAGTTCGTGAAGGGCTACAAGCTCGACGCGATCAACCTGGGCGCCACCGCCAACCACGACGGCGCCGAGCAGGTCGGCGGATCCGACAGCTCCGTGTTCTTCGACGCCTCCCAGAAGGCCGACATCAACCAGCTGCTCGACATGGGCGTCAAGCTCTACGTCCAGCAGACCCCCACGTATCAGGGCGTCGACATCGATGCCAAGCTGTAAGCAACCGGGCGCTATGCGCCCGCATGAAAGGAGAAGGGTATGAATACGTTCATCAGTGCGGTGCTCGTCGGCCTCGTCGGCGTGTTCTGCATGTGGGACTCCCGCCTGCTCGGCCGTCTCAACTTCGAGCAGCCGCTGATTGGCGCCACGCTCGTCGGCCTGCTGCTGGGCGACGTGCCCACCGGCCTCGCCGTCGGTGCCGCCGTCGAGCTCGTGTCCATGGGCCTCGTGCAGGTCGGCGCGGCCGTCCCGCCCGACATGGTCCTGGGCGGCATCGTCGCCTCGGCCTTCGCTTGCCTGACCGGCGCCTCCGCCGAGACCGCCATGACGATCGCCATCCCGGTCGCCGTCCTGGGTCAGCTGCTCGGCATCGTGTTCCGCTCCATCATCGCCGCCCTCACCCATGTTGCCGACGACGCGATCGATAAGGGCAACTTCAAGACCGCCTACCGCATGCATATCTGCGCCGGCTCCGGTCTCTATGCCCTGATGTACTTCCTGCCGATCTTCCTGGCTGTCTTTGTGGGTACCGACCTGGTCCAGGCCATCGTCAACATGATCCCCGATTGGCTGTCCACCGGTCTTAACGTCTCCACGCAGATCATGACCGCCTACGGCTTGGCGCTGCTGCTCACCATGATGATCAAGAAGGGCATGACCCCGTTCCTCTTCATCGGCTTCCTGCTCGCGGCCTATCTCAAGCTTTCCGTCATCGCGATCGCGCTGATCGGCGTGTGCCTGGCCATCGTCTTCATGGGCTTCAAGTTCAACGGTGCCCAGACGGCCGGCGTTGCAGCCGACTACGATCCGCTCGAAGACGACGAAGATTAGTGAAGGAGGAACACACAAATGGCAACCGCAACCACCGACGTGTCCCTGAACAAGAAGGTCAGCCAGTTCTTCTGGCGCTCCTGGGCCATCCAGGCCTCGTGGAACTACGAGCGCCAGATGAACATGGGTTTCCTCTACGGCATGGTCCCCACGCTCGATCGCCTCTATCCGGATGAGTCGAACCCCGCGCAGCTCGCCGCCAAGAAAGAGGCTTACCACCGCCACATGGCGTTCTACAACTGCACCCCGCAGACGAGCGCGTTCGTCCTGGGTCTCGCTGCCTCCATGGAGGAGGAGTACGCGAAGGATCCCGAGAACTTCGACCCCGATTCGATCAACGCGGTCAAGACCTCGCTCATGGGCCCGCTCTCCGGTATCGGTGACTCCGTCTTCCAGGGCACCATCCGCGTCATCGCCTTTGGTCTGGGCGTCCAACTGGCGCAGCAGGGCTCCATCATGGGTCCGATCCTGGCCATGGTCATCTCCATCGTGCCGAGTGTCCTCATCACTTGGTTCGCCGCCAAGCTCGGCTATCAGGGTGGTCATCAGTACCTCTCCAAGCTGCAGTCGGGCGACCTTATGGAGAAGCTCATGTATGTCTGCGGCATCGTGGGCCTTATGTCCGTGGGCGGCATGATCGCCACCCTCATCGGTTCCACCACGCCGCTGCAGTTCGCTGACGGCTCCGTCGTCATCCAGGACATCCTCGACGGCATGATGCCGCAGATGATCCCGCTGGGCCTCACCGGCCTCATGTACTGGCTCATCAAGAAGAACGTCAACACCGGTTGGCTTCTCGTGATCGCCATCGTGGGCGGCATCGCCCTGTCCGCGGCAGGCATCCTCGCCTAAGGCGAGCCTTCCCGGCCCAACCGCCATCCCCTTGGGCCGAGGCGCCGAGTGCGGCGCCCCGGCTTCAGCAACCGCTTTTTCCAATGGGGCGCGCCGTGGCTCCCATACCCCACGGTACGCCCCCGCCAGCGGGTCGGCGACTCGGCCCGCATATAGGTAACCCCGCGAGCGCCCGGCAATGTGGCGTCGCGACAACATGAAAGGAACGTGTCAGATGTACGAGATCGACGTGAACAAGGCCAAGGAGATCGTTGCCGACATCGTCGCCAAGCACGAGGTCAAGAACGTCGCCTTCGTCGGCTGCGGCGCCTCCATGTCCGAGCTCTATCCTGCCAAGTACTTCCTCGCCAACAACACCAAGACCCTCAACGTCCAGATCTTCACGGCCAACGAGTTCAACTTCGACTGCCCCAGCTGGGTCGGCGAGAACACCGTCGTGATCACCTGCTCGCTCGGTGGCACCACGCCCGAGACCGTCGAGGCCAACAACACCGCCAAGGCCCATGGCGCCACCGTCGTCGCCGTGACCCACAACCCCAACGCCCCGCTCATCGAGAAGGCCGACTACAGCATCGTTCATGGCTTCGAGGCCAACTACGCTGCCAAGTGCGAGAAGCTCGGCTACGTGATCGACCTTGCCGTCGAGCTGCTGCAGCAGGTCGAGGGCACCGAGCTCTATGACGACATGATCGCCGGTCTCACCAACGTGTACGATGCCGCCGAGAAGGCCGCCGAGTCCGCCCAGGCTGCCGCCAAGAAGTTCGGCGAGAACTTCAAGGATGACCAGATCATCTACATCATGGGCTCCGGCGCTTCCGCGAAGGTCGCCTACTCCACCTCGATGTTCCTCATGAGCGAGATGCAGTGGATCGACTCCGCGGGTTACAACACCGGCGAGTACTTCCACGGCCCGTTCGAGCTCACCGAGAAGGACAAGCCCTACGTGCTGTTCATGTCCGACGGCGCTACCCGTAAGATGGACGCCCGCGCCCTCACCTTCCTGCAGCGCTTCGACGCCAAGGTCGAGGTTGTCGACGCCAAGGACTTCGGCCTGGCCGACGCCGTGCCGTCCAGCGTGGTCACCTATTTCAACCCGATCATGCACACGGCCGTCTTCCGCGCCTACGCCGAGCAGCTCTCCGAGGCCCGTCAGCACCCGCTGACCAAGCGTCGCTACATGTGGAAGCTCACCTACTAATCGCAGCTACGCGGTTATCGCAGGTCGAAAAAGGGGGATGGGGCCCGCGCCCCGTTCCCCTTTTTGCTGCCTGCGCCAAAACATCGCATCCCATTTGGTTCGAAGGGGGCTTTATGATCAAGGCGGTTTTATTCGATATGGATGGCGTGCTGGTGGACACCGAGTGGTTCTACAACCGCCGTCGCGTGGCGTTTATGGAAGAGCACGGCTTCACGTTCGAGACGATCCCCGATCTCTCGGGCTCGAACGAGCCGGCGATCTGGGAGACGCTCGTGCCCGACGATGCCGAGCTGCGCGAGCGGCTGCATGCCGAGTACAACGACGTGTATCGTCCGGCGCACCCGGTGCCCTACGGAGAGCTGCTCAACCGCGACGCCGCGCCGGTGATGAGTGAGCTCGGGTCGCGCGGGGTCAAGTGCGCCATCGCGAGCTCGTCGGAGCGCGAGCTGATCGAGGAGCTCGTGGACATCGCGGGGATCGGGGATGAGCTCGACTTCACCATCAGCGGGCACGAGTGCCGCGCCTTCAAGCCCGACCCCGAGATCTACACGCGCGCCATGGCGGCGCTCGGCGTGGAGCCGGGGGAGTGCCTGGTCATCGAGGATTCGCCGATGGGTATCGAGGCCGGCGTGCGCTCGGGCGCCCGCGTGCTCGCGCTGCGTCCGCACGAGGGCGTGACGCTCGACCAGAGCGGGGCCGATAAGATCATCGATTCGCTCATGGATATCCTGCAGGAACTCTAACGTTTTACGGATGCCGCCGTCTGGTTGCGCCCTATGAAGTATCATCGAGGTAGACGTTATATACGTTTATACCGCAAAGATACAAGATACGTAGGTGATACCGATGGCGGCACCCAAAAACGCCCCGCTCTACCAGCAGATTTATGACGAGATCAAGGATGCGATCGAGAAGGGCGCGTACAAGCCCAAGGAGCGCATCCCCTCCGAGCTCGAGCTGGCCGAGCAGTACGAGGTGAGCCGTATCACCGTGCGCCGCGCCGTCGAGGAGCTCTGCTCCGACGGCTACCTGGTGAAGCAGCAGGGGCGCGGCACCTTTGTGTCGACCCCGCACATCAACCGCCAGTTCCATGCCAGCGCGCTGCAGTCCTTCACTGACCTGTGCGAGTCGAACGGGATGAAGGCCGGCGCGCACGTGGTCGACCGGCAGATCGTGCCGGCGCGCCAGTACGAGCAGGAGTTCTTCGGTCTGGAGAAGAACGCGCTGCTGCTGCACATCAAGCGCATCCGCACGGCCGACGGCGAGCCCATCTTCGAGGAGAACGTCTTTTTGCCGTTCGAGCCCTACCGCGAGCTTCTTACGGCCGACCTCGAGGACAAGTCGATCTTCGCCGAGGTCGAACGCGTGGGTGGCATGCGGGCCGAGCGCAGCGAATTTCGCATCGATCGAAGCCGCTTCCGCATGCTCGAGGCCGTGCGCGCCACTCCCGAGCAGGCGGCCGAGCTCGCCATCGCCCCGCACGATCCGCTGCTTAACATGCGCGTGGGCTTTGTGACGGCCGACGACGAGCCAGTGTTCATCGGAAAGCAGTACTACGTGGGCAGCCGCTACGTCATGGTGATGTAGGGTTGGTTGCGCGGTTTTGCCAAACCGCGCAACTGACCGACGCTGCGCCGGTCCCAGGCACCCCATCTCGCCCCTCAAGCCGTCGCTCGCGTACCAGAAGTACGCGTCGCTCCTCTTTCGGGGCGACCTGGGGCACCTGAAACCGGCTCGCTGACTTGTGCTCAACCTGGGATTTACCCGATGTTCTCGCTATGTGGATAATTGAACGCCCGGCGTATAATCGGCGGCGGACAACACAGACGTTAGGACCGCATGATTCAACCCGAACCCACGCAGCAGACGGCGCTCGACACGCTCGGCGCCTATTTCGGCTACCCCTCGTTCCGTCCGGGGCAGGACCGCATGGTCGAGGCCCTGCTCGCCGGCCGCGACGCGTTGGGCGTCATGCCCACCGGTGCCGGCAAGTCGATCTGCTACCAGGTGCCGGCGCTCATGCTGCCGGGCATCACCTTCGTGGTGAGCCCGCTCGTCTCGCTCATGGAGGACCAGACCCGCGCGCTTCTGGCGGCGGGTGCGCGTCCCAGCTATCTCAACTCGAGCCTCACCCCCGCCCAGCAGAACACCGTGCTCAAGCGAGCCCGCGAGGGATGGTACCAGCTCATGTACGTGGCGCCGGAGCGCCTGCTCGAGCCGCGCTTTCTGGCCTTCGCCCAGGAGGCCGCCGGCGAGGGCGGCATCGGCGTGCCGCTCGTGGCCGTCGACGAGGCCCACTGCGTGAGCCAGTGGGGTCAGGACTTTCGCCCGGCCTACCTCGAGATCGCGCAGTTCATCGATGCGCTGCCGCAGCGCCCCACCGTCGCCGCCTTCACCGCGACGGCGACCGAGCGCGTGCGTGCTGACATCATCCATATGCTGGGCCTACGCGACCCGGCGACCGTCGTCACCGGTTTCGATCGCAAGAACCTCTACTTTGGTTGCGAGGAGATGGGCGACAAGGCCAAGGTCGCCTGGATCCGCGACTACGTGCTCGCGCATTCGGGCGAGAGCGGCATCGTGTACTGCGCCACGCGCAAGGCGGTCGACGCGCTCGCGACGGAGCTGGGAAACGCGCTCGCCCCGAGCCGGATTCCCGTGGGGCGCTACCACGCCGGGATGTCCGCCGCCGCGCGCACCGAGAGCCAGCGCGCCTTCATCGACGACGACGTGCCCGTGATGGTCGCGACCAACGCCTTCGGTATGGGCATCGACAAGCCCAACGTGCGCTACGTGATCCACAACAACGTGCCCGAGAGCATCGAGGCCTACTATCAGGAGGCCGGGCGCGCGGGGCGTGACGGCGACCCGGCGAGCTGCTATCTCCTTTGGAATGGCAACGACTTTCGCCTGCGCCGGTTCTTCATCGATCAGGACCCCGATGACGAGCGCCTCGACCAGGAGCAGCGCGACCAGGCACGGCGGAACCGCTTTAGGCTTCTCGGCCAGATGGAGGGCTACTGCCAGACCACGGGGTGTTTGCGCGAGTACATGCTCCGCTACTTTGGTGACGAGGCAGCGGCCGAGCACGCGGCCGAGGCGGCGGCGGACGAGGGGCAGGGCTGTGGCAACTGCGGTAACTGTCTGACAAAGTTCGAGGTCGAGGACGTGACCGCCATGGCCCGCGCTGCCGTGCGCTACGTGGCCACGCGCCCCATGCGCTTTGGCAAGTCGCTCATCGCGGACGTGCTGCACGGCGGCAACACCGAGCGGATTCGTCAGCTACATCTGGACGAGGACCGCGGCTACGGCGACCTGCATGACGAGTCCGTCGGCCGCATCAAGGACGTGCTCGGGCAGCTCTGCGGGCGCGGATATCTCGCGGCATCGCAGGGGCAATACCCGGTGCTGGGCCTGGGTCCGCGTGCAGCGGAGGTCGAGGACGAGGCGTGGACGTTCACCGTCAAGCGTCGCGCGTCCAAGCGCTCCGGCTCCGCCCGCGCCCGGCGCGCCGTGGATCTGCTGCGCGAGGAGGCCGCGCTCGACGCGCGCCCGCGCGTGGGCGACGACGCCGAGCTCTTCGAGCGCCTGCGCGCCTGGCGCAAGGAGACCTCGGCCGAGCTCCAGATGGCGCCCTACATGGTGCTCTCCGACAAGGCCCTGCGCGGCCTCTGCCGCCAGCGCCCGCAGACGCGCGAGGAGCTGCTCGAGGTCAACGGCATCGGCGAGAAGAAGGCCGACGCCTTCGGCGACGCGGTCATGGAGGTCATCGCGGACTTTGAGGCAGGATACACGCCGCAAGCCTAACCGTTCATCGGGGACGTAAATGAATGACCGGTCATTTGAGTCTTTCCCCCAACGAACATCGGCGGAAACAATAGCTTATTCACGCGCCGGCCTGGCTTTCTATATGCAATCAATATCGTTGTCCGATAAACTGTTCGAATAACGATAGAGTCGATGAGGGTGAGTGTATGTCCAACAGCGTTCAGCGTATGGTCAAGGCGGGCGAGACTGTAAGGAAGCTTGGCTTTTGCATGGCGGTCGTTTTTGCGGGAATGCTCATCACTTTTGCCGCGTTGGTTGTTTACGTGATCTGGTATACGGTTGCAAACGTTGCTTCCGTCGATTCTTTCGGTGTTGTGACGCTTCTCAATGGCGGGTGCATCGTTATCCCAAGCGGACTGTGCCTGGCACTCGTCGTGGGTATTTCGCTTGTCGTTTTGTGCGGAATCAGCCGTAACATCTCGCGGGGCGCCTCGCCTTTTACCAGGGCGCATGTGCGGCTTATCCGTGTCCTTGCCCTTGCCCTTGCCCTTGCTGTTAACGCCGCGGTTTCGTTTGTTGGTGCCTACGGATCGGTCAACCTCACCATTGGCGGGCTGGAGCTTTGCGTCGTTCCTCATTCCTTCGTTATCGTGATTCGCCAAGGCGTTGCCTTTGATGCGGGATCGCTTATCGGCGCGGTCGTCTGTCTGTTTATTTCGGTGATCTGGAGCTATGCCTCGCTGCTCCAGGAGCAGTCTGACGAGCTTGTGTAGGAGGAAACATGAGCTATCTCATCATCGAACTTGAGACGCAACTACTTAAGACCGGAAAGACCAGCGCTGATTTGATTCGGGCAACGGGGCATACTCCGGCGAATATTTCAAAGCTTAAAAACGGAAAAATTAAAGCTATTCGCCTTAAGACGCTTCTCGATATCTGTGATGAACTTGATTGTCAGCCGGGAGATATTATTCAGCGCGTAAATGAGAAAGAACTTGAGGAGCTTATTGTCGAGCGCGCAAAAAATGCCGTGAGGCAGATGCGGGATGGCGGAGGCAATGAGGCGTCGCTTCCGACATCAGTCTTCGCTGTCGATTTGAGCGACGAGTAGCATAGAACGAACAGCTATAACGAAATATCAGTGTAAAGGGACCCGTGTCTAACACGTGTCCCTTCTTTATTAATTATCTTGACAAATATGAGTTATCGATAAACAATAATAGACAGAAAAAACGATAAAAGAAAGGAGGAACGATATGAGCTGGATTGTCAAACCAAGTTATGTGGACCCCGGTGGAGGGTGCAACGGTTACTGCAGGACATTCTGCGGAGCACGCGTCTGCACCAAGAACTGCAGCAAAAACGCCTGCGTTGTTTATTTCTAGCAGTTGCGGCTGCTGCCAGGCGACAGTCTGGCAGCAGCGGTTTTGTTATCAAGCAGAACGGGAGACCGATGAGCGCATCAGCGATAAAGCTATCGAAGGTGTCAAAGCGCTATGGAAAACGGCGTGTATTGCATGACGTTTCCTTCGAGGTGGATCAGTCTGAGCTTTGTGCCCTTGTTGGTGCAAACGGGGCGGGCAAAAGCACGCTTATTAAAATCATATTGGGTCTCTGTGAGCCATCGTCGGGGAGCGTGGAGCTCTTTGGAGGCAAGTCGAAAAAAGAGCTGAGCCTGATGCGGACGCGTGTCGGCTATGTGCCAGATTCCTGCGGAGCATACCAATCCCTCAGTGCGGCTGAGAATCTTCGGATCCGATGTGCGGAATGGGGGCTCGATGAGAAACGTGAGGTTCCTCGCGTCTTGGGCCTAGTCGGGCTGGACGTCGATGAGAAAAAGAGCGTGAGCAGTTTTTCTCTGGGAATGAAACGGCGGCTGGATATAGCTACGGCTTTATTGGGCGACACCGACGTACTAATTTTCGATGAGCCGGCAAATGGATTGGATCCGTTGGGCATCGAGAGTATATGGGCCCTTATCGGTCGATTGAATCGAGAGCAGGGTAAGACCATGCTTATCTCTAGCCATGATCTGGATGAGTTGGCATCGGTCGCAACAAGCTGCCTGTTTATTTATGACGGCGAACTACTGAAAAAGGAATCGATGGACGTCATAAGGGATGAGGCGTCGTCCCTAAAAGAGTATTACAGGCGCTTGATGAAGGCGGTTTCGCTATGAAGCGGGCGATCCATCCCATAAAGGCAGATATGATGCGTTTGCACAGGATATTTCCGGCGAAGTTTGGTCTTGCGCTTATGCTGGCGTTCGGCCTTCTCTTCGGCATCTTTCTAAAAAACGGAATAACGTTGCTCGCCTTTGGCAATAGCGTTTTTGGGGAGGATATTGGCTTCTGCTGGAATGTAATCGATCCTTCCGCGCCCGATGAGTCCCTTGTGCGTAGCGCCTTTGCCGGCACATCTCTGCTTGTGCCGCTCATCGTTTGCCTGGTAATTCTACAGGAGCGTGGCTATGAAGAGGGCTGCCGAATTTCTTTGGCAAGAGGTCTCAACCGCTTTTATGGGGCTCTAGCCCATGCATTTTCGTCTGCTTTAATAATTGGCGCAGCATATAGTGCGTTTTGCCTTCTTCTTTTTGCAATAGCCATAATGCGTGGAGGGCATAACTACTCGCACGACATGCTAGCCGCATTTTTGCCTGCGATGATAATCAATGCCGTATTGGTGATATCGGTTGCGTTGGAGACGACGACCATCTATCGGATTACAAGCAGCGCCGTATTTAGCGGGGCTGCGGTGATAATTGGATTTGTCATGAGCTTGACGCTCTACGGAACTTATCTTCAGATGCCCGTACCATCCTTGCGATGGATTTTCTTTCTTCCGGGGCCGTACCTTGGAGTCGGATGTGCCCTTGGGTATAGCGATATGGCCCAGCTGACGCTTTTGGGGTATGGCGTGGCAGCTGGCTGTCTATCGGTATTGATTTACGCTCTCGTGACCTGTCATGCTGGGGGTGTGCTCAATGGCTCGTCAGATTAAAAGATTCCTCCATTCAGAATTGAAGTACGTGAGCAAATGGACGTACGCCTTAATCCCGGTAATTTATGCATGCATGGTGGTGTTGCAGCTTCATTCTTCCGGGATGTGGTTTTGTAGCCTCCGCGAGGGCAGTTTCTTGGGCTTTTTCCCAGACCCGACGCTTCAACTGTCGGCAGAGGACGCCCGCCTATTTGGTAATGCAGAGGTTTTTCGCGGCTTGCTGTTCAACGTGGCCCCGTTGGCTCATGCATTGTTCTTTCCGCTTGTCGCGTCTTGTGTTGTCCCACGCTTTGTCAGTTCGAGCTTTGTCGAGGAGCCGTGGGGGTTGTCGAATGCTCGGGGAGGGAAGCGGGTATGCGTTACCGTTGCCCGAGCGATGTTGTCTTCTCTCGCCCTTTTGGGCGCTTTTGTCTTATCGAGCGTCGTTTTGTACTGCCTTAACTGCGCAATCGTTTTGGATGCTCAACAGTGTTTCAACCTGAATATGTTTTGCGATCGACTTCTTCTGGCGAGTGCGGTCTGCCTTGCATACGTGGTCTCTTGCGTGATCGTTGTTTCCTATTTTGGGTCCGGCTTCGGTCCTATTGGCATGCTGTTGCTTGTCAATGTCGTAACGATCTACATACAGCTCGGAGTCAATTCCATGCTTCCGTTCCCGTCCTCGATGCTCATGTGGATTTGCGGCGTGACCCCGTTGGAGGATGGTCAATGCACCTCGATTTTAATTGACTGCCTGATTAACGTAGCAGGCGTTTTTGCCACCTGCTTTACCGTGGATCGATTGCGGTCAAGATTTTTTAACTGTTTGTGAGGGACAATCATATGAAGACGTCTCAATATAACCTGATTGAAAACCACGGCGAAAGAACGCTGGTGATGAATGCGAAGACTGGCGCGATTCTTTCGTTGGACAAGCGGCATGCAGAAAGAATGTACCGCATGGTGTCAGGAGGCGAGTGGGAGCCAGTTGAATTGCATGAAGCGTTGGTCCAAGGAGGAATGCTGTTAGAAGATGATTGTGACGAAAAGAAGGAAATGAAGGCGATAGGCCGTCTTGTTCGGTTTTCTGTTCGCTCTCTCGGCCTGACGATAGCTCCAACGTTGGAGTGCAATTTCTGTTGTCCATACTGTTATGAAAAAGGACAATGCAAAACGACTATGACTCCGGAGGTTGAAGACCGGCTTGTCTCATTCGTGAAGGAGCGTTCACGGGGGCTGAGCGAGCTTGAGATCGGTTGGTATGGTGGAGAGCCGTTGCTGCAAGTCGATAGAATTCAGCGGCTTACGGAGCGTATAAAGGCGATCCTTAATCCAGAGTGCTCCTATTCGGCATCCATCGTTACAAATGGATATCTTCTGACGCCAGAAGTGGCCGAGACTCTCGCGGCTTGTGACGTCAAGATGGCTCAAATAACCTTGGACGGGTCTCGAAAGGACCACGATTCTCGGCGGTTCTTGCGGAACGGACAGCCGACGTACGATGCGATTCTAGACAACGTTTCTAAAGTCACGCATCTGTTGGATATTTCTATCAGGTGCAATGTCGATGCCCATAACATTGTCGGTGCTGGCGATTTGCTGGATGCACTCGAGGAAAAGGGCCTTAAAAACAAGGTGGGATTCTATCTGGCGCCTGTCGACAATATTAACGATACGTGCCCAAGTGACAGTAGTTGTTTTTCGATGGAAGGCGTTTTCTCAGGAAGAGCTGGACTTTTATAGTCATGCCGTTGACAGGGGGTTCTACGTTGACCTGACGGTGCGCTTTAATCCGGCTATATGTGGCGCCGTTTGTGCAGGGTCGTTTGTAGTGGATCCGGAGGGCTATCTTTATAAATGTTGGGACGAAATCGGGATGCGTGAACGCTGCGTCGGCACGCTTGCCGAAGGGCCGAGGATGAATACTCAGCTGGTCCAATGGCTAAACTATGAGCCGAGCGATCATGAGTGTGAAGAGTGTTTTGCCTATCCCTCATGCATGGGAGGTTGTCCTAATCACGCTCTTCATGGAGGGTCAAAACAGTGCGTATCTCAAAGGTATCAGGTGCGCCAACGAATGATTTTGACCGAGAAAGCTCAGCGGCTGCTTTCAGAACCGGATTCATCTCATGTTTAGTCTCTGTGCAAAAACAATAATCAAGAACCCGAGGTATATAACCTATCTTCTAATGTGCCTGTTCTCGATTATGGCTGGTCTGGCAATTCCTTTTTTGACGGGACAACTAGTCAATAACTTTGTCGGTGTCGCGCGAGATGGGGAAAATGCAATTGCTATCGGCGCTGAGATAGCAGTGCTGGGTATTGTGCGAGCCGGTTTGAATTGCGTAAGCGAGCTGGTCTATGTCGACCTGCAGACGCATGCGGGGTTTGCATTGAACGAAGAAGTGATAAGTCACGTTCAAAGGCTGCCTCGGGCCTTCTTTTCAAATTTCGATGCCTCATACTACAACCAACAGATTAATCATGACGCTAACGATTTGGTGATATTTGTTATAAACGCAAGTGTCCAAAGCGTGAGCAATATAGCGACGCTGCTCGTTGTGTTTTATATCCTGGCGACTATAAACGGTCACCTGGCAGTGCTATGCATGATTCTTGGCATAATAAGTGGCACGGTATATTCGCTTTTCAAAAAGCGTTTGTTCGCAAGAAGTTTTGAGGCTCAAGAGCAGGAGTCTCGATTCTTTTCCGATTTAGAAGAGCAGCTTAGCAACGCACAATTTATTCGTAGGCATGTATTATTCGATGTTTTCAAGCAAAGGCTTGAGCGTTCTTTTGCAGAGCTGTATCGTTGCGTCTATCAGAACCAACAAACAAATGCGACCTTTGCGTTCGCCAACGCCGTTGTCACGTCTTTGGCGCAGGGCGGAATCTTGGTTCTGGGCGCAAAGGAAGTTCTCGACGGCAATTTGTTACCCGGCTATCTTATGACGGCGCTGAGTTACTACTCCTACTATTCTTCGGCTATTGAATTCTTCCTTGCACTGGGCAAGGACTATCAGACGTCAAAGGTGTCCTACGAGCGTTTACGGCGCTTGCTGGATACGCCCGAGGACTCAAATGGGACCGTTATCCTTAATGATGTCTACGAGGTGAACTGTTCCGAGCTGGCATATAGCTATCCGGGGTCTGTAAAACCTGCATTCAGAGAGATTCAGGCTTCCTTAAAAAAGGGAAAGCTATACGGAATCGTTGGGCCGAACGGTTCCGGTAAGAGCACGCTGCTGGATGTGATAAGCGGTTGCGATCCAGAAAACTGCAAAGGTGCAATTTGGATTAACAACAAGCCCCTGAGCTCTCTTGACCGCTATGCGCTGCGGAAGCGCAATATCGGGATTACGGAGCAGGAGCCGCCTTTGACCGAGGGGTCGATACGGGACAATTTGACCCTCTGCTGTGGAAGCGTTGAAGAGTGCGACCTTGAGAGCCTTATCGAGAGAATGGGGCTTAAAAAGATGGTCGATTCAAGTGGCGGACTTGATGCCGAGCTGGACGATAAACAGAACAACATTTCAGGAGGGGAGAAGCAGAAGATAGCGATTATTCGTCAGCTGCTGAAAAGCCCGGACGTGATGATGTTTGATGAGCCGACATCTGCGCTTGATAGCCAAAGCAAGCAGGCGTTTATCGAAATCCTTAAGGAAAGAAGGCGACGGCATATCACGGTCATTGCGACGCACGACCCTGTGCTAATTTCGGCATGTGATGAAGTGATTGAAATCGCCTGACGGGGCGGTGACCCGAGCATATCAAATACAGGGGGGCGCGACCGTCATGGTCGCGCCCCCCTGTGCGCCAGATTATGAACGTTCCGAATTACTTTGCGTCGAACGCCTCGGCATCCCACCAGTCGAGCTGAGCGATGTTGTCGCGGATGTGCTGGCAGCTCTTGTGGAAGCCCTCGAGCTCCTCGTCGGACAGGTCGAGCGTGTAGACCTCCTCGATGCCCTCGGCGCCGATCACGCACGGCAGCGAGGTGAAGATGCCCTCCTCGCCGTATTGGCCGGTCATGAGGGTCGATGCGGAGAGGACGGCGTGCTCGTTGTGCAGCACGGCGGCGCAGACGCGCGCGGCGGAGTTGGCGACAGCGTACTCGGTGCAGCCCTTGCCCTGGTAGGTCACGTAGCCGCCCTTGCGTGCGAGCTCCTCGACCTCCATGTGGTCGAACTTGTACTTAGCGGGGTTCTCTGCCTCGAGCTCGGAGAGCTTCTTGCCGCCGATGGTCGCGGCCTTGAAGGCGGCAAGCTGGCTAAAGCCGTGCTCGCCGATCATATAGGCGTCGATGGACTTAGGGCTCACGCCGACCTTCTTGGAGATCTCGGTGTGCAAGCGCGCGGAGTCGAGGCCACAGCCGGAGCCGATGATCTTCTTGGGGTCGTAGCCCGTGAGGTGCCAGAGCTCGGTGCAGACGACGTCGCAGGGGTTCGAGATCGAGACGAAGATGCCGTCGAAGCCGGCGTCGACGATGCGCTTGGCGAAGGTGCGTGCGGCGTCGGTGGTAAAGAACAGCTCGCCGTCGCGGTTGCCGGCGGCGAGGGTCACCTTGCCCGCGGCGTTGACGATGACATCGCAGCCCGCGAGCTCCTCATAGTGGTCGTGGCAGTTGACGATCTTGGTGTTGTAGGGCACGAAGGTGAGGGAGTCGCGCAGGTCCTGGACCTCGGACGTCACCTTCTGGTCGTTGGTGTCGCAGAGGTAGAGCTCGTCCGCGATGCCCTGGAGCAGCAGACTGTTGGCGACATGGGCACCCACGTGGCCCTGTCCGACGACACCGATCTTGCGGGTCTTGTACATAAGCGCGTCCTTTCGCAGAGGGGTTGTTCTCACGGTTTCCCATTGTAGTCGCGCGCCGGCGCTCTGCTCTCCTAAAGCACCCCGATTTGGGGACAGTCCCCATTTTGGGGTGATGCTACCGTCACGGTGGCAAAAACTTGGGGGGAGGGTTCCTTCTCGGTCCGTCGTCCCGCCCACAACCTCCGCTGCGCCGCATGCCCGCTCGTTGTACCATGGATGCAACTGTGAATCCAAGGAGCCAGCATGCCCATCCGCATCCCAGACGCCCTCCCCGCCGCCGCGCAGCTCGAGAGCGAGAACATCTTTGTCATGACCGAGTACCGGGCCCTCCACCAGGACATCCGTCCGCTGCGGGTCCTCATCCTCAACCTCATGCCCACCAAGATCGCCACCGAGACGCAGATCATGCGCAAGCTCTCCAATACGCCGCTGCAGGTCGAGGTCGACCTCCTGCGCACCAAGACGCACGAGGCAACGCATGTCTCGGCCGGGCACCTCGAGACGTTCTACCGCACGTTTGACGACATCCGCGACATCCACTACGACGGCCTGATCATCACGGGCGCGCCGGTCGAGCAGATGCCTTATCAGGAGGTCGATTACTGGCCCGAGCTCTGCCAGATCATGGATTGGTCCACCACGCACGTGCATTCGACGCTCCACATCTGCTGGGGCGCGCAGGCCGGCCTCTACCACCACTACGGTATCCAGAAGCACGACCTGCCGCATAAGGCGTCGGGCGTGTTCGAGCATCGTCTGGTCAAGCCGCAGAGCCCGCTCGTGCGCGGCTTCGACGACCGGTTCTTCGCCGTGCATTCGCGCAACACCGAGGTGCGCCGCGAGGATGTCGAGGCCGAGCCGGAGCTCGAGGTCGTGGCCGTGTCCGACGAGGTGGGGCTCTATATCGTCAAGAGCGTTGACAGCCGCCGGTTCTTTGTCTTCGGCCACCCCGAGTACGACACCGACACCCTCAAGCTCGAGTACGAGCGCGACGTGCGTCGCGGGCTCGACCCGCAGGTGCCGGCCCATTACTTTCCGGGCGACGACCCCACGGCCGAGCCGGCGAACGTCTGGCGCAGCCAGGCGCAGCTCCTCTACACCAACTGGCTCAACTACTACGTCTACCAGACCACGCCCTACGACCTGGCCCGCGCCGGCGAGGACCGGTAGGGGACAACAGGGCGCGGCCGTGGGGCACCGTCCTGCCAGGCCTTACCGGCAATGAGCGAGGATTTTGTCCCGCGAGCGGTCGAGTGAGGAAAAAGTCCCATGAGGAGTCCCCGAGAGTGCTCCTCGCGGGACAAAATCCTCGCTCGGTCGTTCGCGGGACA
>ERZ808240.1989-NODE-1989-length-23690-cov-34.609181_pt1 | contig 23690 bp, 17 predicted proteins | sample MGYA00521084_ERZ808240 | MGnify/ENA primary metagenome ERZ808240 (study PRJEB31516, sample SAMN03275571) | gut metagenome | biome: mammalia-associated habitat; material: feces | host: Papio cynocephalus | place: Kenya | collected 2012-08-06 ... | reverse complement strand
CAGGCTCAGTAACAACAGTATCAGGCGTTGAAACAACAGTATCAGGTTCAGTAACTACAGTATCAGGCGTTGAAACAACAGTTTCAGGTTCAGTAACAACAGTTTCAGGCTCAGAAACAACAGTATCAGGTTCAGTAACAACAGTTTCAGGCTCAGAAACAACAGTATCTGACAGCGAAGTATCAGTTTCAGAAACTACACCTTCAGACAACAAGAACCTCTGGGATAAGGCTAAGGACGATACTACAGGCAAGTTCAAGGCTGGTATCCTCGGCGATGTAAGCCTCGACTTCGATATCAAAGCTGATACAGAACTTACTCCTGCACAGGCTATAAGCTCATATGATGCTCTCCAGATTCTCCAGAACACAGTTCAGACTCTTGACCTTACAAATCTCCAGAGTGTTGTAGGTGACGTTGACTTTGACGGTCAGATTACTTCATATGATGCACTCCTTATTCTCCAGCACACTGTTCAGCTCAGAGAAACATTTGATGATGCAAACGGTAACAAAGCTATCTATGTTGCAGTTGAATTCGATGCAGACCTCGAAACAATCATCAACAGAGAATACTACACAACTTCAAAGACTGTTGCACCTGTAAAATATACAAAATTCGGTTTTGATAAATAATCGTAAATTCCGATAAATAATTGTAAAAATCCCGATTTCATTATGATTTCGGGATTTTTTTTATAAAAATACTTGACAAAGCTCTATTTGCGGTATATAATGTAATGGTATGCGGTACATTTTTTGTTTTCGCATTTTAATATTCGGGAAAAGGAGGAGAAATATGCCTACATTTAATCAGTTGGTTCGTAAGGGCAGAGATGTTGCGGAGGTTAAATCTACAGCTCCTGCACTCCAGAAAGGTTATAACTCAAAGAAGAAAATTCAGATTGACCAGAGTTCACCTCAGAAACGTGGTGTTTGTACTGCAGTAAGAACTGCTACTCCTAAGAAGCCTAACTCAGCTATGAGAAAAATCGCCAGAGTACGTCTTACAAACGGTCAGGAAGTTACAGCCTATATCCCTGGTATAGGTCATAACCTTCAGGAACACAGCGTTGTTCTCATCAGAGGCGGACGTGTTAAGGACTTGCCTGGTGTACGTTACCATATCATCAGAGGTACTCTCGATGCTCAGGGCGTTGCCAAGAGAAATCAGGCTCGTTCAAAATACGGTGCAAAGAAGCCTAAGGCTGGCGCAGCCAAGTAATTTTTTATTTTAATAGGATACAGCTGCCACAGGATTTATGTGGAGATTATATATATTTAATCCTCTGCATTGGTCTGACGGTTGGACAGGTGAAATCCCTGTCTGAACGAGTACCTATGAATTCATTTGTCTTATAAGACATCAAAATTTAATGAAGGAGGGAAGCGAAAATGCCAAGAAGAGGTAATATCGCAAAGCGTGACGTTCTTCAGGACCCGCTTTACAATTCAAAGCTTGTTACACGCCTTATCAACAATATTATGCTTGACGGTAAAAAAGGTGTTGCTCAGAAAATCGTTTATGATGCTTTTGAAATAGTTGCTGAAAAATCCGGAAAGGACGCTCTCGAAGCTTTTGAAGAAGCTATGGAAAACGTAATGCCGGTTCTGGAGGTAAAAGCTCGCAGAATGGGTGGTGCAACATATCAGGTGCCTATGGAAGTACGCCCTGAAAGACGTCAGACTCTCGGTCTCAGATGGATAACAAAATATTCAAGAGAAAGAAACGAGAGAACTATGAAAGAAAGACTTGCAGGTGAAATCCTTGATGCTCTCAACGGTACAGGCGGTGCCTGCAAAAAACGTGACGATACTCACAAAATGGCTGAAGCTAACAAGGCTTTTGCTCACTACAGATGGTAAGCGTCCATTATTTAGGAGGATATTATGGCAAGAGACTGTTCACTTGAACATACCAGAAATATCGGTATTATGGCGCACATTGATGCAGGTAAAACTACTACCACCGAACGTATTCTTTTCTATACAGGTGTAAACCACAAAATCGGTGAAACACATGAAGGTGCTGCAACAATGGACTGGATGGAGCAGGAGCAGGAACGTGGTATCACTATCACTTCCGCAGCTACAACTGCTTACTGGGCAGGCCATAGACTGAATATCATCGACACTCCTGGACACGTTGACTTTACAGTTGAAGTTGAACGTTCACTCAGAGTTCTTGACGGCTCTGTAACTGTCTTCTGTGCAAAGGGCGGTGTTGAACCTCAGTCTGAAACCGTTTGGCGTCAGGCTGACACTTATAAAGTTCCGAGAATGGCTTATGTCAATAAAATGGATATCATGGGTGCAGACTTCTACAGAGTTGTTGATATGATGCACAGCAGACTCCATTGCAATGCCGTTCCGATTCAGCTCCCTATAGGTGCTGAAGATACCTTCAAGGGTCTTATTGACCTTGTTGAAATGAAGGCTTATGTTTACTATGATGACCTTGGAAAGGATATCAGAGCAGAAGAAATTCCTGAAGATATGAAGGAAAAGGCTGAGGAATACCATACAGCTCTCCTCGAAGCAGTTGCTGAACAGGATGACACTCTTATGGAAAAATATTTTGCCGGCGAAGAAATCACTATCCCTGAAATCAAGGCTGCTATCAGAAAGGCTACAATTGCCAACGAAATGGTGCCTGTAACATGCGGTACTTCATACAGAAACAAGGGCGTTCAGAAGCTCCTTGATGCTATCGTTGACTATATGCCTGCTCCTACAGACGTTCCTGCAATCAAGGGCGTAAATCCGGAAACAGGCGAAGAATGCGAACGTCCTTCATCAGACAACGCTCCTTTCGCAGCTCTCGCATTCAAAATAGCTACAGACCCGTTTGTTGGAAAGCTCTGCTTCTTCCGTGTTTACTCAGGTACTGTAAATGCAGGTTCTACTGTGCTTAACGCTACCAAGGACAACAAGGAAAGAATGGGTCGTATCCTTCAGATGCACTCAAACCACAGAAAGGATATCGAAACTGTTTATGCAGGCGATATCGCAGCTGCTGTTGGTCTTAAAAATACAACTACCGGTGATACTCTCTGCGATGAAAAGAATCCTGTTATTCTCGAATCAATGGAATTCCCGGAACCTGTTATCCAGCTCGCTATCGAACCAAAGACAAAGGCTGGTCAGGAAAAAATGGGTCTTGCTCTTGCAAAGCTTGCTGAAGAAGACCCGACATTCAAAACATGGACTGATGAAGAAACCGGTCAGACAATCATCGCTGGTATGGGTGAGCTTCACCTCGATATCATCGTTGACAGACTTCTCCGTGAATTCAGGGTTGAAGCAAATGTAGGTGCTCCGCAGGTTTCATATAAGGAAACTATCAAGGGCAGTGCAGATGTTGACCACAAGTACAAGAGACAGTCAGGCGGTAGCGGTCAGTACGGTCATGTTAAAATCAGAGTTACACCTAATGAATCAGGCAAGGGTTATGAATTTATCAACTCAGTTGTCGGCGGTGCTATTCCTAAGGAATATATCCCAGCCGTTGATGCCGGTATCAAGGGTGCAATGCAGTCAGGCGTACTCGCAGGCTATGAAGTAGTTGACGTTAAGGTTGAACTTTATGATGGTTCTTACCACGAAGTTGACTCATCTGAAATGGCATTCAAGATTGCCGGTTCAATGGCATTCAAGGAAGCTATGCGTCAGGCTCAGCCAATCATTATGGAACCTATCATGAAGGTTGCAGTTATCGTTCCTGATGAATATACAGGTACAGTTATCGGCGACCTCAGCTCAAGACGTGGTCAGATTCAGGGACAGGAATCAAGAAATGGTACTGTTCAGGTTGATGCTCTCGTTCCGCTGTCAGAAATGTTCGGCTATACAAGCGACCTCCGTTCAAATACTCAGGGTCGTGGTCAGTATACTATGGAACCAGACAGCTATATTGAAGTTCCTAAGTCAATCGCTGAAAAGATTATGTCCACAAGAAATAAGGGCAAAGAATAATTTTTTCAGAATTTTTTAAAAAACACTTGAAATTGTATGCTTTATCTGTTAAAATAGATGTTATCATACAATTGTTATCAATATAAGATTTTTAAGGAGGAAATTCCAATGGCAAAGGCTAAATTTGAACGTACCAAGCCACACGTTAATATCGGTACAATCGGTCACGTTGACCACGGTAAAACAACTCTTACTGCTGCTATTACAAAGACTCTCGCTCTCAAGGGTCAGGCTCAGTACGAAGCTTATGATATGATTGATAAGGCTCCTGAAGAAAGAGAACGTGGTATCACAATCAATACAGCTCACGTTGAATATGAAACAGATACACGTCACTACGCTCACGTTGACTGCCCAGGACATGCTGACTATGTAAAGAACATGATTACAGGTGCTGCTCAGATGGACGGTGCTATCCTCGTTGTTGCTTCATCAGACGGCCCTATGGCTCAGACTAAGGAACATCTTCTTCTTGCTCGTCAGGTTGGCGTTCCGTACATCGTTGTATTCATGAACAAGGCTGACCAGGTTGACGACGAAGAACTTCTCGAACTCGTTGAAATGGATATCCGTGAAACTCTTGACAAGTATGAATTCCCTGGCGATGAAACACCAATCATCAAGGGTTCAGCTCTCAAGGCTCTCGAAGCTCCAGATGATATCAATGACCCAGCTTACAAGTGCATTCTCGACCTTATGGATGCAGTTGACACATATATCCCAACTCCTGAAAGAAAAGCAGACCTTCCTTTCCTTATGCCTGTTGAAGACGTATTCACAATCACAGGCCGTGGTACAGTTGCTACAGGTAGAGTTGAAAGAGGTCAGCTCAAGACTGGTGACGAAGTTGAAATCATTGGTCTTACAACAGAAAGAGCTAAGACAGTTGTAACAGGTATCGAAATGTTCAGAAAGATACTTGACTACGCTGAAGCTGGTGACAACATCGGTGCTCTTCTCCGTGGTATCCAGAGAAACGAAATCGAAAGAGGACAGGTTCTCTGCAAACCAGGTTCAATTCACCCACACACAAAGTTCACAGGTCAGGTTTACGTTCTTAAGAAGGAAGAAGGCGGCCGTCATACTCCATTCTTCAACAACTACAGACCACAGTTCTACTTCAGAACAACTGACGTTACAGGCGTTATCACACTCCCGGAAGGCAAGGAAATGTGTATGCCTGGCGATAACGTAACAATGGACGTTGAACTCATCACTCCAATCGCTATTGAAGAAGGTCTCCGTTTCGCTATCCGTGAAGGCGGACGTACAGTTGGTTCAGGCGTTGTTACAAAGATTAACGAATAATTTCTGAATAAACTATATTCGTAAAAATATTGAGTCATCTGCATTTTATGCAGGTGACTCATTTTAATTTAATAAATAACGCCAATTCAGTGCATTGTTTCTGTAGGGGCGACCATTGGTCGCCCGTTGCATTTACCGGAATTTCATGCTGATAACCAACGATTTTCTATACAGAAAACAAATACAAAATTATGGTTTAACCATAATTCCGGCGGGCGACCAATGGTCGCCCCTACAAAACGAATCGGCATGTTATTTAATTCTGAATTTCAGATGAACGAATTATAAAAAAATAACCATCGAATCAGCGTTCATATTAACACAAATTCGATAGGTTGTTTCTGTATGGGTGACCTACAGAATAAAAAAAATCCAATTATAAAATTTCATAAGGAGGATTAAAATGATTTTTACCATAGATGTCGGAAATACAAATATAGTTATTGCTGTCTATGACAATGATAAAATAATGTTTTCGTCAAGAATTTCAACTCAGCATACACAGATGGAGGACGAATATGCAGTGATTTTCAAGGGAATCCTTGAACTCAATAACTGTTCGCCGGATAACTTTGAGGGAGCAATCATTTCAACTGTAGTCCCGCAGTTGAAGCCCGTCCTTAAAGCAGCAGTTGAAAAACTCCTGAAGTGCAGAGTAATGATAGTTTCACCTGAACTTAATACCGGTCTTACAATGCTTATGGATAATCCTTCCGCAACGGGAGCTGACCTTGTCTGCGGAGCAGTTGCAGTAAAAAATAAATATCCGAGTCCTTCAATAATATTCGACCTTGGAACAGCAACCACAATCGCAGCTATTGACCGTGACGGAAACTATATCGGAGGCTCAATAATTCCGGGAGTAAACGTTTCACTGAATACTCTTGCACGCTCAACAGCTCAGCTTTCACATATAAATCTCAATGAACCATGCACGGAAATTATAGGAAAAAACACCATTTCAGCCATGCGTTCCGGAAGCATTATAGGCACTGCCTGCATGATGGACGGCATGATAGACAGATATAAGGAGATAATTGGCAAAGATGCCACAGTGATAGCTACAGGAGGTCTTTCAGGTCTTATAGTTCCGCACTGCCGTCATGAGATAATTTATGATAAAGACTTGCTTTCTGACGGACTTTATTGTTTATACAAAATGAATGCGTAAAGCTTTGGAAAAATAAAGAAATGCATAATATTTTTTATGAATTTTTGGGCAGATTGTACAAATAGGGACGGCTTTTTTATTTGGGCATTTATTACAAGATACCTTGACTTTTTTTTAAGATATGTAGTATAATAGTTATAGTAGGCTAAGTATCGGATTTTTCGGACAGCATATGAAATTCTCCGGCATTTTGAACTAAAAGCTTATAATCTTTTTCAGGAGGTCATAATGGAATTTCATCATATATCTGTAATGCTCAATGAATGCATAGAGGGTCTTAATATCAGACCTGACGGCATATATATTGACGGTACTGCCGGAGGTGCAGGACATTCAGTCCATATTGCAGAAAAACTGTCTGAAAAAGGAAAACTCATTGCCCTTGACCGTGACCCTGATGCTGTGGCTGTCGCAAGACAACGCCTTGAAGGCTATCCGGCGGTGGTCGTACAGTCAAATTTCTCGGAAATGAAATCAGTCATAAACAGCATGAATATCGAAAAAGCTGACGGAATACTCCTCGACCTCGGGGTTTCATCTCATCAGCTCGATACTCCTGAAAGGGGATTTTCATATCATTATGACGCTCCTCTTGATATGCGTATGAGTCAGTCCGGAACAAGTGCCTATGATATCATAAATGACTGGCCGGAGGAATCGCTCTCTAAAATAATATTTGAATATGGTGAGGAAAAATTTGCAAGAAAAATCGCTGCAAATATCATAAAAAAACGTCAGGAAAAACCTGTTGCCACAACTTTTGAACTCGCCGATATAATAAGAGAAAGTATTCCTGCAAAATTCAGACGTGAAAAAAATCCATGCAAAAAAACATTTCAGGCTGTGAGAATAGCTGTAAATGGCGAACTTGACCATTTGTCAGCCGGTCTGGACAGTGCTTTTGAATGCCTTTCAGAAGGCGGAAGACTTGCGGTAATCACTTTTCATTCTCTCGAGGACAGGCTTGTAAAACAAAAATTTGCAGGCTGGTGCAGAGGCTGTATATGTCCTCCCGATTTTCCCGTATGTGTGTGCGGAAGAACTCCGCAGGCTCATCTCGTAAACAGAAAGCCCTTGACCGCTTGTGAAGAAGAACTTTCAGCAAATAACAGAAGTCGAAGTGCAAAACTCAGAATAATAGAAAGGAATTAGGTGTTGTTATATGGCTTTAATGAATACAGCTTATAAACCGAATACTGACAACGCTGATGATTTGAATGCTGAAGTTATCGACAGAAAAAAAAGTATATCTGTAAAAAACAACAGGAATCAGAAAGGTGCTGCTGTAAAAGGATTTTTGATTGCAATGTCGGCAATGCTGCTGCTTTGCTGCTTTATATACGCAAAAGTTCAGGAAAATGAGGTTTATAACAGCATATCATCAACCAAAAAGGAAATAGAACTCCTTGCAAGTGAAAATGTGAGAATGCAGTCAGAGCTTGAAGCTAAAATGTCCATGAAAAATGTTGAGGACTATGCCGAAAATACACTCGGACTTACTAAACTCGATAAATCACAGATAGTATATATGGAAGTTCAGTCAGATAACGTAATCGAAGTTGCCCCGGAAAAAAGAAGCTTTTTTGTAACGGTCAGGGATAAACTTGATGATTTACTGGCATATATTCTCGGATAATTCATATGATTTTATATGACTATTGTCCGGAATACTGAATACCCTTTTCAATAGTCAGCCTTTAAAACGGTTGACTATTGAACTATTACAGGATATTTGCAGAAAAAAAGGAGGTTTTCTCTTTATATGTCTAAACTGCCGACAGCAAAAATGAAAAACCGTTCGGATATAGGCTTCGGAATACTTATGGTTCTCGCATTTGCAATAGTTGTGAACCTTTTTAAAACTTCAATACTTCAGAATGAAACATATCAGGCGTATGCCAATACAAATCAGTTCGGTTCAATAGAAATCGCTGCAAACAGAGGTACTATATACGATTCAAACGGCAATATGCTTGCCCAGAGTGCAACTGTATTCAAGGTTTTCCTTGACCCTTCGGATTACAGGGAGCATAAGAGAAACTATGAGAAAAAAGATGAAATAGTTTCCTTTATAACAAGCGTCCTTGATATCGATGAGGAAACTCTGCTTAAAAAACTTGAGGCAAACAACCAGTATGAAATACTTCAGACAAAGGTTGAATCACCTGTTGCCGATAAAATAACAGAATTTACTTCAGACAATAAAATATCATGCATAAGCCTTCAGGAGGATACAAAAAGATATTATCCCCAGAATGAACTTGCCGCCTCTGTTATCGGATTTGTCAATTCAGACGGTGACGGTCAGTACGGCATAGAAAGCTATTACAATGAACAGCTTTCAGGCATTCCGGGAAAAGTAATATCCGCAAAGGACGCAAACGGCGATGAAATGCCGTACAGATATTCAAAACTCTATGAGGCTAAGGACGGAAATTCACTCTATCTTACAATAGACAGCAATATACAGTATTATCTTGAAAAGAATCTTCAGGATATGGCAACAAAATTCAAAGTGGAAGCCGGAGCGTGTGCAATAATGATGAATGCCAAGACCGGAGCTATATACGGTATGGCTACAACTCCGAGCTTTGACCTCAATAATCCGGCTGATATAACAGACCAGTCGGCTCTTGAATACATAAACAGTCTTTCAGATGATGCACAGGCAGATGCTCTTATGGAGGCAAGAGCTGCCCAGTGGAAAAACAAGGCTGTTACCGACAGATATATACCTGGTTCAGTATTCAAGGTAATAACCAGCTCAGGAGCAATAGAGGAAAATGTAATTGATGTTGATACAAGCACATTCAACTGTACAAATACAATAAGAGTTGCCGGAAAGGATATGCACTGCTGGAACTATCCGTACAGCTCGCACGGCACTCAGACATTTGTGCAGGCTCTTACAAATTCATGCAACCCTGCATTCATAGAAATAGGTCAGCGTCTTGGAGCAGATAAGTTCGCATATTATTTTGAATCATTCGGACTTACCGAAAAAACCGGAATAGACCTTCCGGCAGAAGCTTCAAGCATTTATCTTGATGTAAGGGAAAAAGGTCCTGTTGAACTTGCATCATCATCATTCGGTCAGACAAACAAGGTAACTCCGATTGAAATGATTACAGCATATTCAGCAGTAATAAACGGCGGATATCTTGTAACACCATATGTTGTTGACAAGGTTGTTGACGGAAGCGGAAATGTTGTTTCAACTCATCAGACAGAAGTAAAAAGACAGGTTATCTCAGAAGATACATCTGCAAAAATGAGAGAAGCTCTTGAAGCAGTCGTAAACAATAACGGCGGAAGCAATGCATATATAAAAGGCTATCATATCGGCGGCAAGAGCGGTACATCACAGAAACTTGACCTTTACAATGATGAAAATATGAGATATGTTGCCTCATACTGCTGTTTTGCACCGGCAGATGACCCGGAAATAGTTCTGATTGTCATTGCAGATGAACCTATGTCAGGCGATTATTACGGAAGCGTTGTAACAGTGCCGTATGCAAGAAATATACTTGAGGAAGTTCTCCCGTATCTCGGATATTATCCGGAATATACAGAGGAGGAAATTGAAAATATGGATAAGACAGTGCCTGACCTTCAGGATAAGACAGTTTCCGCAGCAAAGGCTACACTCAATGAAATGTCGCTTAACTGCGAGGTTGTGGGAAACGGAGAAATAGTTGCTTCTCAGGTTCCTTCATCAGGAAGTTCAATTTCAAAGGACGGCACAATAATAATCTATACTGAAAACAGTACAACTCAGAAAATGACTGACGTGCCTGATGTTTCAGGAATGAATATAGAACAGGCAAATGAGGCTCTTACAAATGCAGGACTCAATTATATAACAACCGGAGCGTCAACGGATAATACAACTGCACTTGTTTCAACACAGTCTGTTTCAGCTGGCGAAAGTGTTCCGAGAGGGACAGTTATAGAACTTATGTTTATAATCAAGGATCAGACCGGCTGATGAAGCTGGTCTGAAAAAAAGAATAGGCGGTGTTTTTTTAAAATGAGATTGTATGAATTGTTAAGCGGTATTGCAGAAACATCTGTTCCGGACAGAGAGATAACATTTATCACTGATAATTCCGGAAAAATAGTAAAGGACTGCATTTTTGTATGCGTCAGAGGCAGAAATTTTGACGGTCATACCGTTGCGGCGGAAGCTCTTGAAAAAGGAGCATATATAGTTGTGGCTGACCATGATTTAGGACTTGAAAATCAGATAATAACTGATGATACAAGAGAGTTTTACGGAAAACTCTGTGCGGCATGGTTTGACCACCCTGAAAGGAAAATGACATTTATAGGCGTTACCGGTACAAACGGCAAGACTACAATGACAAATGTAATAAAGCATATCCTTACAAAAAACGGTCATAAAGTCGGACTTGTGGGAACTATCCAGAATGAAATAGGCGATACAGTATACCATACTGACAATACCACACCTATGGCATTTGAACTTATGGAGCTTTTCAGCAGAATGGCAGAGGAAAAATGCGATACTGTTGTAATGGAGGTTTCATCATTCGGACTTGCACAGAAAAGAATAGGCACAGTTCATTTCAGAACCGCAGTATTTACTAATCTTACACAGGACCATCTTGATTATCATAAGGATATGGAAGATTATTTCAATGCAAAGAAAATGCTTTTTGACATATGCGACTATGCAGTGTGCAATATAGATGATGAATACGGAGTAAGGCTTTTCAACAGCATAAAATGCAGAAAATCCTCATACAGCGTAAAAGGTAAGGCAGATGTATATGCAGATGTTGTAAAGCTCAGACCTGATGAAACAAGTTTCTGGTACTGCCGTGGAGGCAAATCATATAATATTACAATGAAAATGACAGGACTTTTCAACGTTGCAAATGTAACAGGAGCTGTTGCAGTATGCGAGGATTTGGGGATTCCTACAGATGATATAATAAATGCAGTTTCAGAATATAAAGGAGTAAAGGGCAGATGCGAGATAATCCCTACAGGCAGGGATTTTTCAGTTATATGCGATTATGCACATACTCCTGATGCGATAGAAAATATACTCAGAAGCGTTAAGGAATATACAGAGGGAAGACTTGTATGCCTTTTCGGCTGCGGAGGAAACAGGGACAGTGCAAAGCGTCCGCTTATGGCAGCCGCTGCCGCAAAATATGCTGATAAACTTATAGTAACATCTGATAATCCGAGAAATGAAGACCCTGATGCGATAATTTCAGATATACTTGCAGGACTCAGTGAAAGTTCAGTTCCTTATGATGTTATAACAGACAGACGTGAAGCAATATATCATAGTCTTAAAACAGCTCAGAAAGGCGATGTTATAGTTCTTGCAGGAAAAGGACATGAGGATTATCAGATACTTGCCGGCAATGTTCATATTCATTTTGATGAACGTGAAGTAGTTGCAGAAGAACTTAAAAAACTTTGATATACGGCAGACTGTAATCTATTGAAAATACAGGATTCTGTAGGGGCGACCATTGGTCGCCCGCCGGATTATGGTTAAACCATAAATTTGATATTTGTTTTCTGTACGGAAAATCATTGGTTATCAGCATGAAATTCTGGTAACTGCAACGGGCGACCAATGGTCGCCCCTACAAAACAGATTTTCATATTATTCAATCCGAATTTCAGATGAACGGATTACAGAAAATAATTAAGATTTCAGGCGGTAGCTTGCCGCTTTGATTAGGAGAATTTATATGGAAAAAATGATGCTTTCCGAGATAGCAGAAGCTCTCGGCACAACAATCAAAAAAGAAGCTGAAATAACTTCAGTTTCAACCGATACAAGGGATATAAAGAAAGGCAGCGTATTTGTTGCAATAAAAGGTGACAGATTTGACGGTCATGATTTTGCGGCAAAAGCTGTTGAAAATGGTGCAGAGGCTGTTATTTCAGAAAGACAGATAAAGGACGTTGACTGTATCATAACTGAAAATACCAGAAAAGCATATCTTGAACTTGCAGGATATTACAGAAACAAATTCAGTCCGATACTTGTCGGAGTTACAGGAAGCGTCGGAAAAACTACCACAAAGGAAATGATATCGCTTGTACTGTCTGAAAAGTACAATACTCTTAAAACATCAGGAAATCTCAATAATGAGATAGGTCTGCCGAAAACTCTTTTCAATCTCACATCAGAACATCAGGCAGCAGTCATAGAAATGGGAATGTCTGATTTCGGAGAGATAGAAAGACTTTCAAGGACTGCACGTCCGACTATCGGAGTCATAACTAATATAGGCTTTTCGCATATAGAAAACCTCCATTCACAGCAGGGAATCTTACAGGCAAAGCTTGAAATATTAAGAGGTATGGACGGTTCAGCACCTTTGATTGTAAATGCAGATGATGTTTCACTTTATCCGCTTACATATCAGCTTGGAAGGGAAGTACTTTCATACGGCATAAAAAATCCTGATTCTGATTTCAGAGCCGTTGATATAAGAGAAGAAGATGACAGAGTATACTTCACAGTTCAGTACAGAGAGGGAAGTAAGGAAATAATGCTCCCATGCATAGGCAGACATAATATAATGAATGCACTTGCTTCATTCTGTATTGGAATAAAATGTGGTCTTACACCTGATGAAACAGCCTCTGCACTCAGCAGATACAAGGCCTGCGGATTAAGACAGAATATAGTTAAAAAGGGTCAGCAGACAGTTATTATTGACTGCTATAACGCAAGTCCGGATTCAATGAAAGCCTCACTTTCAGTTCTTTCACAGCTTAAAAATCCAAGAAAAACAGCTGTACTCGGAAGTATGCTGGAGCTTGGAAGTATGTCAAAAATGCTTCATGAAAAAGTTGCAGAATTTGCATATGAAACAAAGCCGGATAAAATTTTCTGCTATGGCGATGAATGCAGATTTACCGCTGAAAGAGCAGCAATGCTTGGTCTTGATGCTGAATATATCAATGATAAAAAACAGCTTGCAGAAGCACTTAAAAATTATCTTCAGCCTGATGATGCAGTTCTTTTCAAGGGCAGCAGAGGAATGAAGCTTGAAGAAGTCATAGATATGGTATACGGCAGTCAGGAGGCGTAATTAATGACATTATGGTTAAGGATAGCAGTGCCTTTGCTGGCATTTGCGATATCAGCGATATTCGGGAGATGGCTTGTGCCGTTCATGCATAAAATAAGTTTCGGCCAGCCTATCAAGACGGTAAACGGCCCTTCATGGCACGCAAACAAACAGGGGACTCCTATAATGGGCGGACTTATGTTCATGCTCGGAGCAATAGTTTCATGTCTGCTCGGATATACTGTATACAGGGGAACAACTCTTGATGTAACAGCGGCTGAAACATCACAGAATTCGTGGAGGCTTGCAATATGCATACTTTATTCGCTGTCATTCAGTGCAATAGGCTTTGCAGATGACTATACAAAGGCAGTAAAAAAACAGAATCTCGGACTTACCGCAAAGCAGAAAATGCTTTTTCAGGCGATATTTTCGGCATTGTTTCTGTTTGGAATGCATATGACAGGAGATAAATCCACAACAATAAATTTTATATTCGCTGAAGTTGATTTTGGCATATTATACTATCCGATAATGATACTTTTCATGATATACCTTACCAACGCAGTAAATCTCACAGACGGAGTAGACGGTTTATGCGGTTCTGTAACGGTTGTATCAATGCTTGCATTTACAATGTGTGCCTCATTTATGGGAATGGCTGAAATATCTCTTTATTCAATAGCAATAGCAGGAGGCTGTCTTGGATTTCTCTGCTGGAATCTCCACCCTGCAAAATGCTTTATGGGAGATACAGGTTCAATGTTCCTCGGAGCAGCATTTGTGGCAGTAGGAATGGCAATGCATCAGCATCTGCTTATGGTCATAATCGGAATAGTATATGTATGTGAAGCATTGTCAGTGGTTATACAGGTAACATATTTCAAGATAACAGCAAGAATCCACTATAAAAAGACCGGTGAAAAGGGAAAAGGCAAGAGAATTTTCAAAATGTCCCCGATACATCACCACTTTGAAATGAGCGGTTTCAGCGAATATAAAATAGTAATAAGCTTTTCGGCAGTTGGAGCAATAGCCGGAATACTCGCAACCATGGCGTTAAAGAGCGTTCTTTGATAAGGAGGAGCGAATTTGACTGAAAGCAGAATAAAAAATCTTTTCAGTGTGGAACGCAGAGCAAAAAGAAAAAACAAACTCGGAAGTATAGACCTTACATTCTTTTTTCTTGTAATGACTCTGCTTGTAATAGGCATAGTAATGATGTTTTCAGCCAGCTATGCATGGGCGGTAAGCAAGAATCTTCCTGGAACTTACTATGCGATAAAACAGATGCAGTCGGCGGCAATAGGCGTTGTTGCAATGATAATTCTTACATTCTGGGATTATCACTGGTTTCAGAACAAGATATTTGCATACGGACTATATATTGTGTCGCTGATACTTCTGTGTCTTGTATTTCTGTTTGAGCCTTCAAACGGAGCACAGAGATGGATATGGATAGGAAATTTCAGTTTCCAGCCGTCAGAGATAATGAAATTTGCAGTAACAATACTTTTTGCATATCTGATATCAATTCATTATGACAGAATGGGAACATTCAGATACGGAATACTGCCGTATCTTGCACTTCTTGGAATAGTGGCAGTTCTTATGCTCAAACAGCCTCATCTTTCAGGAACACTTCTTATCTGTACGATAGGACTTACACTGATATTTGTAGGCGGAGCAAAAATAAAGCATTTTGCGGCAATGATAGGTGCAGGAGCAGCCGCAATAGCCGGATTTGTCGTATTCAAGACGGTAACCGGAGAGCTGAATTATTTTTCAGTAAGATTTCAGTCATGGCTTGACCCGTTTGCAGATGTAAATGACAAGACATGGCAGACCTGTCAGTCGCTTATAGCGATAGGTTCAGGAGGAATGTTCGGACTCGGACTCGGTGAATCAAGACAGAAATATCTCTATCTTCCTGAAACAAAAAATGACTTTGTATTTGCAATAGTATGCGAGGAACTTGGATTTGTCGGAGCAATAACAGTAATACTTCTGTTTGCAATGCTTGTATTCAGGGGACTTTATATAGCATCAAAAGCACCTGACAAATTCGGTATGCTTGTAGCAATAGGACTTACTGTTCAGGTGGGGATACAGGCACTCCTCAATATAGCCGTAGTAAGCAATTTTATTCCTAATACAGGAATAAGCCTTCCGTTTTTCAGCTATGGAGGAACATCACTTGTAATGCTTCTGGCACAGATGGGAATAGTCCTTAATATATCAAGGCATTCTGTAATAGAAAAATGATTGGAGAATTTTCAGTATGAGAGTACTTATAGCCGGAGGAGGCACTGGCGGTCATATCAATCCCGCACTTGCAATAGCTTCAATAATAAAGGAACATGAACCGGATTCACAGTTTCTGTTTGCAGGAACACCATTCGGAATGGAAGCAAGGCTTGTACCGCAGGAGGGATATGACTTTGCACCGATAAAAGTAAAGGGTTTCCAGAGAAAACTGACTCTTAAAAATATAGGAAGAAATATAAAGGCAGCTGCATATCTCACAACTGCCGGAACAAGAGCCAGACATATAATCAGCGATTTCAGACCTGATATAGCAATAGGAACAGGAGGCTATGTAAGCGGCCCTGTTATACAGAAAGCGGCTGAAATGGGAATACCCTCAGCGATACATGAACAGAATGCATATCCGGGAGTAACAAACAAGATACTTGCAAAAAAGGTAAACAAGGTTATGCTTACCGTTGAGGACGCACTGAAATATTTCAGTGAAGGCATTGACTATACGGTTACAGGTCTGCCTGTCAGAGCCGGTATGCTCAGCAAATCAAAAGCTGAAGCAAGGAAAGAACTCGGATTTGATGACAGTATGTGTATACTTTCATTCGGCGGAAGCCTCGGAGCAGGCTGTATAAATGAAACAATGCAGCAGCTTATAAAATGGCATACATCAAATGGTCTTAAAATCAATCATATACATGGATACGGAGGAATGGGAAAGGAAACATTCCCGAAATTCCTTGCTGAAAATAAAATTCCGGCAAAAAGCAGCAGACTCAGGGTAACAGAATATATAAATGATATGGATACCTGTCTTGCGGCGGCAGATATAGTAATATGCCGTTCAGGAGCATCAACTCTTGCAGAACTTGAGGCTGTCGGCAGAGGTTCAATACTTATACCGTCACCGGTAGTTGCAGGAAATCATCAGTTTCATAATGCAAATGTACTCGGAAAAGGCGGTGCAGCTGTGGTTATTGAACAGAAAGATGTCACATCTGAAAAGATAATTGAAAAGATAAAATATTTCTATGAAAATCAGGACGAGCTTAAAAAAATGTCATTGAATGCTAAAAAGCTGTATATAAGCGATACCCCTGAAAGAATATGGGGTGTTATCAAGAGTCTTTAAAAATAATGGGATTTTCCTTAATCCTGTAGGGGCGAACTGTGTTCGCCCGCTCGGTTTACAGTATGTCCCAACGGGCGAACACAGTTCGCCCCTACACAGGTTAATTAAAATTGGTTTGATGATTAAAAACAATGGATTTTCCTTAATTCTGTAGGGGCGACCATTGGTCGCCCGCCGGATTATGGTTAAACAATAGGTTCGATATTTGTTTTCTGTATGGAAAATCATTGGTCAATCAATAAACCATAACGGGCGAACACAGTTCGCCCCTACACAGGATAATTAACGTTGGTTTGATGATTAAAAATAATGGAATTTCTTTTAATCCGTTTGGTTTACAGCATGCCCAAACGGGCGACCAATGGTCGCCCCTACACAGACAATCCATCGAATTGGCGTTAATTAAAATTGCAGGCATAAGCTTGCTGCAAATTTTCACATAAAATGCTCTGAAGCATAAAATATCATTATAAATGATATGCAAAAGGGCGGTGTCAATATGCAGAAGCTTATAATAAAGGGAGGCAGAAAACTCAGCGGAGAAACAGACCTTCAGGGAGCTAAAAACAGTTCTTTGCCGATACTTGCGGCTGCGGTGCTTGCAGACGGAGTTTCAGTTATAAAAAACTGTCCGGTGCTGAGTGATATATATTCAGCCTGCCGTATACTGACATATCTCGGCTGTCAGTGCGATTTCAGGGATAATACCGTTTCTGTTCAGAGTACGGAATACAGCAGCTGCATAATATCTGATGAGCTTATGCGTGAAATGCGTTCATCAGTGATATTTTTAGGAGCGGTACTCGGGCGTTTCGGTGAATGCAGACTTTCATTTCCCGGCGGCTGTGAGCTGGGGCCAAGACCAATAGATATGCATCTTGCAGCACTCAGAAAAATGGGCGTGACAATCTGCGAAAAATATGGTATGATTGAATGCAGAGCAGAAAAAGGTCTTAAAGGAGCAAAAATAACTCTCCAGTTTCCGTCAGTCGGAGCTACTGAAAATATAATGCTTGCAGGAGTTCTTGCAGACGGTGAAACAGAAATACGCAATGCAGGCAGAGAACCTGAAATTGCTGACCTTGCACAGTATCTCAACAAATGCGGTGCAAAAATAAAAGGTGCAGGAGAAAGCACTGTTTTCATTGAAGGAGTGAAATCCTTAAAAGGCTGTGAATATGAAGTAATGCCCGACAGAATTGCAGCCGCAACATATATCGGTGCAGCCGCTGCAACAGGCGGAGAAATCAAAATCAATAAAATAAGATACTGCGATGTGGATTCATTCACAAATCTTTTTGAACAGATGGGCTGCCGGATATATTCATACAAGGATATGATGTATATAAAAGCTCCGCCTGTTATAAATGCAGTAAGATATATAAGAACAATGCCGTATCCGGGATTTCCGACAGATGCACAGGCAATACTTATGGCTGTGCTTTGCAAATCAGAAGGAACAAGTATATTTGAGGAAAATATATTTGAAAGCCGGTATAAACACGTTGACGGTCTGCTGAGAATGGGTGCTGATATAAAAGTATCAGGAAAAACAGCAGTCGTTGAAGGAAGAAAAAAACTTTATGGAGCAAAAGTCACAGCTACGGATTTAAGAGGCGGTGCGGCTCTTGCAGTAGCGGGACTTTCAGCAGAAGGAACTACTGAAATAAGCGATATAAAACATATTGACAGAGGATATGAGTCAATAGAGAATGTACTGTCTGCTCTTGGAGCGGAAATAAAAAGAACCGGCTGAGTTTTGAGGTGCAGAAAAAATGAAAGATGTTGTAAAGACAGATATAAACAGAACAAGAAACAGCAAACGAAACAGAAGAAGACAGCGGAATAATTCAGTATATTATCTGCTTGTGATACTGCTTGTTATCGGCGTTGGAGTGACGCTTTCAACAACTTTGCTGTTCAATATTTCTGATATAAAGGTGGTAGGGCAGTCACAGTACAGGGAAGACCAGATAAAAGAAGCCTGCGGAGTAAAAGTCGGGGATAATCTTGTGAAAACAGATGTAAATCTTGTGCGTGACAATATAATAAGCAGCCTTATGTATATTGATGAGGCAAGAGTTAAAAAACAGTTTCCTGATAATCTGATAATAGAAGTAAAGCCAAGTATTCCGACTGCTATGATAGAATACAATGGAACATATCTGCTTATAAGCGAAAACGGAAAAATCCTTGAAAAGTTTTCAGAACCATCAGGAAAAGTTCCTGTAATAAAAGGATATTCACCGGAAACAGATATAATTACTACAACTATATACAGTGCAGATGAACAGAAGGATAAAATACTTAAAAATATATGTCAGCTGATAACAGACCAGAACCTTTACAGCATGATAGATTTTGATATAAGCGATATATATGCAATATCAGCAAATTATCAGAACCGTATATCAATAAGACTCGGAAATTCATCAGAACTTGACTATAAACTCAATTATGCAATGCAGATACTCACAGAACAGCTCCCTTCAAATAAGGACGGATACCTTATATTCAGGGCAAATAATCAGTATCAGTATGTTTCACAGGCTGATATGGATAAACATATCGAGGAAATAGCGGAAGCCTCCGGAATAACTCTCCAGACAGAAGCAGAAATCCCCGCCGCAACCGGAATTACAACAGAGGAAAATACCATAACAGAATAAAATAAATGATTATGGATAAAATATTTGCATTTAATACTATTATGTCGGTGAATGCTTAAAAAATTGCAGTTTTTTTATTATATAGGCTTGAAATTAAATCAGATGTATGATAATATATTATTATGTATTTCAGAGATATCAATCTATAAGAGGATTAATATAAATTTAGGAGGAGTTTAAATGACAGGCTTTGTTTTTGAAAATGATGCGTTTGACCCAGAGGTAAATATCAAAGTCATCGGTGTAGGTGGCGGCGGCGGAAACGCTCTTAATTGTATGGTAGAATCGTCAGATGTAAATGACATTGAATACATAAGCATAAATACTGATGCAATGGCTTTGAGAAATTCAAAGGCTTCATCAAAAATACAGATAGGTGCAAAGCTTACAAAGGGCAGAGGAGCAGGAAACCGGCCGGAAGTCGGTGAACGCTCAGCCGAGGAAAATAAAGATGAAATAGCAACAGCTATAAAAGATGCCGATATGATATTCATAACCGCAGGTATGGGCGGCGGTACAGGTACAGGTGCTGCTCCGGTTGTCGCTCAGGTAGCAAAGGAAATGGATATCCTTACAGTTGCAGTAGTAACAAAGCCTTTCCTCTTTGAAAGAGAAGCCAAGATGAAACAGGCTGAAAAAGGTATTGAAGAACTTAAAAAATATGTTGATTCACTGATAGTTATACCTAATGAAAAACTGCTTGTCGGACTCGATAAGCCTCTTACAATGAGAGAATCTTTCGCTCTTGCAGACGGTATCCTCAAAACAGGAGTAAAAAGCATTGCAGACCTGATTGTTGAAGAAGGATTTATAAACCTTGACTTTGCAGATGTAAGCACAATAATGAGAGGTGCAGGCTATGCACATATGGCTATAGGTCACGGTGCAGGCAAGGATAAGGCTACAGAAGCCGCAAAGGCAGTTATCTCAAGTCCTCTGCTTGAAACATCAATCGCAGGTGCAACACGTCTGCTTATCAATATCACAATGTCAGAAGATGTGCTTTCATCTGATGTTGATACAGCTACAAAGATGATAACAGATTCAGCTGCCCCTGATGTTGAATGTATCTTCGGTACAGCATTCAAGGAAGATATGCAGGACGAAATGATAATAACAGTTATAGCTGCCGGATTCGGAGGAACTGACAGTATAGTCAAGGTAGACAACGGAAAACTCGTTGACATATTCGTTGACGGCAAGGACAGACAGCAGCAGAAACAGACAAAGGTTGACCCGAGAAATGTTCCGCCTGTTCCTGTAATGAAAAGACCTGAACCTGTAGTTCAGCAGCAGCCTGAACCAGAACCTCAGCCACAGCCGGTTCCGGTAAGGGAAGAACCTAAGGCAGCTGTTTCACAGCCTCAGCCTTCAAGAAGGCCAGGTTCAGACCCCGACCTTGATGAGATTTTCAGAATACTTGACAATAACAGATAACTTTGATAGAGCAGGCTGTTTTTTACAGTCTGCTTTTTTTATTTGCGTTATTTAATGCAAATTCGATGGATTATTTCTGTAGGGGCGACCATCGGTCGCCCGCCTGAAATTAACGCAAATTCGATGAATGTTATTTGTAGGGGCGAACTGTGTTCGCCCGCTCGGTTTACAGTATGCCCCTACAAATAATAACCATCAAAATGGCGTTAAATAATGAAATTTTAATATGTGTTAATTTTTTTTAAAAAACTATTGACAATATATATATATATATGATATACTAATTATGTAAATAAGTGAAAAACATATTAAAATCAAATTATGCAAACAAAACGAATATCAGTTAATCAGGAGGCAATTATATATGAAAAGCAAACTTATAATAATTTCAGTTCTTGCTGTATGTATATGTTCAGGCGGTTTTCTGACAGCCGGAATGATGAAGGACAGTGAACCGGTAAACGCTGATAATATCGAATCAGAAGCAGTTGTTACATCAGCTGAAATTCAGAAAGATAATATCAAATCAGCTGTTACAACTGCTGAAATTCAGAAAAATGAAGATATAAGCATCAAAACAATTGACAAGACATATGTACTTGACCATATGCTTAATTCAATTGATTATTTTGATACTGCTGACGGAGAATTTGTAACAAATCTTTTTGAAACTGCTCAGGAAACAGATGTTATTTTTTCTGTAAATGTTTCTGACAGCAATAATTTTGCATACGAAAAATGTACAAGCGATGAAATTTCAACAGAAACATTCTTTGCTGACGGAGTAATAAATGATTATGATAATATAAATAAAATTCATTCCGCTTCATCAGCCGGAATAAGCAACAGCCTTAGTATGCCGGCATCTGCCCGCATCAGCAAGAATGAAGCAGGGGAAAATGTTTACTATTACCGTGATAATAAAATGAACCTCGGCTGTACTTCACAGTGTCTTATGTCACAGGAACTTACATTCGGCTGCCTTGCTGATGAATCACTCTGGGAAATCTCAGGAGAAGAAAAATATCTCGGATATGACTGCATTGTTATAGATGGTACAGCCGCTGAAAACTATGGAAACAAGCTTGGAATGGAAAAATTCAAATTCCTTGTTGAGAAAAATACAGGAATAGTAATGAACTTTGAAGGCTATGATTCAGAAGGCAATATTGCGATATACAGTACCGTTAAAAATATTTCAATTGATGATGAAATGAGTTTTTCAAAATCACAGCTTGAAGCAAAATTCAACAGTGACGAATATGCAGAATATTAATTTAACACAAATTCATTTTATAGGGGCGACCATTGGTCGCCTCTTTTGTTTTTACCGGAAATTCAGGCAGACGACCCGTTAAGGTAAAATTTCTGATAAGTATTTTTAAAATTTATTGTATTGAGGTGATTTTTTTGTTATAATAATTTTAGCATTAAAAAATGGCGGGGCTTTTAACTGCTAAAATAAAATTATAAAAAGTTATAATATTGCTGTTGACTTTTATAAAATAAAGGAACTTACAAAAATGATTAAAACACTCAAAGTAATGCTCTGTCCTGACAACAAGCAAAGAACTAAACTGTTTGAATGTGCAGGAACAGCAAGGTTTGCATATAACTGGGCATTAAATTATCAGCAGATGAATTATGATATAGGTAATGACTTTTTATCTGATTGCGATTTACGGAAAACATTTACCAAATTAAAGCAAAAAGACAAATTTAAATGGATAAATGATTATAGCAATAACATTACGAAACAAGCTATAAAAGATGCCTGTAATTCATATAAAAACTTTTTTAAAGGACTTACGAAATATCCTAAATTTAAAAGTAAAAGAAAATCCAAACCAAGTTTTTATGCAGATACTTGTAAAATTCAATTTACAGATACACACATTAAACTTGAAAAAATAGCTGACAGCACAAGAAAAAACCGTGCAAAAGCTAATTGGATAAGACTTGCAGAACATAGCAGAATACCTTTGAATTGTAAGTATTATAATCCACGGGTAACATTTGATGGTTTGAACTGGTGGATTTCAGTAGGAATAGAATGTTCAGCAAATTCAGAAAAGCCATTAAATGATGGAATAGGCATTGATATAGGTATAAAAGACCTTGCAGTATGTTCAGATAAAAATACCTATAAAAATATTAATAAGACCGAAAAAGTCAGAAAACTAAAGAAGAAAAAGCGTAGGTTACAGCGTAAAATATCAAGAAAATATAATAAAAACAGAAAGGGGGTACGTTACTGTAAAACTAAAAATATCTTAAAAAGCGAAGAACAGCTTTTGAAGATAAATCATCGATTAACGAATATTCGTCATAACTATTTACATCATGTAACATCTGAAATTATAAGCCGAAAACCAAAGTTTATAGTTTTGGAAGATTTGAATGTAAAGGCAATGATGAAGAATAAACACTTAGCCGGAGCTATACAGGAACAATGCTTTTATGAATTTTACAGACAGATACAGTATAGATGTAATTGGAATAATATTAAGTTTATAACAGCAGACAGATATTATCCGTCAAGTAAGATGTGTTCCTGTTGCGGCAATATCAAAAAAGATTTGAAACTGAAAGACAGAACATATATTTGTGCTGAATGTGGTAACATAACAGACAGAGATTATCAGGCAAGTGTGAATTTAA
>ERZ808240.1988-NODE-1988-length-23692-cov-4.839108_pt1 | contig 23692 bp, 21 predicted proteins | sample MGYA00521084_ERZ808240 | MGnify/ENA primary metagenome ERZ808240 (study PRJEB31516, sample SAMN03275571) | gut metagenome | biome: mammalia-associated habitat; material: feces | host: Papio cynocephalus | place: Kenya | collected 2012-08-06 ... | reverse complement strand
TATATAAGTGATAATACTGTTGCATATACTACTGCGATAGCAGAACCTTCTGTTGCTGTAAAGATACCTCCAAGGATACCTCCGATTACGATTACGATAAGTAAAAGGCTTGGGATTGCCTGCCAGAATGTCTTAAGAGCTACTTTAAGTGGAACTCTTGATTCTGCCTGATAACCACGCTTCTTAGCCATAATACCTGCAAGCACCATAACTGCACCACCCCAGAGAATACCTGGAATATAACCTGCCATAAAAAGTGCTGCGATTGAAACACTACCTGCAACGCTTGAGTAAACAATCATTGTGTTACTAGGTGGGATAAGCATACCTACTGGAGCAGATGCTACGTTAACTGCTGTACTGTAGTTCTTATCATATCCTTCTTTTTCCTCAAGTGGTCCGATTGTACCACCCATAGCTGCAGCTGCTGCTGCACCTGAACCTGATATAGCTCCGAATAACATATTAGCTACTACGTTTGACTGTGCAAGAGCACCAGGCATACGTCCACTAATTACCTTTGCACAGTTTACAAGTCTCTGTGCGATACCACCATTATTCATTATATTACCTGCAAGAATGAAGAATGGAATGGCTATAAGTGAAAACGAGTTAGAACCCGCGAATATTCTCTGTGCTGATGTTGCAAATGAAACATCGGCTGGAATCATACATATCATTGAAACTGCTGATGACATACCTATGGCTACACCGATTGGAGCACCTATAACAAGCAGTACTACCAGTATTGTAACCATTACTAAAGCTACCTGTAATGCTATACTCATATTTACCTCCTATTCTGCCTCTTTCTTAAGCTCAAGGGTGATATTATATATACTATAGAATATGATAATCACGCCACATATTGGAATTATTGAATATATAATACCTGTTGGAATGTGTAAGATTGAATCGTACTGTACGAAGTTCATATGTGTGATTCTAAAACCACCAAATACCATTACAAGTCCTGCAAATGCTATTGTTACACACTCAATTATAATGTTTACTACTGTCTTGGCTTTTCCTGGAAGCTTATCCTTTAAAACCGCTATATTAATATGTTCTCTCTGACCAAACATATAAGTTGCAGATATAATTATTAACCATACAAATGAATATCTTGTAAGAATCTCTGTTACACTGCTAGGCGCAGAGAAGATATATCTTGCAATTACCTGGTAAGTTACCATGAGTACCATCATGATAAATATGAATACGCTTGCATACGAAGTTATCTTATCTAGTATATTCTTAACTGTCTTCATATAAGTACACCTCCTCATTAATCCTCGTCACGTAGAGCTTCTACCTTATTATATATATCCTTTGTTACATCTGACTGGTTAGCGATACTGTCAAGTAATGGCTGACATTTTTCCCTGAACTCGTTAGTATCTGGATATACAAAGATTGCTCCATGGGCTTCTGCTTCTTCCTTACCTTTTTCAACAGCTTCCTTAAATGTGTCAAACTCATATTCTGTTGACTCCATTACAAGCTTGTCAAATATTTCTCTGTCTTCTGCTGACATACTGTCAAGGAAGTTAGTACTTGCTACTACTACGTCTGGATGTACGATGTGTCTTGTATATGAATAATACTTAGCCACTTCATAATGCTTGAAATCTGAGTATACAAGCTCACTGTTTTCTCCGGCATCTATAACACCCTGCTGAAGTGCTGTATATACCTCTGACTGAGACATTGCTGTACCTGTACCACCCATATACTTAACCATGTTAAGATATGTAGTACTATCATTAACTCTGACAATCATACCCTTAAGATCATCTGCTGAGTTGATAGGCTTAGCTGCATATATGTTTCTCTCACCAGCTGTATATATTGTAAGAACCTCGAAATTATACTTTCTTGTTGACTTAAAAAGATCTGTAAATACACCGTTTTCTGTTGCTCTTCTTAAATGATCCATGTCCTTATAAAGATAAGGAGCACCTACGATAGCGAAGTTAGAATCATATCCTTCTGGAACTGAACAGGGAACGATAGCCATATCAAGAGCACCTGTTCTTATGAACTCTGCCATTGAACCCTGCTCACCAAGTACGCCATTGGCATATATAGTCATCTTGTATCTTCCATTAGTTGCTTTTTCGAACTTTTCACCAAGTTCCTTCATCGCCTTATACTGAGGATGATTCTCATTCTGGTTAAATGCTACTCTTATGATCTTTACTTCCTGACCGTCTGCACTGCTAGTTGAACATCCCGTAAGTGTAAGACTGGCCAGCATTGTTACGCATAATATTAATGCTATTAGTTTCTTACCCATAAATTCCTCCATATCTGATGCATACACTGTCAGTCATAAACCCTGCTAAACAGCTGACAGCTTATATCTGCGCATCTATTTGATTACTTTAAAAGATCTACGCTTACCTTAACTACAACTTTTCTTACTTCCATAGGTTCTCCATCTGCAACCTGTGGTCTATGTACATCTGTTGGGAAGAATACACAGAAACATCCTGGTGTTGATGTGATAAATCCTTCATTCTCAACCTTCTTATAGAATATAAGATCTCTTTCATCGAATCTTTCATCTACTTCATAATTTCCTGTATCTGGTGTGAAACCTAACTTTTCTCTTCCTGTTACAAGGAACTGTACATCTAAGTACTTCTCATGAACCTCTGGTTTTCTATCCTTTAATGGTTCTGTCTTAGCATCGAATACCTGTGCATATAACTGCTTTCCTTCTATTTCATATACACCTGTTTCCATTTTAGTAAAGTCATTGCTCTTTAAGTATTCAATAGCTCTCTGTACTGCCTTTGGATAATTAGAATAATCATCCTTTGTGTGAATTGATGAAAATATCATTTCGTTGCTCCTTTCTGCCTGCATCACGTTTACAGACATTCCTTATTTTATTTTTGTTTTCTACAAACATTTATTATAAAAATGCATATAATAACATTTTATCTTCATGTTTAATCTTACTGCACATTATTTCTGCTCTTATCTTCCATGGCATGAACCATGTTAACAATCATCTTGTGTGAAGGAACTGGAATGCCAAGCCTGTCTCCTGCCTTCACAACTGCACCACTTATTGTATTAACCTCTGTAAGTCTGCCAGCCTTTAAGTCTGCATATATAGATGTTCTTCCTTCTGGTGAGTTGATTGAAGTATTTCTTACACGCTCAATCATTTCATCCTCATCAAACTCAAGTCCCATGGCTTTAGCTACCTGCATTGCTTCTTTTATAAGTGTAACTGTCATATTCCATGCATATTCATCTTCTGCGATGAATCCAATAGGTACCTGAAGTACTCCTGTTAATGCACTAAGTGAGACATTCGTAAATAGCTTATCCCATATAAGCTGCTGTATGTTACTGTAAATGTGTGTATCAAAACCACATCCGTCAAGACAGACCTTTACTTTATCAAGCATCTTGTTCTTATCTTCTACAAGCATACCTATATTAGTTTTTCCTTTGCCACCTCTTCTTACATATCCGTTATCAAGAATAGCTCCGTTATCCTCTGTTGTTCCTATAATAATTCTTTCCTTTGGAACAAATTCTTCGATGATATCTTCATGCCCTGCACCATTCTGTAGTGTCATTACATAAGTGTTATCACCTATTATTGCTTTATTTTCCATAAGTGCAGCTCTTGAATATAACGCTTTAACGAATATAATAACAAGATCAACTTCACCTACTCCTTCGCTACTAAGTAATGCCTTTGGATGATATAAAACATCTTTATCATTCTCATATAACTTTAATCCATCTGCACTAATCTTCTCAACAAGTTCTTTCTTCTTATCTATCATGTAAACATCGTTATTCATTGAAAGATGTCCACCATATATAGAACCCATAGCACCTGCTCCAAGTACCGCTATCTTCATAGTAATCCTCCATTCTTAATCTGTCTTTAATATATAATCATTAACCCATATAATTCTTTCGCTGATTCATTTAATTCTTTTAACACCAGCTGCATTTATATGTTGTTATATTCATTGTTGTTTATTATTCTCTGCAGTTGATAATCTGTTGATTTGATTATGTATACAGCTGATTATCAACTGCAGAACTTATTATTTATTTTATTTAAGGTGGTAACTTTGTTAAATATTAAATATATGAACCATATCTGTTGTTAACATCTTATGGTTACTAACATACCGTTGTTAATATTGTTACTATATTGTTATTATCTTTTAAACTCTGCAAGTCCTTCGATTGCATATGCTCTTATAGGGCATGAATCTAATCCGTAGATTGGAAGTGGTGAGTATGACATGAAGAATGTATCCTGTGTAAGCTTATCAAGATTCTTTAATACTTCAAGGAATACAATGTTTTCTGCCATACAGATGTCATGGAAAGGCTTAACATCTTCGTTGCAGTTTTCGATTGAAACACCATCACCAAAACCTACACACTTAATCTTGTGGTCTACACACCACTGTGCTGTCTCACCATTAACTAATAATCTCTGATCCTTATCTGTGTTAGTATCTGGTGTGAATGGAGCAAGCTTGTAAGAAGAATCTAAGATAAGAATATCGCCTTCCTTTACCCAGCCTTCTGTTGCCTTGTCAAGGTCTGCCGCACTGATGTGCTTTCTATGAGGAAGTGTATCCTTGAAGTCAACATATATTGCTCTTCCCATAAATGTTGTAAGTGGAAGTTCAGCAACTGATGGCCAGTTATCATCATGATGATAAGGACACTCACAATGTGTTCCAAGGTGGCTTGTAAGATCCATAGCTGTGTGGAAATCTGGAATAGGACCGCCTGTGTTATATCTGATGAGATGACATCTTCTTGTCTCTGTCTTAGGGTCCAATGGTTTTGTAAGATCGATTACCTTTAATCCGTTTCCTAAATCAAATGTTGTGTTCATAATGTGTTTCCTCCTTAAAATGTTTGTTAATTGTTATTAGTTTACACCCGACTGGATTGTTGATTATGATTACCAGTCTTTGTTTGGTTAGTTTGTTGTTTAGCTTTATTTAGCTTTGTTAACTTTTTGTCTTTCCTTTCGACACTTGCAGTATACCAGTATACCGGTATATAATCAATTATCAAAATTCTATAAAGTTATTTGTATTTTTTTATGCATTTTTAACAAAATCGCGTTGCTATTAAGATACTTTATATAAATTGTAATATGGATTTTTATGTAAGTTTGATAAATAAACATCAATGATACTCCAGGATTAAATCACTGAATAAAGACATAAAATAAATTCAAAAATATAGATGATTGACGATAAATTCATAAAAAATATAATAAAATAATGTCATAGAATAAACTCAGTAAACAAATTCAGAAAATTAAAGCCAGGATCATATGACTAAAAATGCTGACACTTTTTTGACACTTTATTTTATATGGTGTAATATATGATATTGCTTTTATTTTATATATAATATTATCATTTTTTATTTTTGACCATATTGATAGTTTTGTATACTAAAGTCATAATTTAATTAGTTTGAAACTGACTTTTTTGACCATTTTGGCTATTGTTATTATTCAGGTCATAAAATCTAATAACTAATTCCAAATATAATACAAGCAAAATAATAAAGATAAATAATGGAGATACAATATTTATGAACACCTCTACCTCATACTGGCTGAAAAAAGGCATACACAATGGTATGCCAATAGCCCTTGGTTATCTTGCTGTATCCTTCACTCTTGGTATAGCTGCCAAGAATGCCGGATTAACAGCACTACAGGCTGCTCTGGCAAGTATAACCTGCCACGCATCTGCTGGAGAATTCGCCGGATTCACGCTTATAGCCGCACTCGCCACATATACAGAGATTGCTGTCATGGAGCTTATCATCAATGCACGATACTTTCTTATGTCATGTGCGTTAAGCCAGAAGCTTGACAACAAAATGCCTTTCTTTCACAGACTTATCATGGGGCTTTTTGTTACAGATGAAATCTTTGGATTGTGCGTATCTGTTCCTGAAAAACTCAACCCGGCTTATATGTATGGCATGGTGCTTGTTGCCTCCCCTGCATGGGTGCTTGGTACTTACTTCGGAGTTCTTTTTGGAAACATACTTCCTGCAAGCATTGTAAGCGCACTGAGTGTCGGACTATATGGAATGTTTATTGCCATAATCATTCCACCCGCAAGAAAGAACAGAGTGGTAGCCGCTGTTGTTGCTATATCCATGATTATAAGCTGCATATTCTCTTATGCACCTGTTGTAAGTTCAATATCATCTGGAACACGCATTATTATTCTTACTGTAGTTATCTCGCTTGCAGCTGCTGTCCTGTTTCCTGTTAAAGAAAACGACAATAAAGCTTAATTATCACATAAAATCAAAGGAGCTAATAATAAATGCTTTCGCACAATACTTATATATACATACTTATAATGGCGGTTGTGACATACCTTATACGTACATTGCCACTTACACTTATCAGAAAAGAAATCAAAAATACTACCATAAAATCATTTCTGTATTATGTACCCTATGTAACACTTGCAGTCATGACATTTCCTGCCATACTTGAATCTACAAACAGTGTTATATCTGCGGCTATCGCTTTTGTAATAGCTATTGTACTTGCCTGGATAGGCAAAAGTCTTTTTCAGGTTGCTATGTTTAGCTGTGCTGCTGTATTCATAGTTGAACTTGTTATGAGATTTATTGCCGGTTAATCGTATGATGTTGTGCTCTAAATCACACATATATGTTAGACACAAATCCCAATATTTAAATATTGCTTTTAAAATAAAAAAAGCCCCGCTATAGCATTATCATCTATAGTGGGGTTTAATAACTTCACAGAACTTTAAGTCAACATATGTCAGGGTTTATATTTTGGAGTGTTCTGTATTATGGGCAAATCTTCTGATAAGCCTTGAAGTTATCAGCATATTAGTACGATATTATCATCTTTTATCATATAAGATAAGCGCAATCATCTCAACAGGTTCATTACCTATTGCTTCTATTCCATGACCCTCTCCTGAACCTGTAAATGTCACATCTCCGGCTGTCACAGTCTTCATAACACCATTATCATTATATCTGGCTGTTCCACTTAATATATAATAAGTTTCTGACTCGCCATTATGAATATGATATCCTATGGCAGAACCAGGATACACAGTTGTATGCCCAAATACTCTTCCAGCCTTGTACATCTCATCCTCGCCATTAAGAAGACTTCTTACAAGTATTTCTCCGGTTCCATTGAAAGGACTTGGTTTTTTATCGTATATTTTATCATCTCTTTTACGAACCATATATATCTCCTTATCCGTCAGGGTGAAACTATATTTAATATATTATACATAGATAATATTATATACAATATTCACCCTGACACTACTTTGACTTGTTAATATACTATTTTTATATGATGTAAATGTCAAAAGTATAAAAAGTTGTTTCTGCTTGCAGAAAAAGACTTTTGACACTCATATCTTTATATTAGCACATTACTTATTATACTTCTTAGCCATATCATTGAATTCTTCTTCAATTCCAATATAGTAATTAAGTCCCATATCTATCCACTTTGGCATCTCTTCTTTTGGCATTCCACCCATATCATGCTCATCGTGGAATACAGTGTTACGGTCTTTTAATGTTTCCTTGCCATATACATACATACCAAACATAGAGGCTTTCTCGAATACATGACATGTTACGAAGTTAAATCCATAAGGAATAACATCATCAAGATTAATATCAGCCTTTCCATTCTTACTCATAACGTCAGGCCACATCTTCCAGCCCTTGACTTCCTTACTTACCTTTTCGGCTTCCTCGATAGTCTTAAGCCCAATAATAAGTGTCATAACATCAACACCCATATCCTTTGCCATAGCCTCAGCTGCCTTACATCTTTCAATAGCCTCATCTATGCCATATTCAAGCTTACACTCTGTACGTGCTATTACTAAGAAATCTGTTCCCTTTGCGGCTTCAAGACTGGCAGCAACTTTTGCGAGCCATTTTTCTCTTGGCACAACCTCATGCTTGATATCTCCATCCTTGTAACCATTCATCATTGCAAATCCCCATCTGTTCCATCCTCTGATACCTGTTGTATCATCGATTGTACAGCCCTTTGCTCCTGCATTTATAAGTCTCTTTATAAGTCTGTATGTAGTAAGGGGCGTATCACCGAATCCATCATCTGCATCTACTATAAGTGGAAGTGAAGAATAATTACATATTCTTTCTGTTGATTGTACAAGATCATCAGCTGTTATAAGTCCAATATCAGGAAGTCCTGCCACACTTTCTGCAAGCTGTCCTCCACTTAACATAAGTGCTTTAAACCCTGTTAATTCTGCTGCTCTTGCTGTTCTGCAATCCCATACGCAAGGTGCAAATATCTGCTCTTTCTTTACTAATTCCTTAAATGATGGTGTTTCTTTCTTAATATACTCTGCTTTCATAATTCTTTATTCCTTTCTCATAATAATATTTATTTACCAGCAAGCAATAATCAAATGTCATAATGTCTACAACAAATGTAAACTAAATACAAACATTCTCATAACTTCTTAAAACTGTTTATAAGCTTATTCTGTATGACTCAAAATAATATTCTCACAGCAACTAATCATTAAAGTTATCCAACAACTCTTTAAGCTCCTATAGGATACATAATGTTACCAAGCACTAAACCAAGTGCAAGTGCGAGTAATGTAATAACAACTGTTACTACGAAAAGATACTTATAACCTTCCTTGTATGAAACTCCTGAAATAGCAAGTACTGCAACAATACCGCCACTATGTGGAAGACTATCAAGACCAACTGATGCAATAACACCTATTCTGTGCATGATAGCCGGATTAACACCCATAGCCATGAATGGTTCTGCAAGTACTGAAAGTGTTGTTGAAAGACCACCCATACCAGAAGCATTAAGACCGCATAATAATGTAGTAGCAATACCAAAAATGATAAGTGGATTACCACCCGATGTACTAAAGTTAAGGATTCCATTAACAATCTGGTTAAATCCTGGTGCTGCCTTAACTACAGAACCAATCGCTACTATAGCTGATGCATTAATTGTGGTAACTGCCGCACTGCTGACTGCATCTGTAAGTAACTTCTGTACGCCAGTAATATTTTTGAAGAATAATATACAGCATAAAATAATACCTGATAAAAGTGCAACAGATATATCCTGCTTTAAAACATTAAGCACAATAGCCACACATACAATAGGAAGAATAGAAAGTACTACATTAGGCAGCTTTCCATTAGCTTCCATTTCATCTGTCTTAGCAAGTACTTTGGAAGTCTCTTCATCAACAACAAAGCCTTCACCATTCTTCTTAGATCTGTTTGACTCCCACATAAGGTATACCAGAATAAGTACAAGTGTAAATACACCACATACAATACCAACGACTGGAGCTGCCATAGCATTAGTTGGAAGAAATGATGATGGAATAATATTCTGTACCTGTGGATTACCTGGAAGCATTGTTACCCATGTGAATATACCAGCACCGATTGTAGCAGGTATAAGTTTTCTTGGCATATCAGCTTCCCTGAATACTGCAAGTGTAATTGGATAAAGTGCAAAACATGAAACCATGGCAGATACACCACCATATGTTAAAAGTCCACCAGCAATTACGATAGCTGGTATGGCAAACTTAACACCAAGCTTTCCAATAATAAATGAAGCTATCGATCTTGCCGCTCCTGTGATATCCATAACCTTTGAAAGAATGGCACCTAACAACAGCATGAGCCATGAAGATTTAACAAAGTTAGCAAATCCAGTCATGTAATCGCCTGTCATAGTTGATACAACTGGAAGTCTGCTGAAAAGTGCTATAAATATAACACTGATTGCCGCTGCATATACAACCGGCACTTTCTTTAGTGTAAGGACTAATAACAACGCAAGTCCTACGAGAATAATTATCATATCCATATGATTGTCCTCCTGCAATTCCCTTTTATCTTATACCGTGTTAATTATTTTACACGCTATCATATTGGTTTGCACTGAATATTCATATACCAAATATCCATATACAAATCTTTCACTGATTAAGAAATGCTAAAGCCATGCTTTTATAATATGCGCGCCTATTATTACTTGCAACTTCTTTTGCATACCTCTTGTGTAACTGTAGTATACAACAGTTATTTATGTTTGCGCAATGCTTAATATTTTATAATTTTTTCATTATATTTTTGTGCATTTTTAACAACTTGATGTTTTAATTACATAAATAATCTTATGTAAATACTCTTTTTATAATTTAATTTAAATCCATACTCCCATTTAATCATTAATTTTATAACTTTATTTTTTAATAATTTAATAATTTATTTATTGCAGGCTAATTTTTATTAGTGTAATATAATAGATGTATACAACAGTTATTAAACATAATACATGTCAATACATTTTAATATATTTTGACACATTATAATTCTTTAATGTGCATTTATATTAAGCATAAAGCATGAAAAAATGAGTAGAATGGAGAATTATTATGACTAATACAGAAAATATGTCCAAAAAAGGGTTAAAAGAACAGACATACCTTACACTAAAGGAAAGAATGGTTGATTGTATATATCCACCTGGATCACTTATTAACGAAGCCCAGCTTGCTGCTGATCTTAATCTTAGCCGTACACCAATAAGAGAAGCCATAAGTAAGCTTGAGATGGAAGGCTTTGTACAGATTCTGCCTAAGAAAGGAATATATGTTACCAATCTGACTTTTAATGATGTAATTCAGGTATTCCAGACCCGTCTTGAAATTGAGCCAATAGCTCTCAAGCTTGCCGCCCCTCATCTTCCCAAAGAAGGTCTGACACTATTCTGCAAGAAGTTTGAAGAGCCCGTTACAGATATACACAACAGTTTCAGGCTTGACACTGCCATGCACCTTTTTATCATTGAACACTGTGGAAACAAATATATCATTGACATGATGCAGCGTGTTTTTGAGGAGAATACAAGAATAATAATATCAAGTAAACAGAATCAGGCTCATATACATGATGCCAAGCATGAACATATGGAAATTCTTAATCTTCTTATTAATGATAAATATGCAAAAGCCGAATCGGCCATGAGAACACATATAGAAGAATGCCGTAGGGCAGCCCTTGATTACTTCTTAAACAACCAGGTATATACTTCTTCAACGAACAGCGCATCTTATATAAAAGAGCTTGAAAAATATTCTTAATAAACAGCTTATACATAAAACACCCCCAGCCACATATGCACTAAGCACCTGTGACTGGGGGTCGATATTTACCTTACTTAACTGTATTATATAGGATAAACTCTATTAATCCTATACTCTGTTAACCCTATGGGCTTTGACAAGTTATTTTCTCATCTTTATTTTAACAACCTGTTTTTATTTCTTTATTTTTTCTTGTAATTAGCAATTCCAAATATCGCACATAACAATACACATGCGAATATCATCCATCCAACAAGATATGCTGTTCCAAGCTTTGCAAATGTATCATAATATCCCTTTAGATATACAACTACAATAATCGCCGGAAGTATATAACTCATATAAAACCTTAAGCCATCTGGGAACTTTATACCTTTACCAGTATTTGCTTCCTTCCTGAAGCCTTCCCATCCCCAGCCATTCTTCTTAGTACAGAACAATACAAATATCATACTTCCAAGAGGAAGAAGGTTATATGATACAAGAAAATCCTCAAGATCCATAATATTAGTTCCAGGTCCAAGTGGTTCAAAACCTGAAAGTAAATTAAAGCCCAATACAGCTGGAAGTGAAAGCAATGACATAAACACAATATTCCACAGCACAACATTCTTTCTTGAATAACCCTTAAGGTCTATGTAAAACGAAATAATATTCTCAAATACAGCTATAACTGTAGAAAGTGCCGCAAACGACATAAATATGAAGAATGCCGTTCCCCATATCCTTCCTCCAGCCATATAATTAAATACATTAGGCAGAGTCTTAAAAAGTAATGATGGACCTGCATCTGGCTGTACTCCGAATGAAAAGCAGGCTGGTATAATAATAAAACCTGCCATAAGTGCAACAAATGTATCAAGCACAACTATATTGACAGCCTCACCACCTATAGTTCTGTCCTTTTTCATATAACTTCCAAATATCTCCATGGCACCGATACCTACACTGAGTGTAAAAAATGCGTGTGTCATGGCATCGAATATAACCGGTCCTAATCCTCTTGCCTTAATCGTATCAAGGTTAGGAACAAGATAGAACTTAACGCCCTCTGATGCTCCCGGTAATATAAGTGAATGTATAGCAAGGACAATGATAAGCACTATAAGACATGACATCATTACCTTTGTTATCTTCTCGATACCTTTTTCAAGTCCCAGTGCACATACACCAAAGGATAATAATATCGCTACCATCATCCATCTTACCATAATCCTTGGATTACCCAACATACTGCCAAACTCGGCTGTTATCTGCTCAGATGTCACACCCGTAAGTGTTCCGCTTGCTTCCTTCCATGCATAATAAAGCATCCATCCTGCTACCATAGTATAGAAAGCCATAAGAATATAACTTCCAACTACTGATACCCACTTAAAATAATGCCATTTACTGCCCTTTTTCTCTAGTACCTCATATGCTCTGGCTGCACCCTTTCCACTTCCTCGTCCAATAGTAAACTCAGCACACACAATAGGAAAACCAAGTATAGCAAGGAAAACAAGGTATATCAGTACAAATGCTGCTCCTCCATTAATTCCACATATGTATGGGAACTTCCACACATTACCAAGTCCTACTGCGCACCCGGCTGACACAAGGATAAATCCAAGCCGCGAGCCAAACGTTTCTCTTTCTTTCAAAACTAAACCTCCAATATTTTATTGTTATCTTGCCATAGCTGCCTTAACAAGATGCTTTGCAAGCACTGATGTAGTAACCGAACCAACTCCACCTGGAACCGGCGTTGCTACTGATGCAATATCACTTATAGCATCAAAATCAACGTCACCACATAGATTTCCCTCATCATCTACATTAATACCTACATCGATAACTATTGCACCATCAGCTACGTACTCTTTCTTGATCATACGTGCTACACCGGCCGCGGCAACAAGTATCTCAGCATTCTTACATGTGCCTTCCATGTCAACCGTCTTAGTATGACACACTGTAACAGTTGCATTACGCTTCATAAGCAGCATCGAAACAGGTTTTCCTATAACAAGGCTCCTTCCTACAACCGTTACTCTTTTTCCCTTTATATCAATGCCCGCATAATCAAGCATCTCAATAACTGCCTCTGCCGTACATGGTGCATATCCGCTATCATCACCTGCATATACCTTTGCAAGATTCACAGGTGATATACCATCAAGGTCCTTTCTTGGGTCTATCTTTCTTTCAACCAGCTTCTCATCAAGCTGTTTTGGAAGTGGTCTTAACATAAGGATGCCATCTATATCAGGATTCTCGTTAATCTTATCGAATTCAGCCTGAAATGTATCATTATCAATATCCGCATCAAATGTATATGTCGTACATCTGACACCAACCTTATCCATCTTCTTTACTGCTCCTCTTTCATATGAACAGTCATCTGGTCTTTCTCCCACCCTGATAATAGCAAGATGAGGAAGTGGACCTTCTATTTTCCTAATCTGCTCCACAAGCTTTTCGTTAATAGCATTAGCTACCGGAAGTCCTTTTAATATCTCCATTTTATGTATCTCCATTCTATCTTACGCAATCCATAACCCTGTCGTACACTTCATCAGCTATCTGATTACCTCTTACGATAAGTTCATCTGCCCTGGTATTCAGATCATCTGCTGCATCAGTATCTTTCATAAGTCTTGTGTTTATATATACATTAAGTGAAGCTCCGTTGAGTGCCGCCTTGCACATCTGCACACCTACTCCTGCATCACTTATGGCTATTCTGCTGCCTATAACAGATATCCTGTCTATAAGTCCAATCGCTTCAACTATAACCTCCATCATGGAAAGTGGAGCTTCACTTGCTGCAATAAGTGCTTTTTCCATAACCTCTTCACGATGTTTTAACTGTTCATCTGTGTCTTTAGGCAGACCATACGCCTCAGATAAAGGCTTGAAAGCCTTAGCATCCTTATCCATACATTCCGCAAGCTCTTTAGTAAGTTCGTTAGCACGGACTATAAGCTTTTCTATCTCTTCCTGATGTTCGGCATACTTTTTCTTTCCTGTTGTAAGTGCAAGAACCATGTTTCCAAGTGCCATACCTACTGCCGCAACATATCCACATGCACCACCACCACCAGGAACGGGTTCCTTTGATGAAAGTACATCAAGGAATTCATTCATATTCATATCTGTCATCATATTAATTCTCCATTATGTATTTATTCACTCTGTTACTATACTATTCACTTAATAGCCTGGAATATTAGATATAACTATAGCTCAATCTCTCCTGTGAATACCGTAGCAGCAGGACCTTCCATATATACATCCCCGCTCTCTTCATCCCATGTTATCTTAAGATTGCCTCCTAACAGGTGAACTGTTACATCCTTACTATCACACATGCCATTAAGCACTGTTGCAACAACTGTTGCACATGTTCCTGTTCCACAGGCAAATGTTTCACCAGAACCTCTCTCCCATACTCTCATGTTAAGAGTCTTTCTGTCTAATACCTGTACGAACTCTGTGTTGATTCTTTCTGGAAATGCTTTATGATTCTCAAAGTATGGTCCAACCTTTTCTATATCAAACTTTAATATATCTATGTCATTATCAAGATACACAATATCATGTGGATTACCCATAGACACACCTGTTATATCATACTGCTTTCCGTTAACCACTATTGGTTCATTAACAACTGCCTTATCCACCTCATCAAGTGCCTTAACAGCAAGTGGACACAGCTTATCATCACTCTTATATGTATCCTTATAAACTGCCTTATATTCTGCTAATTCATTAACATTTATCGGCACCTTAGAAGCCTCAAGCTCTGGTCTTCCCATATTAACCACCACTGAAGCCACCTTTCCATCAGCACCAACATTAAGTTTAAGTATCTTAATACCAGCAAGTGTTTCTACATTAACCGTTGTCTTATCTGTAAGGCCATTATCATATACATACTTTCCTACACATCGGATTCCATTTCCACACATCTGTCCCTGTGAACCATCTGCGTTATACATCTCCATAAAAAAGTCTGCCTTTTGGGATGGCTTTATAAGTATAAGTCCATCCGAACCTATTCCAAAATGTCTGTCACTTGCCCTTACAGCCACCTCTGATGGATCAGGCAATGGTGTCTTTGTACAATCTACATATACATAATCATTACCTGCACCCTGCATCTTTGTAAATTTCATATCAATCTCCATTTCTGCATGTGAAAATATTATTGCTCATAGTTTTTCACACATTTATACGTTTTATTATCTTTTATATAATTTAGGTTTATTTATTCTGATTAGTTAATGTCAATCCTGGTATTAGCAGAATATAAAGCTTTACATATTCTATGGTTTCAGATTACCTAATAATTATCATAAAAGAATAAATGCCAGAGTCATATACCGGCTTATAACTAATTGACAATCAACCAACAAACAGATATAAAAACGGATTATATCCTCTATCAGTTTCATCTGTCACTGCCTTTAATCTGACCCTGACATTATTATATTTAATATATACAAAAAACTCAATCAAAATATTACTATTATAACTTATATTAACTGCAGCATGTACGTAATCATGCATCTGCATATATGCTTAACACCATCGTTGCAGACTCAACCATGGTATTACCACTATCCATACTGCATTTCTGGATATAACGGAATGCATCCTGTTCCGTCATGTTATTTCTTTCCATAAGCAGATGTTTGGCGTTATCTATTATTTTCTGTTCTTCGGGACTTCTCTGCCTTGGTGTTGTACGAGCCTTTCTTCTCCTTCTTATCTGCGACTGCAGCATAATCTCTATAGTAGATATCAAATCATTTACCTTAATAGGCATGGCTACACATACAACATTACTATCCTGACAGTCCTCCCATAGATTCTGTGATGCAACAAGCAGCAGTTCAAAGCTTTTCGGCTTATATTCGCACAATTCCGAATAAAGCATATTATCTGAAAGCTTATAACCACTTATAATTATGCCATCAGACAACGAATCTGCCTGATTGATAACCTGCGCCCCACTTGTACAAGGAACTGCCACATCATATCCCTTTCGAACAAGGAGACTTCTTACCGCCCGTGCCTCCTCTATCTTCGGAAATGCAACAATCAATGTAGACATATCTTAACCTCGTATATTAAAACTTATAAAGATACTCATCAAGTTCCCACTGTGTAACCTGTGTCTTGTAATCATCCCATTCTCTTAGCTTGGCTTCTGTATACTTGGTTGTTATATGCTCTCCAAGAACACCGCATATAAACTTATCCTCATTAAGATACTTTATAGCTTCATAAAGACTTTCAGGTAATATCTCTATTCCAGCCTGTCTTCTTTCTTCTTCCGTCATCTCAAATATATTGCGGTCAACACTTGCTGGAACCTCTAACTTATTCTTAATACCATCAAGACCTGCCGCAAGGCACGTTGCAAGCACAAGATATGGATTAGCTGAAGGGTCAGGATTCCTAAGCTCGACTCTTGTTCCGTTTCCCCTTGAAGCTGGTATTCTTATAAGAGGACTTCTGTTAGTTGCTGACCATGCTATGTATACAGGTGCTTCATATCCTGGAACAAGCCTTTTATATGAGTTGATAAGTGGATTAGTAATAGCTGCCATGCCCTTCGCATGTTTCATGATTCCTGCTATAAAGTGATATGCATCCTCTGATAATCCAAGCTTATCATCATCATTGGCAAATACATTTTCCCCTGTCTCAGTAGCAAGTGACATATTAACATGCATTCCAGAACCATTGATGCCATACTTTGGCTTAGGCATAAATGTTGCATAAAGCCCATGTCTTTTAGCTATAGTCTTAACTGTAAGCTTGAATGTCATAATATTATCTGCTGTCTTTAATGCCTCATCATACTTGAAATCTATCTCATGTTGTGCTGGTGCAACCTCATGGTGTGAAGCCTCTATCTCAAAGCCCATATCCTCAAGTGTAAGCACCATATCACGCCTTACATTCTCTCCAAGGTCTGTAGGTCCTAAATCAAAATATCCTGCCTTCTCATGTGAAAGTGTTGTTGGAAGTCCGTTATCATCAGTATGGAAAAGGAAAAACTCACATTCTGGTCCTACCTCGAATACATATCCCATATCCTTAGCTTCCTTGATTACTTTCTTAAGTATCCATCTTGGATCACCCTCGAATGGCTTACCATCTGGTGTATATACATCGCATATAAGCCTTGCAACCTTTCCCTGCTGTGGTCTCCAAGGGAATATTTCAAATGTATCATAATCAGGATACAGATACATATCTGACTCTTCTATTCTTACGAATCCTTCTACTGAAGACCCGTCAAACATACATTTGTTATCAAGTGCCTTGCCAAGCTGGCTTGAAGTAATAGCCACATTCTTTAACACTCCAAACATATCTGTAAACTGAAGTCTGATAAACTCAACATCCTCTTCCTCTACCATTCTGAATATATCCTGCTTTGTATATTTCATATAGTAACCATCCTTTCCTGCTGCACGCACATATTATAATATTACACTATATGCGTGTTATTCCTTTTATTATTTACTGTTGTAAATCTTTTAAGACGTTCATACACATTAAACAATCATATTAGGATTAATATACTACAGAATATATTTACTTGTATACACACTTTGTTAAAAAACTAATATTATTAAGTAAATATCTCAAATTCATAAACCTTATCATGCAAGCACGAACATTGTCTGACATTCTGGTCATTACATAATGTTCATACAACTGATAATTTATGCATATATTGATACCAATTATATCCGTGTTGTTTTATATACTGGAGAATCTATATGCATAAAATTCATAATAACAGCAATCCCAATACTATAAGTGACTTTAAAAATATTAATCACTTTAAACTATCCGTACTCCTGTCATCCATACTTCTTCTGCTTGCCTTTGCCTTTTTTATCTATGCAAGCTTTAATCCCAAAAATACTACTGTCAGCTCTGGTAAAGCCACAGGTGCAGTAAATTCTGATAATTCTCTTAATTCTAATAATAATATCAATAACACAGATAATAGTTACCAGGATAACAGAGAATCTGATAGCACAGCATCTAACGACAGTACTTCTTCTGATTCTGACGGAATTAACGGCGGCTCTATTAATGGAGACTGTGTCGCAGGAAAGAAAGCACTTCCTATATACTGTATACAGACTGATGAGAAAAAAATATCCATTTCGTTTGATGCCGCCTGGGGTGCTGACGACACGATTAAGCTTCTTGATATTCTTGATAAGCACAATGTCAAAACAACCTTTTTCATGACAGGAGGATGGGTATCTACATATCCTGATATGGTTAAGGAAATATATAACAGAGGCCACGACCTTGGCAATCACAGTGAAAACCATAAAGAGATGAGTAAGCTTGGTGCCTCTGAACAGAAAAAAGAAATAACCTTAGTTGATGATAAAATCAAAGAGCTTACAGGATATGACTGTTTTCTATTCAGACCACCTTATGGTGACTATAATTCCCTGCTTATCAATACCGTATATGGGTGTAATCATTACCCTGTGCAATGGGATGTTGATTCCCTTGACTGGAAGGACTATGGTGTTGACAGCATAATAAAAACCGTCACCAGACATAAAGCCCTTGGTAACGGTTCTATCATTCTTATGCATAATGGTGCTAAATTCACTGCAGAAGCCCTTGATACAGTTCTTACCAGCCTTGAGGAACAAGGATATGAGATTGTTCCAATATCCCAGCTTATCATACGCGAAAACTTCCATATGGATGGAACTGGACGGCAGATTGCGGATTAATCGCTGATTATAACTATTAATTATCTATTCTTAAGTAATATATAATTGTAATACTAATAAAACATCGCCCTTGCATTTTAGCAGATGCGATGTTTTATTTTCCCTTGTAATATTAACTTCTAATAGCCTACATACATAAATCTAATTTTCAGGAAAATTATACAACTCAATCGCATTTTCTTAACGCATAAATATACATTATAAAAACTTTACCCTATATCCTCCTGTAAATGTCTCACCACCTGCCAGCTCATTGCCCCATTCTCTTTCAGTAAGTTCACAATCAGAGTCTATGGAATCTGTTCTTCCGTACCAGGGTTCTATACACACAAATGGTACTCCCTTTCCTGCCGCCGACCATAATCCGAAGACAGGAGCCTCAAATATAACTTCTACAACCGGCTCACAGTCCTTACTTAAGCTGACCCTCTTAATTCCGCTGTTTTCAACAATAAGAGCATCTTTATCAAAGAAATCATTCGTTATCGTTACATTATTGTTAGCAAGTTTTAGATAATGCTCTTCTGGCAGAAGAAGACCATCCTCTGATAACAGCTTATAAGCCACCTTATCATCCTCAGTTTCAAATCTTATCTGTGCTCCCACTGCATCATCACCACATACGAACGCCGGATGTCCACCTATACTAAAATACATAACATCATCTCCAGTATTCTTAACCTCCCATATTGTGTTGATATTATTATCACTTAGTCTGTGTGTTATTCTTAATTCAAAATCAAAAGGATACTTTTCCTTTGTGGATTCACTTGATGTTAGTTTCATCACTATTACATTATCTTCCTGATGGACTAATGTGAATTCAGAATCCCTTGCAAAACCATGCTGTGTCATATGATACTCTTTTCCTTCATATATAGAAGTATCATTCTTATATCTTCCTACAAGTGGAAAAAGAACGGGCGTATGTCTTTTCCATGCATCCGGATTGCCATCCCATATATACTGTTTTTTATCCTGCTTTCTTACAACGGATACTATCTCGCACCCCTTAGAGTCAATTATTACATCAAAATTATCATTATAAAGTTTATACTGCATATAATCTTACCCCTTACTATATTTTGTTTACATATATGTTTACTAAACATTTTTGCCTTTCTGCCACTAACTGATACCTATAGACTACTCATTGCTTTGCAATTCACGCAATCCTAACATCTCATTTATTATATTAACATAAGCATTACCTTCATTACAATTACTATTACTATAATAAACTGCCACTATTTAACGCCATCACATAACCAGCCTTACATTTACATCATGTAAACAAGCAGGAGATATACAGCGTAGCTGTATATCTCCTGCTTGTTGTTACTATAATATTGGGAAAGTTTCAAATCAATAATAATTTCTTTACACATTTCCTGCACATATCGGTTTTTTGTCATATGCACACAGATGTAGATGTATTCTGTCTGTATAATTTTATTTTTTATATCCAAATTCTGGAATATCACTCCATCTCTTACGGAAGTAATGTGCTGCCATCTTAGGCTTCCTGTCTCTTGTGAATAATCCCTTCTTATTACCCTGGACTCTAAGTAAACTCTGGCTCGTAGCGAAATCTGCGAAGTTCCATGCCTGCTCACCTACTACGAATTCATATTCATCAAATACCTTATTGTTCATCTCATAATACTCAACCTGATATTCCTCTGTATACATAACAGATGTTGTATCGTGAAGTCCCATTACTGTATCTGCGCCATATTCTGTAAACATTACTGGCTTTCCTATACTTCTCCAGGCATCAAGCTCCTGTCTTAATGCCTTTTCTGATACATCAAGGTCTGGTCCGCCAAAGTACCATCCATAATAACGGTTAAGACATATAACATCACTTAACTTTGATGAACAGTCTGTTTCTGGTGATGTTCCCATCTGTACACTTACAAGGGTACAAGGACGTTTCTGTGGGTCAAGCTCCCTTGCAAGGTCATATAATGGCTTGAAATATTCATAAGCACCCTCTCCTGCTGAATCTGGTTCATTAGCAATGCTCCACATAACAACACATGCAAGGTTTTTATCTCTTGAAATCATATCTCTTATAACATCCTTATGATGTTCCTGTGTCTTTATACCATGTTCTTTATCAAATGTTCCGATTGGCTGTCCATTAAAGTTAGCACCACCACCGAACTTAAGATTAATGCCTACTGCTGGTGTTTCATCGATAACAACAATGCCTTCTTCATCACATAATCTCATCATCTCTTCACTATATGGATAATGACTTGTCCTGAAGCTGTTAGCATGCTGCCACTTCATAATAGATATATCCTTGGTATTCATAGGAAGATTAATTCCACGTCCATTAGGGAATGTATCCTCGTGCTTTCCATAACCCTTAAAGTAGAATGGTTTTTCATTGATTAAGAACTTAATTCCGTCTACTCTTACACTTCTTACACCATAAGGAAGTGTATAAACATCTTCTCCTGCTTTAACCTTTATCTGGTAAAGATAAGCATTTAATGGCTGCCATAACCTTACATTATCAAGTGCAATCTTTCCTTTGGCTCCTGCTGCCTCTGCAACCTTTTTGCCCTCTGCATCAAACACCTCAACCTTGCAATCTGTATTATCTTTATCTTTACCTTTAATATCAACCTCATAATTAAGTACAGCAGATGGTTTATCCTTACCAAAATCGATATCTGATGTTACTGTAATATCATCAATATATGTCTTAGGTGTTGTATATATCTTAACTGGTCTTGTGATACCACAATAGTTAAAGAAGTCAAAGTTAGGATTGTTCTGTGGCTTTTCAGATGCACCTGCACTCATACCCCCCATCATTCCACTCATCATATTAGCCTTTCCGCCAACTGGAAGTGTTGTATAATCAATAACATTATTAACTGCTATTGTAAGAAGATTATCGCCATCCTCTAATACATCATTTAATTCAACCTCGAATGGAAGGAAGCCACCCTTATGCTCACATATTAAGCTGCCATTAAGGTAAATCTTTGCATAATGTGTTACTGCTGCACATCTTAATACAATTCTCTGGCTCTTTACATATGCTGGAACCGAGATATTTCTCTGATAAAATACCCATCCATAATGATCCCTGAAATCAGCTCCTTCTTTTAAATCATTATAAGAAGCTGGAACCGGCATAGTGTCAGCATCCTTTAATGGAGCTTCATACCATTTCTCGTCAAAGCCTTTGCCATTATCTAACTTAAAATCCCATACACCACTTAAGTCACTTAATAATCTTGATTCTGTTAAAATTGGATATAACATAATTAATTCCTCCTGTTATTTTAAATTATAATTCATTTTTAGCCTCTCTTCTTTCCTTAAGAATCTTTGCATTTTCCTCAACTCTTTTTTTGTTAAGAGGATATAAGAACTGCAAAGCAAGGAAAAGAAGAAGCATTCCTATTGCTGGTACAAGGCATGTTACGTTATAAATACCATCTACTACCTTAGGGTCATGTGCTGTAGCTGCTGTATAACCTATTATTGAAAGAAGTACACCTGATATACCAGATGAGCATGCCTGACCTAACTTTCTTGCAAATGAATACACTGAATATATTGTACCATCCTGACGGACACCAGTTTTCACTTCCGAATCATCAATTACATCTGTAATCATAGCCCATATAATCATATTAAACATTGATGTTCCTATTGTAGAAATCCAGACTAATATCATCCATACCCATACGTTATCTGTATGTATAAAGAAAAGTACTAAAAACGATGCTGCACTTATTATACTACCTATAACCGATAATTCCTTCTTACCAATCTTTGATGCCAGTTTTACTATAAATGTTGAAAGAGCAAGTACAATAACTGTTCCCGCAAGGTTAGCTATAGACATAGCTGAAACATTTTCAAAGTAATTAGGATATATATAGTTATTCATATTACTGAGTGATAACTGTGCAAGTAAGAATACTAATGCACATACAATAATACCTATTAATGGTTTGTTATGAACAAGTTCATTGATAAGCTCCTTAAAAGAAAACTTCTGTGTGTTCTGTTCAACCTTAACTCTCTCTGTTGTCATATGATAGCATAACATATAGCAGATTACTGCTCCAATAGAACAAACAAGAGCACCTATCATCATCTTTTCGCCAGATAATACTTTATTGCCTGCTGCATCTGTATAATATACTACAAGTGGTAATATAACACCAATTGCTGTCTGTGCAAGTGTTGCACCGATTGTTCTCCAGTTAGAAAGTGATGTTCTGTCTGTTGGGTTTTCAGAAAGTGCTGATGCCATTGAACCATATGGAATATTAACTCCTGTGTAACATACGCTTCCCCATAGAAGATATGTAAAGAACATCCAGAATATCTTAAAGCCCATTGGCATATCCTTAAAATATGTTGCATACATCAGGAATGATGCAACTGCAACCGGTCCACACATACGTCTTATCCATGGAGCAAACTTGCCTTTCTTTCCTGGTCTGCTTCTGTCAACTATCTGTCCCATTGTTACATCTGTTACTGCATCCACGAATCTTGCTGCCATCATCATAAGTCCCACAAGGGCTGCTGAAACCCCCATGACATCTGTGTAGAATTTAAGTAAAAACATTGCTGATAACAAAAATGTAAAATCATTACCAAAATCGCCAAACATATAGCCCAGCTTATCTTTTATCCCGAAAG
>ERZ808240.1987-NODE-1987-length-23697-cov-4.956222_pt1 | contig 23697 bp, 23 predicted proteins | sample MGYA00521084_ERZ808240 | MGnify/ENA primary metagenome ERZ808240 (study PRJEB31516, sample SAMN03275571) | gut metagenome | biome: mammalia-associated habitat; material: feces | host: Papio cynocephalus | place: Kenya | collected 2012-08-06 ... | reverse complement strand
GCCGTCTACAGACAGCCGTATGTTAAACTTTACGTCCTTGGACATGGTGTGTTGATTTTATTTATACCTTTGCGGTGGAACAAAGAAAAAACGATTATGGAAAACAAAGACCCCCTCGGAAACCCCATTTGGCTTCAGGCTCTCCTTTTCTTTTCCTCTGTCATTTGTGTTGTCTGCTTCATCATCATTGCTGTGATGCTGGTTCACTTTGTGCATCCAGGTTCTGTATTGACCTGGACGTTTTGGGGGTCATTTGCATTGACAGCCATCTCTTTCACGCTTTGGAACTTCGGCGGCGGACGCTCCAGCATGTGACCTTCTCGCGAGCCGCCCGAAACGCTTGCGCTGCTCCTCCTTGCTCATCGCCGGCGGCTGCGTCAGCGGGGTTGTGTTTGCCGATTTTAACGTGCGTGACACTTGTGTTGTCAAATGAAATCATTACTTTTGCATCAGTGACGGGGCTGTTATATAAGAGGCGGATGATGAAAGTCAACCTCTTTATAGTCAATGGCCTTTAATGAGTAATGGTATGCCCAATATAATAGACTTGTTTTGCGGTTGCGGAGGATTCTCTCTTGGTTTTGAGAGGGCTGGCTTCAATGTGTTGTCGGGCATTGATGTTTGGGCTGATGCTCTTAAGACTTTTGAGTTTAACCATAAATTGAGCAGGACGCTTCAAGCTGATTTGTCACAGTTGCCTCCGTCAGATACGGAATCATTGTTTGAAGGCAAACCAGTTGATGTAATAATAGGAGGTCCTCCATGTCAGGGATTCTCAGTGGCAGGGAAACGCATTGTAGAAGACAGCCGGAACAAATTGTATAAGGGCTTTGTGAATTTTGTCGCTTATTACAGGCCCAAGGCATTTGTCATGGAGAATGTGCCGAATATCCTGTCTATAGGCAACGGCTTGGTTCGCGAGTCCATATTGGCAGATTTTTCTAAGTTGGGCTACACTGTAGAGTGCAAAATCCTTATGGCTTCGGATTATGGTGTCCCTCAAAACCGACGGAGAGCCTTTTTTGTTGGCTTTCAAAACGGACATCATTTCAGGTTCCCAGATCCATTTGATATGTCGAAAGTTACAGCTGAAGAAGCCATTTCTGACTTGCCAGAACAATCTATATCTGACGGCTCGAATTATGTGTCAGCTCCATTGAGCGAATACCAGAAACTCATGAGGGAAAATTCGAGAGAACTGAACAATCATCAGGTTACGGTTCACAATCAACAGACGGTCGAAATTATTTCCCTCGTTCCCGACGGAGGAAATTACAAAGACCTGCCTCCACATCTTCGAGAAACTCGTAAAGTTCACATAGCCTGGACTCGGCTTAACAGCAAAAAGCCGAGTTTTACGATTGACACGGGACATCGTCATCATTTCCACTATTCCTTCAATAGGATACCTACTGCACGCGAGTGTGCAAGGCTGCAGTCGTTCCCAGACGATTTTTATTTCACTTGTAGTCGCACAAGCCAAATGAAGCAAATCGGCAATGCTGTGCCTCCACTTCTTGGTGAAGCTATTGCAAAATCCCTCCTTCGGCAGTTATGAAAAAGTTTTACAGAATACCGAACCAGGATTTTTTGCGTATCCATTTCGTAAGGCCTCGGTTTAAGAGCAATATTGAAAATGTACTCTTGTATATGGCCAATGAATGCTGCAAAATAGAACCTGCAACATGTCGCGATTACGCGGACAAAATAAACCGCGCAATACGACTGTTTCCCGGGAACGCAGACTTGACCACAAAGACTGTAGATAATTGGAGGACTGAAATATCAGCACTCTGTGCATTTTATAATGAGGACAAGGCGGCCGATCGTACAGTGACATCAAAACTCTCGTTTTTCCTCAATGAGAATCAGGACTTGACGCAGTTCTTCAAATTCCTGATGCTTTCATTCCAATTCCATGGAGGTCATATTAAGCCTGTTGACAACATTGAGCTGATTAATAAAGGTGTTCGCTTCAAACCGGCGCAATTCATAATAAAGGTATTGTTGGCTGGTAATGAAATATTGGCAAGCGAAGATGCGGAAAAAGAAATGTCTCTTTCTGATGAAGAGGCAACGTACTGCATTCTCAATGACCTTCAAGTTACTACAGGCAAACGCACACCCAAAGAAGTAGCGCAGATTATACTTGGCAATAGGGCAAATGGTTTTAGATACTATGACCCCAATGACCCATTTGTCCGCAACTCAAAAGGCACGCCGAGGACGAAAGGTGATGTAGTGAGGTATGCTGGAGACATTTTGGACTACATGGAAATCGCATCCCTTCTTGAGAGGAGAATAGACGGCTATTTCATTCTGAAACCGAATGAATTGTCATCGCTTCAAATGTTTGTGGATGACGATTCTTATTTTGATGGTTATGAACAATTCTATGGAATCCCTGATTTGGAGCCAGGACTGCTCGCTCCGATTGAAACTGAGTGGTTCAATTATGTGAACAACCTTGTCAGCCCGGATAAGTTTAAAACGGATATACGCTCAATTGTCGAGTCGTCGGAGCTTGACGTCTTGTTCGACAATCGAATTTCCGAAATAATAGAGAACCGATCTGCAACGAAAAAAGACATTGGCAACATTGGGGAGTCTATAGTGTATTCCCACGAAAAACAGCGATTGAAAATAGCAGGATATGAGCAATTGCTTCATCTTATAGCAATTGTGGACAGTCCCGCTTATCATCCCGGTTTTGATATGGACAGCCTCGAGGGAGATGGCACGGACCGTCATAGGTACATTGAGGTTAAGACTACTATAAGCCGACAGAAAATCAACCTCTTTAATTTCCACATGTCAACTAATGAGTGGTCTGTCGCAGAGACGTTGCGTGAGCACTACTGCGTATATCGCTTGATGTTGAGTTACAAGGACAAGACTTTATATGTCCTTAGAAACCCTGTAGCATTATATAAGGCTGATGAAATCAGTGCTTTGCCTCGCAACGGAATGGAGGTGTCTTTCGATTCTGCAAAATTCAACCCTGAACCAGTTCTTGTATGGCGAGATTGAAAGTGGCTTCTCTGTTCTGTGGGTGCGGCGGCATGGATTTGGGTATTCTTGGAGGCTTTGATTTTTTAGGCGTCTCGTACCCTCGTTCTGCATTTGATATCGTTTATGCTGTCGATAATGATGCGTACTGTACAAAAATATACAACGCTAATTTTGAGCATAAATGCCAAGTGAAGGATGTCCGGGAAATTATCCCGGAACAAATGCCTGACTTTGATTTGCTTGTTGGCGGTTTCCCTTGTCAGTCTTTTTCCATTTCAGCACAGAATCCTCCGCGACTTGGGTTCAAAGATGAAAGGGGAATGCTTTTTTTCGAGATGGTCAAAATCTTGAAAACGAAAAAACCGCGAGCTTTCATAGCAGAAAACGTCAAAGGGCTGCTGTCTGCCAATAATAAGCAGGCGTTTCCGATGATTCTAAAAGAGTTTTCCGAAGCCGGGTATCATGTGCAGTATCATCTTGTAAATGCCTCAAAGTTCGGTGTTCCTCAAAAGAGAGAGCGTGTGATTATTGTCGGTTTTCAAGATGAACGCGATGAGGCTATGTTCAAGTTCTGCTGTTTAAACTCCGCTTCCGCTGTTTTGGGAGATGTAATTGATGAATCTGAAAATCAAAATGAATCCCTGTTTTTCAGTGACAAAGCGGTTGCAGGAATGATGGCTGTAAGGGATAAGATGAACAAGGGACGTGTTCAAAAATTGGATGAGCCATGCAATACAATAAGCGCCCACCTTGCTAAAGTCAGCTTGAACTCCACCGACCCCGTTCTTATGATAGGAGACCGCTACCGACGCTTTTCTTGCAGAGAAGCTGCTCGTATACAGTCTTTCCCTGATTCATTTGTGCTGGACTGCGTCTCTAGCATAAGGCAATACAAGGCAATAGGCAATGCAGTGCCTCCGGTTATGATGTGGCACATTGCCAATTCTGTGCAAAGAGCTTTTGAGAAAACGGATGGTCAATATGACGATGCGCTGGCAGATGTCAGGGTGCGTTATGCATACAGCCACAAGGCTTCGCAGGGTTGTCTGTTTGATTAGCAGCCTGTCTTCGATTGGAAACTGGACATCCGGGTCTAGTGCTGACCTGGACGTTTTGGGGGTCATTTGCATTGACAGCCATCTCTTTCACGCTTTGGAACTTCGGCGGCGGACGCTCCAGCCTTTGACCTTCTCGCGAGCCGCCCGAAACGCTTGCGCTGCTCCTCCCTGCTCACAGCGGGTGCGGCGGCTTTGTGCTGCCGTCCTGTGTAAGCACAACTCGCGGCAGATAGACCGCCTCCTGGTTCTGCTGGAGCGCCGTCTCTGGCTGCTGTTAATGCGGTTGTCAGCTTGCACAGGTGCGGAAAACGCATTACCGTTTGCACAACGGCAGTATGTTTCAGGGCGTTGGAGCGTTGGGGCGGCGAGCGGCGTTAATTGACCGCGCAACACCCGAACACCCCGCCGCACATATACACTGCTATGACAAAGGAACAACTGGAATACATCACATACGCGCTGCCGGAGAACCTCGGCACGGTTCAGGCTGTGTCATCCGCGACGACACGATATGGCTCACGCAGAAGGCCATGGGCGCACTCTTCGGCGTGGAGCGACCTGCCATAACAAAACACCTGACCAACATTTTCAACGAGGGCGAGTTGGATGAAAAAGTGGTGTGTTCCATTTTGGAACTAACCACTCAACACGGCGCACTTGACGGCAAGACGCAGACGAGACAGACCAAATTCTACAACCTCGACGCTATCATCAGCGTCGGCTACCGTGTCAACTCGCGGCGGGCGACCATGTTCCGCCAGTGGGCGACAAAGGTGCTGAACGAGTACATACGCAAGGGCTTCGCCCTCGACGACCGCCGCCTGAAGCAGGGGACGGAGGTGTTCGGCCGAGACTACTTCCGCGAGCTGCTCGAGCGCGTCCGCTCAATCCGCGCAAGCGAGCGGCGCATCTGGCAGCAGATAACGGACATCTACGCCGAGTGCAGCACCGACTATGACCGCAACGCGCCGACCACTCGCGACTTCTACGCCATGGTGCAGAACCGCTTCCACTACGCCATAACCGGCCAGACCGCCGCCGAGATAGTATACTCCAGCGCAGACCACACGAAGCCGCACATGGGCTTGCGCACATAGGGCGCAGCCCCCGACGGCAGGGTGCTGAAGTCGGACCTGACCGTTGCGAAGAACTACCTCGACGAGCAGCAGATACGCCGCCTGGAGCGTGCCGTCACCGCATACTTCGACTACATCGAGATGCAGATAGAGCGGCAGAACACTTTCACCATGGAGCAGTTCGCGGCGAGCGTAGACCGCTTCCTGTCGTTCAACGACTACCGCATACTTCCAGACCGAGGTCGCGTTAACGCGGTACAGGCAAAGGCGAAATCCGAGGGCGAGTACGACATCTTCAACCGCACGCAGCTCATCGACTCCGACTTCGTCAAGGAGGTGCGGCGGCTGGCGCAGCAGCGCGGCGGCACTCTCTTCGACCCCTGAAACCATGCGAGCGTGCAAAACGGAATACCAAGATGTCCCCTCTGGAAATGTTTCTCCGTTTCGCGGTTTTTCGCTAACTTTGCGTGTGCAAATTATCATGACTGCGATATGAAATCACTTTTGGGCATTATATCTGTCTGTGTCTTTTCTCTTGCTGCTTCGGCGGCAGATACGGTCACAATCTCCGGGAAGGTGACGGATTACAAGGGCAACCCTGTCGATTCATGCACCGTGCTTATATACAATCCGGATTTTTCCGAAGCATTTGAAACCTTCAGTGACGCTCAAGGCTGCTATGCTCTTGACAGCATCCCCAAAGGGCGGTATGCTGCCATAGCTGCTATGCGTGTCAACGAGTACCCACGGCTGCTGCAAGTCGCCCCTGAGGACATGAAACTCGAATTTTGGGCATGGAATGTCATTGCCGACCGTGACATTACCCTGAATATCAGGTATGACAAGCTGGAGCTGTGCGGCACGACTGCGTTTTTGGAGTATGGCGGACGGCGGGAAATGCTCATCTACACTCGCCCGATGAGCGTTACCAAGGTAATTGCTTACCAGAACTTTGTAGACAAGGCCGACGCTGAGAAGAACTCCATTGTCACTGTGGAGCCGCAATATATGTCCTTTGAGGTGTATGCCGACGGAGAGCCATTGGAAATATACTCTGTCCAGCCGCTGACCATGCAGGACAAGGGCAACAGCGCGGGCAACGATATGTGCTACCTGTTGCAGGTGGAGCTGCCGCAAGACATTTATAACCGCGATGCGCCGTATGAAATAAGGGTGGTGGGACACAATTCGCAGTATAACGAGCATGGCGAGAGTGTCTACTATCTCGAGCCTCCCCGGTACGACTGGAAGAAATAGCAGCTCCCTCTCCCGGGTTAGATCGCCTTTATCGCATGATAAACCTTGTTGTCTGGGAATATTAAGAAAACGTGGAGCTTCAATCGTTGCCCGCTCCACTGTGTAAGGCTCTGGAATGCCCGTCAATCGAAACGAGCAACGCCAGCCCCACGTTGTGCATATAAATATCTCCCGATATGCCTTTGGCCATATCCCAAAGCATACAGGGGAAGGTAAATACGCACCCATAGGACGTAACGTTGCATCTTTTTCCTGATTGACGTTTGAATTTTGCAGATTCTACACAGTCAGAACAAAAGCGCAAATTACGCCTCTTAATATGTCCGCCAGCTGGGTCTCTAAGTCGCAAAGGCTTTCTGCCATACTGACAGTGCAAAGTTACAAAGTATTTTTGAGGCGGCAATTGTTTCGGCTGACAAATAACATGATTCGAGTGCGGTTAACCAAAGCATGAGCAAACTCTCAAGTTGGGAAGCACTGACAGGCACGCGGGCCACCATCGAAAGTGACCGCACCATCGCTGCTGTTGCCTTCCCTCTCAAATCTGCAATTCAAAGGATAACGGACACGGACAATGCGGATGTCGCTGAAAACGGCCTCTCCGACATAGTCTGCGGCGTCGGCTCTAAGAACGGGACAACTGGGAAATCATCGCTGATTGAAACGGCTGTTGTACAAGTTATTGGCGCATTATGGGGAGGGAAAATCCGCTTTTATCGGCTATTTCTCAATTATTTTATTGCCGCGTTGTATATAGATTGTCCCCTGTTGAGGATTGCTGACCTTGCGGCCTGTCAAATCATAAAGCGTTTGGTCCTCATCGGTGATGTCGTCCACGATGTTGCCCGTCCCGGAATTGTCGAGCTTATATGCCAATACCCCATTGTGGGTGTAGATGTAAATCCTGCCGTTGAAAAGGGTGGATTCATGAGGCCAGTATTCGAAATTGGTGAATGTGTCGCTCTGTGCGATGCGGGTCCAATTCTTGCCTTTATCGGTGGATCTGAAGATATTGATATGCTGATTGACGTTGCATGCGCCGACACAATATGCGACATTGGCATTTGCCGGGTCGAACATCACATTATATGCATACCCGATTTCCGTTTCATCCTTAAGGCTTTCCTCACGGTAGGCGCACTGCCATGTCTTGCCGCAGTCGGTTGACTCAAAAATGCTGCCTTCTCCCGAATACAGGATGTGGTCTGAATTGTCGGGGTCAAATGCAAGATGATGGCATGAATTTTCGCCAATTGGGTTGGGATTGATTGTGTCCCAGTCATTGCCGCCGTTTTCACTTCGCAGAATCTGGGCCTCGCACATCGGGTTTTCGGAAGTGTAAAAAAGCACATCCTCAATGGCAGGATGCCATCCTAAAAACTGGTTTTCGTTGTAGGAGAAAAGGTTTTCTAATTTGAAAGTCCATGTCGTGCCGAAATCCGTGGAAATCCACACTCCCGGATAGGCTGCAACCATCAACGTTTCGGGCTTTGCCGGATGTTGCGCAAGGCGCATAACGTATGTGAGGGATTGGCCTTTGTAGGAGTAACCCATTCCAGCGTCCGTTATATCCTCCCATTCCGGCTGATTGCGGTTGAACCGGATGAGTTTAGCCATTTCGACGGCACGAAATCCCTTTAGGTCTTCTGGCGCTATTACTGCTGCCACTTCATCGCCGTTGGCCTTGAAGTCCAGTACGTTGACGTTCTCCAAAGCCCATAAGCCCCACGAATCCGCAGGTTCCGAGTATTTGTAGATGCCAGTTTCTGTAGCGGCGTACAGCTCTCCGTTTACAACCTCCAGACGGTGGACGCCGCCGCATTCGGAAGAATGGCCGGCAGGTAAGTTCGTATCCTCAAATATGCCGAGTACGGATGCGTTTGCGCCGGCAAAGACTGCACAGGCAACAGATAGAAAAGAAAATGCTCTGCTCATTATTTTAATTTTATTGCGATTCTTTGAGTTTTGGATGTATGGCCGTCTGTCAATGAAACGAGGTAAATCCCGTTGGGCAGGGGGGCAACAGGCAGCGGCTGTTCTCGACTGATGCCGAAAATTTGGTTCTTCCCGAAAGGTCAAACATTTCAAGACGGCATTCCCTGTCAGTTCCGCTGATTATGATCTCCCCGTTCAGGAATGATATGACGATGCAGTTTTTGTCATAGGCAATCGTATTAACACCGGCATCGTTGGGGTTGAAAACTGCGCGGACGTTGAGTCCGCAGGCCTTCTTTGATGTCGCGCCGGTAAACCCGCTTAAGTCAACCGACAAGGACTTTGCGCTGTTGCTGGGTTCGATAGGCCTGCCGTTAAAGCCGTTCTCTGGCGTGTCTACGCCAGTCCAATAGGCTCCGCTGATTTTTTTGTAAGGGTCTTGTTCGCCATACCACAAGCCAAATCCGCAAATCGGCAAGAATATGCTGTGTCCGTTAGGCCCGTAAATCCGTGCGCCTCTGATTCCGTTTTCTTCAGATATCCCGTTGTGCCAGCACAGCATGCGCAGCTCATAGCGTTCCTGTTCATTTGGAAGCCTCCAGCCGTTGCCCCATTGGTGTCTGGCAGCATCATATTCTGTCCCGCTGATGTCGTTCCCGATATTCTCAAGGACTGCCCAATGGCCGTTCTCCGGGTCATGTTCATATCCTTCAAAGAACTTGTAGCTTTCCCATGAGAAATCTTCTTTAGGCTCTACCTCACCCCACGCAAAATATTGGCCTGTTTCGTAAGGGGATGACGCCCCCACATTATATGTAGCCCAAAGAGCGCCGCTCGGAAGTCCCAAGTCCACGTATTCATGTCCTCCAATGGCGCCGTCTGGCTCGTTAGGTGCTGGAGGCTGCGGTGTTTCGGCGTTTGCCGAAACAGCGATGGCTGCTGACAGCCACAATAGCGTTGATTTTAGGTTGAGTGTCATTTGTCTGTCTCCTTTTTAGTCATAAGCTGCGGCTCACGACAACACTGCAAAAATAACGATAATCCAGGAAATCTGGCGTTATACGCTGTTAATATTTGGCGTGTTTCGGTTTTACGGGCGGGGAGGGGAGCTAAGTCGGGGATTTTCGCTAACTTAGCGGAAAATTTGCCGCCATGGATAACCAACGACTGTTTCTGCTCGACGCTTTCGCCCTCATTTTCAGGGCTTATTATGCGCTTATCAAGATGCCGCGCGTGTCGTCGGCTGGCTTCAACACGTCTGCCATTTTCGGGTTTGTCAATACGCTCGAGGAGCTGTTGCGCAAGGAGAAGCCCACGCATCTTGCGGTGTGCTTTGACCCTGCCGGGCCTACGTTCCGCCACCTCGCGTCAGAGGAGTACAAGAGCGAGCGGGCAGAGACGCCGGAGGATATAAAGCTGTCGATACCGTACATAAAGCGCATCATCGAGGCGTACAACATCCCGGTGGTGGTGTGCGACGGTTTCGAGGCTGACGACGTGATCGGCACATTGGCCCGTCAGGCGGAGCAGCAGGGTTTCACGACCTACATGATGACCCCGGACAAGGATTTCGGGCAGTTGGTAACGCCGCACATCCTTCAGTACAAGCCCGGGTATCGCGGCGGCGATTTCGAGGTGCGCGGGCCGGAGGAGATTTGTGCGCGTTACGGATTGCAGCGCACCGCGCAGGTTATAGACCTGCTTGCGCTCATGGGCGACAAGATTGACAACATACCCGGTTGCCCTGGCGTGGGGGAGAAGACTGCGCAGAAGCTGATAGCCGAGTATGGCAGCGTGGAGCATCTGCTCGAGGACACGTCGGCATTGAAAGGCGCGTTGAAAAGGAAGGTTGAGGAGAATGCGGAGCAGATACGGTTCTCTAAATTCCTTGCTACGATACGCACTGACGCGCCGGTGACGCTCGATGCTGACGCTTTCCGCGTGTGCGCTCCTGACACGGCGCGGCTTTTCCCGATATTCGACGAGCTGGAGTTCCGCACACTCCGTCAGCGTGTGGCGAAGCGGCTTGATGATGAGGGCGTGGCGGCTGTGGACACACCGAAGAATGGCTTGGCGAGCCAGCCGTCGCTATTTGATTTTGACAACGGCACGGAGACGGAAGCTGCTGCTGTTAAGCCAGTGGCGGCAGTTTCGGTGGAGGTGCAGACTGCTGACAGCCCGGAGGCCGTGGAGCGTCTGCGTAAGGAGTTTGAGTCGGCACGGCGCGTTGCCGTGGTGGCGGAGTGTGACGGCGACAGCGACATGACGGCTGCGCTCCGGGGCTTTTCGCTTGCCTTTGACAGCGGCGCGAACTGGCGTGTCGATGTGTCGGCTGCTGATGCCCTCCGGATGGTGTGGCGTGCCTTTACACGGCCAGATGTGCAGATACTTTCAGCTGACTGCAAGCGCGATTATGTCCTCGCTCGCCGCATGGGGGGAGATGCTGCCGGTGCGCCTCTCGCTAATTTCCTTGACATACCCTTGGCGCACTACCTGTTGCAGCCGGAATTGCGACACGACATACCGACACTGGCAGAGGTCTACCTGCACCGCCTTTTGCCTGACAAGGACGCGAGTGCGGCGGCGCGTGCTGTACTTGACCTGACGGGCGTGCTGATGAAGGAGCTAGACGATGGCGGGCTGCGCTGGCTGTATGACGACTTGGAGCTGCCCCTGCTCCCGGTGCTTGCCGAGATGGAGTATGTGGGCGTTGCTATAGATGTGCCGGCTCTGAACGCTGCGGCCGGGGATATGCGCAGCCGAATAGCCGCGCTCGAGCAGAAGATATATGAATTGTCGGGCACGGAGTTCAACATCGGCTCACCCTCGCAGGTCGGCGAGGTGCTGTTTGACCGCCTGAAACTCGATGCCAAAGCCAAGAAGACCAAGAGCGGGCAGTATTCCACTACGGAGGAGATATTGCAGAAGCTCGTGCCGCTGCATCCTGTAGTCGGCAAAATACTGAAGCACCGCAGCTTGCGCAAGTTGCTCTCGACTTACCTGATGGCTCTGCCGCAAGCGATAAACCCAGCGACGGGGCGTGTGCATACTACGTACAACCAGACGGTTACGGCGACGGGGCGCATCTCGTCATCCAACCCGAACCTGCAGAACATCCCTGTGCGCGACGATGAGGGAAGGGAGATACGCCGCGCATTCATTGCCAGCAATGGACGGCAGTTCATTTCAGCCGACTATTCGCAGATAGAGCTGCGCCTCGTGGCGGATTTCGCCGGCGAGCAGACCATGGTCGAGGCGTTCCGCGAGGGTAAGGACATCCACGCTATAACGGCATCGCGCATCTACGGCGTGCCGCTGGAGGAGGTGACGGCCGATCAGCGCCGCCATGCCAAGACTGCCAATTTCGGCATCCTGTACGGCATTTCCGCTTTCGGCCTCGCCTCGCGCCTCGGGATAAGCCGCGCTGCTGCCAAGGAACTCATTGACGGGTATTTCACCACATTTCCTGCCATACGCGACTATATGGACCGTGCAGTGGAGGATGCGCGGCGTGACGGCGTGGTGCGTACAGCCTTCGGTCGGCGGCGTTTCCTGCCTGACATCAACAGCAAGAACCCTGTGGTGCGCGGATATGCAGAGCGCAATGCTATCAATGCGCCTATTCAAGGCACTGCCGCTGACATTATCAAGAAGGCGATGGTTGACATTGACCGCGAGCTGCGTGATGGCGGATTCAAAACGCAGATGATAATGCAGGTGCATGACGAATTGAACTTTGACGTCGTGCCGGAGGAACTCGATGCCGTGCGCGGCATCGTAGAGCGGTGTATGCAGGGCGCGTATTCGGGTGCAGTGCCGCTGACCGCCTCCATAGGTGTGGCTTCAAACTGGCTCGACGCACATTGATGATATGGCATACGCGCTGATATATATCCTCTCATTGTTGCCGCTGCGGGTGCTGTATGGACTTGCTGACGTGATTGCGCTGCTAATGTACGGCGTGATGCGCTACCGCCGCCGTGTGGTGCGCAGCAACCTCGTCAACTCATTCCCCGAATACAGCCCTCGCGAGATACGGCGTGCGGAACGCCGCTTCTACCGCTTTCTCGCCGACTATTTTGTCGAGACCGTCAAACTCGCCTCCATGTCGGAGCGGCAGATGCGCCGCCGCATGAGGTTTGAGGGGATTGAGGCTGTCAATGCCGACCTCGATGGCGGGCGGCACGTGTCGCTCTTTTTGGGACATTACTGCAACTGGGAATGGATTTCCTCGCTGCCGCTGCACCTGTCGCGCCGGTCGCATCCGTGCCAGATATACCACCGGCTGCGCAACCGTGTTTCCGACCGCGTGTTCCTGCGCTTGCGCTCACGCTTTGCCGCCACCTGCGTCCCCATGGACGAGGCTCTGAACGTGCTTGCCTCAGACTGCCGCGCCGGCACGCCCAACATTACGGGCTACATAGCCGACCAGTCGCCCAAATACAACAGTTTGCACCATTTCGTGCGCTTCCTGAACCAGGAAACCGGTGTGCTGACTGGCGTAGAACGCTTGTCGCGCATGGTGCACGCTTCGGCATATTACTGCGAGGTGTCGCGCCCTCGCCGAGGCTACTACGTCTGCCGCTTTGTCAAGATGATCGACGATGCCGCCGCCATGGAACGCTTTGCGCTGACCGATAGGTACTGGCAGATGCTTGAGGCGACCATACGCCGCTGTCCAGAGCTGTGGCTGTGGAGCCACCGCCGCTGGAAACACACCATGGAAGGCTTGCGCCGCCGCTTCCCCGACGACTGGCAACGCCGCCTCACCCGCCTGTAACCTCACGCTGGTTGGTCTTAAGGGCTTTAAGGTCGATAAGGTCACTAATGACTTTAGCAGGAAATGCGTGCAGGGCGTGCCGGAGAGGACACGCCCTGTGTGATGGTATGTGCAGGGTTGTGGTCAGTCGGCAGCGGGAGCGTCTTCGGGGTAGGTGACGGTGATTTCGTAGCCGTCGCTGTTGACCTCGAAGTTGCGAGACAGGATTATCCCGTCGTTGTCGAGGAAATATCTGCCGAGGTTGTCGATGTTGAATGTCGCGGCGAAGTCAAATTCGTACAGGCCGGTTTGCTCGAGGGCATCTGTCGCTCGCGAGAAACTAACCCATGTGCGTGTCAAGATGCCCATGTGGTACTCTTCGTTGGTTGAGGGTACGAAACTTTCTTTGGCCTTCTGTGTGACGTAGTATTTCCCTTTCATGGGGTATGCATCGCATACTACTTCACGGTTGTATTCCTTGTTGTCAATGGGATATACCGCTTCTGGCTTGCCGTCGCAGGCGATGTGCAGCTCCATGTCGGTCGCCTCGAACTGGTCATCAGTGGGGATAATCTGGATGTTGAAGCTGGCGGATGTGATTTTCTTTGGTTCGGGTTCCGGATCGGGCTTTTCGTCGGAGCAGGAGGTGAAGCCCGGGAGCAGTGTCAGCGCGGCAGCTGCGAGCATGCCGTATTTCAGAGTCTTCATGGTGGTTGTTATTTGTTGGTTTGTATATGTTGGTTATACTGGTTGCAAAGTTAGGCAAAATATTTTGAAACTGCAAATGCCGTATGTACTGTGGGTGTGAAAAATGTCATTTCTGCATCTGCGCCAGCCCCCATTGTACCATCTCGCGGAGTATGGGTATGAACGAGTCTCCTTTTTCGGTTATGGAGTATTCCACTTTCGGGGGCACTGACGGATAGAGTGTGCGGCATATCATGCCGTCTGCGGTGAGTGTTTTCAGCGTGGCGCTGAGCACTTTCGGCGAGATGTCGGGCAGGGCGTGGGCTATCTCGTTGAAGCGCAGGCAGCGGGTCTCGCCGAGCATGGCGAGGACGAGCAGCCCCCATTTGGTGCTGAAGTGGGATATGACGTTGCGGATTGGGCATCCGCCTGTCCCGGAAAATTTTTTCAGTTTGTCGTTCATTTTTTTCTTGCTGACAATCAGTGTTTGCTACTTGGAAGTAAGCAGGTTACCTGTGGGTAACCTCTTGCAAGTGTCGTGGGGAGGGAGTAACTTTGCACTATCAAAAGGTTATCTGATAACCTTGGCAAAGTTAATATATAATCTGAAATAACGCAAGTCATGAGCGAATTGAAGAAACTGAATGAGGGAGCGAAGTTCTCCCACGGAACAGTCGGAAACCTCGGCGAGTTTGCCGGCAAGGTGTTTGTCAAGGATGTCCTTGGCGAGACATCGTGTGAAATCTCTTTCGGGACGCTTGCCCCGGGCGAGGCGGTGCCGTTCTTCCACAGCCACAAGGAGAATGAGGAGAACTACATCGTGCTGTCGGGCAAAGGCGCGTTTCAGGTCGATGACGATGTGTTCGCCGTTGGCGAGGGTTCTGTGGTGCGCGTGGCCACGGGTTGTGACCGCAGCATCAAGAACACTGCTGAAAGCGGCAACCTGACATATATCTGCATACAGGCACGCGAGGGCTGCCTTGGCGGCTACACGATGACGGACGCTGTGGTTACGGAGCGCAAGTCGCTGCTGTGATAAAGCAGGGACATTGCAGTGATGTTTGCGCAGCCAAGTAGGGACACGGCGTGCCGTGTCCGCAGGGTGATAGGTGCAATTGCTTGATTTGCAGGGACTTGGTTGCGGACACGGCACGCCGTGTCCCTACACTGGGGGGATTGGCTGCGAGACGTGTCAGCTGACCATTTTCAGCCCGACGATGGAGATGATGAGGGTGGTGATGAATACCAGTCTCCAGAGTGTCGCCGGCTCGTGAAGGAACAGTATGCCGACTATGACAGTGCCGACTGCGCCTATCCCGGTCCATACGGGGTAGGCTGTTCCTATCGGCAAGGTTTGCACGGCCTTGGCGAGCAGCGTCATGCTCAGCGCGAGCGACAGTAGGAAGCCGCTTATCCAAAGCCAGTATTCAGTGCCGGCAGCTTCTTTGGCCTTGCCGAGGCAGAATGCGAAGCCGGTCTCGAACAGTCCGGCGATTATGAGAATTATCCAGTTCATAGCGTGGCGTAGAGGGCTTCGGCTATCTGCCAGTCGAGGGGCGTGTCGAGATCTACGCTTCTTGCGGCATCCATGGGCGAGGGTATGCGTTTCGGGAAATCTGACATCGGCATGCGGCGCAGCGAGTCTGTCGAGATGACGTATACCGCTCCGTTGTATTCCCACACTTTGGGCGCGTCCTGCCGGCGTGTGAAACGGCCGTCGCCTTTCGAGATGTGCAGACAGCCGTCGGCATCTGTCTCGTATGCGTTGTAGTAGGGGTTTGTGGCGGCCTCCTTGACCGACACTACCATGTCTATTTCAGGGGTCCACAGGTCTATGGCAGCGCGGATGTCCTCGATGCGGCGCAGCGGCGAGGTGGCTTGCAGCAGCACCATGCGCTGGTAGTCTATGCCGCGGTCGCGGTAGAAGTCGAGTGCATGGAGCAGCACCCCGTATGTGCCGGCAGAGTCTGTGGCAAGGCTTGCCGGTCGCATGAACGGCACGTCCAGCCCGTAGCCGCGCGCTGTCTGTGCTATCTCTTCGGAATCGGTTGATACGCAGATGTCGGCATCGTCGGCAAAGGCGCGTGCATGGTCAATGGAGTGGCATATCAGCGGTTTGCCGGCAAAGGGCTTGATGTTTTTGCCCGGGATGCCCTTGCTGCCGCCTCGTGCGGGTATGATGAAAAGGGTGCGTATGTTGTCAGAGGTCATAGAAACGCTTTACGGGGTATGGTGTGAAATGTGTGGAGAGAATGGTGTCGGTCATAAGCGCGAGCGTGTCGGGGCGTGCATACGGGTTGTCGCATGTTGCGGCGAGTGCTTTTGTCTCGGGCGAGAGTGCAGTCCTCAGCCCGGCGGCAATCTCGCCGGCGGTCTCGCCGCAGCGTATCACCGATGCCGCGTGTGTCCTGCCGTCCTGCCGGTGGCCGATGTCGAGCGTTGGTATGCCCATCGACGGCACTTCCACTATCCCGCCCGAACTGTTTCCGACCACAGCTTCGACGTGGCGCAGTGCCGAGAGGTATCTCACTCTGCCGAGCGAGGGGATGGCGTGCGCTCGCTTCGGGTTGTGCCGCACGTAGTCCTCTATCATGGCTATGAGCGGTGTAGGGTCAACGTCGTTGTTGGGGTATGTGAAAAGGATATTCCTGTCGGGAAACTGGTCTAGAGCCGCGAGCAGGTTGCCGTACTGCTCCTCGGGCGGCAGTGCGGAGAGGGTGGCTGCGTGGAGGGTGACGAGAAGCGTGTTGCTGCTAAGGGCGAAGCCGAGCGACTGTTCGAGGCTTGCGAGTGACATCGGCTTGACATTCATAATGTTATGTATGCCTATAGCCCCGGTGGAGACAACTCGCTGCGGGTCTTCCCCCATCTGGACGATGCGCCGCCTGTACTGTTCAGTCTCGGCGAGGTGGAGGTATGCCATTTTTGTTATGGCATGGCGGAAGCAGTCGTCAAACGCGCCGTAGCTGACTGCGCCGCCTGCGATGTGCACTATCGGCACTCCGGCGAGTACGGCAGCCTGTGCCACGCCTGTCATCTCAAACCTGTCGCCGAGTATTACAATGGCGTCTGGCTTGACCTGCGACAGCAGCTTGTGGAAGCCGGTGATGCAGCCGGCCGTGATGGCGGCATGGTTGCCCTGGACCGGGATTCTGACCGGCTTGAAGCCGTCAGCCTCGATTTCGGAGACGGTCATGCCGGTCTGCGGCAGCAGGTGCATATTGGTGGCAGCGACTGTTATTCCCGCGCCACGGCGCTGCAGCTCGGCAGCTAGAGGGGATAGCAGCCCCCAGTCGGCGCGTGTGCTTGTGGCAATGACGATATGCAACCTGCGGGCTGTCATAGCGTGATGAGGGAGTCGTAGGGGAAGTCGGCGACGGCGGCAGTGCCGATCACCTCGTCCCAGCGCATCGGGGAAATGCCGTTGCCCGGACGCTTGACGGTGATGTTCTCCTCGGTGAGCATTTCGCCACGGCGTATGTCGCGGGCGGCGACGATGCTTTTGCGGGCTATTGGCATATTCTTGCTTTCCGACGCAGACACCGCCTTTTCGGCAGAGCCGAGAGCCAGCTCGATATTGCGTATGGCGGCGACCATGGCTTTCAGTTCGCCGGGTTCGAGCGACGCCTTGTGGTCAGGGCCGGGGAGGGTGCGGTCGAGCGTGAAATGCTTCTCGATGACGTGTGCGCCTCGGGCCACGGCTGCAACGGGCACTTCGATGCCGACGGTGTGGTCAGAATACCCGGTTCGCACGCCGAGCCTCTCGGCTATGGTGTCCATGGCGCGTAGGTTGACATCGCAGAATGGGGTGGGGTATTCAGTGTTGCAGTGCAGCACCGTTATCTGGTCGCGTGAGAGAGTGGACTGCGAGGGGTATTTCGCTGATGCTCCGGTCAGTATCTCGATAGCGGTCTCTATTTCGTCGAGGGTGGACATGCCGGTTGACATGATTACGGGTATCCCCTTGGCGGCGATGCGGCGCAGGTAGGGGAGGTTGGTTATCTCGCCCGAGGGTATCTTGAAGTAGTCCTGCCCGAGGTCTGCGAGGAAATCGACGGAAACGAGGTCGAAGGGGGTGCTCATGAAGCCGATGCCGACCTGGCGGCACAGCTCTTTTAGCTCAATGTAGTCATTCAGCGGCAGGTGTATGGCGCGGCACATGTCGAGCTGCGACTCGTCGCTGCCGGTGGTGGATTTCTGGTACTCAGCCTTGTCGGCGATTGAGGAGATGACGAGTTCCGGCACTGCGGTCTGGAACTTGACATAGTCAGCGCCGGCCTCGTGAGCTGCCAGCACCATTTGCCGCGCCATTTCGAGCGAACCGTTGTGGTTCACCCCGGCCTCTGCGATTATGGTGACGTGTCTGCGGTCTGTGTTCATATTGAGCGGATGTCAACGGTTGTAGAAAATGGCCTCTTTCTGGTAGCGGGCCATCACGGTGTGGTTGCTCCAGTCGTTGCAAGGCTTCACGCCTACGCCGAGCGCCTCGGAGAGGATGTAGTCGGGTATCGGCGCACCTGCATAGATGGAGCATATCACGCCGCCGCCGAGGCGCGGGTTTATCTCCATGAGCATATAGCGGCCGGTCTTTTTGTCGTGCAGGAACTGCAGCGTCACCGGGCCTATGAAGCCGAAAGCGGCTATGACGCGGCGCGACATTTCCTCGAGCATCTCGTTGCGGCACGTCTGCGTGCGTGTCACCTCGCCGCCCATGACCTCAATGCGCAGCCTTGGGACGGCGACAAGTGTTTCGCCGGCTTGCGACACGTAGCAGTCAACGGTGTATTCCTCGGCGTTCTCGATGTATTCCTGCACGAGGTAGTCCTGAAGGTTCTCGAGATGCATGAGGTCCTCGAGGTTGTAGAACACCTTTATGCCGCGCGAGGCAGAGCCGTGGCGCGGCTTGGCTATCGCCGGCATCTCGGCGTTGATGACGGAGTATGTCTTGGGTATGTCGATCTTCTTGTCGCGGAACGCCTTGGCGGCTTCCACCTTGTCAAACATCTGCTTGGCGATGTCGAAGTCGCTGACCGGGATGAACACTTCCGGAAGGGCCTCACGGCATTTGGCGGCTATCTCTATAGCGCCGTCCACAAACGGCAGCATTATGTCTACTGAATGTTCCTCTGCCACGCGGGTGATGTCTGCCACCACGTCCGGGTCGCTCCATTTCAGCCCGACTATTACCTGTCCGACCACTGCGATAGGCACTTGCGACATGAGCTCGTAGCTGAGTATTCGCACGTCATAGCCGAGGCGTTGCCCGCTCTTGATGAGCAGCTCCGCCATAGAGACGCGGCGTGCGCCTCCCAGCATGAGCACTGTGAGTCTGTTCTGCTTCATTTATCTGTTGTAGATGTCTGATTTGTACATTTTCAGGTTGTCCGGGTTGAGAAACCATTCCACGGTCTTCTCGAGGCCCGAGCGCAGCGAGTATTCCGGCTGCCAGCCGGTGAGGCGGCGTATCTTGCCGTTTGTGCCGTGGAGGCGGAACACCTCGCTTTTTGCCGGGCGCAGCCGCTGCGGGTCTGTCACCCAATTCACGTCGGCAGCCATGATGTCGGCAATGGTTTGCAGCGTCTCCGCCATTGACACTTCCGTGTTGGTGGCGATGTTGATCTCTTCTCCCTCAACGCCGTCAGCGGCGGCTATGGCGGCAAATCCGCGCACGGTGTCGCGCACATAGTTGAAGTCGCGTGTCGGGGTGAGGTCGCCCACCTTTATCTCGCGTGCGCCGTTGGCTATCTGCGAGATGATTGTGGGGATTATGGCGCGGGCCGACTGGCGCGGGCCGTAGGTGTTGAACGGGCGGACTATCGCCACCGGCAGCCCGAAGGCGTTGTAGAAACTCTTGGCAATGGCGTCTGCCCCTATCTTAGTGGCGGAATAGGGCGACTGCGGCTGGCGCGGGTGCTCCTCGTCAATGGGGACATATTTAGCTGTGCCGTAGACCTCGGAGGTGGAGGTGACGAGCAGACGGCTCACGCCAGCGTCGAGCGATGCCTGGCATATATTGAGCGTCCCCTTGATGTTGGTGTCAACATAGCTGTCGGGGGCTATGTAGCTGTACGGTATGGCGATTAGTGCTGCCAGGTGGAACACCGTGTCGCACCCCTTGGCTATCTCGCGGCAGAAATTGTTGTCGCGCACGTCGCCGCACACCACTTCGAGGTTGGGGTGATGCACCTGTTCCAGCCACCCCCAGTTGTTGAACGAGTTGTACTGCGACAAGGCGCGGACACGGCATCCGCGTTCCAGCATCAGCTCTGTCAGGTGACTGCCGATGAAACCGTCGGCTCCGGTTATGAGTATGTTTTTGTTGTCCATGATAGTCGTGTTACCATTTGCGGAAATAGTATATCGTCTCGCCGCCGCTGCCGGGGGCATAGCGCAGGGTCATGCGGCTGCCGTCGAGCTGCAGCACGTCAAGCGAGCATTGCCTCGGCAGTCCCAGCAGCGGTGCGCCGTAGCCGCCGGTGTCGGGGAAGTCGATGCTTAGGCGGTCGTCAGTCATGCTGAAATTGCCGAACCGCTGGTCGTTGTAGTGGCGGTCGTCCACGCTGAACATCTGAATGGTGGTGGACTGGAAGCACCAGTAGATGGTGTATTGGGCCGAGGGGGTATATTCCACGTCGCCGCCCTCGACCTGTGTGAGCTGCCACAGCCCGAACACCGGGCCTATGTCGCCGTTGTTGTGTGTGCATGATGCGAGAAGCAGCAGGGGCGACAGCAATGCCGCGAGGATGATGCGGCTGAGTACGGGCTTGCGTCTGGCGGCGGTTGTATTGTTCATCGTTTGTTGCGTTTGAAGGTGAGAGAGCCGGAGTATTGCACGCTGATGCTTGCCCCGGTATTGTTGCCGTACAGCTTGCCGTGGTCAAAGGCGAATGCCCCGGTCAGCGAAAGCCCTGGCACGGACGGCACTTGCCATGTCGCCTCGGCCATCATCGACGTGTCGTGGCGGCGGTGTGGGAGCGGTATGAACGGCGTGCCCCACGATGTGCGGTGCGACACGAGCAGACGGTATTGCCACCCGGGCGCGGGCGTGCCGCCGATGCCGATGTGGAAACCGCGCAGCCTGTTGGCGGTGTAGCGCGGATAGCCGTCCAGGTTGTATGCCGGCGACATCACGAAGGGCGAGCCTATCGACATGCCGTAGTTTGACCAGCCGTCATACAGGTAATTGTTATAGTAGTCGTCTGCGCCTGTGGCCTCGTTGGGTATGCTCGTGCCGGGGAAATCTCCGGGAGCCCAGTGCATAGGGCCGCTCTGGTTGGTGAAGTCGATGTATTCGGCCACCACGTTGTCAACTATCCCCGGCTGCGCAGCCTCGTATTCCACGCCCCAGATGCCGTCCCAGCCGTTCAGCTTGCCGATGCCGCTGCCGTCCTCCCAGGGGAACTGGCAGTATGCTGACAGCGTCGCGCCGGAGCGCAAACGGTAGCGCAACCGCACGTCCCACGCGCCGACATGGTTGCCGTCGTAGAAGTCCGACCCCTCGCCGCGTGTGGGCAGGAAGGACTTGATGAACTGGCTGAAGCCTGACTTGATGTGTGTGGACGATATTTCCTCCCCCTTGAGGTATTTCTTGTTAGTCCCACCGAATTGCACTGCGTGCTGCATGCCTACGGTTGCTGTGAACGGCTGGTGTCCACCTACACGCAGGTAGAGACTTTTGTGGTGAAACCATGCGCCGGTAGTGGTGAAATAGTTGTAGCGGTTGTACTGGTCTTCTATCCAGCCGCCGTCGATGAACTTGCCGTAGGCCAGCTCGCCGCGCACCTGCAGCCAGCCGTTGGTGAGCGGCACGTCCTGAAAGTCGATGAAGCCGGCGCGTACCTGCGGTATCGGCCGTGCGTTTGCGCTCAGCACATAGTCGCCGCTGCCGAGCCGGCTGTTGTGCAGCCCCCGGTCGTACCGCTTCATGCCGGCAGTCACAAACAGCGATCTCCATTTGACCTCGCCCCACAGCTGTTGCAGGCAGATGTAGCCCGAAGTCACGCCGTGCTTGTAGTCCGCGCCTGTTTCCGGGTCGCGGCGCAGGTAGTCTATCGGCGACACATAGCCGGCCATGAGGTCTGCGCCGAAGCCGTAGCTGAACCGCGTGCTGTCAGACATCTGACGCCATGCCGAGGCGCGGGCGTATGCCGTGCAGGGCGACACGCCGCTGATGCCGTCATGGCCTGATGCCATGTAATAGGGGGCGAAATCGCCGCCGCCCGCCCCGGCATGAACCTCCGTTTCCCACTGCAGCGACAGCGGCTCTGCCGCAAGCGCCGGCACAGCCCAGAGAGCGGCTGCCAGCAGCACCGTTGTTATGGTCAGGCGTCTAAGCATTGGTATGTGTCTATGTGGCGTTGTTTCTTGGCCTCGAATATCTCTGAAATCTTGAAGAAGATGCCGCTTTCCTCCACGTTGCCGAACTCGCGGTTGATTGCAGTGCCGAACATGCGCATCGTCGGCGAGAGGGTCATGTATGCGTTGACCAGCGGCGGTATGTTGAAGCCGCAGGAGCGTATCGCGTGGTTGAGCTGCTTGTAGTCCTCCTTGAACGACTCGCCGCGTATTATCTCGCGTATCTTCGCCATGTCCGGCGAGGTCTGCAGCGGCTCTATCGGGCGCACCAGGCAGTCCGGGTCGGGAAAATGCGTGTTTAGGAAATACAGCAGCAGGTCGCGGCACTCCGCGTTGTACGTCGGGTACATCGTCACCTTGCCGAACAGGTACTCTATCTGCGGATATACCACAGTGAGCGCGCCCAGACCGTCCCACAGGTTGTCGAGAGCGTAGATGGCTTTCGGCTTGGTGCGTGTGGACTGGTATTCCGGGGCGACGAATGAGCGTCCCAGCTCGAGAGTGACTGGCAGGTATTCGCGCAGGAACTTTTCGGAAAACCGGAACAGGTGGGAGGTGGCGATGTGGGGTGTCCCGTCCTCGTCAAATCGCATGTCTGAACCAAGTATGAAGCGGTATCCGCCGATGATTTCCTCGTCGTTGGGGTCCCATACTATAAGCTGGCGGCACGGCACGTCCATGGTGTCAAACTCGTCGATGTCACAGGCGCGGCCCGTCCCGCCTCCGCCTCCACGGAACGCGAGTTCGCGCAGCCGTCCTATTTCGCGCATGGTTGTCGGCTGGCGGTGGGCATCGATGATGTATATCTGGTTGCCACCCTTGTTCGACTCGCGCAAAAGGCATTCGTGTGTCAGCTCGCGCTTTATAGCGGACCTGTCTACTCTGTCTATTATTTTTTCCATACGGTCAACGCGCTTTGTTGAGGCGCACTAATGCGTGTGCAACCGCAAAGTTAATAAAAAATGCACACGCCCGCAAATCCGCCCCTCCGCCCCCACACGGTTGTATGGCCAACGGTTTCACGTAGACGCTTTGTGACAGCACTATTAGCCTTGGATGACGGTGATGCCGGGGTTGATTGCGAGCAGCTGGCTGACGAAGGCTTCCCGGTCGCGTGGGGAAATTTCAACGGGGATGGCGCTGCGGGTCACGCTGCGGTCCCTGAAACGTATCGCTATGCGGCGCGTGGACAGTGCCGGCCCGGCGAGGAAGCCGCGAACATACCTGACCTCCCTGATTTTCACGACAGGCATACGGGTCGGGCGGAAAAACTGGTAGACGATGAGCGTCCCGCCCTCAATGGCATACCAAGTGCCGCGTATGGTGACTAAAAACAGCGCGGCGAGTAACGCCATGACCAGCATGAAGTCCCATTGGAAATACCACTGCTGCACGCCGATGCACGCGGCAATCACAGCTCCTGTGGCAAGCAGGATCATCGCCCACAGCCACCAGTCTATACGCGACCGGTATATCTTCTTTCCCTCTTTGTCCATTGTCGTTCATACTCGTTGGATGAATTAAATTAGAGCGTATTTAACTTGACCGATTTCCCGAT
>ERZ808240.1986-NODE-1986-length-23699-cov-35.829301_pt1 | contig 23699 bp, 16 predicted proteins | sample MGYA00521084_ERZ808240 | MGnify/ENA primary metagenome ERZ808240 (study PRJEB31516, sample SAMN03275571) | gut metagenome | biome: mammalia-associated habitat; material: feces | host: Papio cynocephalus | place: Kenya | collected 2012-08-06 ... | reverse complement strand
GTCACTGAGAAACGTTTCCAGAGCGAGCCGGAGGCCTCTTTGGGAAGGCGGATTCTGAGCTTCACGGGGAAGTCGTTCACATTGACAAGGACAAGGGAGCATTCCGTCGGAGACACGCATGAGGCGGAAGCATATACTCCCGGCGGCAGGTTCGAATCAATCTTCAATATGTCGGAAGACGACGGAAAGCATCGGCAGATGAGGCTCCATGTGTAGAACCACGGACGGGGCGTCTCAAGGGACGGGTCTCCGAAGACTTCGCTTCCGAGGATGTTCCACATTCCCCAGATTTTCACATCCTCCGCCTTTCCGGAGTCCCCTGAAGAGTGCATGGCGTCGTCCAGCATCCACGCGGCAATCCCGGACGCGCCGTTGTTCATCGCCTCCATTGCGAATATCGGCATATCAAGGGCATAAAACCAGTCGGTGACAAGCATATTGCAGTCTGTCCCCTTGGTGAATCCGTGCCCGTCCACCCTCCTCCAGTATTCGGCGAGCAGGGTCGAGTCGGCCGGGTCATGGTATTTGTAACCACCTTCTCCGAACACGAAACGACAGCCTTCGGGGACAAGGGCGCGGACCCGGCCGACATCGTGCCCGAAAGAGCCGCTGCGCACATAGTGCTGGCCGGGGTAGCAGTGGATGTCATACAGCCCCACGACGTCCCCGAGCCTCGACGCCGTCTGCGACACCCATCCGTATGAGTCGAACTCCGAAGCGGGATTCCTGTAGTTGAGCACGGCGTCCGGCCCGGCTATCGTGACTCCGGCCAGCGCGGGATATTTCCGCATCTCCGCATCGAAGCGCAGAACCATCGATTCCCAGAAGTCGTAGTCTCCGTCAGTGCAGGCCCAGTTGCCGTCCGGCTCGTTGAATATCACAAAGTGCTTTATGCAGCTGAATCCATCGTGCTCCACAAGGCGGTTAAGATAGGCAACGGACATCTCCACCCATTCTCTGCTTCCTTTCAGACTTGAAGCCGGAGGATTGAACTCTCCCCATATTACGGACACATCGTTCTTCTGACACCACGAAAGCAGTCTGATGATGTTCCCCGAATTTCTTTCAGGGACAAAGCGTCCGTTGTCATAATAGGTGAACGGAGAGTTTATCATGCACCGGACATATTGCGGCCTCATGAAATCCATCCGTCTGTAGAGTTTTTCCCAGTCTTCATCCGAAACTGCGGAGCCCCAGGAAACGGCTTCGTCATATGGATCCCATTCGACGCCGTTTCCGAAGAGGTCGGAATTTATGACTTCGTCGGTCACGGTGAGGTCATAGCAGCGGCAGGAAACTGCCGTCATAAGGATGCAGAGCAGTAAGATGTGGCGTTTCATAATTATACGAGAATGTTGTTGATATACTTGCGATAAACTGTAGGGGTAACGCCCCTTGATTTGAGGAATATCCTGTTGAAGTTGGACTTGTTGTTGAATCCGCATTCATAGCATATTTCCGAAACCGAGAGCATCGTTCCTTCAAGGAGACGGCAGGCCTTCGCGATGCGGAGATTGTTGAGGTAGGAGACGTATGAAAGGCTCGTGTGCTTCTTGAAGAAGTGGGAGAACGCGGACTCCGACATATTGACAAGCCCGGCGACGTCCGATATTGAGATCCGTTCCGCTATCTTTTCCTCAGTGTATGTGCAGACCCTGCTGATTCTTCTGGACTTCGACGGACGCATCGACAGCTCCGAATCGGACACTACGCTGCCTTCCGAAAGCGCGAGGTCATTAAGGAGGCAAAGGAATTCGACGGCCGAGTCAAAGCCGGAATACTCCTTGAGCCGGAGCAATCTTGATACTATTCTGCTGTCTCTTGATACAAAAAAGTGCATTGCCGGCACCGATTTGTCGAGAAATTCCCTTATATGGCGGAATGGCTTCTTGCTCATCATGGGGAATTTGAGCAGTTCGTCGGAGAACTGCACCGTCACGACATGATTGTGCTTCCCGTCCGATTTCCACACGTGGGGGATGAACGGCGAGACGAGAATCAGATCCAGATTCTTGAACTCCGACGAGGAATTGCCGATTACTCGCGTGCCGTCCGTGTCGAGCACGAGGTTTATCTCATACTCCGCGTGGCAGTGTATGGGGTAGTCGAACTTGGCGTCCTGATGGTCCAGAACTATGAAAAGGTCTTCTTTTGAGACCGGGGTTATTTCCTGCTGTATTTCTTTCATATTCAGTGTGTTGAGGCAAGGCTTGATACTCTGATTCTGCTTTCCGCCTCTGATGCCGGCATCTCCGTGGCGAGAAAGACCGTCCGGGACTGCCCCGGGAGAAGGTCGAAGAAATTGTCCGAGAAATTTTTTCCGGCGTCGCTTGAGTCAAGGCAGACAAAGGCGGCATAGGCATCCGAGGAGAGCGTGATTTCAATCCCTCCGTCAGCCTCACTGAAGCCTGCGGAAATGCTGCACTGCGGCAGCTCCATGTCTTTGTAGGCCACAAACGGTCGGACACACTCGGACAGGACTTTCCCGTCAGCAATGAATCTGGCGTGTACGAGACTTGTCCGGACATCGGTTCCGCAGTCAAGGGAGGCCTGTGCATAGACCCCGTTCGAATTGGCAGGCAGGCTGATTCTGTCCGCCCGGCGGGACAGGACATTCCCGTTCACATCCATAAGGACGAGCTCGAGAACGCCCCGCACGGAGGTTGCCCTGTCGGAGACTACGGAAACCGATACATCCCTCCCCTTAATCACCGGAGACACAAGGATTTCGGCAAAGGCCCTGCGGAGTTCATAATGCTGGGCTTTCCACCCGCCGTACCAGTCGCGTCCGGACCATGAAGCCACAGGCCAGCAGTCGTTGTGCTGCCAGATGAGCGAGCCCCAGCAGTAGCCTTTGTCTCGCCGATGGGCCTCCACTGCGGTTCTTGCGGCAAAGGCCTGCGTGACCTGCGACATATAGACGACGTCTTCAAACTTTTCCGGCTGTCCGAAATATTCGTTCACCGCCTTGAGAATCCACCGCGTGCCGTTGTCGCTGCGCTGATGCCAGTTGAACACGTCGGAATCCAGCCGCAAATCCGAGGAATCGTGGATGAATGTCCTGATTGCGGCCATTGACGGGAATGACTGAAATCCGTATTCGCTGAAAAAGCGGCTTCGGTAGGTCTCAAAGGAGGATATGGATTTACCGCCGTTCCAGACTGCCCAATAATGCGCGTCACCCCTGTCGGGCAGGGCGCTGCGTCCCTTGTCCGACCATGGCGAGCTCGGGACGTATGCCGTTCCCGGAGCAAGGCTCTGCACTGCATCCGGCAGGACATTGAAGTAGAGGCGGTTCTGCTGCGACTCAATCAGCCTGTCATATTCCGGGTGCGAGCCGGAATACCTCCTGTTCCAGCCCCATCCGTACAGGGCTTCGTCGCATTCGTTGTTGCCGCACCAGAGAGCTATGCAGGGGTGATTCCTGAGTCTCCTTATGTTGTATTCCGCCTCGGCCCCGACATTCCTCACGAAATCATCGTCGGCGGGATAGAGGCTGCACGCGAACATGAAATCCTGCCAGACCAGAATGCCGTTCCTGTCGCAAAGGTCATAGAAGCGGTCGTCCTCATAGATTCCCCCGCCCCACACGCGGAGCATATTCATATTCGCCCCGACGGCGTCGGCGACTGTCCTTTCATAGATTTCATCCGTCACGTCCGGAAGAAACACGTCGCACGGGATGAGGTTGGCCCCTTTCATGAAAACCGGCCTGCCGTTGAGTTCAAAGCGGAACGTTCTGCCGCCGTCGGCATCCTCGTCCCTGACAAGCCGCAGCGAGCGCAGTCCCACCGCCGTGTTTTCCGAAGCCAGAGTCTCCCTCCCGTCGGAGACGGAAAGGGTGAATGTGTACATAAATGGCTTCCCCAGCCCGTTGGACCACCACAACTCCGGTTTTTTCATAATAACCGGAATCTCAAGTTCGTTTTTTCCGGGAGCAAGGCTCGTTCTGACTGCGGCCAGCCTTTTCCCGTCGGCGCATACGCTGACAAGCGCATCGTCCACGGCCCGGTCACAAGCCAGTTCTGCGACTACGGTCAATCTGGCCTCTTTAGCCGACACCGAATCCTGACGGTAGAAAACGTCATTGATTCTCATCCCGTCCCAGCCTCGCAGCCACACCGGTCTCCATATCCCGGAAGTGACAAGGCGCGGTCCCCAGTCCCAGCCGTAATGATAGCCTGCCTTTCTCGTGAAGACGCTCACCCCTTTCCCGAAAAGCCCGCCGTGCCATGACTGCGGCTCGTCGTTGCAGGCCGGATAGGTGTAGGGGAGCGAATCATATTTCTCGAGCCCCTTGCGTATCGGGGAATGGAAATATACCGAGAGCCTGTTGCCCCTTCTTTTCAGCAGTCCCGCCACCGGAACCGTCCAGCCCCGGAACATATTGTCGGCCGAGAGAACCTTCGTCCCGTTGAGCGCCACGTCGGCATAGGTGTCGAGCCCGTCAAAGCATAGTTCTATATTGTTTCTGGCAAAAAGACTGTCATCGACGTCAAACGTCGTTTCATAGAGCCAGTCCTCCTTGTCTATCCACTGGACATCCCGCTCGTTCATCCCGATGTAAGGGTCGGGAATTATCCCGCTGTCCATGAGGTCTGTGTGCACCGTCCCCGGAACGGTGGCCGGATGCCAGTCGTGCATATTGGCCTGTCTGAACCGCCATCCGCTGTCCAGAGAAACGGACACATCTCCCGTGCGGGGAGCTGCGGAATGTTTCAGCATCCATGACAGGAAATCCTTTTCGGCGAAGGTGTTGTCCCAGCTGTTGTGCCACACGCCAGGGTACTCGACATATTCCGCTTCAACGCCTATGGACCTGAATGCCTCGAATGCTTCCCGGGAAAAATGCACGGGAACGGTCTCGTCGCAGTCGCCGTGAAACAGCCGCACGGCCGTGTTCCCCTTGTAGGCGGCAATCCTGTCAACATTCACTGCCCCGCATATCGGCTGGACGGCCGCGAAGAAGTCGGGATAGCGCAGCATCAGGTCGAGCGTCCCCATCCCGCCCATGGAAAGTCCCGTGCAATAGATTCGCCGCGTGTCGACGACTCCGGAATCCACAAGAGAGTCGAGCAGTTCCTTGACGGCCTTCAGCGGAACCGTAATGTCCTTATCTTTCGGGAAGGTGCGTGCCGCGCACTCCTCTCTTGTCGTCGGGCGGACTATATCAACCCAATACCCGTCAGAGGGGCATTGCGGAGCCACGACGATGACATCCTCAAGTTCCCCGGAGCCGAGGAAGAGGTCTCTGCCGTGGTTGAGCTGCGAGATGTTGTCGTTGCCCCGCTCCCCGGTGCCGTGAAGGTAGAGAAGAAGCGGGTGGCGGGAGAATGTCCCGTTTTCTGCCGGACTTGAAATCTGATATGGCAGGATGAAGCCGTCGGACGACTCAAAATGTCCGGACTTCAGTGTCTTCTGCTGCCCGTTCATGCAGACGGCGGTTATCAGCAGTGCCGAAACGGACAGGATTGATTTGATGGATAATTTCATATTTCGGTATTATGTTATTGCGGCACGGCAAATATAAGTGATAAAAACACAATAAAACACACAAATTCAGAATAGTATCAACTATCAACCAAAAAATGTACTGAACTTCGGATTGCAACCGATAACTTTGCAGCGGAAAACAAAACCACATGACATGTCCGAATGGATGATCCGAAAGGATAGACCGAAAGGACGGATACAAAAATTTCAGAAAAACTATAACCGATTATGGGCAGAATAGGAATCATAGACATCGTCATTGTCGCGTCCTACCTCATATTCATAATATGGTGGGGTCTCAGGCACGGCAAAAGTAACGGAACCGGTTCATATTTTCTCGCGGGACGCAGCATGCCGTGGTGGGTGGTCGGACTCTCGCTCTTTGCGGCGAGCATTTCGAGCACAACTCTCATAGGGCAGACAGGCGATGCCTACGCCACTGGAATCTCGGTGTTCAACTACAATCTCACAGGCGTTCTCGTGCTGGTGTTCTTCGCGACTTTCCTCCTTCCGCTGTACATCAAGTCGGGGATATACACAATCCCGGAATTTCTCGAAAGACGCTTTGACCGGAAGTCAAGGTATTACTTCTCGGCCCTTTGCATCATAGGCAATGTCTTTCTTGATGCGGCAGGCGCCCTTTACGCAGCCGCGCTGATTCTGAAGCTCATGTTCCCGGCGGTAAGCCTCAATGTCTTCATAATAATCTTTGCCGTCATAGCCGCTTCCTACACCATTCCGGGAGGGCTTTCGGCTGCAATCAACACGGAACTCATACAGGCGCTTATTCTTCTTGTCGGTTCGGTAATCCTGATGCTGTGCTGCTTTCTCGGCGGCGGCTTCGAATACCTCGGGGAACTCATCTCGGAGGGCGACGTCGCAATGAAGCTTATCCGTCCCCTCGATGACAGTTCGACACCTTGGCTCGGACTGATTGTCGGGATGCCTATTCTCGGGATGTATTTCTGGGCGAACAACCAGACTCTTGTGCAGAGGGTTCTGAGCGCGGAGAATGTGAATCAGGGGAGAATCGGCGTGATGCTCGCCGGCTTCCTGACCCTCACCACGCTGGTCCTGTTTAATATGCCGGGCGTAATGGCGCGCAAGTTCTTCCCCGGACTTGACAATCCTGACATGGTCTATCCGTCCCTGGTGATGAACATACTGCCGACCGGTCTGCTCGGTGTGATGCTTGCCGCGATGCTTGCGGCCCTCACGTCAACCCTCAGCGCGATTCTCACGTCGAGCTCCACGCTCTTCACCATGGACTTCTATTCCAAGATTGACAGGCAGGCTGACGAGAAGAAGCTTGTGCGGGTCGGCAAAATAGCGTCTGTTGTCATTGTCGTCATCGCGGCTCTCTGGGCTCCCAACATAGAGAGGTTCGGCTCCCTCCTCAAGTACTATCAGGAAATCCTTTCCTACATATCCCCTCCGATTGTGGCCACGTTCCTGATGGGCGTCTTCTGCCGCAGGACAAATGAAAAGGGGGCGTTCGCGGGACTTGTTTCCGGGCTTGTCGTGGCGGTGATTATGCTCTTTTTCCGGAATGAACTGTTCGGCGGTCTGCATTTCCTCCTCATTGTCCCGATTCTTTTCCTTTTCAGCGCCCTTGTGATATGGTTTGTCAGCATCTGCACCGGGAAGCCGTCTGCGGAAAAGCTTGAGAACACGGTTTTCCGGGCGGACGAGTTCAGAAAGGAGACGGCGGAGCTGAAAAAGGTCAGATGGTGGTGCAACTACAGATGGATGGGACTCGCGCTCATTGCCATATGCGTTATTCTGCTGGTAATATTCAGATAAGTGATTATTAGAAAACAACTTGAACAATTTGTATATTCATTATGAAACTTGAAAAATATGAAGGAAATCCGGTGCTGTCACCAGAACCCGGCAGCAGTTGGGAGAGTCTCGTGTGCTGCAACCCGGGAGTCATACATGACGGAAAGAAATTCATCATGCTGTACCGTGCCGCCGGAAATGACAGGGAGCATGTAATCCGCTTCGGTCTCGCCGAGAGTGAGGACGGATTCCATTTCAGACGAGTCTCGTCCGCTCCCGCGTTCTGCCCGAGCGCCGACGGATTCGACAGCGGGTGCGTGGAAGACCCGCGAATCGTCAGGTTTGGGGATAGTTTCTACATAACCTATGCCTACCGTCCGATGGCTCCGGGACAGTACTGGACATTTCCGCATGATGTGGTTCTGAAGCCGCAGTGCGACTCTTTTGCCCCGAAGGCCTGGGCCGAGAACCTCGGGAACTCCGCCCTTGCGGTCACACGGGACTTCAAGTCTTTCCGCAGGCTCGGGAGGCTCACTTCACCGGTTCTGGACGACAGGGACGTGATTCTTTTCCCCGAGAAGATAGGGGGAAAGTTTGTGATGCTCCATCGCCCGAAGGAATTTGTGGGTCAGAAATACGGAGTGGAATATCCGTCGATATGGCTTAAGTTTTCCTCCGACCTGCTTGACTGGGAAGACAAGCCGAGCCATCTGCTGATGACCGGGCGTTCTGGCACATGGGAGGAAAAAATCGGCGGCGGCGCACCTCCTTTGCTTACCGACAGGGGCTGGCTGATGATCTATCACGGCGTGTCATCGGGAGGAACCGGGGAATACAGCGCTGGAGCAGTCCTTCTGGACAGGGACAATCCGCTGAAAATCATCGCAAGGACACCGGAGCCGATACTCGTGCCAGAGTTCAGATTCGAGACGGACGGCTATTACTCCGGAATCGTGTTCCCGACGGGGAACGTGGTGGTCGGCGGAAGGCTCTATGTCTATTATGGGGCTGCCGACAAATATGTCGGCGTCGCCACCTGCCCGCTTGACAGTCTCCTCGACTTCCTGACGAAGGAGTGCGCAACTGAAAGATAACACACTAAACAATAAACCAAATGAAAGCAAAACTCATTTCCAAACTTCTGTGCATCGCCTCATTGGCTTTCGCATGGCCGGATACGGCCGGGGCGCAGACTCTCGGAGTACGAGGAAGGGTTTCCGACTCAGCCGGGGTGCCGGTTGTCGGGGCTTCCGTCATCGCCGGACAGAGCAACTGGACCACGACCGACGAAAAAGGCTCCTGGTCTCTGAACGGCGTAGAAAAGGATGCCGTCCTCACCGTGAACTGCCTCGGATATGTCGAGCAGAAAGTCAATGTGGCCTCACGCAGCGTGATTGACATAGTCCTGACCGAAGAAAAATCGCTCCTCGACGAGACTGTGGTCATCGGCTACGGAAAGATGAAGAAGAGCGACCTCACGGGCTCCGTCTCATCCATCGACCCTGAAAAGCTGCTGGTGACTCCGGCTAACAGCGTGGAAGGCCTGATGCAGGGACGCATCGCCGGCGTGCAGGTCATCAATAACTCACAGGATCCCGGCGCGGCTTCCGTCGTCCGCATCCGAGGCAACTCGTCGATAAACGGCTCCAACGCCCCTCTCCTTGTCATCGACGGCTTCCCGTACGGAGACGCCGGCGAGCTCAAGCAGATTAACCCTCAGGACATCGTCTCTATGGAGGTGCTCAAGGATGCATCTGCATCCGCAATCTATGGCTCCCGTGGCGCCAACGGAGTGATTCTCATCACCACGAACAGAGCCGGAAAGCCAAGGACGGAAATTGTAATCCGTCAGCAGACAACCGTCTCCGAATTTTCTTCCGAACTCAATCTCTGGAGGGACCCGGTGCTTATGGCCATACTTTCGAACGAGTCCTACACCAACGCCGGGCTCGTGCCCCAATACACGGGAACCGTCAATGCGAACGGAGTCTATTACCCGTCAATCGACGAACTTCAGACCACCTGGACCACAAACACCAGATGGGATGACATCGTGTTCCGGAAGGCGCCTGTCTCGAACAACACGACCGTCCAGATCCGAAGTTCCAACGACAGAACCAGTTTCACGGCCAGCGCGAACTATTTCCTCGACAACGGAATTTACATAAAGGACAATTACGACAAGTTCGGCGGACGCTTCGGCGTGGAGCACAAGGTCTATGACAATCTCGTCGTGAAGGCCAACGCCAACATAAGCCACAGCCGCCGGCACAACAACGGCTACCTCTCCTACAACAGGAATCCCATTTTCCCGGTCTATAACGACGACGGTTCCTACTGGACCTACAGCTCGACCGACTACTACCATCCGCTCGCAATCACCGACCTTCAGAAAAACACGGGAGAGGGGACAGACGTCATAGCGTTCGCAGGCTTTGACTGGGACATCATCCCCTGCCTGAAGCTCAGCGGGCAGTTCAACTACAAGCACGGGGAAAGCATAACCGACAAATACTATCCTAAGGTCTATACCGAGACCGGCGCCTACAACGACGGGTATGGGAGCATCGACAACTGGAAAGACGACAACATCGTCACCGACGTCTATGCCACATTCGACAAGACGTTCGCGAACCGGCATCACCTCACCGTGATGGGCGGCTATTCATACGAAAACTATGTTTCACGCTCCTCCTCGCTTGCCGCCGTCGGGTTCGTGAACGAGGCTCTCGGAAACGAGAATCTCGCGGCCGGAGACTCCGAGAAATACCGCATCAGCAACGGAAAATACAGCAGCCGGCTCGTGTCAGGACTTGCCAGGGTCAACTATGTCTATGACGAGCGCTACCTCTTCACCCTCACGGGACGCGCCGACGGCTCCTCAAAGTTCGGCTCCGGCAACAAGTGGGCGATGTTCCCTTCCGGGGCTGTGGGCTGGAATATGCACAATGAGTCGTGGATGAAGAACCAGAAGGTCATCAACCATCTGAAAATCAGGGCATCATACGGAGTTTCCGGAAATCAGGGAATCTCCGCCTACCGGACCCTCAGCCGCTACGGACAGCACAAATACTTCTACAACGGCTCATGGCAGACTGCCATAGGCCCGGGCTATCAGTCGGGCTACACCGGACAGGACGGCATATATGCGGTCTGGAGCGGAATCGCGAACAAGGACCTCAAATGGGAATCGACGTCGCAGGTGGATGTGGGATTCGACATATCGCTCTTCGACAACAGGCTCAACTTCACTTTTGACTGGTATGACAAGCTCACCTACGACCTCCTCCGCGAGCGCAACATCGCCCCGTCGTCGGGCTACGACAAGATGTGGGTTAACGACGGCACAATCAGAAACAGGGGCGTGGAGATGACCCTCGACGGAATCATATTCTCCAACAGGGGTTGGAAAGTCGGCGCGACGGCCGTGGCTTCGGTGAACCGTAACAAGGTTATCAGCCTCGGAAACTCCGTCACCTCCGGACTTATGAAAGACGAACGCACTGGGATGGAATACGAGTGGTCGGGCAACCAGCTTGAGCAGTTCCGCGCCTACACCAACATCCTCGCTGTGGGTCAGCCTATGTTCGTGTTCTATGGCTACAGGACCGACGGAATCGTCCAGTCCCTTGAAGAAGGTCTCGCCGCAGGTCTTACGGGAAGCGACGCGGAGCCGGGAGAGTTCAAGTATATGGACATATACAATGCCGACGGAATGGAAACCGTGGATGAGAACGACCGCTGCATAATCGGAGACCCGAATCCGGACTGGACGGGGTCGCTGAACATCGACGTCGAGTGGAAGAATCTGGACTTCAACATATTCTTCAACGGTGTCTTCGGAAACGACGTTGTCAACACGCAGCGCTTCAATCAGCCGAGCAATATGCCGATGAGATGGACGAAGGACAACCCGACGAACAGCTATCCGCGTCTGAATGCAAACCGCCAGACAAAATTCTCCGACTGGTGGATTGAGGACGGCTCTTTCGTGAGAATACAGAATGTGTCCCTCGGCTACACCTTCCCGTTCAACAAGGTCGGCTGGCTCGACAGCATCCGCCTCTCCGTCAATGTGAACAACCTCTATACGTTCACTAAGTTCAGCGGCTATGACCCCGAGGTCGGAATGAACGGTCTTTACACCGGAGGGTATCCGCGCCTTAGAAAATGGACATTCGGGATTGACATCAAGTTTTAAAGGAGGAATTTCAAATGAAAAGAATTAACAGTATATCACTTGTCATCGCGGCGGCGCTTATGTCGGCCTGCTCTCTTGAGGAGACGCCGTACGGATTTTACTCCGAGAATAACTTTCCCTCGACGGAAGCCGATGCGGAAGCATCTGTCCTGTACATATATGATGCGATAAACTACATCGAGTACTCCCGCGCAATCGTGATGCTCGGAGGTATGAACTGCGATGAGCTTGAGCCCAAGGGCGACGCCGTCCCGGCAACGCAGGACCTTGACGCATGGAGGCTCAACAATTTCAGGAGCAACACGACATTGGGCAACTATTTCAAATACTCCTACATCACTATAAACCGCGCCAATGCCGTCATAAAGAATGTCCCTAAGATGGATATAGACGAGTCTTTCCGCGACAGATATGTCGGCGAGGCCTATTTCATGAGGGGTTATTCCTATTTCAACCTCGCCCGCAATTTCGGGAGGGTCCCGATTCTCACGGATGTCGTCGAAACGCTTGGCGACACGCAGGCGTCACTTGCCGCGTCGCTGGACGAGATGTGGCAGAGAATCATTGAGGACTTCGAGACGGCCTGTTCGCTGCTCGGCTACTACGAGTCTCCGCAGACCGGACGCGCCGACCTTGCGGCGGCTCAGGGAATGCTCGCGAAGTGCTACCTCCACCTCGCGTCGGCAAAGTCCAACGGTGTTCCGGAGTACAGGGACATGAGTTTCGACCCGGAGGAGTACTACGCCAAGGCGGCGGAATATGCGGCGAAAGTCGTTCTCAATCCGGAGCAGACGACCTACGGTTTCTCTGACAATCTGGAATCCATCTATGACGTGGAGAAGCCTGACGGACCGGAACATATATTCATAATGTCCATGGACCGCACCGGAGCGAGCGAGGGGCAGTATTCCAAAATCTCCAAGATGTACATCCCTTATGTCGCCGGAGGCACGATATATCTCAGGAATGAGGACGGAAGCCTTTCCCCGACGCACGACGGATGGAGCGAATACCGGACGACAAAGTCGTTTTATGATTCTTTTGAAAGCGGGGACAAGCGCCACGACGAACTCATCGTGAGCGAGGTCTATAACAAGGACGGAGAGGTTATCGCCGAGTACAAGAGCGACGGTACCGGAAAGCTTGCCTATCCTTTCTGCCGTAAGTTCATAGACCCGTCATTCGTGGGGGACAAGACATCGACCAAGCCGTATCTGCTCCGTTTCTCGGACGTCGCGCTTGTGTATGCCGAGGCCGCGGGCCCCACATCCGAGTCATATTCTCTCGTGAACCGCATCCGTACAAGGGCCGGGCTCGGGGAGCTCGCTCCGGGGCTCTCTGTTGAACTTTTCAGGCAGGCTGTGCTTCAGGAGCGACTCGCGGAACTCGCGTTCGAGGGGAACATCAGCTACGACCTCCGCCGCTGGAATCTGCTTCACACAAAAATCAGCACCGCCGTCTCTCAGGGACTTACGGCAGAGGATATGGTTTTCTATCCTATCCCTTCAATAGAGACCGACCTTAACCCTAACATCAAGTAAGCATCATGAAAAGGACAATATTATTTGCGTGCCTTGCGGCGTCACTGCTTCTTTCATGCAGGAAAGACCCGTGGGCGGCTGTGGAAAAGGGTGACTGGAACAACGACCACAACATCATTGAAATCAAGTTCGCAGGGCAGGCCGGGCTTGCCAAAGTCGAGGACACCGATGCGGAGACCGGAGTCGTGAAGGTTCAGCTCGCGTCATTCCTCATCGAAGACAAGTCAAAGGTCCGGGTCGATAAGCTCATAACGAGCTACAAGGCAGAATGCGACGTCAAAACAGGTGATTTTATGGATTTTACGGCCGGGACACCGACAATCACCGTCAAATCCCCGACAGGGCTGTGCAGGACATACTCCATCGATGCGAGCGATTTCTCGGAAGACCTTCTCGGATGCTATGCAATCAGGGGCAGCTATGTCTGGGGCGGAACCGGGAACGCCTACGGAGGGGCGGCCATGCTTGCTCCGGAATCAAAGAGCTGGTGCTGGAACGAAAGGGATGGCCATGGACCGCAGGCGGAGTATGACGACTATCTCGAGTTCACGTTTGAAGAAATCACGGATGAGGGAAACGTGAGGGGAAAGTGCATGCACTACGGCGGAGCCGACGGAAAGCACTGGAACGGGATATTCGCAGCGGCCATGAACAAGGAGGGGAGCGTTGACATCGACCTTCGCAAGTTCTATCGTCAGATTCCTGTCGGGGAAAGCAGCTGGCTGAGGAACTATTCCGAGAACACCATTACTTTCACCGACCGGAGCGGGAGAAGCACCGTGGCCTCGCTGATTGATAAGGGAGAGCATGTCATAGGACAGACCGGCTCAAACGGCAATGATATGAAGGACAAGACGTTTGACTTCACCTCGGAGGCTTTCCAGTTCAAGCTTCAGGGCACTGATGACTGGACGAACATCTACAGCGACTATGACAAGTTCGCGAAGAAGCCGCGCACCTTCTTCGTCCTTGTCGAGAGAGTTGAAGCCGTCCCGGACGAGGCCAAGACTGAAGGCAGCGAGGGCGACACCGGCATTGCCGAGCCGGAACCGGAGCCGGAGCCGACGCTTGACATCGCCGGGAAATGGAAGGTCAGCAGCCTGAATGTCTATGGCGGCTCGGACTCTCCGGCATTCATAAAGCCTACGGACAAAAGCTGGTGCTTCAGCAACGTCACTGCGGAAAGCGACAACATCCTGACTATCACCCCGTCGGAAGAAAATCCTCTGGAAGGAATCGCGGACTATGCTCCGGGAGCGGACGGGAAGTATTGGAACTACATTTTCCTCGCGAAGTTCAACAAGGCGGACAGCACCAAGGACGTCGATTGCGGCAGATTCTATGGCTGGCTTCCTCACGGCGAGTCAAAGTACCGCGTCAGCGTCGCGGATATGACAATCTCTTTCACGTCCGGGGCCGTGACCTACACTGTGCCTGTGCTTCTTTCCGGAGACCACAAATATGGGGAGAAAAACCTGAATGTGCCGTCCGGATGCATAGGGCTTGACTATCCGTGCGGCGGTGTCAAGGGCAATTCCGCCTATTTCTGGACAGATTATGACAGGCTTGCCGTCTGCCCTATAAACTATGTGATGGTGTTCGAGAAACAGCAGGAATAACGATGAAAAGAGCATTTATGTTTATATGCGCTGCAGCCCTTCTCTCCGCCGGATGCGGAGAGAAGGCTCCGCAGCCTTCAGGAGAAGACACGCCGGTGGCGGATGTGGAACTCAGCCTTGCCGATGCCGGCGCGACGGCCGAAACTAAGTCCCTGTATTCCCAACTGTGGGCGATTCAGGGCAAGGCGTGGATGTTCGGGCATCACGATGACCTGATGTACGGGCGCAAGTGGTACGGCATCGACGGCGGTTCCGACACAAAGGATGTGTGCGGAGACTATCCGGCCGTCTATAGCCTTGACTTCGCGCAGATTATGGATGACAGGCGCGAGTCCTCCGCCGAGTCGAATGCCCTGCGGCGAAAATGCGTCATTCAGGCCTACGACAGGGGAATGGTCATCACGGCCTGTGCCCATCTTAACAATCCTCTCACCGGAGGGGACTCATGGGACAACAGTTCCGCAGAGGTCGTGAAGGAGATTCTTGAGGAAGACTCCGAGGCCAATGTCAGGTTCAGGGGCTGGCTTGACAATCTCGCGGAGTTCGCCAACGGTCTCCGAGGCGGGGACGGCCGGATTATCCCGGTCATATTCCGCCCGTTCCACGAACACACGCAGACATGGTCATGGTGGGGGAAATCATGTACGACTGAAGATGAGTTCATCTCGCTCTGGCGCTATACGGTGCGATACCTCAGGGACACTAAGGGCGTCCACAGTTTCATCTATGCGATTTCCCCTCAGATGGACAGCGCCAAGACTCAGGATGACTTCACTTTCAGATGGCCCGGGGACGAATGGGTGGACTTCATAGGCATGGACTGCTATCAGGGCATAAACAACAGTGTCTTCCTTAACAATCTGAAGGTTATGCAGAAAGTTTCGCAGGCGAAGAAAAAGCCGTGCGGAGTCACGGAAACGGGAGTCGAGGGCTTCAAGGTCAAGGACTATTGGATTACGAACATCGCTGCGCCTATGGCCGGCAGGAAAGTTTCCCTCCTCGTCACATGGAGGAACAAGTACGACCCGGAAGAATCGGGCAACCACTACTTTTCCGTTTTTCCCGGGCACGTCTCGACAGACTCATTCATCGAAATGTACAAGAGGCAGGACACGGCCTTCTGCGGGGATCTCCCCGACATGTACTCACCAGCGGCAAACATCACGGTCAAATAAGAAAGATATTTCATCGAACTTTCCAACGCCGCAGACTTGACCTGAAGCTGGTTGGTCGGCTAAAGCTTTAGCCGACCAACCACACCAATACATGCCTGTCGAAAATCATATACTCCAGATCAAACTCCTCCTCATGCCCGTCCTTATGGATGAAGGTCGCCTCCAGCTCCCCCTCTCCCTTGGGGTTGAACTTCTCCACCTCAATCTGTTCCGCGAAATCGACCCGGTTCTGTGACATCCTCTTGAATATGGCCTCCTTCGCGCACCAGTAAATCGCCAGCTGCTCGTTCTTTTTCTTCCTGTCCTCATCGTCGAGGTCGTCAATCTCGTCTTCCGACAGGGCCTTCTTCTCAACGGATGAGAAATCGCGGTCGAGCGACTCGATGTCTATCCCGAGGTCGTCCTCATCGTGGATGATGACTGCGACATATTTCTCCGTGTGGGTGATGCTTATGTTCGTGGCGCAGTTCTCAAGGTACGGCTTGCCGTTGTCGTGGTGGTCGAGATACATCTTCTCGTCGAAGAGCTCGTTTATAAGCGCCCTCACGGCGAGCTTCTGCTTTCTCTGCGACTCGCTTCCGTAGAGGCTGATTTCCTCCATTTCATCGGTAGGTACCGAACTCAGTTCCTTGAGCTCATCTTCTGTTTCCGTAATCTGCCAGACCGCAAGTTCGGCCCCGTTTTCAAGTTCCTTTTTAAGATATAGTGCCATATAAGCCCTTAAGCTGGTTTCACAAAATCAATGTGCAGAACACGACAAAACCCGCCCTCCGTCCGGGAGGGTGTGCCTTAATCCTCTGTATGAAAGCTGGTCGCCAGCGGGTCGTCAGAAAGACTGTCCGCCGTTATGCTCTGAGTTCCTGATATTGGACTGGGAGGTTCCACGTTTCTGCTACAGTTAATAATTAGGCTGCAAATATAGTTATTTTTTAATTATTTACTAAATTTGCGCCCGAATTTCAGGGAGTTGGAACTGCTTTTGCTCATATGAGCCCCCGGTTCATCTCCGATGGACATCCGGCAGGCGTCTGACAGAATGACGGAAGCCGGGGAGTTTGTGCGGAAGGAAATAAACATAAATATTAAGTATCATGAAGTATTTGACAAACGAGAAACTTACAATTGTCGGAGCCGGCGGAATGATCGGTTCCAACATGGCGCAGACGGCGCTCATGCTCGGACTCACTCCGAACATCTGCCTCTATGACATCTTCGAGCCGGGCGTTCACGGCGTTGCAGAAGAGATGTACCACTGCGGATTCGAGGGCGCGAACATCACATGGACGGTGGATCCCGAGGTTGCGTTCAAGGACGCGAAGTACATCATCTCGTCAGGCGGAGCACCTCGTAAGGAGGGCATGACCCGCGAGGACCTTCTCAAAGGCAACTGCCAGATAGCGGCCCAGTTCGGAGACTACATCAAGAAGTACTGCCCTGACGTTAAGCATGTCGTCGTCATATTCAACCCGGCTGACGTTACGGCTCTCACTGCCCTCATCCATTCAGGGCTGAAGCCGGAGCAGCTCACCTCTCTCGCGGCTCTCGACTCGACCCGTCTTCAGAGCAATCTCGCCAAGGAGTTCGGCGTTCCGCAGAGCGCAGTCACCGGAGCACACACCTACGGCGGCCACGGCGAGCAGATGGCAGTCTTCGCATCTCAGGTGAAGATCAATGGCAAGCCGCTTTCGGAAATGGGACTTTCAGCCGAGAGAATGGCGGAAATCAAGCAGGAGACAATCCAGGGCGGTTCAGCAATCATCAAGCTCCGCGGCCGTTCTTCGTTCCAGAGCCCTGCCTACAACGCTGTCAAGATGATTGAGGCAGCGATGGGCGGTGACAAGTTCACCCTCCCTGCCGGCACCTACGTGAACTGCGGCAAGTACAAGAACGTGATGATGGCCATGCCGACGACCATCGACGCCACCGGCTGCCACTACACCATGCCTCAGGGTACGGCCGAAGAGATGGCTGCCCTCGACGCTTCCTACGAGCACCTCTGCAAGATGCGCGACGAGATCGTCGAACTCGGCATCGTTCCGCCGGTCGCTGACTGGAAGAAAGACAACGCCAATCTGTAAAAAACGCCTGAACGGCACGCTTGCCTCGTTGCACTCACAAATATAATCCTCACAACCGATAAGGTTGCTCCGGTTATATTTGCTCCTGCGCCTTGCAATCGCACCATTCATTCGATTTTTACTCACGGCAATAATCAAAGAAACCCTCGGTGATTCTTCAGACAATCACCGAGGGCTTTTTCTTAAGCATCCCTTGTATAAGCATCTTGGAGCTGAAGCCGGAGTAGTGGTGCGGATGCAAGGCGCAAGGCGGGTTCCAAACCGGAGCAACCTCACGGTTGTGAGGATTTGAAACCCGCCGGCAACGAAGCAGACGTGCCGCTACTCCGGCTTCAGCCTAATCCAGCTTCAGCACGGCCATGAATGCGGACTGCGGCACTTCCACCGTCCCGATCTGCCTCATGCGCTTCTTGCCCTGCTTCTGCTTCTCGAGCAGCTTTCTCTTTCGGGTGATGTCGCCTCCGTAGCACTTTGCGGTCACGTCCTTGCGGACTGCCTTGACGGTCTCGCGGGCGATGATCTTGGCCCCGATGGCGGCCTGGATGGCGATGTCGAACTGCTGGCGCGGGATGAGCTCCTTGAGCTTCTCGCAGATCTTGCGGCCGAAATCGTAGGCGTGGTCGACATGGATGAGGGACGAGAGGGCGTCGGCGGGCTCGCCGTTGAGGAGAATGTCGAGCTTCACGAGCTTCGCGTCCTTGAAGCCGACGATGTGGTAGTCGAAGGATGCGTAGCCCTTGGAAATGGACTTGAGCTTGTCGTAGAAGTCGAAGACAATCTCGGAGAGCGGCATCTCGTAGGTGAGTTCAAGCCGGTCGGCGGTGATGTAGTGCTGGCCGATGAGCGTGCCCCTCTTGTCGAGGCAGAGCTTCATTATAGGGCCGTAGAAGTCGGCCTTGGAGATGACCTGTGCGCGGATGTACGGCTCCTCGATGTGGTCGATGAGAGTCGCGGCCGGCAGACCCGAAGGGTTGTGCACGTCGATGCACTCGCCCTGAGTTGTATAGACCTTGTAGGAGACGTTCGGCACGGTCGTGATGACGTCCATCCCGAACTCCCGGAACAGTCTCTCCTGCACGATTTCAAGGTGCAGCAGCCCGAGAAATCCGCAGCGGAAACCGAAGCCAAGCGCGAGCGAGGACTCGGGCTCGAACACGAACGAGGCATCGTTCAGCTGGAACTTCTCAAGGTCGGCGCGCAGTTCCTCGTACTGGTCCGTCTCCACCGGGTACATTCCCGCAAAGAGCATAGGCTTCACCTCCTCGAACCCGGCAATAGCCTCGCGGCACGGATTCGCGACGGTCGTAATCGTGTCTCCGACCTTCACCTCGCTGGCGGTCTTGATTCCGGAAATTATATATCCCACACTTCCGCAGGCAATCTCGTCGCGAGGACAGAGCTTCATCTTCAGCGCCCCCACCTCGTCGGCGACATATTCCTTGCCCGTGTTGAAGAACTTGACCTTGTCGCCGGTGCGGATGGTTCCGTTCACGACCTTGAAGTAGGCTATGATGCCCCGGAAGGAGTTGAACACGGAGTCGAAAATCAGGGCCTGAAGCGGCGCGTCCGGGTCTCCCTTCGGCGCAGGGACTCTTTCCACAATCGCGTCCAGAACATCCTTCACTCCCTGTCCGGTCTTTCCCGAAGCCAGAAGAATCTCCTCGTGGGAGCAGCCTATCATATCGACAATCTGATCCGACACGACGTCAATCATCGCCGATTCCATGTCAATCTTGTTCAGCACCGGGATAATCTCAAGTCCGTGCTCCACGGCAAGATAGAGGTTTGAAATCGTCTGCGCCTGAATGCCCTGCGTGGCATCGACGACCAGCAGCGCCCCTTCGCAGGAAGCGATTGCCCGGGAAACTTCGTATGAAAAATCGACGTGCCCCGGGGTGTCGATGAGGTTGAGCGTGTAGGTGTCTCCCTTGTACTTGTACTGCATCTGAATCGGGTGGCTCTTGATTGTGATGCCCTTTTCCCGTTCGAGGTCCATCGAATCGAGCACCTGGTTCTCCATTTCCCTCGCGTTCAGGGTGTTCGTGATTTCGAGCATCCTGTCGGCGAGCGTGCTCTTCCCGTGGTCGATGTGCGCGATAATGCAGAAGTTGCGTATATATTCCATATTCCCTATTTCATAATAAGTATAATCCCCCGGCTTGGGGCATTCTTCATCCAACCTGCAAAGATAATCACAAAATTCCGTATTTTTGAGCCGCCGCTGATGTTTGGGCGTCAATTCTAAACCTTCGGCGCGTATCCGTGTCTAAATCCGGATGCTGCAGAAATATGAACGTGACTGAAAGACATATATCCGAAAGAATCGGGGCGAAGGATTTCCGTGGGGCGTTTGACGGCATAGTCGCGCTCTACGGCGAAAGGATGTATTGGAATGTCCGGAGGTTCGTTCTTTCCCATGACGACGCTGACGATGTACTTCAGGACTGCTATGTTAAGATATGGAAAAATCTTCCCAAGTTTCGGGCGGATTCGGGGATATATACATGGATATATCGTATCATCGTCAACGAAAGTCTGAATTTTCTGAGAAAACGGGATATCCTTTCGCGTTTTTCGTTCATCGACGTCGATTCCCCTGCAGCAGGACACATTGCGGGCGATGTATATTTCGACGGTGACGGGGCGCAGGCCGCGCTTTATCGGGCAATGGCGAAACTTCCTTATAAGCAGAGGCTTGTATTTGAAATGAGGTATTTCGACGAGGTGGAATACAGGGAAATGTCGAGGATTCTCGGAACGTCGGAGGGAGCGCTGAAGGCCTCGTACCACATAGCCTACAATAAGATACGTGATGAACTGACGGTAAATTCCGCGGATTCGTGATGTCTGGAAATGAGTGCCGGGTTAAGTGATTAAACTTTTGAAAACAAAAAATGTCTAAAAATATGAAACGGAATGATGATATGGACATCTTGAAAGACAAGGCAAGGCTGGAGAACAATCCCTTCGTCGTCCCTGAGGGCTATTTCGAAGCGATGAGGGCGCGGGCTTCGCGTGTGCCTGAGATTCAGGATGTCCGAAAAAGGAAGATTCGCCGGATTCTGGTACCGGTTCTTTCGGCGGCAGCTTCACTCGCTCTGGTTCTTTCCGGTATGCTGCTCTTTGACGGCCGTCGGGCGGCTCCGGAGCGCAGGCTCTACTCGGACAATGTCGCGGCTGTCCTGAGCAGTGATGAAATCGTTGAATATCTGATATATACCGGCGCGTCGGTTGAGGATATCAATTCCGTCGGCAACAACTGACGGTCTGCAAAAAGAATCTGTCCCGGATTTTTGAGATTTATTTTTGAGGACAGATTTGTTTTGGAAGAGGGAGCATACCGGGGTATGTGACCGATGAGAAAATAAATATGGGCCAAAAAGAAACTCAAAAAATGAAAAGTGTTTATAAGGTTTGTTTGTTATGGCTGTCAATGCTCCCGTTGGCTCTGAGCCTGGGAGCACAGCCTAAAGGTGACGGGAAAGGCAAGGATCCCGGGTTCTGGAAGAAGGCTCAGGCGGAGAAACTGGAGTTCATCAAGAAGCGTCTCAGTCTGTCCGATGCCGAGTCGGACGCTTTCCTGAAGGCCTATAATGAGAGCGAGGAGCAGAAAGGCAAGCTGTTCCACGAGCGTCAGGAGGCGCTGAAAGCGCTGAAGAAGGCTCTGAAGTCAGAGGAAAAAGTGGACGTCGCGCCGCTTCTGGAGAAGTATCTTGATGCGAGGGCGAGGCTGGAGGAGTGGGAAACCTCTGACTATGAGCGCTTTTCCAAGGTTCTCTCTTCCGAGCAGATTGCCAGGCTCATGGTCGCGGAGGAAGATTTCCGGAGGGAGCAGATTCACCGGCTTGACGGCCGTCGTCGCGGCGGTCCGGGCGCACCTCCTCGTGGCCGGGACCACCGATAAGAAGAAAATCAGAAACAATATCAAGATATTGTTCTGAATACTTTCCATTCATATTTATTGTAACGTTCTCCTGCAACTCTCCGGCTGTCTGTCCGAGATCGCGGGAGAACTCTATTATTGCCCGGTAGGCTTTCTTGCGCTCCGATGACCGGATTTTGACTGCGCGGGTGAGTCGGAGTCCATGTTCCTCGGCGGCCCTTTCCGCCTCGGCCTCGCGTCCCGCCGGAAGTATGAGGCTCAGCTTTCCGTCTTCGCTGAGACGGGCGGCGGCGAAGCGCATGATTTCATCAGTGGGAAGCGCGTCTGCGTGGCGGGCCTGCGCCTTGCGTTCAGAGGGGGAGTGGAGGGTCTCGGTGAAGAAGGGCGGATTGGAGAATATCAGGTCATATTCCTCATCCGTCCGGAACATCGACAGCGGGCAGCGGTGCGCGTGCATTTGGCCGGCCCATGGGGAGTCCCGGAAGTTCTCCCCGGCCTCCTCGGCCGAAGCCTCGTCGATGTCTATCGCGTCAATCATAAAACCGCCTTCTTCCGGTCGCCGGATCTCGGCGTCGGCATGGAGTCCCGACGGCTCTGTCACGTCGAGTTCGGGAGTGGCAGTCTTGCCTCTCCGAGACATGGCCGCAGCCATCCCGGCAAGCCTCTGAGCGGCCATCAGGGCAATGGTCCCTGTGCCTGTCCCGATGTCCAGAAGACGGCGCTCATTCCCCGTTATCGTCATCAGCGCACCGAGCAGCACCCCGTCGGTGTTCACCTTCATGGCGGATTTCTCGTTCCGCACCTCAAATTTCCTGAATCTGAAAACTCCCATTTTCTCCTTGTCTCCTCTGTCATGCCAGTGTGGCCGCCGTTTTTCCTTTGGGTGAGCCCTTGCCCTTCCGGCCGCAAAACTATGCAAGTGTGAGCTCTTGCCCTTCCGGCCGCTACTCTACCTTGAGGATAAGCCCGTCCTGCATGGTGAATTTCCTGTCGCACATCCGGGCGAGGGAGTTGTCGTGGGTGACAATCACGACTGTCTGCCCGTGCCGCTCCCTCATGTCGAAGAACAGCCGGTGAATCTCCTGCTTCGTGACAGAGTCGAGGTTTCCGGACGGCTCGTCGGCGAAGAGCACGGCGGGGCTGTTCACGAGCGCCCTCGCTATGGCGACTCTCTGGGCCTCTCCTCCGGAAAGTTCCGAGGGCTTGTGGTCGAGGCGCTCCCCAAGTCCTACCTCGGTCAGCAGCTCCCGCGCCCTCGCCTGCGCTTCCTTCCGTCCCTTTCCTGCGATGAATGCCGGAATCATGACATTCTCCAGCGCGGTGAACTCCGGCAGCAGATGGTGTGACTGGAAGACGAATCCAACTTTCCTGTTCCGGAACTCTGAAATCCTGTTGCCCCTCATCGCGAGGACATCATTCCCGTCTATCGTGAGCGTTCCCCCGTCAGGCCGCGAGAGCGTGCCGAGAATCTGAAGCAGGGTGGATTTCCCGGCTCCCGACGCTCCGACAATCGACACGACCTCACCCCGTCCGACCTCAATGCTTATCCCCTTGAGAACCCGGAGGCTCCCGAAACTCTTGGTTATATCCGTAGCTGTAATCATCAATGAAATTCCTTTTAAACTCGCCGGCCCCATCCGCTGGCTGAGCCATTTTTCGGCGTTTTTGTTTCGTCCGGATCGGGGCGTGCGTCTTTGCACTGCAAACTTAAAGAAAAAAGTTCAACCTGCAAAGGTTGTCGTCGTGCCCCGACAGAAAAAGGAGGCGATTTCTCGTCTGCCCGTCAGGGCGGCATGAGCCGCCGCGATGAAGAGACGGAGTGGAACGGAGGAACGTAGTCGCCCGGCGCAGCGCAGTGAAGCCGGCGTGCCCCTCGGGGCTGTCGGCTCTGCCGACTGGGGGTTAGCCATGTACCCCGACGCGGAAA
>ERZ808240.1979-NODE-1979-length-23792-cov-34.908287_pt1 | contig 23792 bp, 11 predicted proteins | sample MGYA00521084_ERZ808240 | MGnify/ENA primary metagenome ERZ808240 (study PRJEB31516, sample SAMN03275571) | gut metagenome | biome: mammalia-associated habitat; material: feces | host: Papio cynocephalus | place: Kenya | collected 2012-08-06 ... | reverse complement strand
CGGAAAAATGTTAAATGGCGCTTAAAAGAGCCATGCGTTCAGATTTTAATGTCTGATGGATTGGACGGGCGCAAGAACATCACGTAATAGACGGGCATATATGTCACTTGCCCCTCTGTCGTGACTTCTCTTTCGTTCGATAAAACAATGCCTTTCTTTATGTTGTAGTCCTTGACCGCCATGAACTTGTCTAAAGAATTGTGTTTCCTGTAGTCCTTTCCGGACTTTACCTCAATTGGAACCGCTGACAGAGTGTCATAGTCATCGACCAGAAAATCGACTTCTCCATTTTTCTTGTTGTCGTAATAGCACAAATCGTATCCGTGGGCTTTCAGCTCGGATGCCACGACATTCTCATATACAGAGCCGAGATTGATGCTGGGAATATCCTCAAGCACGGCAGTGGCGTTGTAACTGAAAAGCAGGCTCGTGAGAATGCCGACGTCGTTCAGATACAGCTTGATGAGGCTCTTTTTCTGAGAATCCCTCAAAGGAAAGCGCGGGTTTGATATTGAGTTTACCTCCAGCGCTATGCCTGAGTTTACAATATATTCTAGCTCCGGCTCATAGTCGGTCATGCTCTTCCCTCGTTTGCCTGCAATCTCATTCACCACCACTCTTTTTTTCTTGTTTTCGAGGTTTGAAGGAATCAGGTCATATATTTTTCGTATATGAAGTTTTCTCTCGCTGTCATATTGTGAGCAGTCCTCCTTGTAGAGTTTGTGCAGTTCAGAATGTACGGCCCTGACTGATACGAGGTTATGGGTGTCGAGAAATGTGTTTACCGCATCGGGAAGACCACCGACGAGGAGATATTTTCTGAACAGGTCCATTATGAATGAGTGGGCATTGTCGTCGAGCGGTGTTCCTGCGATGAAACTGTCACGCAGGTGTCCGATTGCTTCTTCGCCTACATTGTTCGCCCACAGGAACTCCTCAAAATCCAGAGGATACATCCTTTTGACCATAATCCTTCCGCCCGGCTTCGAAAGAGTCTCATTAAGTGCAATGCCAAGCTGCGAACCGCTGACAATATAGGTGAACCTGTCATCGTCCTTGAGAAACTTGAGCATGGTCAGGAGATCCGGGTACGCCTGTATCTCATCTATAAATACAAGCGTGTCTTCCTTTGTCCCCATTTTGTCTCCGGCGACGAGGCTTATTCTGAAATAGAAGTCCTGAATCGTCCGGGTGTTTTCAAAAATTCTGTTTCCTTTCTTGTCCTCGTACATATTGAGTTCAATATAATTTGGAAACAGAGACTTTCCCTCATGGCGTATTATGAAGGATTTTCCGATTTGCCTTGCCCCGTCGATTACCAAAATCTTGTTTGACTTGGAAATCAGATAGTTGTGAATCTCTTTCTGTATCTTTCTTTTGAGCATAATGACTTTTTCCTAAAATTCATTATGCAAAAATATGACTTTTTCTTGAAACTTGATGTGTGAAAATATGACTTTTTCCGACTATGGCTCCTCCTTGGGCCAGCCTTGGGCGTGGAGGGGGAGCTCGACGCCGTCGGGGGTGACTATGACGGAGCCTACATCGGGCTTGGCGAGGTGGCCGATGATGTCGAAAGTCTGGAAGTCGTGGCGGAACTTGTCGTGCTTGCCGATGGGGATGGTGAAGAGAAGACGGCAGTCGTCGCCTCCGTTCAGGGCGGCGGCAAGCGGGTCAACTCCCAGTTCCTTGCTCAGGTCTATGGAATTGCCCATAAACGGCACTCTTTCAGCATAAATCTTCGCTCCGAGACCGGAGTCCCTGACGAGGCACTTGACGGCATCAGCGAGGCCTCTGGTGACGAAATATCCGAAACTTGGCACAATCTCCGAGTCTTCGAGCATCTTCAGGACATTCGGAGAGAGGGAAGGCTTGAGGTATTCACCGACAAAGTCCTTGTATTTGTCCAACTGCGGCTGCTCGTGGTCGTCCTTCGTCTTGTCGAACTTGCGCTTTTCGCGCTCCAGCACGCTCAGGCCGAGATAGGCTCCGCCGAGGCTGCCCGAAACGCAGAGCAGATCCATGCTCTTTGCCGGCATACGGCGCTTTGCCGTGAGCATGGAGGTCTCTCCGCAGGCGCTCACGCTGATGCTCAGGCCAACCATCGACGGCATCACTTCAAGGCTCAGCTTTTCGTAGCCGTGCTCCTTGGCGCAGGCGACAATCCCGCCCCAGAGTTCCTTGATGTGGCTGAAGTCCAGCTTTGCCGGCACACCGATGACGACGGCGAGGGTACGCGGGGAGGACAGCTCCGCATAGAGTTCGCCGGTGACCATCGTGACGCACTTGTGACCGAGGTGCTTGAGCGGAAAATAGACGAGGTCGAAGTCCGTTCCCTCAATGAAACAGCGGCTCTTCTGGGTGGCATACGCCTGTCCCTTAGTTTCGAACCATGTGCTCTCGAACGGCTTGTAGCCCGTTCCCTCAAAAAGTCTTGCAACAGCCTCCACTCTTCCGAGGCTCGCGAATCTTTCCTCTGCTGCCATATACTGAATTTCAAATTTACCTCTTCTTCTCGACATCATAACTAAGCCCCATCGCGTCAAGCACCGACACGAAGTCGTTGTTCACGCCCACGGTGAATTTACGCGACGCGAACTCGATGTTCCACTTGTGCACCGGGTCGTAGAGCTTCATCGAGAGCGGAATCGGCCCGCTGTTGTCCTTGATGAGCCGGACGAGCCTCTCGCGGAACTCCGGCGTGAGCTGCGTCGTGGTGAGCTGCACCGTGAAGTTCTTGACCTTTTCCTCAGCCACGTTGCCTAATAGCACAATCCTGTTCACCCTGAACCCGTACGGGACTTTCTGCTGCGTCTGCGCCGAAGCCCCCTCGGCCGGTTTCTGGTAGAAGCGCGGCTTGATCTCGCCGTCAATCCAGATGGCCGTGTGCGGCTGCAGGTAGGCCATGAACGCCTCGTGGTCCTTGCCGAAGAGAGCCAGTTCGAAGCTGCCTTCATAGTCCTCAATCTTTGTCTTGGAGTAGGCCCTGCCGGTCTTGGAGTTGAATGTTCCGGTCTCCGTGATGAGCCCGGCTACGCATACCTTTTCTCCTGCCTGGCGTTCCGTGCACTCGTTAATCAGCGCGTCGAGCTGTCCGAGGCTGCATTTCACGAAATTGTCGAGTTCAAAGCGGTACTTGTCGAGAGGGTGCGCCGAAAGGTACATTCCCACGAGTTCCTTCTCCTTCTGAAGGAATATGAACTCATCGACCTCATGCTCAATCTCCGGAATCTCGGGCCTTGTCGGCTTCATCTCCTCGGATTCGCCGAAAAGTGAAATCGCCGCGCTCTCCGCGTCCCTGCGGAAAAGCTCGCCGTAGCGGATGAGGGCGTCGAGGAACGTGTCTCCGCTCCTGCACGGGGTGAAGAACTGCTGCTTGGATATGTGGAAGCTCTCGAACGCGCCGGAATATATCAGCGACTCCATTGACTTTCGGTTCACGATGCCCGACATTCTCTCTATGAAGTCATAGATGTCGGTGAACTGCCCGTTCTTCGTCCTCTCGCTGATGATTGCCTGCACGATGTTGGAGCCGAAGCCCTTGATGCCTCCGAGGCCGAAGCGGACGTGTCCCTCGACATTGACGGAGAAGGCGGAGTGCGACTCGTTTATGTCCGGATTGAGAACCTTGATGCCGCTCTTCTTGCAGTCATCCATGATTTTCTTAATCTCGTCCATCTTCGAGAGGTTGTTGCTCAGATTCGCCGCCTGGAACTCGGCCGGATAGTGGGCCTTGAGCCAGCCCGTCTGGTAGCTCACCCATGCGTAGCAGGTCGCGTGGGACTTGTTGAAGGCGTACTGCGCGAACTTCTCCCAGTCCTTCCAGATTTTGTCGAGGGTCTTCTCCGGGTGGCCGTTCTTCATTCCCCCGCTCATAAACTTCTCCTTCAGCGAGTTAAGGATGTCTATCTGTTTCTTTCCCATCGCCTTGCGGAGCTTGTCGGCCTCGCCCTTGGTGAAATTCGCGAGCTTCTGCGACAGAAGCATGACCTGCTCCTGATAGACCGTCACTCCGTAGGTGTCCTTGAGGAACTCCTCCATCTCCGGAAGGTCATATTCCACAGGCTCCTGGCCCTGTTTGCGGGCGACGAACGACGGGATGTAGTCCATAGGCCCAGGGCGGTAGAGGGCGTTCATCGCTATGAGGTCCTCGAACCTTGTCGGCTGAAGCTGCTGGAGCCACTTCATCATTCCCGGCGACTCGAACTGGAACACGCTCGTGGTGTCGCCGCGTCCGTAGAGCTCGTAGGTCATCTTGTCGTCGATAGGTATGGCCTCAATGTCTATGTCAACACCATATCTCTCCTTGATGAGGTCGAGGCAGGTGTGTATGATTGTCAGCGTGTTGAGCCCGAGGAAGTCCATCTTGAGCATACCGACGTCCTCGATGTAGTGCCCGTCATATTGCGACGTCCAGAACTCCTTTTTCTTCCCGTTTTCATCGACGATTTCCTTGTCTTCGGAGAGACATATGGGGATATAGTCCATCAGGTTCCCGCGTCCGATGATGGTCGCGCAGGCATGAACCCCCACCTGACGGATGCAGCCTTCGAGCTGGAGGGCGTAGTTCAGCACCTCCTTGGTCAGCTCAGTGCCGTTCTTCAGCTCTTCCTGAAGTTCCGGAACGAGCCTGTAGCAGTTCTTGAGGGTGATTTTGGCGTTCGCCTCCTCCTTCCCGACCTGATAGTGCTTCTCGACGAAAATCTTCTGCCCCGGATTGTCAGGGTCATCGACCTCCACCTTCTTCACGACCTCGGTGAATCCCTTTTTCAGCTCGTCGAGCTTCGGGTTGAAGGGATATTCCTTATCGACCATCTCGCTCAGGCGGTCGGGAATCATCTTCGTGAGCCGGTTGGAGTCATCGATGCTCATGTGGCTGATTCGCGCCACGTCCTTGATTGCCGACTTGGCCGCCATCGTTCCGAATGTGATGACACGCGATACATGGTCAAGCCCGTAGTGGTCCTCGACATATTTGTGCGCCGCTCCCAGGTCCTCGAAATCCACGTCGATATCCGGCATGCTGATTCGGTCCGGGTTGAGGAAACGCTCGAACAGGAGCTGGTACTTGATTGGGTCGAGGTTCGTGATCCAGAGGCAGTAGGCGACCACCGAGCCGGCGGCCGAACCACGTCCCGGGCCGACCATCGAGCCCATTGCACGGGCGGCGGCGATGTAGTCCTGCACAATGAGGAAGTAGTCCGGGAAGCCCATCCGGCAGATTGTCTTGAGCTCGAAGTCGATGCGCTCGCTCTGCTCCTCGGTGAAGGTCTCCCCGTAGCGTATGTGCGCTCCCTTGTAGGTCAGGTGGCAGAGATAGGCCACCGAACGGCAGAATTCCTCCCCTCGGTCGGTGCCGTCCTTGTCGCAGCGCCCGACGTCAATCACCTCCTTATATTTCTCCAGCTGATTGTCTATGTCCGCGAGAAAATCCTCCGGCAGGTCGAACTTGGGCAGCACGTGCCCCCGGTCAATCTTGTAGCTCTCAATCTTGTCAGCGACCTCCATCGTGTTGGCGAGCACCTCCGGATGTTCCGGAAACAGCCCGGCCATCTCCTCCTCGCTCTTGAGGAACTCCTGCTGGGTGTAGCGCATTCTGTCCGCGTCGTCGAGATAGGCCCCCGTGTTGAGGCAGATGAGCCTGTCGTGCGCCGGTCCGTCCTCCTTCTTCACGAAATGCACGTCGTTCGTCGCGACGACCTTCACTCCCATCTCCTCCGCGAGCCTGAATATCCCCGCATTGGCTATCTGCTGCCTTTCCCAGACCTCCTGCGTCATCCCCGGGACCTCCGTCCTGTGGGACTGCACCTCAAGGTAGTAGTCCTCTCCGAACAGATTCTTGTGCCATTGGATTGCCTTGCGGGCGGCCTCCTCGTCCCCGTCTATGAGGTCTCTCGGCACCTCTCCGGCAATGCAGGCCGACAGGCATACGAGATTGTCGTGCCATTTTTCCAGCACCTCGTGGCTCACCCTCGGCTTGCTGTAGTACTTCCCCTCGATGTGTCCCGTAGAGACAATCTTCATCAGGTTCTTGTAGCCCTCGTAGTTCTTCGCGAGCAGGATGAGGTGGTAGTAGCCCCTGTGGTTGTTGTCCTTGAGGCGGTGGTCATAATGCCGCGTGACATAGACCTCGCACCCGAGAATCGGCTTTATGTTCGGGTGCTTCGCGGCAAACTTCATGAACTCCTTGATTCCGTACATATTGCCGTGGTCCGTAATCGCAAGCGCCGGCATCCCGAGTTCCTCCGCCCTGTCAAAGAGTTTGGGAATGGCGGAAAATCCGTCGAGGATGGAGTACTGCGTATGGACATGGAGATGTACGAATGACATATAAATCAGTGAGTTAATGTGTTGAAAGCTTATCTTTTTCCGCAGTTCTCAGGGCTTGTCTCCCCAGAGCACATCACATCGCCGCGGAACTACAAAGATACTCAAAAAAGAAGCGTCTGAAAAATTTTTCAGACGCTTCTTAAGAATTTATATTTCGCTAAAACTAGGCTTTCTTTGCCTTGCGCTTTTCTACAGCATTAACTACATCATACATCACAGGGGTTCCGATGAAGATGGAAGCGTATGTACCGATGATGATACCGAGGATGAGCGCAACCGCGAGACCCCTGATGACCTCACCGCCGAAGATTGCGATTGCAAGCATGGTGACGAGAGTCGTGAGGGAGGTGTTCATCGTACGTGAGAGCGTGCTGTTGAGCGCGTTGTTAACATTGTCCTTGAGGAGTGACTTAGGATGCTCCGTCCTGTACTCACGGATTCGGTCGAAGATGACCACGTTATCGTTGATTGCATATCCGATGATGGTCAGGATTGCCGCGATGAACGTCTGGTCGACGTCGAGCGTGAACGGAAGGATGCCGCTGAAGAGCGAGAAGAATCCGATTACGATGATTGCCGTGTGTGCGAGGGACGTGACGCCGCCGAGTCCCCATGTCCAGTTCTTGAACCTTATCGCGATGTATGCGAAGATTACGAAGAGGGCGATGATGACGGCGATGATTGCGTCGCGCTTCATGTCGTTCGCGATGGTAGGGCCCACCTTGTCGGAAGATATGATACCGTTAGGGTTATCGACCGTGGATCGGAACTCCTCAAAGGTCATGTCCTTTGCGAAGAGACCCTTCAGAGCGTTGTAGAGGAGATTCTCAACCTCTGCATCCACATCGCTTGAATCTTCATTTATCTTGTATGTCGTGGTAATCTTCATCTGGCTGTCACCGCCGAACTGCTTGGTTTCAACAGCCGCCTTTCCTTCTGATGCCACATCAAATGCTTTCAGCGTTGCCTCGCGCACCGCCTCGGCGGTCACAGGCTTGTCGAACCTCACGACATAGGTGCGGCCGCCGGTGAAATCGACGCCGTAGGTGAAGCCCTTGATGCAGATAGAGAGGATGGAGATGAGGATGAGAGCACCGGAGAAGGCGTAGGCGAACTTTCTCTTTCCGAGGAAATCGACGTGAGTGTTCTGGAGGAAGTTCCTCGTGAGCCTGTTGTCGAAGCTTACCTTCTTGCCCTTTGCGAGCCTGTCGTCAATCACGAGGCGGGTGATGAAGATGGATGTGAGGACTGAGGTGACGATACCGATGATGAGGGTCGTCGCGAAGCCCTTGACAGGACCGGAACCGAAGATGAGGAGAACGAGACCCGTGAGAGCCGTGGTCACCTGACCGTCGATGATTGCCGAATACGCATTCCTGTAACCGTCGGCAACCGCCTTTCCGAGCCCCTTGCCGGCACGGAGTTCCTCCTTGATTCGCTCATAGATGATGACGTTCGCATCGACCGCCATACCGAGCGTGAGGACGAGACCCGCGATGCCCGGCAGCGTGAGGACCGCTCCGAACGAAACAAGCGTTCCTAAGAGCAGAAGCACATTGCAGAGGAGGGCGAAGTCTGCGATGAGACCCGCTCCCTGATAGAAGAATACCATGTAGATGAGCACGAGGAGGAAGGCAATCACGAAGGAGATGAGACCCGCGTTGATTGACTCGCTACCGAGTGAAGGACCGACAACCTGCTCCTGAATGATGGTCGCAGGCGCAGGAAGCTTGCCTGACTTGAGGACATTTGCAAGGTCCTCCGCCTCCTCGAGGGTGAAGTTACCGGTAATCTGTGACGAACCGCCTGAAATCTCGCTCTGGACGGTCGGGTATGAATAGACCATTCCGTCGAGCACGATTGCCACCTGACGGCCGATGTTGTCCTTGGTGAGGCGAGCCCATGTCTGTGCGCCCTCGGCGTTCATCGACATAGAGACCTCAGGACGCGCGCCGCCGTCGCCGTACTGTACGTGGGCCTCCGTGACGGCGTCGCCGTCAAGAGGAGCCTTGCCGTCGCGGGATGTGTTCCTGATTGCGACAAGTTCAAAGTAGTTGCCGCCCGGAATCTGGTCGGAAGGCTTCACGGTCCACATCGGAGTGAACTCATGCGGGAAGCATTCCCTGATCTGAGGCATAGCGAGGTACTTGTTCACGAGAGCCGTGTCGGCGTAGCTTGCGAAGCCTATGCAGGCGTTGGTGTTGTAGCCTGAAGGACGGAGAACGGCAAAGAGCGGGTTCTGCTTCCTGTAGTTCTCAAGTTCCTCGTTCTCGTTTGCGGTGGCGTTTACTTCCTGTGAAAGAATGTCGCTGCTGTCGGCAGGCTGAGCGGCTTCGGCAACGGTCTCCGCTGAAGGGAGAATCTCAGCGAGCTTGGCATTGGCCTCCGTGAGGAACGGCTCAATCTCTGAGAACTGGAAGGTCGTCCAGAACTCAAGCGAGGCGGTTCCCTGAAGGAGCTTCCTCACACGCTCCGGCTCCTTCACGCCAGGGAGCTCGACGAGGATTCGTCCGCTGTTTCCGAGTTTCTGGATGTTAGGCTGGGTGACTCCGAAACGGTCGATACGGTTTCTCAGCACATTGAAGGAGTTGGAGATTGCGCTCTCCGACTCCTTTTCGATGACCGAGAGCACGTCGGCGTCGCTTGACTGGCTCGTCACCTTGTCCTTGAGGTCGAAGGTCGCGAATATGTCAGAAAGCGGCCGTCCGCCGGCAGTCTCCTGCCAGGCCTTTCCGAATAGGGTGATGAAGTTGTCCCTTGAATTGACGCCGCGAACCTTCGCGCTGTCGATGGCCGCAAGGAACTGCGGATCCCGGCTGTTTCCTGCAAGGGCCTTCACGAGGTCTTCAAGCTGCACCTGAAGCATAACGTTCATACCGCCCTTGAGGTCCAGACCGAGGTTGATGTCCTTGACCTTCACATCCTTGTAAGTGTAGCCGAAATAAACCTTCTCGGCTGATACGGAGTCGAGGAACCTCCTGTTGTTGACCTTTGCGATTGAGTCAAGAACATAGGCCTTGTCCTCGTCCGATACAGAGTTGAAATCCGCCGATGCGCTGAAAGCCTCCACGGCCTTCTCCGCATACTTGTCAGCCTTGTGTTCCTGTACCCTTGTCACGACAGAGAACGAAAGCTGCCAAAGACATGCGACCGCAAGGAGGATTGCAACGAATCTGATGGCACCTTTGCTTTGCATAATGTTATAAGTTTTAATTAATATATTGTCTTCTTTTGTCGCCGTGCCCGTTTTCGGGCTGCAATCCCATGTGTGCCATAAAGTATGGCACGGATTTTACTTCCGGCAAATAGGGCACAAATTTACGATTTTTTTCTTATAAACGCACTTTTTATTAAATTTGTACTCCTTTTTGTGGCATTGGCTTAACGGAACTGCGACTTCGCGGGAGCAGAGCCGGCGGTCGGCGGATGAAGAAAATGTGGAGGATAAAAGTTTTGGCAATATTCCTGTCGGTGTTTTCGACCGGCATAGCGGCGGCGCAGTCCCGGTTCGGTGACCGTGCCGATTCTCTGACGTCTCCTGTCAGGGACACTGTTTCTGCTGCGGTCGTGCCATCCGTCCTGTTCTCGCAGGACACCATAGCCGTTTCCGCGTCCGGCGCTCCGGCACAGATTGCCGTCCCGGTTCTTGAAGAGGCCCGCAGGCTCACCGACACGGAAAAGCTCGCCCTCGCGGATTCTCTCCACAGCGTCTATCGGTTCCGACGCGCCATTCAGGTCTGCGACGAGATTCTGTCCGAATCCTCCGACAGTCTCGTGAAGACCTATGCCGCAGAACTTCTCGCCAACGCGGAAAGCGGCTTCGACCTTTCTTCGCTGGTCTGCCAGCCGACGGTAATCGCCCGACAGAAATTCACGCTCAGGGACTTTTTCCTCTACTATCCTTTTCCTGACCGCTCCTGGCACGACCTCGGTTCAAGTGAGGGCCTGCGCGACAGCCTTCAGACGCTGATGACTCCGACGGCTCTCGGAATTCTTCCGGACATCGCATATTTTCAGGAATACGACGACGTGATATATTTTTCATCCCCCGACACTCTCGGGCACATGAAGATATTTTCTTCCACAAAAAACTCCCTCTGGAGCCGTCCCCGTCAGGTTTTCGCTCCGAAGGATTCCGTTTTCGCCTCTCGGGTCACGGAGGATTCGGCGGATGCTGTCTCAATGCGATGTGATTCGACGGCGGCATGTCCCGTGTCCGACGAGATATTCCCTGTTCTTTCGGCCGACCGTCGCTCGCTCTATTTTTCCGCAAGGAGAAGGGACAGCGCGGGAGGATATGACCTCTACGAATCCGTGTGGAACGAGGCCGACAGCAGCTGGGCAGAGCCGGTGAATCTGGGATTTCCGTATTCTTCGGTGGATAATGACTACCTGTATATGAATACGGACGACGGCCGCTACACCGTCTTTGCTTCGGACCGCGGCTGTACGAAAGACAGTGTGTGGGTCTATGTCCTTGAATATGAGTTCGCTCCGGAGCAGCAGAGGATTACGGATGCGGAAAGGCTGCGCCGGATTATGGAGCTTGTGCCCTCTGACGGGACGGATGTTGTCGATGCCGGCTCTGCCGTGGGCGGCGGGATTCCGGAAAACGCCGACACGAAACTCTATATGGAAAAAATGGAGGATGTCCGAATGTACCGTGACAGGCTGGACAGCACCAACGGGAAACTGGACGAAATGAGGGAGGAATTCGCGCTCAGCGACGATGTGGAACGCCGTCAGGAACTGACCACGCGGATTCTTGAAACCGAGGCGGAGATTCCTCAGATTCAGGCCTCCCTTGACAAGGCTGCGGCCGAGGTGCAGAAAATCGAGATGGAATTCCTTTTCAACGGCGTGGTCATCGACTACGGCAAGCTTTCCTCCGAAGCCTCCCGCAACCTCGTCGGCGACAGTTCCCGCTATGTCTTCAAGGAGCGCCAGATGGGTTCCCCGCTGCGGATTCAGACTTCCTTCCAGTCCTCTCCGGCCGAGGCCTATTCACGGGCTGCCGACGAAAGCGATGACGGTAATCGTTAAAAAATTTGTTAAAGCAATTATTTTGTCGTATCTTTGCCTTCCCTTTTGCGGGACAGGTTGGTACAACAACTGGTGAGATGGGTGAGTGGCTGAAACCAGCAGTTTGCTAAACTGCCGAACTCGATTAGGGTTCCGGGGGTTCGAATCCCCCTCTCACCGCAGAAGACAACAGCCCGGCTGAAAGTAATTCCAGCCGGGCTGTTTGTTTTGGCAATTCCGCTATTTGTCGAACATGAGCCTGATGGAGTGGCGTCCCGGGCCGTATTCCGCAGGGGCGCTGCCGTCGGGCAGGCAGACGGTGGCGTTGCTGCCGTCGGGGATGCTGAAATGCCATTCCCAGAGGTCGCCGTCGTATTTCCATTCGCTTGTGATAAGGCCGGCGGCGGACTTGTAGGAGGCCTTGAGGTAGCCGAGGCGGCGGTCAGGGACGGGCTTCATAATGACGTGCCTGAATCCCGGAGCCGCAGTGTCGGCTGCTATGCCCGCAGCCGTCTTCCAGAGCCACTCGCAGACGCATCCGTAGGCGTAGTGGTTGAAGCTGTTCATGCCTTTCGGACCCATTCCGCTCTCGATGGTGTAGCTGTTCCAGCGCTCCCAGATTGTGGTCGCCCCGTTATCGACGGAATAGAGCCAGCTCGGGTTCTTCCTCTGGAACAGGAGATTGTAGGCTATGTCGTCCATCCCGTTCTCAGAGAGGGTCGGCATCAGGATTGACGTACCGAGGAAGCCCGTCTGAAGGCACATCCCGTGCTCCTCAAAGTTTTTACGGAGGCGTGCGGTCATGTTGTCCTTTGCCAGTCCCTCCACGAGACCGTTCTTGAGCGCGAACAGCGTCGGGGTCTGCATCGTGTTGAACACGGCGTTCCGGAAGCTTCCGTCGGCGTTGAGGAAATTCTCCCTGAGGTAGGCCACAGCGTCGGCCGTCATCAACTCGTATGCTTTCCAGTCGCGCCCGGTGGCATTTGCCATGTCGCGCATCATCGCCGCATCGATTGCCCAGTAGCTGGCTCCGAGATAGTCCCAGTACTCGTCAAAGTCCTTCTTCAGCGTCTCTTTCCCGGAAGTGCCCCTGTCGAACTTGTCCGCGTGGCTTTCGAGGGCCTCGTAGCTGAGCCAGTCGGCGTACTGGTCGTTGCCGTTTTCCGCTGCGAGGGCGGCATGGTCGTATTTCGTCTCGTTCACATGACGCATGAACCTTTCCATGGCGTCCCAGTTCTCATCGACAATCGAATTGTCCCCGAACTGTTTCCAGACAACCCAGGGGACGATTACTCCAGCGTCGGCCCAGCCGACTCGCATCATATCCTTCGGCGATGCTCCATACTGCGCAACCGGCGCCACTCCCGGGAAACCTCCGAGTTCCGTCTGGGTGTCGCGCATATCCCTCGTCCATTTGTGAAAGAAGCGGTCGGTGTTCGCGAAGAACGAGCCGGTTTCCGCGAACACCTGCGTGTCGGCGGTCCATCCCAGACGCTCGTTTCTCTGAGGACAGTCGGTGGGGACGGAAAGATAGTTGGAACGCTGCCCCCACACCGTGTTGGAAATCAGCTGGTTGATGAGAGCGTTACCGGTTGTCAGCGTGCCTGTCTCAAGTTCTTTTGTTATGGAACTTACGGGGATGGTCACGATTGAGCGTATCTTCACCGGAGCCGTGGCGCTGACTGATGCGTAGCGGTAGCCGAAGAAAGTGCTGTGCGGATGGTATCTGACAAATCCTTTGTCCGCTCCGAAAGTATAGATGAGACGTATGCCGATTTTCTGGGCGCGCAGGTTTTCCCTGTGTATGCTGCCTTCCGGGCCGTCCATCCCGCGGCTCACTGCTCCGTTGCCGTCATTCAGAATCTCCGACGGCAGGAAAGTCAGGACAGTGCCCTCCGGCGCGCTGAACTCGAATTCCGGGATTCCGGCGGTGTTCTGCCCGAAATCGAGTACGAGGTTCTCGTCCGCCCCGACGGTCATTTCCTCGCCCGGAGCATATTCCCTGACGCGCACCACCTTGCCATATTCATTTTCCCTGATGTTCTCCACGTCCTTCCAGACATACGCCGTCTGCGGCTTGAGAGTGATGTCGCGCCGGAGATATATTTCCGCACCGTCGGACGGGAATATGTTTCCCTTAAACTCGTCGAATTTTTCCGGAACGCCGAGTTTTTCCGGAGTGAGATAGCCCTGAGGTATGCGCGCGTCGTATTCCTCGCCGTCAAAAATCGCGGCATGAGTTACTGGCCCGGCCACTCCGGCCTTCCAGTCCGTGAGGTTCGTTCCTAAGTTCCGTACGCTGCCGTCGGAGAGGGTGAGCTGAAGAACTCCTCTGAATCCGGGCTTGCGTCCGATCATACCCTCGTGTCCGTATGGGGTTATGATTTTGTCCGCCCACCAGCCCGGCGTGACCTGAGCGGAAAGCCGGTTGACCTGCCCGGCGGCCTTTTTGAACACGTCCGTGACATCGTAGGTGAAGGACAGCTTTGTCTTTTCGTAATGCGTGAACCCCGGCTTGAGGAATTCCTCCCCGACTTCTGCGCCGTTTATGAATATGCGATAGACTCCCAGCCCGGTGGTCATCCAGACCGCTTTCTCCACTTTTTCGGGGTTGGTCACGTCGCTGACGAACCAGCTTGCGCCGTCGGCCGCCCTCTCCCTGAGTTCTGATGCCGTACCTTCTATGAGACCGCTTATGACCCCCTTAACGACGGGTGCATCCGCCGCCGCTATCCATTCCGACTCCTGCCATAGCCCGTCGTCGAGCGCCGCCACCCTGGTTCCCGTCGTTTCCGTCTGTCCTGTGGCGCAGCCCATGATGGAAAGCGCTGTGGCTGTCATTGCCGCTATTTTCCTGTTCATCGTCGTGATGTTTAGAAACATAATAAAATCGCTCCGGATTTTTAACGATTACTTATTTGGTTACAGTGAACTTGCCGCACAGCTTCGCGTTGGAGTCGTGCCCGACGAAGACCTCGAAGTCGCCGGCTTCCTCTCCCCATCTGTTGTCGGCGCGGAAGAACGAGCGGGACTCCGGCGTGAGTTCAAACTCTACTGTCTTTGACTCGCCGGCCTTGAGGGCAATCTTCTCGAAGCCTTTCAGCTCGCGCACCGGGCGGGTGCGGCTGCCGAGCACATCCTTGAGGTAGAGCTGAACCACCTCCTCGCCGTCGCGCCTGCCGATGTTGCTCACCTTAACGCTCACACTGACGCTTTCCCCGAGCCTTATCTCCGGAGCGGAGACCGCAATGTCGGAGTAGGCGAACTCCGTATAGCTCAGACCCTCACCGAAGGCGAACAGCGGCTCGTTCGGCTCGTCGAGATAGCGGGAGACATATTTCGCGTTGTTGGAAGGTGTCCTGCGGGGGCGGCCGGTGCTCTTATAATTATAGTGTATAGGAACCTGTCCGAGACATAGAGGGAAGGTCATCGTCAGACGTCCCGAAGGGTTGTAGTCTCCGGAAATCACGTCCGCGAGAGCCTTTCCGGCCATGATGCCAGGATGCCATGTCACAAGCAGCCCGTCGGCGGCCGCAGTTTCTTCCGCTATGGTCATCGGACGGCCCGTCACGAGCAGAACCACCACCGGCTTGCCGGTTGCCTTCACCGCCCTGAAGAGTTCCTTCTGCGCGGCCGGAATGTCGAGGGAAGCCATCGACGCCGCCTCGCCGCTGTGGGTGTTGGGCAGTCCGAGAGCCATCAGAACGACATCGGCGCCGCGTGCTGCGGCAACTGCCCTGGATATGCCCCCGTCAATCGGGGCAAAGAAGTCGCAGCCCTTTTCGCAGACAACTTTCGGAAACCTCGCCTTCAGCCCTTCGAGGAAGCTGACAGGCTTGCCATAGTCTGCGAAGCCTTGCCATGCTCCGGTCATCTGTGCGCGGGAATCCGCCGCAGGACCGATGAGCGCAATCTTCCTGCTGTCTTCAATCGGCAGGACCCCGCCCCCATTCTTGAGCAGAACCATGGAACTCCGTGCCACCTCGCGTGCAGTCTGCAGATACTCCGGAAGCCATGTCTCCTTCTCCCAGCGTCCCTCGCCGCCGTAGCGGAACGGGTCGTCGAACAGGCCGAGCCTGAACTTTACTGTCAGCACCTCCTTGCAGAGTCTGTCAATCTGTGCCTCGCTCACGCGGCCTTCCTTCACGAGCTCCTCGGCGAACTTGTAGTAGTCTCCATCGACCATGTCCATGTTCAGACCGGCGTTCAGCGCAAGTTCGGCAGCCTCTTTCTTGTCCGCCACCACGCGGTGGTTAATCATCTCGTTTATAGAGCAGTAGTCCGACACGACAAAGCCCTTGAAGCCGAGTTCGCCGCGCAGAAGGTCGGTGAGCAGCCATTTGTTGCCGCTTGCCGGGATGCCGTCGAAGTCGTTGAACGAACTCATCACGCTCAGCGCCCCGGCGTCGAGAGCCGCCTTGTAGGAAGGCAGGTGACGCTCGCGGAACATCATCTCGGACATATCCACCGTGTTGTAGTCCCTGCCTGCCTCAGCCGCGCCGTAGGCCGCGAAATGCTTCACGCAGGAGAGCATGGTGTTCCCCGAGGAAAGGTCGTCGCCCTGATAGCCGCGAACCATGGCGGCTGAAAGCTGTCCGGCAAGATAGGCGTCTTCCCCGGAGCCTTCAGACACCCGTCCCCAGCGCGGGTCAATCGCCACGTCGCACATCGGAGAGAATGTCCATGCTATTCCGAACGCGGTGGCTTCGGCCGCCGAAATCCTCGCGACCTTCTCCGTCATCGCCGGGTCCCATGTGCAGGAAATTCCGATATTTTCAGGGAAGGTCGTCCTGCATCCGTGGATGATGTCGTGCCCGAAGAGAATGGGAATCCCCAGACGCGAACTGTCAACCGCAAGCTTCTGATATTCAATGAGCGCCTCCGGAGTCCCGACATTGAGCATGGACCCGCACATCCCCTCCTTGATTACATTTCTTACGTCAACCGGGCTTCCGTCAGGCCCCGTGACGACGGAATTGTTCGGCACGAACTGGCTCAGCTGCCCGATTTTCTCGGCGAGCGTCATCTTGGCCATAAGCTTCTCCGCCCTAACCTCGTCGGCATCCTTTTTCCCCGTGCATCCGACCATCATGGTCACGACGGCGGTCATCAATAAAAGTGTTTTTTTCATTTTGTGATTTTTTTTGTTAGTTGTCAGCAAAGCCCTGCAAAGATAGACATAATGAGGCAATAAAAATGTAATGATATTTTCAAAAACTGACATAAAAATGTTGAAATATGACTTTATATTTGTATCAGTTTCCCATATTCCTTAATTTTGCAGAAAACTGATAACATACGATGAAAAAAAGTCTTCTTTCGCTTTCAGCCATCGTGCTGCTTGCGCTGCCCTCATGTTCCGAGAGGCAGAATGTTCCGGTCTATATGGACGAAAGCCGCGACCTCGACGCCAGGGTTGCCGACGCTCTCTCGCGCATGACCATGGAGGAAAAGGTGGCGATTCTCCACGCCCAGAGCAAATTCTCGTCACCGGGCGTGCCGCGTCTCGGCATTCCTGAACTTTGGTGCACCGACGGTCCTCACGGAATACGCCCCGAGGTGAAATGGGACGAATGGGACCAGGCCGGCTGGACGAACGACTCCTGCACCGCCTATCCGGCGCTGACCTGCCTTGCCGCGACTTGGGACAGGGAGGCCGCCGCGCTCTATGGGAAGAGCATAGGCGAGGAGGCGCGCTACCGCGAGAAGGACGTGCTGCTCGGTCCGGGCGTGAACATCTACAGGACTCCTTACAACGGGCGTAACTTCGAGTACATGGGCGAGGACCCGTTCCTTGCCGGGGAGATGTGCGTCCCTTATATCAAGGAGGTGCAGAAGAACGGCGTGGCCGTCTGCCTCAAGCATTACTGCCTCAACAATCAGGAGTGCAACCGCCATGTCGCCGATGTAAAGGTCTCCGACAGGGCTCTCTATGAAATTTACCTTCCGGCGTTCAAGGCCGGCGTGGAGAAGGGAGGCGCATGGTCAATCATGGGCGCCTACAATCTCTACAAGGGACAGCACCTCTGCCACAACAAGTACCTTCTCGACGATGTGCTGAAGGGGGAGTGGAAGTTTGACGGGGCAGTCATCAGCGACTGGGGCGGCGCGTGCGACCCGGACCAGGCCGCAGCATACGGCCTCGACCTCGAATACGGCACATGGACCGACGGCCTTTCGACCAAGGGAAAGAAGAGCTACGACAGCTATATGCTCGCAGACCCTTACCTTGAGCGCCTTCGTGACGGAAGGGCTTCTCTCGCCACCCTCGACGACAAGGCCGGCCGCGTGCTCAGGCTCATCTTCCGCACCGCGATGAACACGGACAAGCCTTTCGGCTCGCTCAATTCTCCGGAGCATCACGCCGCAGCCCGTCAGATTGGCGCGGACGGCATCGTGCTCCTCAAAAACGACGCTCCGGCAGGTGGCGTCAAGGTTCTTCCGGTCGAACTCGCCTCTGCAAAGAAGATACTCGTCGTGGGCGAGAACGCCCTGAAGATGATGACCGTCGGCGGAGGCTCGTCCTCTCTGAAGGTTCAGCATGAGGTCTCTCCGCTTGAGGGTATCCTTGCCGCCGTCGGTGACAAGGCCGAGGTCGTTTATGAGCGGGGGTATGTCGGAAGCGCGTCAAACGAATATAACGGAGTTACTACCGGTCAGGACCTGTCGGAATCCCGTTCGGAGGAGCAGCTGATTGAGGATGCCGTCAAGGCCGCCGCTGATGCCGACGTGGTTCTCTTCTTCGGAGGCCTCAACAAGGACGGTCATCAGGACTGCGAGGGAACGGACCGCTGGTCCTATGGACTCCCGTATGCCCAGGACAAGGTGATTGAGGCCCTTGCGGCCGCCAATCCGCGCCTTGCCGTGTGCCTCGTGGACGGCAATGCTGTCGCGATGCCGTGGGTTGAGAATGTCCCTGCGATTCTCCAGTGCTGGTTCTGCGGCTCTCAGGCCGGCAATTCCATAGCCGATGTCGTCTTCGGCAAGGTCAATCCGAGCGGAAAGCTTCCGTTCACCTTCCCTGTGAAGATTGAGGACTCTCCGGCCCATGCGCTCGGAGTATATACCTGCGGTCCCGACGTGAAGTATGAGGAAGGGATATATGTCGGCTACCGCTGGTACGAGAACCGTGACATCAAGCCTCTCTTCGCATTCGGACACGGGCTGAGCTACACGGAGTTCGAGTACAGCGACTTCAAGGCAAGTTCATCTGTCTCTGCTGACGGGACTCTGAAGGCTTCCGTGAAGGTGACGAATGTCGGCCCCCGCGAGGGCAAGGAGGTCGTGCAGGTCTATGTGGGTGAGCACAATCCTGTTCTTGACCGTCCTGTGAAGGAGCTCAAGGCGTTCGATAAGGTAAGCCTTGCTCCGGGGGAGACAAAGACGGTGTCATTCGAGATTCCGGCATCGGACCTCGCCTACTTCAACGAGGAGAAGCATGAGTGGGTTCTTGATTCGGCACATGATTTTACAGTATATTTCGCGGCAGCGTCTGATGATGTCCGCGGAACTGTAGATTTCAAGGTTAAGTGATGTTTCCCTTTCTCTATGTCGTTTTCTTCTGATTGTTTTTCGAGTGATTTTTGCAATTTGTTGAAAATGAATAATTTATATAAATATTTGATAGTTTTGGCAGCCGTCGCGACTGTTTTGAACTTTTCTGCGGCGGCTCAGACATGGTATGAGGGCGGGGACGCGAAGACTCTGCTGAAGGAAGACATAACGAGGTGCACTAACCTGCACCACAATTATGAGGCTCCGGAGAAGATTATCGACACTCCGGCCCCCAAGGGCTACAAGCCGTTCTATGTCAGCCACTACGGCCGTCACGGCAGCCGCTACCACTGGACGGACCGCTACATCACGCGGCCGCTTGCGGTCTTTGACTCGCTTTCCGCCCACGGGCTTCTTACGGAGGAGGGAGAGACTGTCCGTGCGGATCTCCGTGCCTATGCCGAGGCTCATGACGGGCAGGTCGGCTACCTGACCCACAAGGGAGCCGCGCAGCATCAGGCAATCGCGCACCGTCTCTATCAGCGCTGCCCCGAGGTCTTCAACCAGAAGGACAGGAACGAGATCTATTGCACGGCGACTGCGGTTCAGCGCTGCATACAGAGCATGGCAAACTTCGGCCTTCAGCTCGGCAGGGAAAACCCGAAGCTAGACATAACGATGGATGCCGGAGAAAGGTTCACCAGATACCTCTGCGACACCAGGGGTGCAGGCGGAATCAATGCCCGATCGGAGGAAATCATGGACTCGGTCCTCACCGTGAAACTCGACCCTACAAGGCTGATGAACGCCTGGATGACGGACGGTGACGCCGCGCTGAGATACGCCAAGGACGGCAACGCCCGCAAGCTCATCTACGATGTCTTCTGGGCCGGCGGAATCGGCCAGTGCCTCGACGTCGAGGTTCCTGACATCCTTCGCCATTTCACGTTCGACGAGATTTACGCTCTCTGGGCATATAATGACACGTTCTATTACGACGAGATGTGCGGAACCGTCGAGAACGGAAGAATCAAGGACATCATCGGCATCCGCATCCTCCGCGACATCGTCGAAAAGTCCGACGCCGCCGTTGAGGGCAACAATCACGCGGCGGACCTGCGCTTCGGCCACGACTCCGGCCTCTCCCCGCTCCTGAGCCTTCTCCGTCTTGAGGGCTTCGAGAAGGAAAAACACCTCGGGACGGCTTCTGACGGTGCTTGGTACGGCTTTCAGGGCATGCCTATGGCCTCCAACCTCCAGATGATTTTCTACCGCAACAGGAAGGGCGACGTCCTCGTGAAGCTTCTCCGCAATGAGGTCGAGACCACCATCCCCGCTCTCCCGACCGTCTCCGGCCCGTACTACAGCTGGCCTGTCCTCCGGGACCATCTGGTGAGCCTTATCAAATAGCACGGATTATATCTCAGCCCGACTTTGCCGAATGACACCAAAATGTCGCGTTTGGCAAAGTATCATAATGAAACTTCGCCAAACGGAGGTGATTCTACCTTCATTTGGCGAAGTTTGGTTGTTTTGAATTAGACTGACATCAACTGCTCCGCTGTAATCACGTTCTGAATTATTCCGGAATATTTGTTCTGTTTCAGAGCGTATGTCGTTATCAGTGTGAGATGTATGGCTTTTTTTGTCTTGGACTCTTCATAGAGCCGTTGTTTCCTGTTCCTAAGTTTTTCCTCCTCGTCTTTGTCTATGGCATATTCCGTTTCGGAGAATTTCAGTTCGCATAGATTCATTATCCTGTCATCCCTGTCAATCAGGAGGTCAATCTGTGCTCCTCGGTTGCCGTCATTTCCCGAGAATATGCAGCAGGATGTTTCCGTATAGACTCCGGAAATTCCCAAAGCGTTCTTAATCTGCGGAATATGGTTGAAGCACAGGTTTTCGAAGGCTAGCCCCCTCCATGATTTCAGTTCTGAAGTGTTCTCGAATCTGGACCAATATCCGTCCCCTTTTGCATTCTTCCCGTCTGAGAATTTCAGGTAAAACAATATGAAGTTGTCCGTCAGCCTGTATCTCATTTCCCTCGTATTCGAAATCAATGGGCGGTAGGATGTTATAAAGTCACTTTCTTCCAATGCCTTCAGAATGGTTGTCAGCCCGCCTCCTGATTTGATTCCGGTCTCTGCGGCTATTTCCCCTCTTGTGTAGCCGATGCGTTTCCCGCTCAAAATCCGTACTGCCTTGATATAATTTTCAGGATGTTTGAACAGGGAACCCATCAGGCGGTCGAACTCGTTTGCAAGCCGGCTGTCCTTGTTGAAAAACAGCAGGTCTATGTTGGCGGCAAGGCTGAGGTCTTTTCTCAGCATATTCATATAATAAGGTATTCCGCCCAATATCATATAACATTGAATTATGTCGTAAAGGCTGAACTCGATGTTCCTATATGTCAGAAACTCCGAACATTCAGCAACTGTCATCGGGTGAAGGTGTATCTCGCTCGTCACGCGGCCGTACAGTCCGCCTTTGTTGTTCATCAGATTATCCATTATCCAAGATGTCGCCGAACCGCATACTATAAGCATGAAATCATCTCGGGAAGAACCCCAACTGTTCCAAAAATGCTCGAAGGCGGGGACGAAGCCGGACTTCTGCACATCAAGCCATGGCAACTCGTCCAAAAAAACAACCATTCTTGTACCGTCCGCCTTTTTCTCCAACAGGGCTTCCAGACGCGAGAAAGCTTCTATCCAGTTCCTCGGAGGCGCTGTGCTTTCGTCGCCGTATTTGGCAAGTGATACCTGAAAATTTATCAGCTGCTGCTTGTTGAGCTGTTCCGGGGAAATGTCCTCATACGGAGACAGCGCCGTGTGAAAGAATGTGAATTTGTCTTGGAAGAATTTTCTTACCAGAAATGTCTTTCCAACCCGTCGTCTTCCATAGACTACAGTAAATTCCGGATGTCTGCCTCCATATAGTCTCTTCAGGTCATCCTGTTCCTTTTTTCGTGCAATAATTTCGCTCATAACGGTCAAACTTTGCCACAAAGGTATAAAAAATGCTTCGCTTGGCAAAGTATCATCATGAAACTTCGCCAAATGGAGATAAAATCGGCTCCATTTGGCGAAGTTTGCTTTTATTGAGGCTCGCTGTTCTGTCCTCAAATATCTCAAGACGGGGTGTTATTTGTTGAAGCCCTTTGCGGAGAGGAATTCCCAGATGCGGTCGAGATGGGTGTAGCTTCCCGTGCCCGGAGAGCAGGTGCGCTGGAAGCAGTGATTGCGCAGGGCGAGGGTGTGGAGCTCTGACTGTATGCCCATCGCCCTCATCTTCTCCCAGCATTTCACGGAATTCATCGCGGCCCAGCCGTCGGCGTCGCCGTGGACGAACAGCATCGGAGCCGTCTTGAGGTCGAAGCTGAACTCCGGAACGAGAACCGCGTCGTCTTCATTTCCGCCTCCGGTGTTGTTTCGGTCAATCCCGTCGGTGAGGGCGTAGGCCGGATATATCCCGATTCCCCACCGGACGCTGCATGGGAGCCTGTCAATGTCGTCCTTCGGAAGGTAGGAGTTGTGGAGGGACGATGTCACGCCCATGAGCGTCAGATGCCCGCCTGCCGAACTTCCCATGATTCCGATTCTGTCAGGGTCGAGCCCCCTCGAAGCAGCCTCGCTGCGGACAATCCTTATCGTGCGCTGGAGGTCTTCCCATGCAGTCGTGTGCTTGGACAGGCCTTCCGGGCGAGGGGTGCGGTATTTCAGCGTCACGACTGTCATTCCCTTGGCGTTGAGGTAGCGGCGTGCCGGCACGACCTCAAATCCGTCCGGGTCATTGCTCATGTACGAACCTCCGGAGTAGATGATTTGAATCGCCGTGGTAGTGAGTTTCTTCGGGATGTGCCATTCTATATAAGGAGTGCACTGCTTGTCCTGTGCGTCGGGCATCATTCCTTCCGGCCAGACATTCTCCCTTATGACTTCGGCCCTGTCCGCGTCGGAAGAATAGACGTCCATAATCGGAACCTCGGCCGGCACCGGCCCCATGAATCCCATCTGTCTCATGAACTCCACCGCCCGGTCGAAGCCGAACGCGCCGTGTCCCTTGTCCGGGTAGAGATGAAGCTCAGCCGGTATGTTCATGCGACGCAGCTGCCTATAGACTAAGGTCGATGCCGTAGGGGAGTAGGGGTCGAGTCCTCCGTGGTGCAGGCTCATGGGGCAGGTCTTCTCGTCGAACTTGAAGACAGGGCTGAGCTTCACGTCAGTTCCGTAGCCTTCCCTCGTGGCCGGGGTGCCGGTCTCCCCGTCGGTGGTGGCGTATGCGGGAGCGTTGACAATCGCCCAGTTTATGTGGCATGGGATGCTGTCCAGCGCGTCCACCGGTTCGTAGGCCTTTGTCTGCGACGATGTTCCGAGAAGAAGCGCGAGGTGCGAGCCTGCCGACATGGAGATTGTCCCTATCTTCTCCGGGTCAAAGCCGCGTTTTTCCGCGTCCCTGCGCACCAGCCGGACTGCCCTCTGCCCGTCTTCCCATGCCGTCTGATAGAGCGGAATGCCCTCCGGTCGCGGGGTGCGATAGACAAAGTTCACGCACTGGAAGCCGAGTGCGGTCAGTTTCTCCGCCCATCCTGCCACGAGATTCACGTCGCAGCAGCTGTTGTATCCTCCTCCGGAAATTAGAATCATGCAGGCTCCGTTGCGGACCTCGGCTTTCGGGGCGTCATACCATTCGAGGTAGGCCGTGCGGTGTTTGTCTGCCTTGAATCCCTTCTGCGCCGCCTCGTCCGTCATCGCGGCAATCTGATGTTCCTGTCTGTGCGGCATCTTTCCCTTGGGCCACACCGAGACTCTCTCTCCTGCAAAGGCAAGCGATGAAAAGAGCATGAATGCGGCGGCGAGAGCCGATGCAATGTGATTGTGTTTCATAAGAAATAAATATGTTTGAGTTAATTTGTCATGAACCAAATTTTATGCAATTATACAAAA
>ERZ808240.1978-NODE-1978-length-23796-cov-46.609452_pt1 | contig 23796 bp, 17 predicted proteins | sample MGYA00521084_ERZ808240 | MGnify/ENA primary metagenome ERZ808240 (study PRJEB31516, sample SAMN03275571) | gut metagenome | biome: mammalia-associated habitat; material: feces | host: Papio cynocephalus | place: Kenya | collected 2012-08-06 ... | reverse complement strand
ATTTGCCAATCTCTCTCAAGTTGAACGAACTCTCGATGGGACAGAAGAAGAAGGTCTATATGAGTTTCGCACTCGCCACGGGTACCCGATTTCTCCTGATGGACGAGCCAACCAATGGTTTCGACATCCCATCGAAGAGCCAGTTCCGCAAAGTGATAGCCAAAAATATGACCGATGAGCGCACCCTCATCATTTCCACCCACCAAGTACATGACATTGAGTCGCTGCTCGACCACATCGTCATCATGAACCAGAGCCAAATCTTGCTCAATGCCTCGGTAAGCGACATCTGCGAGAAATATAGCTTCGAGTATCGCAACCCACAGGAGATGGACGACACCGTGCTCTACGCCGAACCTACGCTGCAAGGCAACGCCACCATCTGCAAGCGACAGGAGGGAACCAACGAGACACAGATGAACCTCGAACTGCTCTTCAATGCAGTGATCAATGGAAAGTTAGCTGAATAAACACCTCACATCATTTACACATTTCGTAGGGCGAAAGCCCGAATTAAATACATACAATTATGAACAAAACATTTGATTTACATAGATTTGGAATGGTACTGCGTTGGGACTTGCTTACCAACAAGAAGAGATACATTTTTGGTCTTTTGGGACTCATTCTAGGATTCACAGGATGCTTTGTCGGCTGCCTATACTCTAGCCGTGGATGGGCAAATGCCATTGCACATGGTGAGTCAGCTCCTGGCGCACCATCTCTGAATGATTTTTATATCGACCAGACCTATAACTTCTTCTGGATATTTCTCAGCATCGTCATGGTTGTCATGGCTGCAAAGATATTCCACAACATGAAGCATAAACTGAGCCGTGAGAGCTTCTTGATGCTACCTGCGACAAGCTTGGAAAAATTCATAGCCCGTCTTCTCCTCATGAGCGTGGGAGCTTTCTTCATGGTATTGGTGGCATTGGTGGGAGGCGACATGATCCAATTCTTGTTTAGCTTCGCCATTACGCCCACTTTCCACATAAGTATCACATGGCCAATCCTAAGTAAATGGGGAACTTTTTTTATTAATAACACAAATATAGAAACAATTTGTGCCATACTGTTCATTCACTCCTTCTGCACATTGGGTGGTTCTTTCTATCGCAAACAATCAGTCATTCTTACTTTGGTTACGGGTTGTATTCTTGCTTTTATATTTGGTTATACTATTACAGAATTGCACGAACTGGGAGTATTTCCATTAAATGGACACATGAACGCAGACGAAATACAAACAACCATCTGTGAAATCCTAGCCATTATCTTCAGCTTAGCATTTACAGGCTTCAACTACTGGGCATCATACAAACTTTTTACTCGTATGCAAGTAATCTGCAACAAGTGGATAAATATCTAACAAGCTTATGTTAGGTTTAAGCCTATTCATGTAAGGATAAGAATTGTACATCTAAAAAAGAGAATTCAAATTTAACAATTATGAATTTCAGTAACGATAAAGCCATATACGTTCAGATAGCCGAGCGTCTCTGCGACGAGATTCTGGCTGGCAAATACAAGGAGGACGAGCGAATACCGAGTGTTCGCGAATACGCCGTGCTGCTGGAGGTAAACGCCAACACAGCTGTGAAGGCATACGACCTGCTGGCTAGTGATGAGGTTATCTACAACAAGCGAGGACTAGGCTACTTCGTTTCGGCAGGAGCCAAGAAGCAAATCAAGAAGACTCGCAAGAAAGAGTTTATGAAAGAACGCCTCCCGGAACTCGCCCGACAGATGTCGCTCCTCGACATCTCCATCGACGAGGTGAAGGAGGAATTGGAGAAAAACCTCAAGAAAATCAAGGTTTAACCAAGCCATTGGATGCCTTGGTACGCATCCAATGGATCAAAACATAACCGATATGATAGTCCCCATTTTGCTCAAAAGTATCTTTTTCGCCTCATTTTTAGCTTTCTATATAATAAGGTGTATATGATAACGTTTTACATAAAACATCAGTTCGCTTGCAACTTTCCAAGAGTTGCAAGCGTCTAAGGTTTATAGTTCTAATCAATAATAACCGTTGGGAGTTTCTCCCGACACTAAATACAACATCATGTCATTGATTCATCTAAAAGACGTCAACAAGACCTACCAAGGCGCCCAGCCTCTGCACGTGTTGAAGGGCATCGACCTCGACATCGAGCGAGGCGAGTTCGTCAGCATCATGGGCGCATCCGGCTCGGGCAAATCCACCTTATTAAATATATTGGGTATTCTCGACAATTACGATACGGGTGAATACCGACTCAACGATGTCCTCATCAAGGACCTCTCGGAGACTCGTGCCGCCGAATATCGTAACAAGATGATTGGTTTCATCTTCCAGTCGTTCAACCTCATCTCCTTCAAGACTGCCGTGGAAAACGTGGAATTGCCCCTGTTCTATCAAGGCGTGAGCCGCAAGAAGCGCCACGAGATGGCGATGGAATATCTCGACAAGCTAGGACTGAAACAGTGGGCTAACCACTACCCCAACGAGATGTCGGGCGGACAGAAACAACGTGTAGCCATCGCCCGAGCCCTCATCACCAAGCCCGAAATCATCCTTGCCGATGAACCTACTGGCGCCCTCGACTCCAAGACGAGCGTGGAAGTGATGGACCTCCTGAAGGAACTCCACAAAAAGGAGGGAATGACCATCGTGGTGGTGACCCACGAGAGCGGCGTAGCCAACGAGACCGACAAAGTTATCCACATCAAGGATGGCCTCATCGGAAGCATCGAGGAAAACTACGACCACCATCTCGTATCGAAAGACTACGTCAAGTAATTTTTTATCTCAAGAATTTGAGAATTAGAGAATTTTTGAAAAAACTCGAATATAATGAGAGAATTAATCAAAGAAATATGGAGCACTTCGAAGCGCAATAAGTTGCGAACTTCGTTGACAGGCTTTGCCGTTGCCTGGGGTATCTTCATGCTGATATTCCTCCTGGGTGCTGGCAATGGTCTGATTAACGCACAGTTGCAACAGAGCGACCGCTTCCTTGCCAACTCGATGTTGGTCTTCGGCGGACAAACCTCCAAAGCTTACAATGGTCTAAAGGAAGGTCGCCCCATCACCCTCAACGACAAGGACTTGATGATTACCGACAAGACATACGGCCATGTGGTGGGCGACGTGGGAGGACAATTACAACAAGCCAACGTCAACATCGCCTATGGCGACAACTATGTGGCAGCACAGACCTTGACGGGCGTCGGGCCATCACACGTGAAAATCGACAAGACTGAAATCTTGGTGGGACGCTTCATCAACGACATCGACCAAAAAGAACGCCGCAAAGTGGTGGTGTTGAGCCGTGGACAAGCCAAGGAACTCGTCAAGGACTACCGAGCCTTGGTGGGCAAGAACGTCAAGGTGGATAATCTCTCGTTCAAAGTGGTGGGCATCTACAAGGATGATGAATCCCGACAGAACACCGAGGCTTTCTCCGCCTTCTCCACCGTGAAGACCATCTATGCCAAGGGCGACGAAGCGGGAACCATCGAGTTTACCCTCAAGAACCTGAAGACGGAAGAACAAAACAATGCCTTCGAGAAGAATTATCGCGCCAGCGTGAACACTAACCACCAAGCAGCTCCCGACGACGACCGAAGCATCTGGCTATGGAACCGATACATGGACAACATCCAGATGAACAAGGGTATCGCCATCATCCAGACCGCCCTTTGGATAGTAGGTCTCTTCACCCTGCTGAGCGGCATCGTGGGCGTGAGCAACATCATGCTCATCACCGTGAAAGAGCGCACCCGAGAGTTTGGCGTTCGCAAGGCCATCGGAGCCAGACCTTGGTCGATATTGAAACTCATCATCACCGAGAGCATCATCATCACTTCCTTCTTCGGATACATCGGCATGGTGTGCGGCGTGGCAGCCAACGAAATTATGGATGCCACCATCGGTCATACCACCGTGGATACAGGTTTGTTTAAGGCAGCTATGTTCGTGAACCCAACAGTAGGCATCGGCACCTGCATCGGAGCCACCATCACCATCGTTATCGCAGGCACCATCGCCGGACTCATTCCTGCCATCAAGGCTGCGAAAATCCGACCGATAGAGGCGCTGAGAGCGGAATAAAAATAAAGAGATATGAGATTCGACTTAGATACATACAAAGAGATACTCGACACCATCACGAGGAACAAGAGCCGCAGCCTCTTGACGGGCTTCGGTGTGTTCTGGGGCGTGTTTATGCTCATCGCCTTGATGGGCGGTGGACAGGGTCTGAAGGAGATTCTGCAAAACAACTTTCAAGGCTTCGCCACCAACACTGCCGTGATATGGTCGCAAAACACCACCAAGCCCTACAAAGGCTTCAACAAGGGGCGCTCCTGGAACATGGAGCAGAGCGACCTGCAGCGGTTGCGCCAACAGGTGCCAGAGCTGGACGTCATCACCCCGATGCTCTTCGGAGGAAGAAAGACGGTTGTCTTTGGCGACAAGACCTTCAGTGGTTCCACTCAAGGTGTGAATCCCGACTACGCCAAGGTTTCGGCACCCAAGTTGTTTTATGGCAGATACATCAACGAGATGGATGTGCGCCAGCAACGCAAGGTGTGCGTCATAGGCAAGCAGATTTACCAAAATCTCTTCCCCGGTGGCGGCGACCCCTGTGGCAAGAGCGTCAGAGTAGACTCCACCTATTATACTGTGGTGGGAGTAGACTATCGCTCGGGCAACGGTGTGAACTTCGGCGGTCGTGCCGACGAGACCATAACCCTGCCCCAGTCGGTGCTTCGCACAGCCTACAACCGAGGCAACGCCGTAGACATCATTGCCGTCACCGGCAAGCCGGGTGTCGTGATGAGCACCCTGACCAAAAGAATGAGAGAAACCGTGGCAAGAGCTCACAGCATAGACCCAACAGATGAGAAAGGCTTGATGGTCTTCAATACCGAGGTGCTCTTCCAAATGCTCGACAACCTGTTCAAGGGCGTAAACTTCCTCATCTGGATGGTAGGCATCGGAACCCTGCTGGCTGGAGCCATCGGTGTGTCAAACATCATGATGGTGACGGTGAGGGAGCGAACCACCGAGATAGGCATCCGCCGAGCTATCGGAGCCACACCGAAGATGATACTCTCCCAAATCATCTCCGAGAGCATCATCCTGACCTTGGTGGCAGGAATGAGCGGCATCATCTTCGGCGTAGCCATCCTGCAAATGCTGGAGATGGCGAACACGACGGATGGCATCCTCACCGCCCACTTCCAAGTAAATTTCTGGACGGCTATATTCTCCGCCATCCTGATTTGCATCCTCGGCGGATTGGCAGGACTAGCACCAGCCTGGCGAGCCATGAGCATCAAGCCTGTGGATGCGATGAGAGACGAGTAAACAATGTTTAAAGAGTAATGTTTAGTGTTTAATTACGCAGAATGAAAATATAAGATATTCGAGATATGAAAAATTATTCAAAGTTGATTGTTGCGGCGATAGTCGCCTTGATTTTCATCGGAACCTTCGTGTTCCTCTATCAGAAATCACAGCCTAAGCCTGTGGAATACACCGAGTTGACTCCCAAGATGGCAGATGTATTGAAGACCACCGTCATCACGGGTAAAATCGAACCTCGCAACGAGGTGAGCGTGAAGCCACAGATTAGCGGTATCATCACCGAGATTTGCAAGCAGGCGGGCGATTACGTTCAGGCTGGCGAGGTGATTGCCAAGGTAAAGGTAATCCCAGACATGGGACAGCTCAGTTCGGCGCAGGCTCGTATGCGCTTGGCTGGCATCAACCTGAAGCAAGCACAGGTAGACTATGGGCGCGAGGAACAGCTCTTCAAGAAGCAGTTGGTAAGCGCCGACGAGTTCGACAAGGTGAAGCAAGCCTTGAAGCAGGCAAGAGAAGAAGTGGTTGCCGCCGAAGACAACCTCGAGGTGGTGCGCGACGGCGTATCGAAGAGCAACGCCAGTGCCTCTTCCACCCTCATCCGCTCCACCATCTCGGGCATCATCCTCGACATCCCTGTGAAGGTGGGTAACTCCGTGATTCTCGCCAACACCTTCAACGACGGAACCACCATCGCCAGCGTGGCAAACATGAACGACCTCATCTTCCGTGGCAACATCGACGAGACCGAGGTGGGCAGCTTGGTTACGGGCATGCCGATGAAGATAACCATCGGTGCCTTGCAAGACTTGAAGTTCGACGCCAACCTGGAGTACATCTCCCCAAAGGCGGTGGAAAACAATGGTGCCAATCAGTTTGAGGTCAAGGCTGCCGTTCGCTCTACCAAGGGCGGTAAGATTCGTTCGGGCTACAGTGCCAATGCCGAGATCGTGCTGGCGAAGGCTTTGCATGTGCTCATCGTGCCAGAGAGCGCCATCGAGTTTAGTGGCGACTCTACCTTTGTATATGTAATTAAAGGCAGCGGCGACAAGAAAACATACGAGCGCCGACAGGTGACCACGGGTTTGAGCGACGGCATGAACATAGAAATCAAGAAGGGCTTGGGATTGAAGGACAAGGTAAGAGGTCCGCAAATCGTAGCCGACAATAAGGGTGATGACGAATAAGTCGTCACCTTTTTTATGTTTTCTGTAAATCAGTTCTATCTATCTGTAATATATATAATAAGGTTTTGAGAGAAAAGTTGTACCTTTGCAACCGGAAATTGGAAAAAGACTTATTTAAAGATTAAAAAGACTATGTTTTTAGAAAATATTCAATCACCCAAAGATGTGAAGGTGCTCACGATGAAGCAGCTCCATGAGTTGGCAAAGGAAATCCGTGACGGCATCTTGAACCGTGACAGCAACATCGGTGGCCACGTAGGTCCTAACCTCGGTATCGTGGAGGCAACCATCGCCATGCACTATGTGTTCAACTGCCCAGAGGACAAGTTCATCTTCGACGTTTCTCACCAGAGTTATCCACACAAGATGTTGACTGGCCGTGCCTATGGCTATTACGACAACAGCCGCTTCCAGGAGATTTCCGGCTATAGCAGCCCTACGGAGTCACCTGCTTACGACCAGTTTGAGCTCGGCCACACCTCTACCTCCATCTCCCTTGCCACCGGTCTGCAGAAGGCTCGCGACATCAAGGGCACCAAGGAGAACATCGTGGTAGTGATAGGTGACGGCTCGCTGAGCGGCGGCGAGGCACTCGAAGGTCTCGACGAGGCTGGCGAACTCGGCACAGGCATCATCATCGTGGTGAACGACAACGAGATGAGCATCGCCGAGAACCATGGTGGTCTCTACAAGAACCTCGCTCTTCTGCGTGAGACCAACGGCAAGGCAGAGTGCAACCTCTTCCGTGCCATGGGCTTGGACTATAAGTATGTAGCCGATGGCAACGATGTGGAGACACTCATCAAGACATTCGAGGAAGTGAAGAACATCGACCACCCTATCGTCATCCACATCCACACCGAGAAAGGCAAGGGATACGCTCCTGCCGAGAAAGACAAGGAGACTTGGCACTGGAGCATGCCGTTCGACATAGAGACAGGCAAGCTCAAAAAACAAGATAATGGCGAGGATTACGGCAATCTGACCGCAGAATACTTGCTCGCAGAAATGAAGAAAGACAAGCACTTGGTGGCAGTTACCTCTGGTACTCCTACCGTGGCAGGATTCTTCAAGGCCCGCCGTGAGGAAGCAGGTGCGCAGCATGTGGATGTAGGCATCGCCGAGGAGCAGGCTGTGGCTATGATTTCGGGTATGGCAAAGGGTGGTTTGCGCCCTGTATACAATGTATATAGCACTTTCATCCAGCGCACCTACGACCAGATAGCCCAAGATCTTTGCATCAATGGCAACCCTGCCGTCATCAACCTTTTCTGCGCTTCGATGTATGGCATGAACGACATTACCCACATCGGTTTCTACGACATCCCGATGCTCAGCAACATCCCTAACCTCGTATATCTCGCCCCTACTTGCTGGGAGGAGTACAAGGCGATGCTCGGCTGGGGCATCAAGCAGACAGAGCACCCAGTGGCTATCCGTGTGCCAGGCGGCGCAGTGACCCATAGCGACGAGAAATTCGACGATGATTACTCAGAGCTGAACCGTTTCAAGATGCCCCACAAGGGAAGCAAGATAGCTATCGTAGCCCTCGGTGCTTTCTATGGCCTAGGCAAGCAGGTGGCTGCAATGCTCAAGGAGCAGAAGGGCATCGACGCCACCCTCATCAACCCTCGCTTCATCACAGGTCTCGACGAGGAGATGCTCGAAGGCTTGAAGGCTGACCATGAGAAGGTTATCACCCTGGAGGATGGAGCCTTGGAAGGTGGATTCGGCGAGAAGATAGCCCGTTTCTATGGCGACAGCGACATAAAGACCTTCTGCTTCGGCATCAAGAAGGGACTCTACGATCGCTACGACTACCAGAAGATAGCAACCGACAACGAGCTCACCCCAGAACAGATTGTGGCTCGCGTATAGTATGAGAGAACTTAGGCTAAGAAATTGTAATACTTCATATTTCCAATAATAAAAGCGGCGTTTCTCTGTGATAGAGGAACGCCGCTCATTGTTTTTATCTTTTAGAAATGCAACCTTTAGATGTTGTCTTTCTCGATGTCCTTGAAATAGCGATAGGTGCCGAGTTTCAGCTCGTCGCAAGCCAATTCGTCGCATACGATGATGCCATGCTTGTGGGTTTGCAGCGCACTGATGGTCCAAGCCTGAGTCACGGGGCCTTCGATGGCTGCCTGCAGGGCACGTGCCTTGTTGTGACCATTGCAGAGAATCATCACCTCCTTGGCATCCATCACGGTGCCCACACCTACGGTAAGCGCCAAGCTAGGCACCTTCTCTGGGTCGCCGTCGAAGAAACGGGAATTGGCTATCTTGGTATCCGTGGTGAGCGTCTTCACACGAGTGCGAGAGGTGAGCGAAGAGAAAGGCTCGTTGAAGGCGATGTGTCCATCAGGCCCGATGCCGCCGATGAAGAGGTCGATGCCGCCGGCTTCCTTTATCATCTGCTCATAGCGTTGGCATTCCTCCTCCAGGTTCTCGGCGTTGCCGTTCAAGATGTGTATGTTCTCCTTTGGGCAGTCGATGTGATTGAACAGGTTGGTGGCCATGAACGAGTGATAGCTCTCGGGGTGAGACTCAGGCAGCCCCACGTACTCATCCATATTGAATGTGATGACGTGCTTGAACGACACCTTGCCCTCCTTCACCGCCTCGACCAGGTTGGCATACATGCCCTGTGGCGAAGAACCGGTAGGGATACCTAGCACGAATGGGCGTTCGGCAGTTGGTTGAAACTTGTTGATGGCTTCCACTACATGATTTGCTGCCCATCTAGACAGCTCGTCATAATCTTTTTCGATAATTACACGCATAGTCTATTCTTTTTATTTAGGTTGTAACTGCAACAAAGGTACAACTTTCTTTCTTAACATCATATAGTGGCAGATGAAAAATTATAGTTTTTTACATCTTGGTGGAATTTCTGATAAACATTTCTCCTCAAAAACTTGCATCCTATCAAATGACACCAGCCTATTACACCAAAAAAGAATAGCCCCATATCGCCTTCATCATCTCCTCGCAGAGCTTGGAGAAGTTTTGGCAGAGCTTGGGCGACCATTTCGTCATCCCATACAAGTCTTTCTTCTCCAAGAATATTTCTTCCTGCCAGTCGGTATAGTCATACTCATTAAAATAGCGGGAATAGTCGCTCAGATTGTCGGCTGAGAAGGGGACGACATTCTCCGAACATCCAAACCATTCCGGGCTCATCATCTGATGGGCAAAGGTGGCAAAGGTACAGTCGTCCCTCAAAACATTGAGATGCTTCAAGACGCTCCACACGCAAAACCACTGATTCTTTTTCTGCACCAATACTACCATCTTGCCTATTGATTTTTTCAGTTCCAGTAAATCCACGCTCCTTCCATTCACTACCCAGTTGAATGCCTCGTTGGGTAAATTGCAAGCCTGCTCCTCAGGATGGCTGAGCGTAAAGATGCGACGGGTGATAACCTGGTATTTTGCCAAAACATCTATCAAGATGTCAAACTCCTCGGCAGTAAAGGTGAGATTGGCGAGTTCTTCGCCAGCCTTGTTTATATCATCTATATAATAGAGGAAAGCCAGCTCAAACTTCGGGGGCACTTGTGCCTTCAATTCTCTTCTGGCCTTCAGCCATTGATCTATATCGAGCGGTTTGCCGTCGTTCTCGTATTGCAAACGAGACAGATAGAGGTAGAGACTGCGCTTGCCCTCTTCCGAGTTCAGATATTGCTGCACATTCTGCTCTGTGAGTCGGATTGTGGTCTCGGCTTTGAGAGGACAACTGGTAACATGGCACACTCTTCGGAAATGCAGGAGCAGATAGCTAGTCATGGCATAGAGGCGAAGAAAACTCCAAAGGCGATGCATCGCTTCTACAGACTGAGCGTCTGCCATTTCTTCTGTCTGAGCTTCAGGCATTTCCATGGACAGAACTTCAGGCTTTTCTGTCGATAAAAGCGAAGGGGCTTCTTTTCTTACCATATTTTCTCCCATGACGATGATTCCTTGCAACTGTTGCATCTTCTCTTTCCCCATTCCTTCCATCTCCAACAAGTCGAAGATGCGAGGAAAGATACTGCTCAGTTCGGAAGGAAACATAGGTGACTCGTGGCCTTGCAGAATTTTGCCTTCTTTGAGTTCATTAAGCACTCGGAAAACAAATGGCGAGAACTTTATTTTCACCAGTATTTCCATCTCAGAATGCCAATCTTCGTTTTGCTCCTTGCGCTGGTGGATTACGTCAGCGTGTTGCAGGACGAGGTCTTGGTCTGCCATGTAGCAGAGCCTTGAGACTTTGGTACATAGCGAGTTGATGTCGAAAGCCAGCTCTTGCGAGCTATAGTCTTCCCACCCATCCATCAGCACTTGCACCATCATGCAAAAATGTTTGAGCTGACGGTCGAAAACCTCGTAGCTAAACGAGGCATCCTTATTATATTTTTCTATTTTATCCATCTTTCTTCCTTTCTATCTGCCCTTTCAATTTATTGGATTCTACTTTTAGGCTTTATAGTTTTATCATCTACAAAAGTAAGAAAAATAAATCAAAATCGCAAATTTTCCCACGCCTTTTCCCACGTACCCCCTATATTTTTCCCAAATTGCCGAAAAAAGGCGTGGGAAAAGCGGAAAAAGTTGCAAACCGCATTCTGAATGTATTATCTTTGCACTCGGTTTCGGAAACGATTCCGCTAGATTATCGCAACAACAAAAATCGTGAAAAGTACTTCACACTGCGCCAAAACGGTGTAAGCGAATATGCAGCAGGTAGTTACGAAGGTGTAATAGCAACAACGACACTACACCCACACTACACCACACTTCACCCTCGAAGAGTTCCGACAAGTCTAGCCAACATAATTATTAACTTTTAAATTTTAAACGCCATGCAAAAAGAAAATTTTATTGCTACAAGTGAGTCTACCATCTATCTCGTAGAGAGCTTCCTGGAGGAGAACTATGAGTTCCGACGCAATCTGCTCAGTGGGAAGACCGAGTTTATCACCCTCGGCGAGGATTCGTCCAATGTTTGGAACACTCTCACCAAGGAAGACCTCAACTCCATCGTGCGCCGCGCCAAGAAGCTGGGAATCGGCGGCAAGTCTTCGCCCAAACAAGACATCGAGGAGTACATCGAGTCGAAAGCCATCCCAGATTTCGACCCCATCAAGCACTATCTCGACAAGCTCCCTACATGGGACGGCAAAAATCATGTGGCCGAACTCTTCGGCAGAATACCCGGCATTACTAGCGAAGAGCTTGCCTGGTGCGCCACTTGGCTTCGCTCTGCCGTAGCCCACTGGCTGCACATAGACATGCTGCACGGCAACGAGGTAACCCCAGTCTTCATCGGTCAGCAGGGGTGCGGCAAGAGTACCTTTGCCAATCGACTCTTGCCAGAGGAACTGCGCATGTATTTCCTCGACCACATCAATTTCGCCAACAAGTTTGACTCGGAGATGGCGCTCACCCACAATCTCTACGTCAACATCGACGAGTTCGCCAACATGGGACCTTCCCAGCAGGGCAAGCTGAAGCAGATTCTCTCCAAGGTGAAAGTGAATGGGCGCCCCATCTTCGGCAAGAGCCAGGAAGACCGTCCTCGCTACGCTTCCTTCCTTGCCACCACCAACGATGAGCATCCGCTCTGCGACCCTACGGGCAGCCGTCGCTTCATCTGCATTCGCATTCCTGCCGGCAAATACATCGACAACGGTTCGCCCATCACTTACGACCAGCTCTATGCACAAGTGATGTATGAGCTTCGTCATCAGCATACACCTTATTGGTTCACCAACGACGAGGTGGCTCGCATACAACAGCACAACTATCCATTCTTCAAGACCGACGACATGGAGTCGATGCTGAAATGTTGCTTCCAGGCTCCTGGCCAGGATACAGATGGCAAGTGGTTGATAATAAACGAGATATTCAAGACACTCCAAAAAGAGTATCCGATGATTGTCGACGATCACCGCACCAAGATTCGCATTGGTCAAGCCATGAAATTTCTGAATTGTGAAAGAAAGCGCACCAAGAAAGGACCTGCCTATCTGCTTTGCCCAAAACGAGCTGCCTAGAAGGGTGTAGTGTGGTGTAGTGTGGGTGTAGTGTCAAGCCACACACTACACCCGTATTATCTTCCTTATACACAGCAACTTGAGCCATGTTTGGTGTAGTGTGAAGTAGAAAAGGAAAGCTGAGAGTCTATGCGACGTTTCCAGCCTTACATCGCCTCATCTCGAAAACTGCCTCACTGAGGCAGTAAACTGCCACAACCTAGGCAGTTTACTGCTCCTACGGGGCAGTTTTCTAAACAAGGCTTAGCAGATACGAGCACTACGCCCCGAAGATTATCAAAGAACATCTATAAACATAAAAAAATCAATCCCATTATGAGTCAAAACGAAACAATGTATATTTCAGAGGAAGCCACCTGTCCGATGGCTTCATGCTCTCGCAGCAACACATGCGCCCGCCATGCGGGCTATCAGAAAGCCCTCGCCGAAAAAGCAACTTTCAGCGTTCTGAATCCACAGCTTCTAAAGCTAGACGGCAACAATTGCCCCTACCATCTCGTGGCCGAAAAACAGCTCTGGGCTCGTGGGTTCAAGCGCATGTACGACACCATGCCTTCGGGCAACACCCATTATTTCTCCCACTGCACGCCCTATGCCGAGCGTCAATACTACAAGGCAAAGAAGGGCGAGATACTCATCGACCCCGAGATGCAAAAGGAGCTACTCGCCATATTCGAGCGCAACGGTGCCAACACAAGCATCGGATTCGACAGCTATGAGGAGCGAGTGGTGCTGGTGGAGAAATAAGCATCGGGCAAGAGCGGAGTCTGGCTGCCAAAGATTTGCCCCCAAATACGCCCCCAAAATGCTTGTTTCTCTAAAAAACTCCTTATTTATTTTGTAATATGGACGAAATAATGTAATTTTGCAAACACAAACTAGTTGAGAGATATTTTAATAAAGTCTGTAAGTATTGTCTACAAATATAAACATAGCCGAATTCGAGAGCGTATATAAGGAATATTATGTACGCATGTATAGATATGCTTACGGATTTGTAGACGACGAGGATGTGAGCAAAGACATCGTTTCGGAAGTATTCTCCAAGCTTTGGAAGAATCATACCCAGCTAGAAAAAGACCGACTCCCCTGCTTGCTCTATGTATGCGTACGCAATGAATGCATGAACTATCTACGCAAACAGAAAGGCATGAAACGGTACAAAGAATACTGCATGACAGCTTTCAGCGAAGAAGACGATGGCTACCTAAGCAAAATGGACGAACGGCTCGACGAAATCAACAAAGTGATAAGCACCATGCCCGACAAGACCCAGTTTGTGATAGAGCAATGCTGCATGAACCAACACACTTATAAAGAGGTGGCGGAAATGATGGGCATCACCACAAACGGCGTGAAAAAACATATCACAAAAGCCTTTGGTTTGTTACGAACTCATTTTAAAAAGACGTAGCTCGCAAACAATCTAAAAGTAAGAGTAGGGAAATGTGTTAAAAAAGCAATAACACAGTACCTTAATCTACGATAAAATGAGTAATAACTATAAAGAAGAAACTAAAGAATGAGCATACAGATCAATGATAACTGGCAAGAGAACGAGATGCCTTCAACTTTTGAAGAGTTGGAGGTAAGGAGAGCCTTGAACAAGACTCGTCTCAAAAATCCCGACGTTGATGCGGAGTGGGATAAGTTCTATCGTGACCTTCAGGCATCTGGCGAACTGAATGGACAAGAAGACGAGATGCTCTACCACGAGCAACCCGCCCACGATCGCAGCCTCATCTATACCATCATAGGTTGTGCTGCTGCAGTCATCATCGCCTTGTTCATACTCTTCCCTGTGCACAACTCGTCGTCGGTGGAGGTATTCACCGCCAACAAGAACGAGAAGGCCATCGTCGTATCCTCTGAAGACGGAGACATGACCGTGGTAAAAGACAAGAAACCCTTGGCATTCAACAGGCCTCAAACCACAGAGAACATCCTACCAGAAAAAATCAAGATGATGGAACTCTCCACCCCTAGAGGGCAAGACTGCCAAATGACTTTGCCCGACGGAACCCGAGTATGGCTCAACGCCGATAGCAAGATAACATTTCCTAGTTTCTTTTCAGGCAAGACTCGCAACGTGAAAGTGGAAGGCGAGGCTTATTTCGAGGTAACAAAAGATGCAAAACATCCTTTCATCGTAAGCACCGAGTATTTTACAACTACCGTGCTTGGCACTGTTTTCAATATAGATGCTTACTCTGCCAAGACCGCCAACGTAACCTTGGTTAGCGGTAGCGTGGCCGTAAAGCCAAAGAATGGAACCACTCAAAAGATAACGCCAGGCCAGATGGCAAAATGGAATGCCGATGGCACCATGACCATATCCGACGTAGACGTGTATCCACTCACACAGTGGAAAGATGGGTTTTTCTATTTCAACAACGACCGCCTGATAGACATCATGCTCGAACTAGGCAGATGGTACAACGTAAGCATCGTATTCGAACATGAGGAAGACATGAATCGTCGCCTTCACTTTGTAGCTGAGCACAGCCAGAGCCTACGCGACATCATCAAGCACCTCAACAATCTGGGCGTGGTGAAAATCGAGATGAAGAAAGATCACGTTTCTGTTGAATAAGTCATCAGAACCCACTCTTTTTCTTATAAAAAGACAAGAAAATCGCATTATTTTTCAAAATAATGATGTTTTTAGTACCCATTTACTATCAATATGTGTACTAAGGATAAAGATTTATTATTAATTTAATGTTGATTTAATATGAAGAAAGAGAGAGTTGGAACATTTTTTCTGAGCCTCTTGTTCCTCTTGAGCACCATCACAGCTTTTGCTCAAGGCAACAAGATTAATCTCACCGCTAACAAAGTGGCATTGCCTTCTGCCCTCAACCAGGTAGAGAGACAATCGGGCTATTACAAGATTAATTACGACTACAACCAAGTCAACAAGTATCGTGTAACAGCCGAAATCAAAAACAAGTCTGCCATCGAGGCCGTCAATCTACTCTTGGCAAAATTGCCTTTTGCCGCCAAGGTGGATGGACGTTATATCCAAATCAAGACCCAAGCTTCCAAAACAGCAGCTTTGCAAAACAAGAAGACTTTTGGTGGAAAAGGTATCAGCGGACGTGTATCCGATACTGACGGCGAACCACTCATCGGCGTAACCGTAAAGGTACCGGGCACACAGAAGATGGCAGTAACCGACTTGGAAGGAAATTTTATTTTGCCAACCGCAGAAATTGGCGACCGCATCGATATTTCTTATATCGGTAAGAAACACATCAATCGCAAAGCGGGTAGTTATCATCTTAACATCGTATTGGATGATGATGACAACACCTTGGGCGATGTGATGGTGACAGGTTATCAGCAGCTCTCTCGTGAGCGTGCCACTGGTTCTTTCGATAAAATCGGTGAAAAGGAACTTGCCGCCCGTCCTGCCACCGACCTTTCTGCCGCTTTACAAGGTTTGGTAGCAGGTATGCAAGGTACTGAGAATGAGGATGGTTCGGTAGATTTCAAGATTCGTGGCACATCCTCACTCTACGCCAACACATCCCCACTTATTGTCGTAGATGGTTTCCCTATCGAAGGTACCTTCAGCAGCATCAACCCCAACGACGTAGAGAGCGTCACCATATTGAAAGATGCATCAGCTGCCAGCATCTGGGGTGCCCGTTCGGCTAATGGCGTTATCGTGGTCACCACCAAGCATGCAAAGCAGAATAGTCGTTTGAGCGTAAATGGCCAAGCTTTCTGGCGCATCGGAACGACTCCAGACATCGACTATATCCTCTCGCAGGCAGACAGCAAGACCAATGTTGACTATGAAATCCAAGCACTCAAAAATGGATGGAACTTAGGAGAATACACCCCTGGCGGAGTAGATGGTTTGATGACCGGTCTTACCGAAGCACAGGAATTGTATTTCAACAACAAGTATAACGGGTTGTCTGAATCAGAAATGAACGCAGGTTTGGACAAACTACGCAATCGCAGCAACCGCAAGCAACTCAAGAAATACTTGATGCAGCAGCAATTGTTGCAGCAGTACAATGCAAGCATCTCTGGTGGTACAGAAAAGTTTGACAACTACCTATCATTGATGTACGAAAAGAATGCCGAGGCCACCATTAAGCGTGGTTATGAGCGTTTTATGATTAACTACAACACCGCATATCGCTTCAATCGCAACATCACAGCCACAGCATCTTTGACCTGGCAGAAGAAGAACATTGAGACTTCGGGTGTTACCGTCAATGAATTCGCTAATCTCCAGCCATACGAAATGCTGAAGAACGAGGATGGCTCTTATGCTTACAACACTGGTGGATTCAACCGTGAGGAATTGAAGAACATCGACGCATCTTCATTCCCTTACAGCGATTTCAGCTATAATATGTTGCAAGAGGTAGAAAATCGCAGTTACAAGACCAAAAAAGACAACATTCGTATCCAGTTGGGATTGAACGCCAAGATATTCAAGGGGTTGAGCTATGATATGAAATATCAATATGAACGCAATAACTCTAGCTATCGCAACCTGGATGGCGAAGGTACATACGCCACACGCTATGACGTGAATTTCTATTCCACATTCGATGGAACCAAGTGTACAAATTCTTTCCTGCCAAAAGGTGCTCGCATCAATTCTGGCAACAGCGAGAATCACAACCAAGTATTCCGCAACCAGCTTTCATATAACAATACGATTGCTGAGAAACATGACATCTCTGCCTTGGCTGGTATCGAGATGAGCGAATATGTAACTAGTGCAACCACCAATCCTCGCCTTTATGGTTTCAATGAGGACACCAATACAGCACCGGTTCCATACTATGGCTCAAAGTCGAACATAGGCAATATGGAGAACTACGCTTTCTACACATCATATTATTTGACACCTTACCTTGGCTACAAGTTTAGCGAGCGTACAGACCGCTACCTGTCTTACTTTGGCAACGTTGCTTACATGTACGATGACAAGTATGGTGTATCTGCCAGTGTTCGTTCCGATGGTTCTAACTTCGTATCCAAGGACAAATCTCTTCGTTGGTCACCAATGTGGTCGGTAGGTGCAAAATGGAATATGAAGAAAGAAGAGTTTATGAAGGGGATAAACTGGATTGATCGCTTGACGCTCCGCGCAACCTATGGTTTGAATGGTAATGCTGAGAAGAGTACTTCTCCTCAGACATTGATTTCTATTTCTTCTAGTTCAACAACCATGACAGATGTTGCGTCAATAGCAAGTTATGGCAACCCTATGTTGAAATGGGAAACAACCCATACCACCAACTTGGGTGTAGACTTCAGCCTCTTCAAGAATATCCTTTCAGGTAAAATTGAATATTACAACCGCTTGAGCAAGGATGTCATTGGTGATGTTACCATACCTGCAGTATATGGCTCCACCAGTCAGCGATTCAACAATGCCGAGATTTCCAACCGCGGTTTCGAGACAGAGTTGACAGCTCGCCATACATTCGGTTTTGGCTTGGGCATCCGCTCTACCTTGACCTATGCTTACAACAAAAATAAAATTGAAAAGCTCTACAACCCTAATGTATACTGCTATGGATATATGTCTGCAGACGATCCTAGCAATGGATATTTTATTGAAGGAAGACCAATCGGTGCCATCTATGCATACGAGTTTGCCGGCATGAAAGATGGAGTACCTTATGTAAAGGGTGTTAATGGAGAAGAGTGTTCTTTCAACGACTTGACTTTGCATAATAGCACATTCGGCTCAGAGGATTTCTTGACCTATAAAGGCTCTTCCATCGCTCCTAGCACATTCGGTTGGGCAAACGAGTTCACCTGGAAAGGCATCTCGCTCTATGTATACCTGACTGGTAAGATGGGTGGCAAGTTCCGTGCACCAGTAGCCGACACACCTCCTTTGGTAGGCGGTGGAAACGTATTCATCAGCAAGTTTATCTCCTACTATCAGAACAGCGATGGTACACAATACCCAACATTACCAGCAGAAGGCGACTACATGTGCTATCGTTGGAGTCGCTATATGCCATACTTGTCTTGCTTCGTAGAAGATGCTTCTTTCATTCGTCTGAAGGAGTTGACCGTATCTTATCAGTTGCCAACCATATTGTTGAGCAAGATAGGTTTGAAACAAGCAAAGGTATTCTGCCAAGCACGCGACCTTGGTTGCATCTGGGCAGCTAACTCATTGGGCTACGACCCAGAATGGTTGCCAGGCATGGGAGTCAACAAACCTGCCACAAGCATCACCCTCGGTGTAAACATCAATTTATAACAGAAAGGAGAACTATAGATATGAAAAAGATAAACAAAGCATACATCATCTTGGCACTCGCCATGGCTGGATTTTCATCTTGCAGTGATTATCTCGACAAGACTCCATCTAAGTCGAGCAATACTCCTGTAACAACAGTAGCCAACCTCTTGGCTGTTTATGATGCCATCGGCAATCGTTATACATACAATTACTATGCATCTTATAGCACAGACGATGCAGACATTCCACGTGAGATGTACAAATCTGCACCAAATCAGTTTGACATCAACAGCATTGTAGCCAACTATGTGCACCATCGTGATGCTATCATCAGCAATTCATCGGATATGCTGTGGAGTTCAGAGTATAGTCGCATCTACAAAGCAAACTTGATGATTTCGTCAGCCTCTGAAGTATCAGGTTCACAAGAAGACATCAATGAAGCCTTGAGCTGTGCCTATTTTATGAGAGCTTATTCATTCTTCGAGCTTGCCACATTCTATTGCCAGCCTTGGAGCGAGGCAAACAAAGGTGAACTTGGTATCCCTCTGCGAATGGGACTTACTTTTGACGAGAATGTAAGCCGTGGGACTTTGGAGCAGACTTACAATCAAATATTTGCCGACCTCAAGGCCAGCGAAGAACATACCGTACAAGAAAGCGTACCATCTATCCCTTGGCGAGTATCCAAATGTGCCATCAACAGTTTGTACGCTCGCATTTACTTGGCTAGAGGCGAGTTTGACAAGGCACTGGAGTATGCTAACAAGGCCTTGACCAATGCCCCAGCACTCTATGATTTCAATAAGTTCAGCTACAAGACACCTGCTACAAAATATGCAGCAACCGATTTCTGGCCAGCCATGGAATTGAAACTCTGCGAGACCGATGCTTGGAACGAGAACAAGATTCTCTACAACTACACAGAATGGATTTATCCAGATTTTGCCAATATTCGTACACAGATGACCTATCCTTCACAAGAGTTGATGAATCTATACGACAAGACTAACGATCTTCGTTTCCGCTACTATTATGTAGAGCATGGAACCCGCCGTATGTCAAACATCAAGTACGATGCTTATAGATATAATCCATGGTATGATGGACGTTACCTCAATTCAGGCTTGACAACTGGAGAAATCTTGCTCATCAAGGCAGAGTGCCAAGTTCGCTTAGGACAATGGCAGGAAGGTTTGGCTACTCTTACGCCACTTCGTCAAGCTCGCTATGAGACAGGAACAGCCACCGCACTTACAGCAAGCAATCAAGCCGAGGCCTTGCAGGTGGTGTTGAAAGAACGCCGTCGTGAGTTGCCTTTCTATTTCCGTTTCGGCGACATCAAGCGCTTTGCCGTAACATCAGATAACAGTGATGATGTAACCGTAACACGTGAGTTCTTCGATATGACCACCACCAAGGTTAACACCGACTCACCTAAGACTTATGTCATCCCTGGCAATAGCAAGTGCTGGGCAATGCCAATCTTCCAGACTGAGATAAATTCTTCTCATGGAGCGATAGAGCAGAATCCAGAATAGTTATTTGCTAAATTCAAATGTTTAAAATAAGAAAAATGATGAAAAAGAATTTTGCAGTTTATTTGTTAATTATAGCCCTTTGCATGCTGACCTCGTCAGCATGCAAGGCTGCTGTTAAGAAGCAGAAACTACGTGTACTCTACCTCGGTGGACAAGTAGATTGGACACATGGAGAATATGGTTCCAATAACCATTTCAAGAGCCAAGCCGAGTTTGAGCAGGAGGTGGCAAAACGAACTACTTCATTTGAAGATTTGCTTCGCACATATTTCACCACAGTAAAGACCATGCCAGCCAAAGATTGGAAGCCAGAGATGAGCAATGGTTATGATGTAACCATCTTTGATGGTCGTCCTCCAGTATTAAAGGAGGTTGAAAAAGAATATATGTACAAAGGCAAGGCACAAAAAATGAAGGTAAGATATTATTTACCTGATAATTTTTCATGCCCAAGCATAACCATCGCCAGTATCGGTTCAACTATTGGTCAAGAATACGGCAGTAAGAACGACTGGCTTTGCCTCTGTCTAGATGCAGATGCACATAGCATGAATCTTCAGCATCCTATATTCAAGGGACCTTTTAAAACCAAGATTACTTTGTCAAAACAGCCAACCCCAGAAGATGCATTTCACTATGCATACTTCCAAGACGGACATGTTCCCGACTCTGTGATGATGTGGAAAGTAAATACTTTGGGATACAAAACAAACCACGATTTCAACATAGGTATGGTGTCACGTCCGTGGGGCTACCTAGACTCACCAGATTGCGAGTTTATCTCTAGCGGTGTTTGCGCCAAAACACTTGATGCTGTAGCCATTGGCAGACATGCAAATTTCTTGACATGGGGATTTGTTGGCTCACCTATGTATATGACTCCAGAGGCCAAGGTGGTATTTGCCAATGCCGTGTCCTATATCTCCAAGTTCCGTGGTACTCCACTTGTTCGTAAATACAACGATCGCATTGCTACGCGTGAGTATATCAAGGAAGTAAAATATTGCGTCACTCGCAAATACTGCGAAGAGAGAGCAGCCAGTGACCAGGAATTCTATGCAGAGGCTTTGAAAACAGCCAAGGAAGCACGAGCCAAAAAAGCTAAGGGAGAAAAATTGTCTGGAGCAGAGAAAACATATATAGATTTCACTGAAGAAGATATTCCTCCTGTTAAAACATACGCAGAATACTTGAAAAGCAAATACCCTACCTTGTATGCTCAGTTTGGAGAGGACGAAGCAAAATTCTTGAAGTATTATGATGAGAACACTCCGTATTTTTACGGCGGACAAGGAACCTACAACCTTGTAGTGGATGCTGATGCCAAGGCATGGGGCATTCCAAACAATGATAAGCGACTTCTTGACAAGGCTATCTCTTGTCTGGAAAACAACCAAGAGGTAGAACGAGCACAACGCATATTGAACAAATATACACTTTGTGACTTTACTACCCCTGCAGAATGGCGCAAATGGTATGATACCTATAAAAACAAAATATTCTTCACAGAGAGTGGAGGTTGGTTTTTCATGGTCAACGACAAGAAGGCTCCTGGAAATGATTATTCTGTTGCAGAAAAACGTAATAATAAAGAAAAGGCAAAAGTAAATAATACAAACAATAACACAGAAGTAAATCATGAAAATCCTTTGGCTGTAACCGCACATATACAGAAATTGGATTATGATGGATTAGATGTTGTCTTCGATGTAAAATTAATGGATGGCTATCATGTTTACCGCACTGTAGACGAAAGTGATCCGTATATTCCTATGAAGATAACCTTTACATTGCCTGATGGTGCTGTATTGGGAGATGCTTATTATCCAATAGCAAAACCTTTCGTAAAAACAGGTACCACCATCTACGAGAACAATGTAACGATACGCCAAAATGTGAAATTACCAGTGCTCCCAGCAACTATCAAATGTAAATTTGAATGTCAGTGCTGCGACGCCAATGTCTGCATGCCTCCTTTCGAAAAAGAGTTTACATTGAATGTCGAATAAATATTAGTAGAATATGAACAAAGCATTTTTAAAAACATCACTATTGGGTATTTTGGTAGCTTGTACAATAAACTCAAATGCCCAAGTTTCTGTCACTGGACAAATCAAGGGGCTGCGTACTGACAGTATGATAGTTTTCTCATTGGATTCTTCCATGCAAAAAGAAAAACGTGATACCATATTATTCAAAAAAGGTAAGATTTCTCTAAGCTATCCAAACAAACTTTTGACAGAAGTTGCCATTTATGAAAAACCTGCAACAGGACATCGCTTAGGACGAAACATCACACTATACCTCTTACCAGGCAAGCCTATGACTATCAATGGTTCATTTGACAATTATACCATCAAAGGCTGTGATATGTATGCCAAGATACAAGCATATAATAGCGGTAAGACACTTTTACAAAAACAGCACGATGACCTCAATGATAAATATCTGCAAGAAATGGCAGAAGCTAAGACAAGCGAGGAAATGACACCTATCCGTGAAAAGTATTTTCCTGAGATGAGGAAATTGAGCGCAGCCATTCGTGAGTACAACTATAATTTCATTAAAAATAATCCAGACAACGAAGCTGCTTGTATTGCAGTCTGTAATATTGTAGATTTTTATCAAGCGTATAACCTCATGACAAACAGGGTTAAAAATAGTGAATTAGCTGCTGCCTATTACTTTACAAAAAAAAGTGCAGACCGACAAGCCAAACAAAAGGAACAGGAAAAGAAGCTAAGCGAGGGTGCTGACGCTCTTAACTTTACCCTCAAAGACATTAATGGCAAAGACTTCACCTTGTCTAGCTTGCGTGGCAAGTATGTGATGCTCGACTTTTGGGGCTCATGGTGTGGATGGTGCATCAAGGCTTTACCTAACATGAAAGAATGCTACAATAAACATAAGGATTCTGGCAAATTCGAGATTGTAAGCATCGACTGTAACGACACAGAGGCTAAATGGAAAGCCGCTGTCAAACAACATGGCATGACTTGGACACAAGTGAAAAGCGAGAAGCAAGATGACCTTCCTACACTCTATGGCGTTCCAGGTTACCCTACCTTCATCATCATCAATCCTGAGGGTAAAATCATCAAGCGCTTTGTTGGTTCAGGTTCAGACATGTATACATATATAGACTCTCTCTTTCAATAATCAATGCCCATCGTGGCTATAAATAGATAGGGGTAGCTGCGTGAGTAGCTACCCCTTTATTTTTCTAAAACCATGAAAGTTAACTACCATATTCCCAGCTATAAGCAAAAAAATAGCATTTTATTTTGTAGTGTGCAGTAAATAATGTAATTTTGCACCTTGAACGGTGAAATACCTATTTTTTATAAAAGGAAATGCCGTGCAAAAGACAAGTTATTCAACAAGAAAGAAAACAAAATAAATTAAGATAAAAACAATGGAATACAACTTC
>ERZ808240.1977-NODE-1977-length-23800-cov-11.739145_pt1 | contig 23800 bp, 21 predicted proteins | sample MGYA00521084_ERZ808240 | MGnify/ENA primary metagenome ERZ808240 (study PRJEB31516, sample SAMN03275571) | gut metagenome | biome: mammalia-associated habitat; material: feces | host: Papio cynocephalus | place: Kenya | collected 2012-08-06 ... | reverse complement strand
ATGACCGATGCAAATAGGAGGCATAGAAAATGACGACAGAAGAATATAAGAAGGCAGCGGATTTCTGGAAAGAAAAGGAATGTAAGGAGATGCCGGTGGAACAGCTGAAGCCGGTGGTGGAGGATTTTCTTCACGACAGCACGGTTTGTGCATTGGCCACGGGAACCGGGGATTATGTGCGCTGCACGCCACTGGAGTACAGCTATCATGATGGACAGTTCTGGATTTTCACGGAGGGTGGAGAGAAGTTTATCGGTCTTGAGAAGAACCGGAATGTCAGCCTCGCCGTCTTTGAGAAGAATCCGAATTTCGGTGAGCTGAAAAGCGTACAGGTGATGGGCACAGCGAAGCTCATAGAGCCAATGTCGGCAGCGTATGTTGCACATGCAGAGTACAAGAAGATTCCGCTTGCGGCACTTCAGAAGCTTGCGGATCAGGGCCATCCGATGCATCTGCTGTGCATTGCCCCGGCAAGGATGGATGTGCTGTTCTCGGATTTTAAGAAGCAGGGGTACGACAGTCGGCAGAAACTCGATTTTACGCAGGGGCGTGGTTGATTTAACTTGCCGGTCATTTGCTTTGACATCGGAATGAGCAGCTTCGCAGCATTACAACAGAGGATCACCGATTCAAGAAGCTTAGAGCGAGGTTCTCGATGTTCAGGAGGCCACATCATGGAGATTTTCACCTACGGAAATCCATCCGCCACCACGGTACTGGTTCAGCCAATCGGCGACCAGGACCTCGATTTGATGGCGAGGGAGGTGGAAGAAATTGAAAAGAGAGCGGGGGAAGATTTCTGCCTGATGGCGCTGAAGGTGGAGGACTGGAACCGGGAGCTGTCACCGTGGAAGGCACCGGCCGTGTTCGGGAGAGAGGACTTCGGCGGGGAGGCAGCTGCACTGTTGCAGGAGACCTTGGCCTGCTGTAGAGAGGATGGGAAACGCTACTACCTCGGGGGATACTCGCTCGCTGGCTTATTTTCACTCTGGGCGGCGTACCAGACGGATCACTTCCGTGCCGTAGCAGCGGTCTCACCTTCCGTGTGGTTTCCAGGCTTCCTGCCGTATATGCGGGAGCATGCGATACAGGTACCGGCGGTATACCTCAGCCTCGGCGACCGGGAGGAGAAAACGAAGAATCCGGTGATGGCAAGCGTCGGGAGCTGCATCCGGGAGGGGGCGGCGTGGCTTCAGCGACAGGGCGTGCAGACGGTGCTCGAATGGAATGCGGGGAATCACTTTAAGGAGCCAGAGGTCCGGACGGCGAAAGGGTTTGCGTGGCTGATGAAGGAAGGCGATGGAAAGGGCGAAGCAGAGCGATGATACTGTGGCTGATACGGCATGGACAAACGAAGGGAAACCGGGAGTACCGCTATGTGGGTGTGACGGATGAAGGCATCCTGCCGGAGGAGAAGGAACGATTATGCAGGAAGGGGCAGGAGACGACATTTCAGCCGTCTCTTGTGTTCGTGAGCCCGGCGCGGCGCTGTCTCGAGACGGCGCAGTGCTTATTTCCGTATGTCCCTGGTACAGAGGAGGGGATGCTGCACGATCCGCTGCTCGCTCAAGACTCATTTCCGCATGCGTCGGGTCATGATGAGAAGAGAGCTCAGTTCATCGTCGTGCCGGAATTTATGGAAATGAATTTCGGTGCGTTTGAGTATAAGACGTATCAGGAAATCAATGCCGATCCAGACCCTGCGCATCGCGCGGCTTACCAGCGCTACATCGATACGAATGGGGAGAGTGCATTTCCTGGAGGGGAGAGTAAAGCTGAGTTCACGAGGCGTGTGTGTGCGGGCTTTGAAGCGAAGGTGCTCCCGGTGCTTCGGGCGCTTGAGAGCCAGCGGGCGGAGGAAGAGCTTCAGGTCGCCTGTATCGTTCATGGAGGGACGATCATGGCGCTGATGGAGCGCTATGCGGAGCCGAGAAAGCCATATTTTGAATGGGGCGTGAAGCCGGGGGAAGGATACGAGCTCAGTATGAAGAAAAATCACTTGATGTACATCAAGTGATTGATGTATTATGGGAAATAATCACAGGTGAAGCTATGGAGGGCAAATGAGTGCAATGATTATTCACGAAAAGCAGGATCTAAGATATCTTTCCTGGTCGTTGATCCGTTCGTCCTCCGGTACGGCCGGTTCGTTTTTAAAGGCGACCGATGATCTTCAGCAGCCGAAGGTGTATTACAAGCTGTCAAATTATGACGGTATACGTGGAATTATTGGCCACGAGTGTGTAAACGAATTGATTGTGGACCGACTTTTGAATCTTTTGGGGATTGAGCATCTTCACTATGATTTAATTCATGCTGAAATCGACATTGATGGAAGTGAGATGGAGACCTACCTGTGTGCTTCCAGAGACTTTAAAGAGCATGGGGAGCATAAGATTGCACTGGATGCCTACTATCAGGCGGAAAGAAATAAAGATGAAACACCTCTTGCGTTCTGCATTCGGAACGGGTGGTCAGAGTACATTTACAAAATGCTGGTGGTGGATTTTCTGATTCTGAATCGTGACCGACATGGAGCAAATATTGAAGTGCTTCGAAATGCGAAAAAAAAATCACTTCGTCTGGCTCCCATTTTTGACCATGGACTTTCCTTCCTTTTCAACTGTCATACGGAAGAGGAAATCGAGAACTTTGATGTGATGAAGGATCGAATGGTTCAGTGCTTTGTGGGCTCAAGGTCTACTCAGGAAAACCTGAAGCTGATTCCAAAAGATGCATTGCCGGTATTGAACCCGATGAATGAAAATGATCGAAGTGTTTTGCTCGAAGGATTAGAGGAGATTATATCGACATCTTTACAGAATAAAATCTGGAACATGATCTGGCAGAGGTGGCTCTATTATGAAGATTTTTGCAATCAGAGATGAAGAAAATGAGTCTGAAAAGGATGTAGCATATCTTTTTTATTACGAAAAAGAAAAGCGCTTTTACATTGAATTACCAGATGATGCGGACCCTTGGGAAACCCCACTTCTTCTTTCTTCATTTCTGAAAAAGGGCCAGAGAACGGTCAATGCATACTGGAGCAGGCTGTGGGTACAGCAACGCATCGTTCCGACAGATCGACAGAATCTGGGCATGATTTTACGAGACAATGGTCTCGATGATTATGATGAATACAAGCTTCTGACGATGACCGATGGGCGTTGTGCGCAGGATAGCTACTATCTGGTGCCGCTTTCAAAGCATGATCTCCCAGAAGAGCTTATAAAACGAAATCGGCAGAAGGTGGAGGATGTGATTCCGCTGCCACATGCTCAGCTTCTTGTTTTCTTCCGCGACGGTAGTGTACGGAAGCATGATGTGAGACTGCTGCCAGAGGAAGATAAGCGATTTTATCCTGTAGTGCAGAACGAAGCGGTTTTCCGTAAGGTCAATGTTGAAACAGATGGATATGGTATCTGCTGGGGTGAAAATCTGTGCATTGATTGTTCCCGGCTTCATTCAACAGGGAAGAAAGTACCGCTGACGCTTGAAGAGTTCCAGTGCTTTGCAAAAGAACGGGTGATGGATTCAGCAGAAGCGGCGGAAGAGCTGTCCTGTTCGATGCAGAATATCGATGACCTCGTGAAAAGGGGAAAGCTTCACCCGATTAAGGAAGACAACAAGTATCGGCTGTTTTTAAAGAGTGAAATACTTCAGCGGAAATGGAAATGAGCGGTGAGCTGGAGGGGCTGGACCAGGAGACGCAGTACATCCTGGAGGTGGCGGCGATCACACATGATATTGCCTGCCCGCGCGAAAATATCGAAAACTTTATGAAGCGGATCATGAAAACCAAAAGTGGTATACGATTGACACGAGCGCTTTTCTGCGTGTAAATAGGATAGTATCAAATAACGGATGGAGGTCATATCTATGAACATCATTTCAACAACCAATGCACCGGCGGCCATCGGCCCATATTCACAGGCCATCATTTCAGGTCATCTTGCCTTCTGCTCTGGACAGATTCCAGTTGATCCTGCAACAGGAAATATTCCAGAGGGCATCGCAGCCCAGGCGGAGCAGAGCTGTAAGAATGTGGCAGCGCTTCTCGAAGCTGCGGGAACAACGATGGAGAAGGTTGTGAAGACTACCTGCTTCCTTGCAGATATCGCGGATTTCGCCGCCTTCAATGAGGTCTATGCCCGCTATTTTATCGGTAATCCAGCGCGGAGCTGCTGTGCCGTGAAGGATCTGCCGAAGGGCGTGCTCTGTGAGATTGAGGCGATCGCTGAAATCTGAAAGTGAATTTGGCTTAAAATCAAACACGGATCTCGCATCGCAGAAGCGATGTGGGACCCGTGCTTTTTTGATGCCGCCTGCGGGAGGCGATAAAACGGTATCTGTTTTGTCGAGCGGGAGGCGCTCAGCGTCCATTCTCTGATTGAAAAGCGGCATCGTACTTCTTCAGGCAGCGCTTGCCTTCGGCACGATGTGAAGGAAGGTGAGGGTGAAGAGGATGCCCTTTACGATCGAGGTGAGGGTGAGTGCCCACCAGATGCCGTCGAGACCCATCGGGCGGCTGAGCACGAGGGCGAGAGGAATACGGGCGCTCGTGAAGGCAATGCTGAGCACGCTGCAGAGTCGGGTCCGTCCAAGGCCGGACAGGGCGCCGACGGTGGTCAGCTCGACGGACATGAAGGATTCACTGAAGCCAATGATGATGAGGTACCCGACGGCCGTAGCGATGGCCTTCGGCTCATGGAAGAAGATCTCCGCGATGGGCCGTGGAAAGAAAATGAAGGCGGCCGAAATCAGAAGCCCCCAGAAGCCGACGATCCAGACGGAGGCCACATAGCCCTTTCGGATACGGCCCATTTTGCGTGCGCCATAATTCTGCGCGACGAAGGCATTGAGCGCAGCAGCGAAGCCATCGGCGGTATTCCAGGAAATGGATTCGATCTGACCACCGACACGCTGCGTCGCGACGGCTTCCGCGCCATAGGCGGAGACCATACGCGTGAGAATCATGGAGATGCCACAGTAGGCCATGCCCTGGAGCGCTGTCGGAATGCCGATCTGGCAGATCCCCTCCAGCGTGCGAAGTGGGATGCGGGAAAGCAGATGAATTTCCTTTAAGACATTGCCCCTCTTCGTCATGAAGACGCCGAGCACCATGATCAGCAGAACGATGGCCTGTGCACTGACGGTCGCAATGGCAGCACCACGGACGCTTAAGCGTGGCAGGGGACCCGGGCCGAGGATGAGCAGCGGATCCAGGATCATGTTCAGCACAAGACCGATGAGGTTTGCGATAAAGGGCGTTTTCGAGTCGCCCTGCGCGGTATAGAGCCCGGTCAGTGTCAGATTCAGAAAGGAAAAGACAATGAGTCCACACGCGATGCGGGTGTAGGATACGGCGGCCGTATAGGATTCAGCGTCGGTAAGCTGGAAGAAGCCAACGAGCGGATGCACGAAGACGACACAGACAGCAGCGAAGAGAAGACCGAGGAGAATCGAGAGCTGGACCGCGGCCTGTGCATAGTCCTTCGCGCGGGCCCGATCCTCGCGGCCAATGCATTGAGCCACATGAACCTGACCGCCCATCCGTGCCATGGAGGCGAGGCCTTGGGAAAGCCAGGTGAACATGCCACCGACGCCGACACCGGCCACCGCCTTCGCGCCGAGCAGCCCGATCCAGGCCATGTCTGTAATGTTATATAAGGTGCCGATAAAAGAAGAAGCCATGATCGGAAGCGCTAGCTTCACAAGTGTTTGCATGATCGGGCCCTTCGTCAGATTTCCATTCATAGTTTCATACTCCCCTTTTCATGGTTGGAAGCCAGCAATTACAAGCTCGCACTCACGACGTTTGAATCTGCTCCCATTTTCATGTATGGAAGCTAGTATACACGAAAATGAAGGATTTGTTTGGAAAGGATGAAAAATAGACCATCGCTTTCACGTCCGGCCTGGACAGCTGTCTGGTGGCAGGTGTACGGCATTCGGCAGCCCTTTCATGAATACGTCCCATGAATTTTTATGATACTTCTTCCTGTGAGTTAGTATTTACAAACTTCCCCTTCATCCCTTATCATATTGACTACAATTAAATTTTCCAAATGCGTTGTAGCAAGGCCAATCGGCCTCCGATCTACCCGCTCAGAGAGCTGCCGTTTGGTGCGAGGCAGTGCGGTGTCCCGGATGCATATCCCCTTGCAAGCAGCCACGCTGAAAGAGAAGTAGGTGTGGACGGCAGGCACCGTTATCAGAGCCCGCAGGTTGATGGATCTGCACAGAGGGGTTGTCCGGAAGAGACAACAAAAAGAGTGGTACCGCGGAAGGTAATGTACAGCTTTCGTCTCTTACAAGCTTTCATACTTGTGGAGTCGGAAGCTTTTATTTACATTTTTTCGCAGGAAAGGTGGAGGACACAGATGGTAACTCTCGATAAAATCTATCACGCACGCTTCGTTTTAAAGGATGTCGCACGAAAGACGGATCTCATCGCGGCACCACGTCTCGTACCAGATGCCGAGGTCTACCTCAAGACCGAGAATCTGCAGGTCACGGGCAGCTTCAAGGTCCGCGGCGCATATTATAAGATCAGCCAGCTTACGGAGGAGGAGCGAAGCCATGGCATCGTGGCCTGCAGTGCGGGCAATCATGCGCAGGGTGTGGCACTCGCCGCGACGAAGATGGGCATTAAGAGCGTCGTCTGCATGCCGGATGGCGCGCCGATCATGAAGGTCGAGAGCACGAAACGACTCGGCGCAGAGGTCTGTCTCGTGAAGGGAACCTATGACGATGCGCATGATAAGGCCGTCGAGCTTCAGAAAGAAACGGGCATGACCTTCATCCATCCATACGATGACGATGCGGTCATCGCCGGGCAGGGCACCATTGGCCTCGAAATTCTCGACCAGCTCGAGGACGTGGACGCCGTGATCGTGCCAATCGGCGGCGGTGGACTGATTTCCGGTGTGGCCTTCGCCATCAAGAGCCTTCGTCCGGAGTGCAAGGTCTATGGCGTGCAGGCGGCCGGTGCGCCGAGCATGTTCAATGCCTACCGCGATCATCAGTGGGAGTCCCTCGACAGTGTGTCGACCTTTGCCGACGGCATCGCGGTGAAAACGCCAGGCGAGACGACCTTCCAGATGGTCGAGCAGTACGTGGATGACGTCGTAACGGTCAGTGAGGATGAGACCGCGGCCGCAATCCTTGCACTCATTGAAAACCAGAAGCTGATTGCGGAGGGGGCGGGCGCCGTTTCCGTGGCGGCGGCCATGTTCGGAAAGCTTCCGATCCAGGGAAAGAAGGTCGTGTGCCTCATCAGTGGCGGAAACATTGACGTAAACATCCTGTCGCGTGTCATCACCCGTGGACTTGTCATGGGTGGACGAAATGTGAACCTCATGATTGCGCTCGAGGATAAGCCGGGCCAGCTCCAGCAGGTGAGCGAAATCGTGTCGAAGTGTGGGGCCAATGTCGTCGCCGTGCATCATGACCGTGGCGATGCGAATATGGCGATCTCAAGCTGCTTCCTGAAGCTGAGCCTCGAGACCCGGGATGCAAAGCAGATCGAGGAGATCCGAAATGCGCTCACGAAGGCGGGCTTCCATCTCGTGACAGAGCGAGCCTGAAGAGAAGCCGTGCCTCCATCGTAAAGGTGTTGCCGATGAAGAAAATCGGCTGAAGGAAATCCATTCCGTTCAGATCTTGCCTTCGATGGGACATCAGAATGTAGAGGTAAAAAAGATGAACCTTCATTATATGAATCAGCGCCTGCGAAGCCTCGTGGTCTTCCGGGCACTGCTCACAGATCCGGTGCTCACGGCGTTTGGACGGATGCTGGAGAGTGCGGAAGCCGATGAAAGCGGGGCCTTCGCGATCGCGTGCGCAGAATTTGAAAGTCGGCTCTTTGAAAAGACCGAAAACTGGACGCACTATCTTTCTACGGCGGTGCTGGAAAGCGAAAACGTCTGTGTACGGCAGAAGGCCCAGGGCACACTCAGCGAGGTGCTTGCCGAGAGCCTGCGCCGGGAGCTGGCACTGCTTCAGGAGCTGTCTGCGTTGACGCTCGAGGAGCTCACGGCGGAAATGACCGAGGCACCGGATTATTTCGTGTCCTGGCATACGGAATCCTGTGACCTGTCGGAGGAATACATGCACCGTATGGAGGAGGTCGGCACCCGCGGCTATGGCATGTTCGCACGGTATCATGTGTTCGTCGTCGAGAACGCACAGCTCGTCCCAGTGAAGCATCCAGACCCGCAGCGTCTGTCGGAGCTTCCGGGCTATGAGATGGAGCGAGAAAAGGTGATCGCGAATACGGAGGCCCTTCTTCATGGGCAGCCGGCGAACAACGTGCTCCTGTATGGTGACGCGGGAACGGGCAAGTCCAGTGCCATCAAGGCGATCGCCAATGAATATGCAGAGCAGGGGCTTCGTCTCGTTGAGGTGAAGAAAAATCAGCTCTATCAGATTCCGGATCTCATGGATCAGCTGGCGACGAATCCGCTGAAATTCATTCTGTTCATCGATGATCTCAGCTTCGCGACCAATGATGACAATTTCGCGGCGCTGAAGGCGATCCTCGAGGGAAGCGTCGGTGGGCGCGCCGGAAACATTGCCGTCTATGCGACGAGCAATCGTCGGCACCTTATTAAGGAAACGATGGAGGATCGGCAGGGAACGGATCTTCACGAGAACGATACCCGACAGGAGCTCATGAGCCTCGCGGCCCGCTTCGGACTGACGGTGACCTTCGGAAGGCCGGATAAGAGCCGCTTCGTGCAGATTATTTCGGATCTCGCGGCACAGTATGGGGTCGAAGAGGATCCGGAAAAGCTGATGGTGAAGGCAGAGGCCTTCGCGATTCGTGCCGGTGGGCGAAGTCCTCGTGTGGCGAAGCAGTTCATCGAGCTGTGTAAGGCCGGTGTGCTGAAGTGAACCGAGGCGCAGGAATGAGGGCGAAGACCCACGCACCTGTGGGAAGCCCATCCATGGCTTCAGGGATGCGCAGGTTGGATGAAAATAAATAATTTACCGCAATGGGACGGTGGAAGAGGAGGAAAACGGCCGTATGATTTTGAATGGCTCGCAGATTTTTGTAGAAGTACTGGTGGAGCAGGGCGTCGATACACTGTTCGGCTATCCGGGAGGGGCCGTGCTGAATCTATATGATGAGCTGTATCGTAACCAGGATCGTATTCATCATATCCTGACGGCACATGAGCAGGGCGCAAGCCACGCCGCGGATGGCTATGCACGTGCGACGGGAAAGACGGGCGTCGTGCTGGCAACGAGTGGCCCGGGGGCGACGAATCTCGTCACCGGTATCGCCACAGCCTACATGGACAGTGTGCCGATGGTCGCCTTTACGGGCAATGTCGGGACCGCGGTGCTGGGGCGCGATGCCTTCCAGGAAGCCTACATTGAAGGCATCACGATGCCGATTACGAAGCAGAACTACACGGTACGTCGGGTCGAGGATCTCGCGGATACCATGCGGGCGGCGTTCCGCATCGCGCAGTCCGGCCGTAAAGGACCGGTGCTCGTGGATATTCCGAAGGACATTACAGCGGCAAGCTGTGAGTTTACACCGAAGAAGCCGGTCGAGATCCCGGCGGTGACGGATTATGATGCGGAGGCGCTTCGGAAGGCGGCGGATCTTCTCAACCAGGCGAAGCGTCCGGTCGTCTATTTCGGCGGTGGCGTTGCGGTGAGCGAGGAGGGCTGTCAGGCACTCCGCGAGCTCATTGAAAAGGCCGATATGCCAGCCACCTATACGCTGATGGCAGCCGGTGTGCTGAACTATGGGGATCGTCGAAATCTCGGTCTCATCGGCATGCATGGAACCTTCACCGCGAATAAGACCGTGGACAGCGCGGACCTCGTGCTGGCCGTGGGCGCCCGCTTCTCGGATCGTGTCGCACTGAATCCGGAGAAGTTTGCGGCAGGCGCGAAGATCATTCAGATCGACATTGACGCCAGTGAGGTCGATAAGAATGTACCGGTGGATGTGTCGGTGGTCGGGGATGCGGCCGTGGTGCTGAAGGCGCTTCTTCCACAGGTGAAGAAGGCGGAGCACGCCGAGTGGTTCGCGCAGATTGCCGAGTGGCAGGCGGCGGATTATCAGCCGAAGGACAGCGAGACCGTGCTGAAGCCGCATCAGATCATCCGGGAGGTATGCGAGATGACCGGTCCGGACACGACCTATGTGACGGATGTCGGGCAGCATCAGATGTGGGCGGCGCAGTATGTGCGTCACACGAAGGCCCGTGGCTTCCTGACAAGTGGCGGTCTCGGCACCATGGGCTACGGCTATGGTGCGGCGATTGGTGCCCAGGTGGCCCTGGGAAAGGAGCACCGCGTCATCCACTTTACAGGGGATGGCTCCTTCCACATGAATCTGAACGAGGCCTGTACGGCGGTCAGCTATGAGCTTCCGATTATTACGATCATCTTCAACAATCAGGTGCTCGGCATGGTGCGCCAGTGGCAGACCGCTTTTTATGGCAAACGCTATTCGAGCACGGACCCGCAGCGGAAGACGGATTATGTGAAGCTTGCGGAGGGCTTCGGCGCGAAGGGCTATCGCTGTACCAATATGACGGAGTTCCGGGCCGCGATGGCCGACGCACTGAAAAATCCAGGCCCAAGCTGGATCGAGTGCCTCATCGATAAGGATGAAAAGGTACTGCCCATGATTCCACCTGGAGGCACGGTGCAGGACATTACGATGACAGAGGAGGACAACTGAGATGATGGAAAGTCAATACAAGTATCCCCGCAGGGTCATCAGCATTCTGGTAGCGAACCGCTATGGTGTGCTGGCGCGCATCTCCAATATGTTCAATCGCCGCAGCTTCAATATTGACAGCATCACCACCTCAGAGACGATGGATCCAGGCATTGCCCGCATCACAATTACGGTGCATGTCGATGAACAGAAGCTTCGGCAGCTGATTCTGCAGACCCGCCGCCTCGAGGAGGTGCATGAGGTCTACGAGCTCGATCGGGCGAGTGTGCAGCGCGAGCTGCTGCTCATCAAGGTGCGGGCCGATAAGGAAAACCTTCCGAGCCTTCGGGATATCGTGGGCGTATACAAGGCGAAGATCATTGACCTCTCACCGGACAGCCTCGTGATGGAGCTTACGGGAAAGCCGGAGAAGATCGAGGGCTTCCTTAACATGATGCGAAGCTATGACGTGCTCGAGATGTGCCGGACGGGCATCACTGCCCTGAATCGTGGCATGGAGCACATCGGGGAAGATGACTGAAGCTGCACCATAGACCGTAGGCGGTGGAGGTCTTCCGCGAAGTGAAGGACAGACGCTGGAGGCATTGGCCTCTGAAATATGAAATAAAAGCAGTCTTCGTGGCTTTTCAGCGAGACGGAGTCGATGGCTTTTATCTATAGAAACTAAGTTCCATATAAAAAAAGAAAAGAGAAAAGGAGAAACAAAAATGGCAATCAAGAAGTACTATGACGCAGACTGTAACCTCGGTGTACTCGACGGAAAGACCGTGGCAGTCATCGGTTTCGGCTCCCAGGGTCACGCACATTCCGAGAACCTCGCGGAGAGTGGCGTGAATGTGGTTGTCGGTCTTCGGAAGGGCTCAGCCCACTGGGAGAAGGCGGCAAAGTTTGCGGAGACCTGCCCGAATTTCCATGTGATGGAGGTTGAGGAGGCAGCAAAGGCTGGTGACATTGTCATGATGCTCGTACCGGATGAGCTCTGCGCCGATATCTATCACAAGCAGGTGGAGCCATACATGACCGAGGGCAAGACCCTGGCATTCGCGCATGGCTTCAACATTCATTTCAAGACCATTGTTCCGCCGAAGAACGTCGATGTCATCATGATCGCACCGAAGGGACCAGGCCATACGGTTCGCAGCCAGTATGTGGATGGCAAGGGCGTACCAAGCCTGATCTGCATTGAGCAGGATTACACCGGCAAGGCCAAGGATACGGCACTTGCCTATGCTTCCGGCATCGGCGCAGGCCGCGCAGGTATTCTTGAAACCACCTTCAAGGAGGAGACGGAGACCGATCTCTTCGGTGAGCAGGCTGTTCTTTGCGGCGGCGTTTGCGAGCTGATCCACGCAGGCTTCGATACCCTTGTAGAGGCTGGCTATGCACCAGAGATGGCATACTTTGAGACCTGCCACGAGATGAAGCTCATCGTAGACCTCATCAATGAGGGCGGCTTCTCGAAGATGCGTTACTCCATCTCGAATACGGCAGAGTACGGTGACTACCGCACCGGCAAGCGCCTTATCACGGAGGATACCCGGAAGGAGATGAAGAAGGTGCTCACGGAGATCCAGGATGGTACCTTCGCAAGCGAGTTCCTCACCGAGATGAGCCCGAATGGCGGACGCAAGGTACACTTCCTTGCACAGCGCCGCATGCAGGCCGATCACCTCATCGAGAAGGTCGGCGCAGAGCTTCGTCAGATGATGAGCTGGCTGAAGAAGTAATTCCGCAAAACAGAATACATAGCTTCGATAAGCTGTCGTATAAGCAGATGGATTCATCTGCCTGTGCGGCAGCTTTTTTGAAATGAAAATCGCTACTATAGGCATGTTGGAGCCCGTTATGAGTGAATATGCCTATAAAAAATTTGAAGTGCATAGGCATACTCTGCTGTGGGTACCATTGTGTGACTATGCTGATACGGAGATGTCATCAGATTTTATAGGCATATTTCTAATATGAAGCGCTTACAGTGCCTATAGTGAGACGCGAGTAGTACTTTCACCATAGGCATCCTGCTCCATTTTTTAAAATTTATAAAAATAATCCAAAACCATTGCATTTTTTGGTGAAAAGTGTTAAAAATATGTTATCGGAAACGTTACCGGTAACGTTAACGGAACAATGCCGGTGAGCGTAATCATGCGATTCCTGGACAATTTGCACACATAATGGCGGATCTGCCGGGTTCGATTGCCCTAGGCTGTGTGATTCCTGAACGAGTTGCACAGAAACAGGCAGCAGATAGGAAGCTAAGCAGGACAGGAAGCATCGTACACAGATAGAAGTCGCGAGAGGCGTGGCTTCGGACTTGCCCAGAAGGGCAGAGAGGACTTGTTATGAAGAAAATGAGACGTTTTACAGCACTGGGCCTTACAGCAGCGATGACCGTGACGGCACTGGCAGGCTGCGGAAGCTCGAGCTCCGGAAGTGCAGCAGGCACGACGGCCGCTGCCACAGAGGCGGCGAAGACCGAGGCCGCAACGGAAGCGGCAGCGAGCGGCGACCAGAAGGCAAGTGGCGGCAAGGTTTATTACCTGAACTTTAAGCCGGAGCAGGCTGATCAGTGGGTTGATCTCGCGAAGAAGTATACCGAGGAAACGGGCGTTGAGGTGCATGTACAGACGGCGGCGTCGAACACCTATGAGCAGACCCTGAAGTCCGAGATGGCGAAGTCAGAAGCACCGACCCTCTTCCAGGTCAATGGTCCGGTGGGCCTCGCAACCTGGGATGATTATTGCCTCGATCTGAAGGATACGGATGTTTTCAAGGATCTGCAGAGTGAGGACTACGCACTGAAGAACAAGGATGGCGTAGTGAAGGGCATTGCATACGTTATCGAGACCTACGGCCTCATCTATAATAAGAAGCTTCTCAATGACTACATTGCAACGGACGGCGCGAAGATCAGTGACGTTTCAGAGCTCAACAGCTTTGACAAGCTGAAGGAAGTGGCGGATGACATTCAGGCGAAGAAGGATGATCTCGGCATTGAAGGTGCATTTACCTCCGCCGGCTTCGATTCCTCCTCTGACTGGCGCTTCAAGACGCATCTTGCAAACCTGCCGATCTACTACGAGTATAAGGCAGATGGCATTTCCTCCACGGAGGCCATCAAGGGAACCTACCTTGACAACTATAAGAACGTATTTGACCTTTACATTGCAGATTCGACCACAGAGCCATCGCTTCTCTCCGGAAAGACCGGTGATGATGCTGCTTCCGAGTTCGCACTGGGCGAGGCCATCTTCTATCAGAATGGTACCTGGGCATACAACGACATCAAGGACAATGAGGTTGCTGATGAGGACCTCGGCATGCTTCCGATCTACTTCGGCGTTGATGATGAAAATCAGGGCCTCTGCACCGGCTCCGAGAACTACTGGTGCGTCAATGCAAAGGCCAGCGAGGCAGACATTCAGGCAACGCTCGATTTCCTGAAGTGGGTGGTTGAGTCCGATGAGGGACGGGATGCCCTTTCCAATGAGATGGGCTTCGTTACTCCATTCTCAACCTTCAGTGATTACCTCCCGGCAAATCCACTCGTGGTTGCAGCAGATGAGTTCAATAAGGATAAGACCCCTGTATCATGGAACTTCACGACGATGCCAAGTGAGCAGTGGAAGAATGTTCTTGGCTCCGCATTGCTTGAGTATGCACAGGGTACCGGCAAGTGGGATGCAGTGAAGACCGCATTTGTCGACAACTGGGCAACCGAGTATAAGAATGCAAATTCATAAGTCATAAGAACAGCTGACCCAGAAGAATAAAAGCTGGTGGTCTCCGGCAGAATATCCTGCCGGAGACTTTTTACATCAGGCGATGCAGAAAAGGGACGCCTCCCTGAAAACGGCTCGGCAGCGTCCACCTGGCGACAGGATCGAAGCACATTATGAATGCCTGCCCGGCGCTTCGGCATCGTTCACCTGGAGATAGGATAGAGGTTAAATTATGGAAAAAGCGATCAAACGTTATATGCCGATTTTCGTGCTGCCGACGCTGGCAGCCTTTACGGTCGGCTTTATCGCACCGTTTCTCGTCGGCATCTGGCTGTCATTCTGCAAGTTTACGACGATTACCGATGCAAGGCTCGTGGGCTTTGTGAACTACGCAAAGGTCTTTTCGGATGCGACCTTTATTCACTCCCTCTGGTTTACGACGCTGTTCACCATCGTGACGGTTGTGCTTATTAATTTCCTGGCCTTCGCGGTGGCGATGGCGCTGACCATGAAAATCCGAGGAAACTACGTATTCCGTACGATCTTCTTCATGCCGAACCTGATTGGAGGCATTGTCCTCGGCTACATCTGGAGCCTGCTTCTGAATGGTATTCTTGCGTTCTGGATGCGCACCCTGACCTACAGTGCCACCTATGGCTTCTGGGGCCTCGTCATCCTGATGCTCTGGCAGCAGGTCGGCTATATGATGATCATCTACATTGCCGGTATTCAGAACATTCCGCGTGACCTGATCGAAGCGGCCCGCATTGACGGCGCAAACAAGTGGCAGGAGCTCCGCTATGTGATTCTTCCGATGCTGATGCCATCCATCACCGTCTGCACCTTCCTGACACTGACCAATGGCTTTAAGCTCTTCGATCAGAACCTGGCGCTTACAAACGGTGAGCCTTCACAGAAATCGGAGATGCTTGCCATGAATATCTTCAGTACCTTTTATGGACGCAATGGCTGGGAAGGTGTCGGACAGGCAAAGGCCGTCATTTTCTTCATCATTGTAGGGGCGGTTGCATTGACCCAGAATTATCTTTCCCGTCGGAAGGAGGTAGAGCAGTAATGAAAAACAAGAAGTTCAGTACCTTTCTGACCGTGCTCTTCAGCATCATTTCGGTCTTTTACATGTACCCGATTGCGCTGGTTGTGATGAACTCGTTTAAGAAGAAGGCGTACATTTCGAAGAAACCATTTGCCCTTCCGAATGCAAAATCCTTCGTGGGCTTCGACAACTACATTTCCGGCATCCAGAAGACCGGACTGATTCAGGCCGCCTGGGTTTCCCTCTTCGTGACGGTACTCTCGGTGATCGTCATTGTGCTCTGCACCTCGATGTGTGCATGGTACATCACGCGCGTACATACGAAATTTACGGCAGCCGTGTATTATCTCTGCCTCTTCTCGATGATCGTACCATTCCAGATGGTCATGTTCCCACTCAGTAAGATTGCGAACATGCTGCGGCTGTCCAATCCGCTCGGTCTCGTGTTCATCTACCTGGGCTTTGGTGCGGGCCTTGCGGTCTTCATGTTCACTGGCTTCGTAAAATCACTGCCACTCGCCATCGAGGAGGCGGCCATGATCGATGGCTGTACGCCGATCCAGACCTTCTTTTATGTGGTAATGCCGATCATGAAGCCGACCTGCATTACCGTGGCGATTCTCGAGACGATGTGGGTGTGGAATGACTACCTCCTCCCATCCCTCGTTCTGGATCTTAAGAAGTGGAAGACCATTCCAATCGCGGTACAGTATCTGAAGGGCGGCTATGGCTCTGTGGATATGGGTGCCATGATGGGCGTACTTGTACTCTCCATCATTCCGATTATCCTTTTCTATGCATTCTGCCAGAAGTACATCATCGAGGGTGTTGTGGCAGGTGCAGTGAAGGGCTGAGGAATGCATCGATCGGCTCATGCATCGATCGAGCCTACAGCGACGATGCATAGAGGTGAGCAGGGACACTGGAATGAAAAAGGGGACAAGAGATGGAAAAAGAAACAGAGAAGCGAAAACAAAATCGCGCAGCGGGTATTTTAATGCCAATATTCTCCCTGCCAGGTGCCTATGGAATCGGAAGCCTCGGAAAGGAGGCCTTCCGATTCGTGGATTTTCTCCATGAAAGCGGGCAGACCTACTGGCAGGTACTGCCGATCGGCCCGACCGGCTATGGAGATTCACCGTATCAGAGCTTTTCCACCTTTGCGGGCAATCCGTATTTTATCGATCTGGAGACACTCATCGACGAGGGGCTCCTTACAAAGGAGGAGTGTGCGGCGGTCGACTTCGGAAGCGATGCAGGACGCGTGCACTACGAGAAGCTCTACTATGGCCGCTTCCCACTGCTTCGGAAGGCCTGGGAGCGCTTTCGACGGAGACTCGGCGGTACGGGAGGAGAGGCCCATGCCGATGGGCAGGAGACACCTCCATCGGGCAGTGGCAGGTGTGGGTCCGGAGAGGCCAATGCAGACGGGCGGAAGAACCGTACCTCCGCGGAGGCTGCAACGCGCACGAAGAGCATGAAGGCGCAGAACGCTTGGGCGGACGCGTATCCGGCCTTCCTTCAGCACAGCGCGCACTGGCTTCCGGCCTATGCGCAGTTTATGGCGGCACGAAGCGGCTACCCAGAGGATTTTTATCGCTTCACGCAGTTCATGTTTGAGCAGCAGTGGAAGCGGCTGAAGGCCTATGCCAATGAACGAGGCATTGCCCTGATCGGGGATATCCCGATCTATGTATCGGGCGATTCGGTCGACTTCGCGGAGCATCCAGAGCTTTTTCAGCTCGATGCCGAAGGACATCCACGGCAGATTGCGGGCTGTCCGCCAGACAGCTTTTCGGCGACGGGGCAGCTCTGGGGCAATCCGATCTATGACTGGGACTATCATCGGAAAACGGGCTATGCCTGGTGGATCGCGCGGATGCGGCGCTGCTTCGAGCTTTTCGATGTCGTACGTGTGGACCATTTTCGTGGCTTCGACGAGTACTATGCGATTCCGGCCGGTGCGAAGGATGCGACATCCGGGCACTGGGAAAAGGGGCCAGGTATCGCCTTGTTTGATGCACTGAAGGCAGCGCTTGGGGAGAAGAAAATCATTGCCGAGGACCTCGGCTATGTGACAGATTCTGTGCGGAAGCTCGTGGAGGACAGTGGATTTCCTGGTATGAAGCTCCTCGAATTTGGTTTTGACTCCCGGGAGAGTGGTGATTATCGGCCATGTACCTGGCCGGAGCATGCAGTCTGCTATACAGGAACGCACGACAATCAGACGCTCTCGGCATGGATGAAGGAGATTTCTCCAGTAGACCAGGACTTTGCGATACGCTATTATATGGCGTGGAAAGAAGGAAGGGGAACAGAAGCTGAGGTGCGTCCACGTTCGGAGGCCGAAGTGGCACGGAGTCAGGCGCAGATCGAGGCCTTCCTTGCCTCGGATTATACAGAGGCACTCATCGAGATGACGCTTTCCGCAAAGCCGGGAACGGCGATTCTGCCGCTGCAGGACTACCTGGAGCTCGGCGCCGAAGCACGCATCAATACGCCTTCGACCCTCGGGCAGAACTGGACCTTCCGATTTAAGGAGAACGATTTTTCCATGGAAACGGCGGAAAAGATTCGTCGACTCACAGAGGAAAGTCAGCGCATCCGAAGAGAGGCATGAGGACGCGAAGGTAGAGTGATATGGCAGCGAAGAAATTGACAATTAAGGAAATTGCCAAACTTTCAGGCATCAGTGTGTCGACCGTTTCACGAGCGATCAACAACCACTATGACATCAGCCCGGAAACGAAGCGACGGGTGCAGGAGATTATCGACCAGTATGGGTATGTTCCGAACAATTCGGCCCGGAATCTGAAATTAAACGATGCCCGAAACATCGCGGTGCTGGTGAAGGGAATCACGAACCCGTTTTTTACCAGCATGATCAAGGTCTTCGAGCGGGAATGCTCGAATCATGACTATTCACTCGTGCTTGAGCATGTAGAGGAAAACCAGGATGAGACGGAGGTGGCAGCACTGCTTGAGAAGGAAAAACGTCTGAATGGGCTCATTTTCCTCGGCGGTAATCCGGTACAGTCGGTGGAACGCCTTCAGCGTCTCACCGTACCGTTTGTGTTCTGCTCGGTCGCCGTGCCGGACCGAAAGGCATTTGATGCCTATTCCTATGTGGCGATCGATGACCGTGCGGAAGCTGAAAAGGTAACGGATTTTCTCATTGAACAGGGACGGAAGCGGATCGCCATTCTGAGCGATGCGGAATCGGATATCAGTAACGGAATGCTTCGTCTCGAGGGCTATCTCCACTCGCTGGAAAAGCACGGCATCGCCGTCGATCCGACGCTGATCTGCCGACCGATTTCGCCGGAGCAGACCTATACCTTTGAGAATGGATACAAACGCACCGTGGAGCTGATCCAGTCGGGGACAGCCTTTGATGCGATTTTCGCCATTGCAGATTCCATTGCGATCGGCTGTCTCCGCGCGCTGAAGGATCAGGGGATTTCCGTACCGGAGGAGGTCGCCGTCATTGGCTTCGATGGACTGGAGCTTGATCAGTATCTGACACCGTCGCTCACCACGCTGCAGCAGCCGACGGAGGAGATGGCCACCGCCTCCATGCGGACACTTTTTGAACTCCTGGAGGAGCGCGAGGAGGGAGCGGCGCGGCGGACCACACCGATGGCAGAGCAGCTGGAAGGCAGAACAGATCATGCTTCCAGCATGCCAGTGGCGGTGAGCGGAGACGCGAGAAAGCAGAAGGACCGGAAAGCGAAATTTCAGCAGATTTTTCCAGGAACACTTCAGATTCGTGAAAGCTGCTCTATCGAAGCCAGGTAGAGCAGAGGAACGGATAAAGTGAAAATCAGAACAGATAAGCAGTGGCCCTTTCTGGCGCTTCCTACATTCGAGGGGGCGTGCGGAAGGGGCCTTTATTATTTGATAATCTGTTATCAAAGCTTCACGGATTATTAAAGACTCGGACGAGAATTCCTGTATAATAGTGAGTAGGCGAAGTAGTTTGTACAGTAAAGGAGCGTGACAGTATGGTTGTACTTGTATTATTTCTGATTGTAGTAGCCGTTCTCGCACGGATGATCTGCATTGTGCCACAGGGGCATGCCTATGTGACCGAGATGCTCGGGCAGTACAGTGGCACCTGGGGCGCGGGTCTTCACTTTAAGATTCCGATCGTGCAGCGGGTCATCAAGAAGGTGAGCCTGAAGGAGCAGGTACTCGATTTTCCACCACAGCCGGTGATTACGAAGGATAATGTCACCATGACGATTGATTCCGTCGTATTCATGAAGGTGCAGGATCCGAAGCTCTTTGTTTATGGTGTCGAGAACCCGCTGTCGGGCCTTCAGAACCTGTCCGCGACGACGCTTCGTGCCATCATCGGTGACATGGAGCTCGATCAGACCCTGACCAGCCGTGATCAGATCAATGCACGCATGCAGACGACGCTTGACGTGGCGACGGATCCATGGGGTATCAAGGTGACGCGCGTGGAGATCAAAAACATTCAGCCGCCGAAGGAAATCGAGGAGGTCATGACGAAGCAGATGCGTGCCGAGCGTGAGCGTCGCCAGACCGTGCTCGAGGCACAGGCCCATCAGGAAGCGGTTGTAACGAGAGCGAAGGGTGACCAGCAGGCGAAGGTCATCGCTGCCCAGGCAGAGCGTGATGCCCAGATCGCTCTGGCCGAAGGTAAGGCGAAGAGCATTGACCTCGTTTATGAGGCAGAGGCACGCGGTATCGAGCGCCTCAATCGTGCACAGGTCAGCGAGGGTGTACTGAAGCTGAAGGGCCTCGATGCCCTGAAGGAGGTGTCGAACGGCCGTGCGACGAAGATTTTCATGCCGTCGGACATTACGAAGACCGTGTCGACCCTGGGCGTGGTTGCTGAGAGCCTCGGCATTGGCGATGCCACCCCGGTAGATCACAGCGAACCGGCAGCCCCGAAGGCACCGGTGGATCCATGCCTCCATGCAGACAGCAGTGCCACGAGCGTGAAGGCCGCTGCAACCGGACAGCAGATTGACCAGGATGTCACGAAGAGCTATGGAAAGCTCGACCTCGACCAGTAAGGGAGTGTCAGAAGCTATAGGCCAGGGCCCCGGAGGAACGCCCACGGAAAGCCAGTACTTCAGGACTGGAAAAATCTGAAAATCGGACCTTAAGAAGCACTAGGCCCTCTGCAATCGTCGCGTTTTCCTGATGAAAACGCTCCGTTGACAGAGGGTGCTAAGGAAAAATTCTCCAAGTGCTTCTGTAAGGTCCGATTTTGATTTTTCAACAGTCCTTACGCATGGCTTTCCGTGGGCGTTCCTCCGGGGCCCTTACGTCTTGTAGCTGTGTAGAACGGCCCTGCTCTGGCAAGAGACCGATTACTTTCGTAAGGGAGCTGGTTTCACATGGCGTGACATTATAAATGACGCAATAAAGGTAGAAACGAAGGCCGAGACATTATCCCAGAGGATCCTCCACATGCCGGAAAAGGGCTGATTTCTCGGATCTGACGCAAATCGGAGATTTTGAAGATGTCTGACATTACTGACGGCGCTTCATTTTCTCGGAAAAGCATCCCTGAAGAGGTTATTTCACACGAAATATAATGTCATGCCTTTATAGATTGTCTTCCCTGTGTCACAGGATAATGCCATGCTTCAAGTATTTCCTTATTCTGCGAAACTCCTGTAATGTTATAGGAATTAGAAATGGCTATTTTGCGTCATTTTTTCAAAAACGTAATGTCACAAGCTGCAGTTTAGCATGTTCTGTGAAAAGACCAGGAAAGATCTGGTTGGAGATTACCAGTATGCGCTGCAGAGAGCAGCGTGTGTGGGCGAAAATCTTGTAGGCTTGTCATAGCTGTTGGCATACTTGATGCAAGTGCAGACAATGCTTGATTTTGAGATTTCTGAGGCCTAGAGTAATGGTGTACAGATATTGGAACTGCAAAGTGAATAGGGTGAGAAACGATGCAAATAACGACGCTGTGTTATATCGAAAATGAGGGGAAGTACCTGATGCTTCATCGGGTGAAAAAGCATCATGACATCAATGCTGGGAAATGGATCGGCGTCGGTGGACATGTGGAAAACGGTGAGACACCGGAGGAGTGCCTGCTTCGTGAAGTAAAGGAGGAAACCGGTCTCGAGCTGACTTCCTATCGGTTACGAGGACTGGTTACGTTTCTGAGTGATGCCGATGAGCCGGAACTCATGTGTGTATTTACAGCCAGCGCCTTTTGCGGAGAGCTGATCGAGTGTGATGAAGGCGAACTCGCATGGGTGGATAAGTCGGAGGTCCTCGGACTTCCAACCTGGGAAGGCGACCGAGTCTTTCTGGAACGGCTCCTTTCCGGCGATGACCGCTTCTTCTCCATCAAGCTTCGCTACGAAGGCGACCGGCTTATAGAAAGGAAGGTGACGGATTACTGAGCATCGCGGAGGATGTGGAAAGCGTAAAGCTGAAGGGAGGGCCCCGGAGGAATGCTCACGGAAAGCCATGCGTAAGGACTGGCTTTCCGTGGGCGTTCCTCCGGGGCCCTGGCATTACGTTGCGTCTTATGCCTCCCTGTCGGCATCGTCCTGGAAGAGGTCGTTCAGGTAAATCACCTGGGCGACGGCCGAAACCACACGATATAAAACCTTTTTCTCGAAGGCGACGCCTTCTGTACGGAGCGGCTGCTCATCACGATCCTCGAAGACCGTGATGAGCTTTTTTTCGAGTTCAATGCAGAAATAGTTGTAGGCAATCGGAAGAGGATAGCTCTTTTTCTGCATTTCAATGAGGGAGGCGAGGTGATCCATGGCGAGCACCTGCTTCGACAGCACGAGAAAGATCGCGTAGGCGATCTGATCCGCGTAGTACTGCTTCTTCACTGGGCGGTCAATGTAGCCCTTTTTCACGTAATTGCTGATCATCGAATTGGTGACCGGAATATGGAGCGGTGATAAGCACTCATTGATATACTTTACGGTCTGCTCGAGATAGAGCCCCATATTCGGAAGCTCATCATAGCGTGGCATGCGGAAATCGCTGGTTTGAAAACTCATATTTTTTTCTCCTTTGCGTATGTTCTTTGTACAAACGATTTCTGGGAACAATTTCAAGAACGATCTCTACGAAGAATCTTTTTAAGCGATTTTTTAAGAACGAAGATCCTCTGCTTTATCGCATCCATCGTTCAAACTTTAGAATATATTTTATAACGGTTTTTTAAAAACCGCAACAGAGGTTTTTAAAGTCTTGACAATGCGGCACGATGAAGCTATCATACAACCTGTAATCGGTTTTTCAAAAACTTATCTAAAGATGCTTAAAATTTGATCGCTGCTCACTGGACATTTCAAGGTGTCGGTAAAGATTGGCGGCATCTGGAAACGATATACGATGCGTTTACGAGCTAATGAGTGAACCGTAACGAACTTTTTTTCAAGGATAAGGATCAAAGAGGATGGGAGGGAAGGAAATGAAAATGAAAATGAAAATTGTGGCGGATTCATCCGCGAATTTGCAGGATCTGACGGAGGTAAAAGCTGCAAATACAACCGTACGGGAAAAAGGAGAACCTGCAGGTGTAACAGAAGGAACAGAGCTTGCGTTCGCCAGTGTGCCGGTGCATATCATGCTGGGGGATCAGGATATTGCGGATACCGCGGTACTCGATCTCAAGGCATTTCAGAAGGCATTGAAAGAGTATAAAGGAAAGACCACAACGGCGGCACCGAGCCCAGGAGAGTGGGTAGAGGCGTTCGGGGATGCCGATGTGATTTTCTGCTTCACGTTAACAAGTGCAATGTCTGGTACCTATAACAGCGCGGTGATCGCAGGGGAAAGCTATGAAGCAGAACATCCGGGTGCGAAGGTGTATGTGATCGATTCTCGCTCGACGGGACCGGAGATGGTGCTGCTCGTTGAAAAGGCGCGGGAGCTGATTCTTTCCGGGAAGGCGCCTGAGCAGATCGACCAGGAGCTGAAGGTGTATCAGCAGAAAACACATCTGTATTTTTCGCTTGCTTCCGTAGAGAATTTCGCAAAAAACGGGCGGATCCATCCACTCATTGCAAAAGGCATTGGCCTCATGGGTATTCGCCTTGTAGGCACAGCCAGTGAGGCAGGTACACTGGAGGTAAAGGGGAAGTGCCGGGGGGATAAAAAAGCCTGGGCGCTCATCCTCGATGCGATGGAAAACTGCGGCTACCGGGGTGGAAGAGTCATCCTCGCGCATAATCAGAACGAGGAAGGTGCACAGAATCTGAAGACCCGGATGAATGAGGCCTTCGGAAATATTCCGGTTGTGATTCAAAAGGAACGGGCGCTCTGCTGCTATTATGCCGAGCCGGG
>ERZ808240.1974-NODE-1974-length-23814-cov-11.624648_pt1 | contig 23814 bp, 19 predicted proteins | sample MGYA00521084_ERZ808240 | MGnify/ENA primary metagenome ERZ808240 (study PRJEB31516, sample SAMN03275571) | gut metagenome | biome: mammalia-associated habitat; material: feces | host: Papio cynocephalus | place: Kenya | collected 2012-08-06 ... | reverse complement strand
GTCCGATTCGCCAGAATCGGACATGTGAGGTGCGCTGGACACGCATGGCGGCCGGTCGATGGGTAATCTGGGAACCGTGAACATGAACCAGAACTCTCCCGCCAATTCCGCTGATTCTGCAGACAGCAACCCGCGCGCCCCTTTACTTGGCCACGTCGCATCGCACGCTGCGACCGTCATAGGCCTTGCCGCGATTGTGTTGTGGGGGTTCATGGCGGGGCTCGTTCGACTCGTCTCCGAATCATTCGGAGCCACCCTCGGGTCGGCGCTCATCTACACCGTAGGCGGCGTGCTGCTGCTTATCGTGCGTCGTCCGAAGCCGATCAGTCAGGCGCCGCGCAAATATCTCATCATCGGCGGTGTCATGTTCGTCGCATATGAGGCGTCGATTTCGCTGTCGATCGGTCTGGCTACAACGAACGCGCAATCCGTGGAAGTCAGCCTCGTCAACTATCTGTGGCCGACGCTACTTGTGCTGATGACCGCCGCCGTGTCACGTAAACACGGTGCGGTCGTCAAGGCGATTCCGGGAGCAGTCGTCGCCACCATCGGCGTGGCGATGGCGGTCGGCGGCGAAAACCTGAATGTGCAGGAGGCGATCGCCAATATCGCCGGCAACCCCCTACCGTACGTTCTGGCGCTTGCTGGAGCCTTCATTTGGTCGATTTACGCAAGTGTGATGCCGTCGATTTCCAACGGATACGATGGCACGACGATTTTCTTTTGCTGCGTCGCCGTCGTGCTGTGGATTATCCATTTTGTTTCGGGTGACGGTCTGCCGGCGACGGCTCCCGGCATCGGCGGATATATGGCGCTGATGGCATGCGCTCTTTCGATTGCCGGCGGCTACGCTTGCTGGGGTTACGGCATGCTTCACGGCAGCATGGAGACGCTGGCGATTGGTTCGTATGCGACCCCGATTTTCTCCACTGCATCCAGCACGCTATTGCTGGGCGTGGCGTTGGGCATGCCGTTCTGGATTGGTGTGGCGCTCGTGGTGATCGGCTCGCTGATCAACGTGTGGTTTTCGCGGCGTTCCTGAGTTTCCGATTGCGTGGATAAAACGAAACTCGGAAACCTACTTCAGCGCGCGCCCGGCTGAACCCAACTGCTGGCACGCCTCAACCACGCGCGCGGCCATCGCGTCTTCAGCCTCACGTCCCCACGAACGCGGGTCGTACAGCTTCTTGTCGCCGACTTCGCCGTCGATTTTCAAAACCGCGTCGTAATTGCGGAACATGTGCCCGGCGACCGCACGCGAGAACGCATACTGCGTGTCCGTGTCGATGTTCATCTTGACGACGCCGTAGCTCACCGCCTCCGCGATTTCGGCGGGCGTCGATCCGGAACCGCCATGGAACACCAGCAGGAACGGCTTGCCTTCTGGCATGTCGCGCAGCGCGTCGGGACCAGCGTCCGAATCAGCCAAGCGACCGTCATGCGCCGCATTCCAAACTTCCGTCTGGATGTCGCGTAGCAGTTTCGGACGCAACTGCACGACGCCCGGCTTGTACGCGCCATGCACGTTGCCGAACGTGAACGCCGCCATGTAGCGACCGCGCTCGCCCAATCCCAATCGTTCCGCCACGCGCACACCGTCGGCGGGCGTGGAATACAGTTTCTCGTTGATTTCCGCGGAATGGCCGTCCTCTTCGCCGCCGACCGCGCCGATTTCGATTTCCAGTACGGTGTGCGCTTTTACCGATTTGTCGAGCAATTCCTCAGCGATGTCGAGATTCTCCTCCAGCGGCACGGTGGAGCCGTCCCACATGTGCGATTGGAACGTCGGCTCCTCGCCGCGGCTCACCTGCTCCGCCTCGTGCGCGAGCAACGGCCGCACCCATTCGTCCAGATACTGTTTGGCGCAGTGGTCGGTGTGCAGCGCGACGGTGATGTGCGGATAGCGCGCAGCCACTTCGTGCGCGAACGCGGCGAATGCGAGCGATCCGACCACGCGGTCGTTCACGCTTTGGCCGGAAAAGTAGGCCGATCCGCCTACGGACACCTGGATGATGCCGTCAGATTCCGCTTCGGCGAGACCTTGCAGCGCGGCGTTCAGCGTCTGCGTGCTCGTCACGTTGATCGCAGGATAGGCATACCCGCCACGGCGCGCGGCATCCAGCATCTCGGCATAACGTTCAGGTGTTGCGATAGTCATGTCTCCATTATGCCGCTGTTGCGTGACGCGACGGGTGGTCGGGTGGCGCGGTACGGCTTGGGGTTTGGGCGATTCCGTGGTCCGCCCGCAGTTCGCGTGTCCGTTTCTGCAGAATCGGACGTATGGAGTGCGTTTCCGGACCCCGTTTGTCCATTTCTGGTGAAACGGACAAACGGAGTATGCTCGTGGGACCTTGTGTGTCCGATTCTGGCGAATCGGACATTCACGGTGTGATTTTGGGCGTCTGAATGTCCGTTTCTGCAGAATCGGACACTTGTGGTGTGGGGAGTGGTGTGGGAGCGGCGTGGGAATGGTGGGGTGCGGTGTGGGCGACCGCATGGCATGGCCGTACCATGCCGTCTGCCGCCGCTGCGCAGTAGAGGGCTCACGGTACGCTGTTTTCGGCGGAAACAAGGCGACATCGTGGAGGTGCGTTATGCCGGGAATCGTGTTGATTGGCGCTCAGTGGGGCGACGAAGGCAAAGGTAAGGCGACCGATCTGATCGGTACCAAGGTCGACTACGTGGCACGTTTCAACGGCGGCAACAATGCCGGCCATACCGTGGTGGTCGGTGACGAATCGTACGCGCTGCATCTGCTGCCGTCCGGCATCATCAGCCCGACGACGACTCCCGTGATCGGCAATGGCGTGGTGGTCGACCCGGAAGTGCTGTTCGAGGAGATCGACGGTCTTGAAAGCCGCGGCGTGGACTGCTCCCGACTGCTGGTGAGCGAAAGCGCGCATATCATCGCCCCGTATCACCGCGTGCTCGACAAGGTGACCGAGCGCTTCCTCGGCAAGCATAAGATCGGCACCACCGGCCGTGGCATCGGCCCGGCGTACGCCGACAAGATCAACCGTGTGGGCATCCGCGTGCACGACCTGTTCAACGCGAACCATCTGCATGACAAGGTCGAGGCCAGCCTGCATCAGAAGAACCAGATGCTCGTCAAACTGTACAATCGCCGTCCGATCGACGTGGACGAGACCACCGACGAGCTGCTCAAGCTGGGCGAACGCCTCAAGCCGTATGTGGCCAACACTTCGCTGGTGCTCAACAAGGCGCTCGACGAGGGCAAGACCGTGCTGTTCGAGGGCGGCCAGGCCACCATGCTCGACGTGGACCACGGCACCTATCCGTTCGTGACCTCCTCCAACCCGACCGCCGGCGGCGCCTGCACCGGCACCGGCGTCGGCCCGACCAAGATCACCCGCGTGATCGGCGTTGCCAAGGCGTATGTGACCCGCGTGGGCGAGGGTCCGTTCCCGACCGAGCAGTTCGGCGAGGAAGGCGATTGGCTGCGCGCCCAGGGCCACGAGTATGGCGTGACCACCGGCCGTCCGCGTCGTTGCGGCTGGTTCGATGCGGTCGTCAATCGTTATGCGGCCCAGGTCAACGGTCTGACCGATATCGTGCTCACCAAGCTCGACGTGCTTACCGGTCTGAAGGAGATTCCGCTGTGCGTGGCGTATGACGTCAACGGCGAGCGTCGCGACGATATGCCGACCGACCAGGCCGAGTTCACCGCCGCGAAGCCGATTTACGAGTCCATGCCGGGCTGGTCCGAGGATATTTCCCAGGTCCACGATTTCAACGATCTGCCGAAGACCTGCCAGGATTACGTCAAGCGTCTTGAGGAGCTGTCCGGCTGCCGTATCTCCGTGATCGGCACCGGCCCGCAGCGCGACCACATCATCCAGATCCATTCGCTGATCGACTGAGCGTTGTGCCCCGACTGAACGTTGTGCCCCCGACTTCATCCATTGACAAGCTGGTTCCTCGATTCGACCATCTGAAATGGAAGATGGCGGGGGCCGGCGTCATTGTGGGGCTGATTTCCGGCTTCCTCGTCGTCGCCTATCGTCTCGGCATCGAATACGGCACCGAAACCGCCCGCTGGATGTATGCGCGGATTCGTGAAACCCCTTGGCTTGTGGCGCCGTGGACGTTGGCCGCGGTATTGGCCGCGTTGGCGATCGCATGGATGGTCAAGAGAGAGCCGATGGCCGGCGGCAGCGGCATTCCGCAGACCAATGGCGTGGTGATGCGCGGCCTGAAAATGCGATGGCAGACGATTCTTCCGGTGCGCTTCATCGGCGGTCTGCTCGGTTCGCTGTTCGGTCTGTCGCTCGGCCGCGAAGGTCCGTCCATTCAGATTGGAGCGTCGGGCGCCCAGTTTCTTTCCCATCGGCTGCGTGGCGGGAAGCGTGAGGACGTGCAGGAGCACTATCTGGTCACCGCCGGCGCCGCAGCCGGCCTTTCCGCCGCGTTCAGCGCTCCATTGTCCGGCATGATGTTCGCTTTGGAGGGTGTGCATCGTAGTTTTTCCCCTGCGATTCTGATGGGGGCCACCGCCGCGTCGCTCACCGCCGATTTCATGTCGAAATACTGTTTCGGCTTGCGTCCCGTGCTTGATTTCGGCGATATTGGCCAGCTTCCGCTTGACGAGTACGTGTGGCTGATTCCGCTGGGATTGGCGGCCGGATTGGTCGGTTCGCTGATGAACCGTTCGCTGCTCGGATTCCAGACGCTGTATGGCAGGCTGCCTGCGTGGAGCCGTCCGATGATCGCGATCGCGATTGCGCTGCCGGTCGGCATTTGGCTGCCTGACGTGCTTGGCGGCGGCTCGAACCTGATCGATATGGCCGAGCATGCCCGTGTCGGGTTGGGTATGCTGTGCCTGCTGTTTCTGGTCAAGGTGCTGTTCACGTCCACGAGTTTCGGTTCGGGCGCGCCCGGAGGCATTTTCATGCCGATTCTCGCGGTCGGCTCGCTTGCCGGTGGCATCTGCGGCCAGGCGTTGCGCCAGTTGGACTGTCTGCCATCCGGTTCCGTGGCGATTTTTGCGGTGTGCGTGATGACCGGCACGTTGTCGGCGTCCGTGAAAACCCCGATCACGTCGATTCTGTTGGCTGTGGAAATGTCCGGCACGTTGACGCACATGCTGCCGGTCGCTGCCGTCGCATTCATCGCATTGCTGGTTTCCGATCTGCTCCGTACGAAACCGATTTACGGCGAACTACTGGACCGGTACATACGTGCGCAAGGCGGCACGACGGCGGTCGCCAGCCATGTGGATCGCGGCATTATGGAGCTTCCGTTGGAAATGGGGGCATTCGCGGACGGCAAGCTGGTGTGTGACGTGCGATGGCCGTCCGGCTGCCTGCTCATCGGACTGCGCCGGGGTGAACGGCAGGTGGTGCCGCGCATCGATACCCGCTTGCGCGCAGGCGATTACCTGGTCGTGCTATTCAGCGGCGAGGACGAAAGCGAGGCGCGGCTTGCGATGCGTGCCCTGTGTGCCGTGTGACCTGAGTGTCCGTTTCTCCAGAATCGGACATTCAGGGTGGGCGGGTTGGGCCAACGTGTAAACTTGTCTGGGTTAGGAAGGTGGCAACTGCGGCCAGCTCGTTGTTGCACGGTCTTTGGGCGGAACAACGCTGTCCGCCGTATGGCCAATACAGGGGAGCGTAATGGAATCGCAAAAACGGCAAACGGAGGACGGCCCGGTGGAGGTGAACGCGGGCACGGAACCGCATCCCGCTACGCAATCGATCGATATCAACGAGGTGGCGCATGCGGACGTCCGCCCTTCCGGTGCTGCCGCGTCGAAGAATCCGCCGCAAATTCCGCTTGCGCCGATGAAACGCGTGCAGGCGCGGTTCAATCCGCTCGCCGACGTGGTGATGTATGTTGTGGTGTTCGCCGGTGGTTTTTTCGGTGTCGGTTGCCGGCGCGTTTTGGACATATTGATGCCGTCCGTTGGCGGAACGCCGTTCGTTGTGGGCACGTTCGTTTCGAATATGGTCGCCTGTTTTCTGTTCGCGATGCTGGTCGAATACATGGCGACCGCGTCGTGGCTGCGTCGCCGGGCACGCCAGCTTGTCAGCCGCGGTGTGGGACTTGGCTTCTTCGGCGGTCTTTCGACGATGTCCGGCGTGATGTTGGAAACCATGGAAGGGTTGCATGAGCAGCGATTCGCGGCCGCGTTCGGCTATCTCGCGGGAAGTGTCGTATGCGGTCTGATTGCGGCGGCGGCCGGCATGACGTTGATGCGGGTCGTGACGTCGCATGGTACCCGCAAGCGGGTTCGTGCCGCGCTCGCCGGTGCTTCCGCGTCCGATTCTGGAGAATCGGACATTCGGAGTAGCGTCCGGCAGCCTCAGATGTCCGATTCTCCAGAATCGGACACTCAGGGTGGACAGGGCGTGCGTCATGTGAAGGTAGCGGATGTGGCGCATTCCGCAGCGCAGGCGGCTCTTGAGGCGGCGCAGACCGCCCAGCAGGCGGCGCAGATCGCCCAGCAGGCGGCGCAGACCGGACAGGTGCCCCAGGTTGCGGTGGCTGCCGGCGATTCCGAACAGGGCGCGTTCCCTCGATCCGCAGGCGACGCGTCAATCACGCCGATCCGATCCGATTCGTTCGGTCAGGCCAGATCGGCCCGTACGGATTCCTCGGCGAATCCGGAACTTTCGTCCGCCGCGCGTGCCGATTCGGATGCGCGGGAGGCTTCGCTGTCGGTCGAACAGTCGGTTTCACGCAATGTTTCACGGGATATCCTTCGATTGCCCGTTCCGCAGTTGCCCGTTCCGCAACTGGATATCCCGCAACTGTCGTCCGCGCAGTTGCCAGGTTCGTCGCCGTCGCATCCGCAATCGCAGGCTTCGAGCAATCCACAATCGACGCAGGACAGCCAAACAACCCCCCAGCGGACCGACCTTCCGCAGTCTCGGCAATACGGGCAAGACGGGCAGTACAAGCAGTACGACCAGCACAAGCAGACTGATCGGCCCGACCAGCATCAACAAGAGCCGCAGTCTCAGCAGTCCCAGCAATCGCAGCAAACACCGCAATCCCATCAATCCCGCCAACCCCGCCAACCCAAGCCGGCTCAATCGCAGCAGCCCGACAATCCGCCGAGCTTCGAACCCAAGCCGATCACCGCGCAGATCCCGCTCGTCGCCGACCCAATCACAGGGGAGGTGCGCTGATGATATGGATGATCTGCCTGTTCGGCGGTCTCGGGGCCATGGCGCGCTACGTGCTTGACGTGTCGATCCAACGCAGCTGGAACCGTGCGGGCAAGCACGGTTTCCCGCTTGCCACGCTCGTTATCAACGGCGTCGCCTCCCTGTGCGCGGGCATCGCCATGATGTCGTATTACTCCCAATCCGTGGATATGGAAACGGTCATGACGTTCGTCGTGGGATTCCTCGGTGGATTCTCCACTTTTTCCACGGCGCTCAACGAGGTGCTGTCGCTGATCCGCAAACGCCGCTTCGCCATGGCCGCGGGCTACGGCGCCGCCACGGTTTTTGTGCCCTTGGCCTGTGTGGCGCTTGGTTTCGGCATCGCATTGCTGGGCGGGCACGCGTAGCAAAACGCATAACGGACGTGCGGCAGCGTGCGGCGGACGCACGTAATTTGCGCGTTACACAGGCGGTCTCGGGTAACGTGAAAGAAATCTGAGTGCAACCGCATACGCTGTTTCCTCTCCTACGTTGTGAAGACAACAAGAGAGGAAAAACCAATGACAGCCGTAACGTATTCCATACGGCATCGTCGATCGGGGATCGCCATTGTATGCGCGGTTTTTGCCGTTCTCTCGATGCTTTTCATACTTCCCTCCTCCGCTGCGTTCGCTGCCGATTCCGGTGCGAAGGCCGTGGATGAATGCAATCCGACCGCCAGCAACGGCTGCGTCAACGGCATCCTGCAGGACGCCGACAAGAAGCCGATCGCGGACGTCACCGTCAAACTGTCCGGCAAGGAAACGGCGGAGACCAAGACCACGGCCGATGGCAAATGGGCTTTCTCCGTTGCCGATGATGGCGACTACACCGTCACCATCGACGATTCCGTCGCGAAAGAGCACGGTCTGAAGGCCAGTAGCGCGACGGTGACGATCAAGAAAGCCAGCTTCGACAAGCAGCGCGGCGTCGTCCGATTCGACCAGGCCAGTGATTCCGCCGCTTCCGCCGCGTCCGGTTCGGCAAACGGCGGTAAGGCCACGTCCGGTTCGACGGCCGCCACGCCATCGCCAGCCAGGAAAAGCAGTTCCAACATCGGTAAACGCATCTGGCAGCAGCTGTATTCCGGCATAATTTTCGGCCTGATGCTGGGACTCATGTCCGTCGGTATGAACCTCGTGTACGGCACCACCGGACTGCAGTCCTTCTCCCACGGCGAGCAGGTCACGCTCGGCGGCCTCATGGCGTACGTTGGCACGCAGATGCTGCACATGCCGCTGATCGCCTCCGCCATCTTCGCTATCGCCATCGGCGCGCTGACCGGCTTCATCCAAAACGAAATCGTCTGGGGGCCGCTGCGCAGACGCCACGTCGGCACTATGCAGCAGATGATCGTCACCATCGGCCTGTCCATGGCGTTGCAGTACACATTCCAATTCTTCTTCGGCGGCGACATCAAAGGCATCATCAAATCGGTGCCGGACAGCTTCCAGATTGGTCCGATCACCACTGACATGCCGACGCTGCTGTCCGCGCTCATCGCCATCTGCGTGATCGTCGGCGTCACCCTGTTCCTCTACAAGACGCGACTCGGCCGCGCCACGCGAGCGGTTTCCGACAATGCGGCGCTCGCCGCGGCATCCGGCATCAACGTCGACCAGGTGGTCCGCGTGGTCTGGATCCTCTCGTGCGCGATGGCCGCCCTGTCGGGCGTGCTGCTCGGCGTCTACCTGAACGGCATCTCCTGGAACACCGGCGCGACCCTGATCCTGCTGATGTTCGCCGCGGTGACGCTTGGCGGTCTCGGCACGGCCAATGGCGCGTTGATCGGTTCGCTGGTCATCGGCATCGTGGCGGACATGAGCTCGCTCGTCATTCCCAACGATATGCGTTACGCCAGCGCGCTGGCAATCCTCATCTTCGTTCTGCTGGTGCGCCCGCAGGGCATCTTCGGAAAGCAACAAAGGGTGGGCTGATTCATATGGACATCATGACAATCATCTCCAACGCGGCGGGCGAGCTCATCGCCCCCACCACGGCGGCATACGTGCTCGCCGCCATCGGATTGAACATCCACTTCGGCATGACGGGCCTGATGAACATGGGCCAGGCCGGATTCATGCTCCTCGGCGCATACGGGTTCGCCATCACGCAGTCGATGGGCTGCAACCTGTTCGCATCGGTGTGCGCGGCGCTTGCGCTCGCGGTCATCTATGCGCTGCTGCTTGGCATACCGACATTGAAACTCGGCCCCGACTATCTGGCCATGGTCACGTTGGCCGCCGCGGAAATCATCCGCATCATCGGCAGGTCGACGGCCATGACGAAGATCACCGGCGGTTCCGCGGGCATCTCGCCGCAGGACTTCACCGGAAAATTCGAATCGCTGTCCCCGCTGCCGGACGGCTCGACCACGTTCCTGCTGTGGACGTATAGCAACAACATCGCCAATTCCTGGTGGCTTCGCATCGTGGCCTGGACGTTGGTGGCGATCGCGGCGTTCCTGTGCTGGCGCTGGTTCCATTCGCCGTGGGGCCGCATGCTCAAAGGCATCCGCGAGGACGAGAACGCGATCCGCTCGCTCGGCAAGCCGGTAACGAAATACAAGATGGAATCGTTGATTCTGGGCGGTCTGTTCGGCGCGATCGCGGGCATCATCTTCGTGCTGCCGCGTTCCGTGCAACCCGATTCGCTTGGACGCACCGTCACCTTCTACGTGTGGACGATTCTGCTGTTGGGCGGCGCGGCCACGATTCTCGGACCGGTGCTCGGCTCCTGCGTGCTGTGGGTGCTGCTCACCTTCGTCAAGGAGGTCATGCGCAACACCGTCCCCGAAACCCTCATCTCTTCCAACCAGATCGAAGCCCTTGGCTGGGTGATCGTCGGCGTGGCGCTGATGTGCCTGGTGATCTTCAGACCGCAAGGCCTGTTGGGCGACCGAAAGGAGTTGGCTTTCCATGCCTGAGACAACGAATACTCCGACCACCGGCGCGCGACGTCCATCCGGCGTGCAGCCGGGAGTGCCGTTCCATGACCTGACCAAGTGGGCCACCAAAGCGCCGGAAGGCGAGAAGCTCATCTCCACTGCTTATCGGGACAAAGTCACCGACGATCTGAAATTCGTGGAGAACAAGCCGGGCGTGCACAAACCCGACCCGATCCTGGTGGCCGACAACGTGATCCGCAAATTCGGCGGCATGACCGCCGTGGACGTCAGCCATTTCGAAATCGAACGCCACGGCATCACCGCGTTGATTGGACCGAACGGTGCCGGCAAGACCACGTTCTTCAATCTGATGACCGGCTTCGACACGCCGAACACCGGCACATGGCAGTTCGACGGCAAGGACATGGCCCACGTGCAGCCTGAGAAAGTGGCGCGCATGGGCATGGTCCGCACGTTCCAGCTGACCAAGGTCATGAGCCGCCTGACCGTGCTTGACAACATGCTGCTCGGCGCCCCTGTGCAACCGGGCGAAGGCATGTTCCGCGCGCTGTTCCCCGGCATGTGGAAGAAACAGGAGCAGGCGAACATCGAAAAGGCGGAGGCGTTGCTGGAACGGTTCCTGCTGATCAAAAAGAAGGACGATTACGCGGGCTCGCTTTCCGGCGGCCAACGCAAGTTGCTGGAAATGGCCCGTGCGTTGATGTCCGATCCGCAGCTGGTCATGCTGGATGAGCCGATGGCCGGCGTCAACCCCGCGCTGAAGCAATCGCTGCTCGACCACATCATGGCGTTGCGTGAGGAGGGCACCACGGTGCTGTTCGTGGAGCACGACATCAACATGGTCCGCCATATCGCCGACTGGGTCACCGTGATGGCCGAGGGCAAGATCGTGGCCGAGGGCCAGCCAAAGAGCGTGATGAACGATCCGGCCGTGATCGATGCGTACTTGGGTGCGCACGCCAACGTGGATCTGGGCGACGATTCGGTGCTGGAAGATTTGAAGGAGGCTTGAGATGGGTGACAAGGCAAGCGTGGCTGGTATGGCTGGCGTGGCCGTTCCGGCAGCGGGTTTGTCCGATTCTGCCGAATCGGACGTTCGGACGGTGCATTCGGTGGCCCACGTGTCCGATTCTGCCGAATCGGACATTCAAACGGGTATGAACGCATCCCACGTGTCCGATTCTCCAGAATCGGACATTCAGGGTGCTGATGTTCAGGGTGCTGGAGGTCAACCGTTGACCCGCGCGCAAATCCACGTGGGCGAGCCCGCCGGCGAGCCGCTGCTCGACGCGGTGGACCTGGTGGCCGGCTACATTCCCGGCGTGAACATCCTCAACGGCGCCTCCCTGACCCTGCACGAAGGCGAGATCGTCGGCATCATCGGCCCGAACGGCGCGGGCAAATCCACCCTGCTCAAATCCCTGTTCGGCCTGGTCCACATCCATTCCGGAAAACTCCTGCTCAAGGGCGAGGACATCACCAACCTGCGCGCCGACAAGCTCGTCTCCCGCGGTGTCGGCTTCGTGCCTCAGACGGAGAACGTCTTCCCCAGTCTGACCATCGCGGAGAACATGCACATGGGCGCGTTCCAAGCGCCGAAACTGTTCGACGAGCGTTTCGACTACGTGTGCTCCATCTTCCCCAAGCTCGGCCAGCGCAAGAACCAGCTCGCAGGCCAGCTTTCCGGCGGCGAACGGCAGATGGTGGCCATGGCCCGCGCGCTCATGATGAAGCCTTCCGTCCTGTTGCTCGACGAGCCCTCCGCCGGCCTGTCCCCGATGCTTCAGGACGAGACCTTCATCCGCGTGCGCCAGGTCAACAAGGCGGGCGTCTCCGTGGTCATCGTCGAACAGAACGCCCGCCGATGCCTGCAGATCTGCGATCGTGGCTACGTCCTCGACCAAGGTCGCAACGCCTATTCCGGCAAAGGACGCGATCTGATGAACGATCCGAAGGTCGTCTCCCTGTACTTGGGCAATTTGGAAGAGGAGGTGCAGGAGGAGGGCAGGTAGGCACGCCGATTCCCGGACGCCGCCGGCGGGGGTATCTCCGCCGGCGGCTCGGCCATGCCCGGAGACTGCTTGCAAACAAGTGCAAATCCTTGTGTTTCCAACAGTTTTCGGGCTTCATCTTCGATTAACTTCACGCATACACATTCGGTTTTCTCTCCGCTTATAGTGCGATTCAAGATATTCGAGCAACCTATCTCGATGATCGTCACCAAGGGCTCGGCAGCAAGCGGAGCCAAGAGAGGAAACGGTGATTCAAATGAAGAGCATGAAGAGCATGAGAAAGATCGGCGTCGCGGCCACCGCCATGGTGGCGGCCGCTGTTATGTCGCTCGCCGGTTGCGGTTCGTCCAGTTCGTCGGGAGGATCGTCAAGCGGCTCGGAATCGTCCTCCGGCGCCAAGACCACCAAATTCGTGCTTGGCGGCCTGTGGCCGGAAACCGGCTCCCTGGCCTATCTGGCTCCGCCTGAACTGGCCGCCGAAAAGCTGGCCGTCAAGGATATCAACGATGCGGGCGGCGTGCTTGACAACAAAGTCACCACCGTGGACGCCGACACGTCCGATGCGGATCACGCCGACCAGAACACGTCCGCCACCCAGTCCGTGCTGAGCAAGAACCCGTCGTTCATCATCGGTCCGGCGTCCAGCTCCGTGGTCAAGAACACCTACAAATCCATCACCTCGCAAAACATCCCGATGCTGTCGATGGGAGCCACTTCCGCCAGTTTCTCCGGTCTCAACGATTACTTCTTCCGTACCGTCGCCCCCGATACCGTGCAGGGCGCCGTACTGGGCAGCCTGATCGCCCAGGATGGCGTGCAGAAGCTCGCCGTCGCGGTCTTCAACGACGAATACGGCACTGGCCTGCGTGACACGATTGTCAAAACCGCCAGCGACGCGGGCGTCGACATCGTCTATGGCGAGAAGGACACCTTCGATCCGACCGAAACGAACTTCTCCTCGATCGCCACCGCCATCAAGGCGTCCAATCCGGACGCGACGCTCGTCATCGCCTTCGACCAGACCGAGCCGCTGCTGAAGGCGCTCGCCTCGGCCGGAGTGGACATGCACAAGCTGTACTTCGTCGACGGCAACACCTCCGACTACTCCTCCGATTTCGATGCCGGCCTGCTCAAGGGATCCAAGGGCACCATTCCGGGCGTCAACCCATCCGACGAGTTCGTCAAGCGCCTCGAATCCACCGGCGTGGACCTGAAGAACACCACCACATACGCAGCCGAGACCTATGACGGCATCATCCTCGCCGCGCTCGCCGCGCAGAAGGGCGGCAGCGCCGACGGCAAGACCATCCAAGCCAACATGGCGGCCGTTTCCGGTTCCACCAAGGGCGAGAAGTGCGATTCGTACAAGGCCTGCCTCGCCCTGCTGAAGGACGGCAAGGAGATCCAATACCAAGGACAGACCGGCATCGGCCCGTTCAACAAGAACAACGATCCAAGTTCGGCCAACATCGGCATCTACACCTTCGACGGTGACAACAAGCCGGTGTTCGACCACACCCAGTCCGGTGATGTGCCGTCCGAGTGACGCGACATCCGGCGCGACGCGGCCGCCGTCCATATCGGCCATTGCCCATACCGGTCACCGTCCATGCCGGCAGCCGCACAGCGCATGAACCCAATAGCTACGCATACCCATAGCGCATAACCAAACCGCGGGAATCCACCATATCCAGCCAAAAGCTGCTCGAGCGTCTTCCCGCGGTTTTCCATATCCGGGCACGTATTCGCGTTCGAACCGCATCAAGCGGCGAGATCGCAGCAGAGAGAGGAGCTTACGATGCGTGCGTTCACTTCCAAGAAGGATTCAAATACAACGATTATCACGATCACCGCAGCCGCTGCGGCACTGACGATGCTGCTGGCCGGCTGCGGCTCGTCCAGCACGGCCACCGGGTCCTCGTCCGATTCGGCTTCCGGCGGATCGTCCAAGTCGTCCGGCACGTTCATGGCGGCCGGCCTGTTCCCCCTGACCGGTTCCATGGCCTATCTGGGACCGGCCAACATCGCTACCATGAAGCTCGCGCAGAAGGACATCAACGCCGCCGGCGGCGTGCTCGGCAAGGACATCGAAATCACCTCCGCCGACACGTCGGACGCCGATCATGCCGACCAGAACACCTCGTCCGCGCAATCGGTGCTCGCCAAGAACCCATCCGTCGTGGTCGGCCCTCCGTCCAGCTCCGTGGTCAAGAACACCTACAAGCAGGTCACCTCCTCCAAAGTGCCGATGATCTCCTCGGGAGCCACGTCCACGGCCTTCTCCGGTCTCAACGATTATTTCTTCCGCACCATTCCGCCGGATACCGTGCAGGGCGCGGTCCTCGGCCAGATCATCGCCCAGGACGGCGTGAAAAACCTCGCCATCGCGGTCTTCAACGACGAATACGGCACATCCTTGCGTGACGTGGTCGTCAAAACCGTGGAAGACGCCGGTGTGAAGGTGGTCTACGGCGAGAAGGACACCTTCGACCCGACCGAAACGAACTTCTCCTCGATGGTCACCGCCATCAAGGCCACCAATCCGGACGCTGTGCTCGTCATCGCCTTCGACCAGACCGTGCCGCTCGTCAAGGAGCTCGCGGCCCAAGGCATCGACACCCACAAGCTGTACATGACCGACGGCAACACCGTCGACCATTCCTCCGATTTCGAAGCGGGACTGCTCAAAGGCTCCACCGGCACCATTCCGGGAGCCCACCCGACCGAGGAATTCCAGAAGAACGTCAAGTCCTTCGATTCCAAGGTCGCCGACTTCACGTACACCGCCGAAACCTACGACGCCATCGTGCTGGCCGCGCTCGCCGCGCAGAAGGGCGGCGCCACGGATGGCACGACCGTGCAGAAGAACCTCATGGCCGTCTCCGGTTCCACCAAGGGCGAGAAGTGCGATTCGTACAAGGCCTGCCTCGCCCTGCTGAAGGACGGCAAGGAGATCCAATACCAAGGCCAGACCTCCATCGGCGCATTCAACGACGCGCACGATCCAAGTTCGGCTTCCATCGGCGTCTACAAGTACGATGCCGACAACAAGCCGGTCTTCGACCACTCCCAGGAGGGTTCCGTGCCGAAAGCCTGATTGCCTGATCGTTTGATTACCTGATTTGTCCGATTACCTGATTGAAGGAACGGCATATCGATTCGAACGAAGCGAGGGAAAGGGCGGTGCGACGCAAGCGATGATTGCAAGCGTCGCACCGCCCTTTCCGCATGCGATCGGCATATGTGGCCGGCATTCGCGACCGGCATCTGCGGACGGCACGTGAATACGATGGCATTCTACGGAAGGGCGCGGCGCGTTTTGTAGTGTGTTTTTAAGGAAGGGAAACGCGATTTTCATGTCGAACAGTTCGACTTTTGATAAAGTGGGATGCGTCGATTTTGTTTATGCCGGCATGCGGAAAAAAGGGGGCGAAACGATGGTTGGCATGCGTGATGTGGCGAAGAAGGCCGGAGTGTCGTTGAGCACCGTCTCATTGGTGGTCAACAAGACGGGATACGTGTCCGACGACATGCGCTCGCGGGTGGAGACGGCCATGAAGGAACTCAACTACGTGCCCAACGAGCTGGCGCGAAATTTGTACAAGAATCGCACGAATCTGGTCGGCGTGATCGTGCCGACCATCCGCCACCCGTTCTTCTCCACCCTTACCGCGCATCTGCAGCACGAGCTCGCCGCACACGGGCTGCGCACCATGCTGTGCTCCACGGCCGATGCGGAGAACGGCGAAGCCGAATACGTCGACATGCTGCGTCGCCGCATGATGGACGGCATCATCGTCTGCTCGCACACCACGCATCCGAACGACTACTGGACGTCCATCGACAGGCCGGTCGTCGCGTTCGACCGCGTGCTGGGGGATGGCATCGCGTCGATCGGCTCCGACCATGAACAGGGCGGGCGTCTGATGGCGCACATGCTGATCAACACCGGTACCCGCCATGTGGTGATGGTCGGCGGACCGCGTGAGCAGTTCTTCGATTTGGCGTCGAAAAGTGGTGGCGATCCGGACGATTTCGACCTGCATAAGACGACGTTTCCCACGATCCGCTACTACCTCACGTTGGAGCAGGAGCTCAAGGCGGCCGGCGTGCGGTACGAGTACGTCGAAGCCGGCAACGTGCAGGATTTCCAAGGGTACAAGGGTGCGGTGAACGATGTGCTCAACCGTATGCAGACTGACGGCATCGACGCCGTGGTCAGCTCCGACATCGGCGCCGCGCTGTGTGTGAGGGAGGCGTTGCGCCGGAACATTTCGATTCCGCATGATCTGCAGGTGATCGCGTACGACGGCACGTATCTGACCGATTTGGCCGGCATAAGGATGACCGCCGTGGCGCAGGATTTCGAGAAGATCGCGCAGGTCGCGGTCGGACACATCGTCCGTGCGATCGCGCAAAGCGGAGAAGGCGGGGCGGGGGCGCAGCAGGAGGACGGACGCAAGCCGTACGAGCCGAGCGTGCTCATTCCCGTGACGCTCAAACTGGGCGACACCACCCGCTGATTATCCAGCTGGTCGGCTGGTCGTAGCTATTCATAGCCAGTCATCCGCGGAACAACCGCCGGGCGGTCCCGTATGCCTTTTTCGTGTGCTTTTTCGTGTGCCTCCGTTGTCCGATTCTCCCGAATCGGACGTTTGTGTCGAGGTTTTGAGTGCCTGAGTGTCCGTTTCTGGTGAATCGGACGTTTATGACGTGATTTGGACCGTCTGTTTGTCCGTTTCTGCAGAATCGGACACTCGGACGATGATTTTGGGCGTTTGGATGTCCGTTTCTCCCGAATCGGACGTTTGAAGTATCCGATATGCGTCCTTAGTGTCCGTTTCTGGTGAATCGGACATGCGAACGAACGCTGGAACCGGAGCGACGGGCGCTACTCGTAATCGCCGGTCGGCCCGATTGTCAACGCGTCCTCATGTGTGCGACCGGAGTGGATCGCATCGTTGATCGCAAGAACCTCGGCCGTATCCACGTTCAGCGCGCGTCCGTCGATCGCACTGATCGGAATGGCCCAACCGCCGTGCGTCATGTACAAGCTGTCCGCTTCCCGCAATTCGGCGATCGGCAGCTTGCGATACTCCGCTTTCTTGCCTTCTTCGAGCGCCCAGGCGAACAGTTCGCGTTGCGACGTGCCGTTGAGGATGCCGATGCGCGGGTCGGGCGTGACGAATGTGTCGTCGTAGCGGGCCACGATCGACGAATTCGGGCATTCCATCGTGTAGCCGTCCTCCGAATACAGAATCGCGTCGCCGACGTTGCGGCGGGCGCATTCGCGATGCACGGCGCAGTTGAACGCGTAGCTCAGCGTTTTCGCGCCGTTGAGCAGCCAAGGGGCGCGGGCGGTGATGTCCGACGGGTATCCGCGCGTCATTGAAGCCATGGTGATCGGTTCCAGCGAATGCAGCGTGCCTTTCGCGTCAAGGAAGATGTAGACGGTGGGCGTGCGGTCGGCCATCCTGCCCACGCCGGTGTCCGGATCGAGGCCGCGGGAGACGATGATGCGCAGCATCGGGCCGGGTTCCGGATCGTCGTACTGGTCGATGACCAGTTGAATCGCGCGGGTGAACGCGGGAATGTTCGGCTCCGGCATGTCCACCAGGCGTGCCGAATTTGCAAGACGCTTCAAATGATTCTCCAGCGAGACCGGGAATCCCTTCCAAACCGTCGTCGCTTCGAAAATGCCGTCGCCGCGCAGCGCGCACAAATCGAAAGCGTTGATGATGTCGCTTTCCGGGTCCGCAAAACGGATCAGATCGGCATCGGGGGCTACGGACGTGCCTCCGAACAGCGCTTTGCCATTGCCGACTGCCAGAACTATCGAATTCATCGAATTCATGGAAACCTCTCTTCCGTACCCGCGGCCGTGCGCTTGCTGCGTGTTCGTCGGCGCGTGCTTGTCGTCCAAGCTAACCGTGGTTTGTTTCCGGCCGTCGCCGCCAATTTGCAATGCTGAAACATGCGCGTCACGAATCGTGCGGCCATCGTAACGTTGCGCGGCCAAGCTGGAGGAAAGCGCGGAAATGCAGGTCGTGCCGAGCGGAAGCGTCGGAACCGCGAATGGCGGAAGCGTCGGAACCGCGAATGTCCGATTCTGGTGAATCGGACACGTGGGACGTTCCGGAAGGCGCTTGGATGTCCGTTTCTGGTGAATCGGACATTCGAGATTCGGCAAAAAGACCGTGGACGCTCCCGGCGAAGGCCGGCATGGTGCGTGAACCAAGGGAAAGGCGGGCAAGATGGTGGATGGGGATTCCGCTACGTGCGCGATTGACGCGATTGACAGGACTGACGCAATTGACGCGACTGGTGCATCCCACGTCGCGTCCGATACGAAAGAGGAGGGGCTTGGCGCACGGTCCACTCCCGAGCAGGCGCGCGCCGCTTTCCGGACTGGGCTGGTCCGCCCGACCTGCGGCATCGCGCGGGGGTATGCGCAGGCGAATCTGATGATCCTTCCGAAGGATCAGGCGTTCGATTTCCTGCTGTTCGCGCAACGCAATCCCAAGCCATGCCCGCTGCTGGAGGTGATGGAGCCGGGCGTCGTCGCTCCTGCCACCGCGCCTGGTGCCGACATCCGCACCGACGTGCCTTTGTACCGTGTGTGGAAGCACGGCGAATTGGTGGCGGAGGTGCCGGATATCCGTGATTATTGGCGTTCCGACCTAGTCACGTTCGTGATCGGCTGCAGCTTCACGTTCGAATTCCCGCTGATGGAGGCGGGTGTGCCGGTGCGGCATATCGCGGCTGGCCGCAATGTGCCGATGTACGACACGTCGATCGCATGCCGGCCTGCCGGCGCGTTCCATTCCACGATGGTGGTATCGATGCGTGGCATCCCCTCGACGCAGGTGGCCGACGCGTGCCGGATTTCCGGCTACTATCCGTCTGTGCACGGAGCCCCCGTATGCGTTGGCGACCCGGCTGCGATCGGTATAGACGACATCATGCATCCCGACTACGGCGATACCCCCGTGTTTGAAACGGGCGATGTGCCGGTGTTCTGGGCGTGCGGAGTGACCCCTCAGGCGGCGGTGATGGCGTCGAAGCCGGAATTCGCGATCACACACGCGCCGGGGCACATGCTGATCACCAGCAAACGCGATATGGAATACATGGTGTGACGGGAAGGCATGATGGAGCCGAAACGCATGATGAGATGGGAGTTGCGATGAATGCTGCTGATGCCGATACCGTTATTGCCGATTCCGCCGTCGGAATCGATTTGAACAGTGATATGGGGGAAAGTTTCGGACGTTGGAAATTGGGCGACGATGAGGCTTTGCTCGGCGTTGTCTCCAGCGCGAATGTAGCGTGCGGCTTCCATGCAGGCGACCCGTCCGTCATGTTGCGCACGTTGCGTTGCGCGGCCTCTCGGGGAGTGGCGGTCGGCGCGCATGTGGCCTATCGCGATTTGGCCGGTTTCGGACGACGGTATGTGGATGTGGCGCCCGATGAATTGAAGGCGGACGTGATGTACCAGATCGCCGCATTGGAGGGGATGGCGCGATCGGTCGGCGCTCGCGTGCGTTATGTGAAGCCGCATGGCGCGCTGTACAACCGGATCGTGCGAGACGAATCACAGGCCATGGCTGTGGTCGAGGCGGTCCGCGATGTGGATGATTCGCTGGCGATATTGACGCAGCCGGGTGCCGTGGTGGGGCGTCTGGCTGCGCAGGCTGGGCTGAATGTGTTCCATGAGGCGTTCGCCGACCGTGCGTACAACGCGGATGGCACGTTGGTGTCGCGCCGCTTGCCGGGTGCTGTGATTGCGGATCCCGCGCTGGTCGCGGCGCGCGTGCTGCGCATGGTGCGTGAACATGAGGTGGTGGCGGTCGATGGTACCGTGGTGCGGCTTGACGCCGATTCGGTCTGCGTGCATGGCGATTCGCCTTCCGCTGTGGCGATGGCCCGCGCCGTGCGTGCCCGGTTGGAGTCGGAAGGCGTTGCCGTGCGTGCGTTCGCGGGCGTGGATGCGGACGCTCGGGTGGCTGCGGACTGTGGAGCGTCCGCGGTCCCCGCTGCCACGGGGGTCCATGGCGGACCTCGAGTGTCCGATTCTGGCGAATTGGACACTCAGAGTGGTGTTTCCGGCCTCCACGTGTCCGTTTCTGCAGAATCGGACATTCATGCTGGCATTTCTGGTGTTCATATGTCCGTTTCTGCAGAATCGGACATTCGGGATTAGGAATTAAGGCGGTGATGGCGGCATGCGATTCCTGACTTGCGGCGTGGATGGCATATTGGTGGAGCTTGCCGATCTGAACGAGACTTTGCGGGTGTTCGCCGCGTTGCGGCAAGCTGTGGAACATGCCGTGAAACATGCCGGGGGAGTGGTCGGCGAATCGGCCGCGGAAACCGCCTTCGCCGGTGTGAAGCAGCTGATTCCCGCGGCGCGCACCATTTACGTTTCGTTCGATCCGTTGCGCGTCTCACGTTCCGGAATGGTGTCCGCTATACGATCGCTGAATATCGCCGATAACGTGGATCGGTCTTCCCGAATCGTCGAGATTCCGGTGATTTACGATGGCGAGGATTTGACCGACGTCGCCGATTTGCTGGGTGTCTCCGTTGATGAGGTGGTGCGTCGGCATTGCGGCTCCGACTGGTCGGTGGCATTCGTCGGTTTCGCGCCAGGTTTCGCGTATCTGACGGGGGGAGACCCGATTTTCGACGTGCCGAGACGCAAGGTGCCACGGCTGAGCGTGCCCGCGGGGGCGGTGGGACTTGCCGGCACGTTTTCCGGAGTCTATCCGCGCGTCAGCTCCGGCGGTTGGCAATTGCTGGGCCATACCGAGGTGCGCATGTGGAGCGAGCGGGCCGACCCGCCCGCGTTGTTGCAACCCGGTGACACCGTACGGTTCACGCCTGCGCGGAATGCCGCCATCGCCGTATCTGCCGGAATCATCGCGCCCACAGTGTCCGATTCTCCAGAATCGGACACTCAAACCAGCGTCTCTGCATCCCACGTGTCCGTTTCTGGTGAATCGGACGTGCAGACGGGTCCGGATAAGCCCCACATGTCCGTTTCTCCAGAATCGGACACATATGGCATGGGGATTATGGACCAGGGGTCCCGCTCGGCGCCCCGCCCGCCGGCATCCGCACTGGCCGGCAGCTTTGAAGTCCTCCGCCCCGGTCTGCTCACCACATTTCAGGATGATGGGCGTGCCGCGGCGAACATGGGCGTGACCGGCTCGGGCGCCGCGGACCGCGAATCCTTCCATCTGGCCAACGCGTTGGTCGGCAATCCCGCGAACACCCCCGCGCTGGAAATTACCGGAGGTGGCGTCAAATTGCGCGCGCACGGCAGCCTTGTCGTGGCGGTGACGGGCGCTCCTGCGGATATTGCGATTACGGGGGTTCGCCAATCGCAGGAAAACAAAGAAGAAAACAAAGAAAAACCGGATCGGACCGCAATCGCCATGCAGGAAGCGATGCTGCTGCGCGACGGCGATACGCTGTCGATCGGACCGCCGTCGAGTGGATTGCGCGACTATTTGTCGGTGCGTGGCGGCTTCGATGTCGAGGTTTCGCTCGATTCGGCTTCGACGGACACGATGAGCGGCATCGGCCCGCGTCCGATTGCGGCGAAGCAGCGGCTTGCCGTACGATCCGCGTCCATGGCCTGCGATTGCGGTGTCGATCGACCGCGTCCATGGCCGACGGATCTGCCGCGACCTGGCAGCGTCACGGATTTGTACGTGCGATTGGGGCCGCGTGACGACTGGTTCACTGCGGACGGACTGTCCGCTTTTTTGGAACGGACATGGACGGTGACCGCGCAATCGAACCGTGTCGGCCTGCGTCTCTCAGGGGATGTTCCGTTGGAACGCGTCGACGATCGCGAACTGCCCAGCGAAGCCACGCCGCCGGGCGCGGTGGAGGTGCCAACCAGCGGACAGCCGGTGATTTTCCTGCGTGACCAGCCGGTGACCGGCGGATATCCGGTCATAGCGGTGCTCGAACCTGGGTCGCTGGATATGGCCGGGCAGCTGCCGCCTGGCGCACAGGTCCGTTTCCGCATCGTTCCCGAACGCTCCCCGCATTTTGCGTATCCCTCGTATTCCGCGCATTCCACCAAGGAGGTCCGATAATGCCATCGTCAACTTCGTTCACGTCACCCCGGCCGAAACTGCGGCGTATCCTCATCGCCAACCGTGGCGAAATCGCCATGCGCGTCATCCACGCCTGCCATGACACCGGACGGACCGCCATCGCGGCCTACGCCGATCCCGACGTGGACGCATTGTTCGTGCATGCCGCCGACGAAGCCTACGCACTGGGCGGATCCGATGCGAACAGCACGTATCTCAACATCGGAGCCATCATCGAAACCGCGCGGAAAGCGCATGCCGACGCCGTCCACCCGGGATACGGCTTCCTTGCCGAGAACGCGGATTTCGCGCAGGCGGTCATCGATGCCGGCATGACGTGGATCGGACCGAAGCCGGACACCATACGTGCGCTCGGCTCGAAGGTCGAAGCTCGGCGCATCGCCGCCGAAGTGGGCGCGCCGATGGCACCCGGCACCACGGAGCCGGTGCGTGATCCCGACGAAGTCGTCGCATTCGCGCATGAGCATGGGCTGCCATTGGCCATCAAAGCCGTCTACGGGGGTGGCGGCCGCGGTTTGAAAGTGGTACATGGACTGGAGGATGTGCGTGAGGCCTTCGTTTCCGCCACGCATGAGGCCGAGCTGGCGTTCGGCAATGGCGACTGCTTCATCGAACGGTTCCTCGCCCGTCCGCGCCACGTCGAGGTGCAAGTGCTTGGCGATGGTGTCGGAGACGTTGTGGCCGTAGGCACGCGTGACTGCTCGCTGCAGCGGCGCAACCAGAAGCTCATCGAGGAGGCGCCGGCGCCGTTTCTGCCGGCCGAAACCACGCGCGCGCTTGAGGATGCGGCGGTCGCCATCTGCTCGCGCGCACATTACGAAAGCGCGGGAACCGTTGAGTTTCTGGTCGATCCGGATGGCACGATGTCGTTCATGGAGGTCAACACGCGCATCCAGGTCGAGCATCCCGTCACGGAGGAGGTGACGGGCGTCGACCTGGTGGCAGCGCAATTGGCGATCGCGGAAGGCGCGCGTCTTGCCGACATTCCCGGCTTGGAGCATGGAACCCCCGTACCGCAGGGGCATGCGATCGAGTTCCGCATCAACGCGGAGGATCCGTCCCTTGGGTTCGTGCCGTTCCCCGGCGTCATCGAGCGATTGGACGCGCCGACCGGTCCGGGCATCCGTTTCGATTCCGGCGTGGCGTCCGGCGGAACGATCCCCGGGCAGTTCGATTCGATGGTCGCCAAGCTGATCGTCACCGCTCCGTCGCGCGAGATGTGTCTGGCGCGCGCCCGGCATGCGTTGAAGGAGCTGTCGATTGTGGGCGTGCCGACGGTCCGGGCGTTCGACCAGGCTGTGCTCGACCAGCCCGCTTTCACGGCGGAGCATGGCGATTTCGGCGTCTACACCCGTTGGATCGAGGAGGAATTCCTGCCTTCCGTGGACGCGCGCACGCTGTCCGACGGAAAGTCGGGACGTCGGGCCGCCGCGGTTGAGCCGGTGGAAAGTTGGGTGGAGGTCGATGGCAGGCGCATGCGATTGGGGCTGCCTGCGTCCTTCGCCGCGCTTGCGGCGTTGGGTGCCGGATTGGCTGGCGCGGCCGGAGGAGCTAAGGGGGTGCCGGCCGCCGCATCCCACGTGTCCGATTCT